>Ga0209061_1001641_pt1 | contig 34886 bp, 33 predicted proteins | sample Coa_R1_10_FD_187157 | JGI IMG/M metagenome (GOLD analysis project Ga0209061, IMG submission 187157) | Surface soil microbial communities from Centralia Pennsylvania, which are recovering from an underground coalmine fire - Coalmine... | ecosystem: Environmental > Terrestrial > Soil >... | reverse complement strand
CGATGGGCGACCCGCATCATTTGGGTTTCGCGAGGGGGATTAGCTTTGAGGGTGTGCCTGAGGATGCGGACATGCTCATAATGGTTGAGGCAGGTGTGCTACCACACCTCGAGCCGCCTGTGGACGAGGTTGTGGATATATGCGTGGACCCCACCCATAGACAGGATGTGTATGAGGGAGGAGACTATGGTGGGGGTTTTGACTGGTCCACCATGAGAGTTGTGTGCGACACTGCGCCAACACTAGCGAAGCTCACCAAGCTAGCTGAAAACGTGGTCAGCCCAAGTGAAAGGGAGCGGGTAGCGGATAGGTCGTCGAAGCTAGCCAGCGAGCACGCTGAGCGTTACGGGAAGTGGTGGGAGGAGTCCCGAGTCAGGTTTGATAGGGGCGTTCTAGACGGATACTCAATTGGCTACGCTATGAACAGGCACTGGGGTGGGAACATGGTTTGGGTCAACGGCGCAATAACGCCACGTGACGGCCTACTCAAAAACATCGTTTTGAATCAGCCCCTCACATATTTTGGGAACCCAAGCGGACACCTAGGTGTGAGTGTGGGTATGGCCTACGGGGTCGCCCTCGCGGATAAGGCCTACGTCGGTGTGGTGGACCGCGGAGGGTACACATTGGGTAGGATATCGGGTGGGAACAGGGTTGCGGTGTGCACCCTCGGAGACGGTGAAGCCATGTTTGGGAACATCGGCTCAGCGCTCTGGACCGTGAGCCACTACGCTATACCCGCAGTCTACGTGGTGCTCAACAATGCCTCATGGGCGGTTGAGTGGCCCCCCATAGAGCGCTCCCCCCAGCAATGGGCCAAGCAGGCCGGCGACTACGAGTTCCTCGACCTAGACGCGCCGAGGATAGGGTTCGCGAAGCTCGCCGAGGCGTTCAGCGTGCACTCCGCCACAGCCACAACAATCGGAGAGTTCGAGAAGGCGTTTCAGGAGGCACTCAGGGTGGCTCAAAACGGTAGGCCCGCTATGGTTGACGTCCACCTACCCAAGGCAACGGGACCCACACCCTCAGTTGTTCCCTAAGCGAAGCATAACGCGTTGGGCTGACGGGGTAACGGCAGCCCCCACCTTTCAGGGCGGGGAGGAAGTCAGCCGTGTGTCCATCCAACTTTACCCATGAACTCATCGAGTGTTCTGGTTACGAGTAGCTGCCTGAGTAGGGTGCTTCCCCTCAGCCAGCTCAGCCTTGAGGTCTTCATTAACCCCATTACGTGCTCAAGCGCCGCCCCAGTGTTTTCGAAGCAGCGCAGCTTGGTGAGCGCGAGCTTAACACCCTCCCTGACACGCCACACCCCAAGCGGGGCGAGCCACTCCCTGTCCACCTCCATGAACACGAAGACCCCCGCTTGCCTGTTCACACTAAAAAGATGGCTTGCAACAGCGAGCCTAGCGGCATAGTAAGCGCCGCCTAGGTTTGACGCGTAAGTACTCCTCCCAAGGTGGTCCTCCCAATCCGAGGGCACCAAGTATGACTCATCTGAGGCAGCACCCACGTATGGAGCCCAGCTCTCAAGCATCTCATACCACCACCCCCTACCCCCCACTAGGATGACCCCGAAGGAGTTCCCAAGAGCCCTGTGGAAGCCAGCCATGGTCACGTCGAGCGTGGGCATACTCCTTATCCTCTCTATAAGCCTCTTAGAGACTACGTCATCAACGGCGGTTATACTCCACCTAGTGGGCACAAGCCTTCTCCTCCTACCCAGCAGGCCTGCGGAGAGCAACCTCTGAGTGTGGTCCACCTTCACACCCGAGCGCCAAAGCTTGACAACACCCTCCCCCGCTGGGAGGTCACGGTCACCCACCACACGTTCAACCACCTTAGGCACTGAGGGGTTGGATACGTACACTATTGACTCAAGCCTGACTGAGGAGCCCATTGGAGGAGTGTAGAAACTGAAGCTCGGCCTACCACTCAGAGGGGAGCCGAGTCGGGCCTCTACATCCACAGGTCTAGAGCCAAGAGCCACCTCCTGGAGGCGTCCAAGCAGGCCAGTGTTTGTTTTGACGTGAACATCCAGTTTAGCCATGAGCCTCACGAGTGAGAGGCGCATCTCGATGAGTTTAGGGAAGCCAAGGTCAATCCACTTCGATGAATCCTCGTAGATCCCCGTGTCACCATTATCCAGTGGCACAAGGGGGCCACCCATTATCACAGGGTAGCCCGCCTCACCCATGAAAGCTGAGGGAGGCGAGGAGCCGTAGATGCTCCCACCCGCTTGGACCCGCACATTATAGAGGCTCGCAGCCTCCGCTATAAGCGGGCACGGTGAAACACCGCAGAGATGTTTGACCCCCTTACAAGTCGCACACATCCACGGATTTTTCCGAACAACCCTCGGAATCCTCAAATCAGACAAATAGGCACGTCGAAAAATATAACACTTACTATAATATCTATCATTGTGCACTCAACGATTTAATAAAGTTCCCAAAGCCTCCCTATTGAGGCGTGGATCACCAAAATCGAGGGCTTTAAGTGGGCTTCCACGGTGTATTGGAAGGTATCCGTGGTGCTCAAAGTGGGGAGCCCACGTCTGCGGACACTCCTAGAAGGAGCTTCCATAACCTCCCTGGTGAGAGGGGCTCGAGTCTGGCTGGTGGAAGAGTCAGGAAGCTCAACTATTCGTGAGGGGGTAGCTCATAAATGAGATGGCAATCTAGGTGTTAATTTTCGGCGTTTTAAGCCGTTAAATATGGGCTGATGCTATTTAGTGAGCGATAGTATAAAATGTGTTGTGTTCAATTTCCACCTCATGCTTGTTGGTGTGTGATGTATGGTTCGCGTGTCACCGTTTGAATCTTTGAGTAAGCGTTATGATGCGTGGTTTGAAAGTCATTTTTACGCATACCTTTCAGAGCTTGAAGCCGTTAGGAGGTGTGTGGGTAGCCCACAGTTGGCCCTCGAAGTAGGCGTGGGCACAGGCAGGTTCGCTGGACCTCTAGGCATCGGCTTTGGTATTGATCCCTCATTTAAGATGCTTGAAGTGGCACATTTACGTGGGATAAACGTAGTTCGTGGGGTGGCTGAGAGGCTGCCCTTTAGGGACTCCGCGTTCGATTTGGTGCTCATGGTAACCACCATTTGCCTCGTGGATGATGTAGAGGCTTCTTTCCGGGAAGCGAGAAGGGTTCTCAGAAATGAGGGAAGATTTGTGGTGGGATTCATAGACAGCGAAAGCCTTCTTGGTAAAAGGCTGAAAGCGATGAGGGACAACCCCTTCTATGCCGAAGCAACCCTCTACTCTGCAAGGGAAGTGGTGGATTACCTTGAAAGAGCTGGCTTCACTGTGCACGAATTCCTGCAGACCATATTCGGGAGCCCTGAAGACCTGTCGGCTCCGGAGCCCATAAAGCAAGGGTTCGGTGAAGGCTCATTCGTAGTGGTTTGCTCTGAGGTATAACCCGCTAATATGTTCCCATCATATACCATGTATTCGAAACATATGGAGTGTAGGCTATGTGGGATTTGAATCATATAGCGCTTAGTCAAAAGCATGTAGGCATCTCAGATGGCAGTTACACGTATTTGAAGGGCAGATTCACACTGAATAATAGAGGTTGAGCCCAATCCCCTGAATTTGGAAGGCTAAATAGGTGTCTAGGTGTCTGGTTTAGTAAGGCGGAAAGCCATATTCGGAAAAAAGTGTTGAGAGGAAGCCGCGGTGGTCCCACGTCTGAACTCACCACCATACTTCTCGGAGGGCGGATATGTTCTCCAACCACTCGCTTTTGAATTTCTCATAGTCTCTAAGCGCCTCTCTTCCCTTCACCGTAATCTGGTAAGGTCTTCTAGCCTTTTCACCTTTAACCTGCCCTTCTACCTCCTCAATGTAGCCCTTCTCTTCTAGCCATGTAAGTGTCGGGTAGACAGCTGATGGTCCGGGTCTCCAAAGACCCCTTGTGCGCTCGAATATTTCCTCCATTATCTCATAGCCGTGCATAGGTTTCTCACTGAGTAATCGAAGGATATAGGGTTTTAAGAGGCCCTGGGGGACCACATTAACTCTGAACGGACCACACCTGCAGCATCCTCGTGGCATACATGTCGCCTCCCTTACTCTCCTTTAAGTCCTTGCACCCTTTTCTCAAGCTCGCTAACCCGTTCCTCTAGTTCAGTTATGTCCTCGTCATACCCGCATCCGCACCCACAACCACATCCGTGATGATGCATATGTTGTCTAGACATACTAATATTTCACCTCCTATTAAAGAACATATATCAGGGATTATATAAGGTTAGCTAGCTTACACCAAGAATAGTGTCTCTTTGAGGCTTCCTATGGATAGCGTCTAAATTTTCCGTAAATGTTGAATTTGAGTTTGTTTTGGTAAGCATAACGGTTAGTGGTGTGTTGATTGAAGTAAGCTGACGCGGGGGTGCCGAGCTGTGAAACCCGCTTTCGTGGCGGAGCATAAATTATGAGGACACACAGTGCTGGCAGAAATTTTGCCCTCTGCAGCAGATCAAAATCCATCCTCGAATGCTTGTCCCCCTCGAAAACGGGTTTTGATCTATTGCTTTAGACGGGAACCCAGCAGTAAGCTGTACGTTCTGCTCTTGTTGGGGGTATCCATCTATCGCAGAGTAGGGCGACCATCATAATCGGGTTTCACTCTACGTGGACGCAGGTAGGTATTTGTCCTCTTCTGCGTCGTATGCATAGTAGAGCTTGGGCTTCACCGCTTCATATAGGGAACTCACGGGTTCATCGATCCCCTTCGGCTCCGCCCCCGTCGGGACGCACCCACCCGGCTGAGGGAGCAGTGTGGGTGGGAAGCACAGTGCTGTCCCACCACTCCCTCTGGGGAGCCCCCCCATCCTCAGTTCTATATGCTTCCTCCCGTCCACCCAGCTCACGGTGTACCCGAACTTCATACGCATGTAGAGGTTGATGGCCGCGTTGAGCTGTCTGTCTATACGTAGACCGCACCCCCCACCGCACTCGAAGACTTCCGCTCCATTCAGGTCTCTGTTGTTGTACCACCCACACCTGGAGCAGAACGTGGACGAGTTGTACGGGTCGAGCTCCGCCACCTTGTCCTCACCCAGTTTCTCTTCGAGTATGCGGGCAACTGAGCGCCAGTCGCTTCTTGTGATGCGGCGGTTCCACACGCGGGAGCGCGTGTACATGCCCTGCTTGGATAGCTCCTCCAAGCCCACGGCGCTGGAAACCGATGTAATCACGCGTGCGACCTCGATTTGGTGTTTTCTTGCACGGTTCCTCTCCCTCCCCGAGTACTTAGCCAGTATCCTTCTCGCCTTCTTCGAGCGTGAAGTCTTACGCTGCACACTGCTTCTCTTCTCGAACGTGGAGATGTGGACGGAGGCTAAACGAGAGGTGTCTATCCTAACCCAGCCGGTCTCGGGGGAGTAGCCGTCCAAGGAGAGGAGGTTGAAGTCCCACGCAACCTGTGGTTTCCCCTCAATCTGAGCACCGCCCTCGAAGTGTACTGGGAGGTGCACCTTCTCCGCTGTTATTATTGGCTCCCCGAGCCCCGTCGAAGAAACCTTGGAGGGTAGCTTGAAGTATCTGTGTGAGAGGTCGAGGTACACGTATTCGCCGGGTTTGAGTGTGAGCCTGAGCTTGTCGCCCTCAAGCTTCACAAGTGTTTGTTTCACCCTGGCGAAGAGTCTGCGGGCAACGGGCCTTCTACGCTTCCTGTCACCCCTCACATAGTTTTTTCTCCAAGACTTGAATATGGAGTACCCAGTCTTGATGGCGGAGTCAGCCCAGTGTGCGGCGAAGGGCCAGTTGGCGAGGATGCGGTCCCTGAGCTGCCTCCTGTACTCATTGCTGTGGACGTCCGCCTTGAACTTTGGTAGGAGCCTGAACTGCTTCTTACCCGGTGTCTTCCTTTGCTCCCACTCCAGCTGATCCCACAGCTCTTGGAGTGTTCTGTTCACAGCGTCCCGGTAGGCTTCGAGCAGGGGGTAGACTTCCTCCGCCTTGTCATGGTTTAGCGAATAGGTTTTTAGCGCCTTCAACCACCTCCTTGTATCTGTGGCTCCTTAACCCATAGAGTTCGCCGGCGAAGTGGGAGACTATGGTTATTAGGTCTTCCACCATCTCTTGCTGGGGCGCCTTCTCTTCGTGGTTTACCACTTCTATGTTTGTTCCAAAAGCCGAGAACATCCTCCTTAATGTTTCGAACCCGAACCTCGTAAGCCTGTCTTCATAGGCGACCACCACCTTTGAAGCTTTCTTATCCGAAACCATATCCAAAAGCCTTGCAAAGCTCTTTCTTTTCTCGTTAAGTCCGGAGCCGATATCGGTAAGGATTTGAACCTCTCCGTAGCCTCTATCCTTAGCGTAATTCAGTATTAGTTGTTTTTGCCTTTCCAAATCATCCCTCCAGGTGGATGAGGAAACCCTCGCATACCCCACAACCGCCCTTTCCTCCTTCAACCCTAAAACCCGCTTTATCTCACTTTCAGAGATCCTCCTCCTCCCGCCAATAGTCCTCACGACCTTAATCTTTCCTTCCCTGTCCCAGCGCTGAATGGTTCTAGTGGTAACTCCAAGAAGTTTCTTCGCCTCCTTCAGAGTAAGAAGCCTCTCCATTAAGGGTTATTATAACGTATGTCTATTTAAATCCATCTATCTTGAAACCGCTGCAAAGGCGTACACGTCGAACACCACTACTTGTTGGAAACCTGCCTCAAAACCGCGTGTGAGCTGTAGAGGACACGCCGAGCAGAAGGAGTATCAGAGGAACAAGTGCTCGATGAGTGGAAACGAGTTGAGAAAGCTCGCTCTGGACTTAAGAAACCTGAGCTCAATTGTATTCGCAGGTTACCCAACAAGTTACTGAATCTACTAACCGCGCGTTCTTTGAGGAGCTTCGAACCAAAGAATTCCCACGGGTTTTTGTCCCTAGTTTACCCGCAAATTGGAGGCTTTACTATATCAGGGAAGTCGGGAAGAAGACAAAAAGGCTCGGCTCAAACAAAATCGGGTTTTTCAGCATGGCACACATATTTTCCCTGTAAACCGGTGGACCAGGTCTACGTGAAACTTCACCCCTCTGGTCTATGTGTTAATTGTGGAAGGAGCCGAAGAGCAAGCCAGCCAACCCACTCAAGAACCCAAGCGGTGAGAGTGGATGTGGGGGTAGCGAAGCTTGTCTCTCTCAGGCGGGAGCATGAAAACCCAGAACAGCTTTTTCGCTTGATAGAATCAGGGTTCTATAAAGAGGCCTTTCCAAAAAGAGGTTTCATTTGAAAAACCTAAAGCAAAGGGGAGGCTTACAAAGGATCACGCCGGGGATTTCAGGCGCGAATGTTCTTTAAGCTCGGGGCTTTGTTAGCTCAAAAGACGTTTTAATCTTAGAGGATTTGAATGTCCAAGGTCCGATCCAAAGAGGAGAAGCCAAAAGAGGAGGATAAGGCTCTACGACTGTTCGCTCTCCATGCTGAAAATCTTGGAATAGGAGTTTCGAAACCCAGTTAAAACAGTTCTCAGGGTTCCCACTTACAACAGCTCACACAAGTGCTTTCCGTGTGGAAGAATCAACCGCGATTTGACTTTGGAACACCGAGTTTTCCGCTACCCCTCCTCGGTTTTACTTTGCAGTGCGACCTCAATGCTTAGAAAGTCGGGTGCCACCGCGGCAGCCAGAAAGCTTCACCTAACCTCCCTTGGGGTTGGGGGGTATGGTGGGGTGGTGGCTCAGGAAGCCTCGCCAAGCGGGGGTAGCCCGCGTTCGCCCATCCTCAGTCGACATCGCTATCGATGGTAAAGAGTTCAGCATGAAATGACTAACAGCCTTCGGAGCTTTGTACAGTTCGGCCAGAGCATATCCATTAAGGCGTGAAACACAAAGAGCTTAATCCCCTACTAACGGCCTGCGGGATTGTTGTAAACAGGACGTTTGTAGGACTCTGGGTGTCTTAGAGTGGGAGAGAAAAGCTACCAAGAAAGAGGTATTGAGGGCTACTACCCAAATGCACTGCGTGCTTACAGCAATAAAGTACAAGAGAAAGCTCAGAACAAGCCCCTGATGGGAGGGGGTGCGCGGCGCACTGAGTGGACTCCGCCACAGAAATGGTCCACTCAAAGTCGTGGTACAAATATTACATGGCAAGTTTAGGAAGCGGTAAAAACCCGCCTCAAAAACTCAGTTAAGTTTAGGAAATCATGGTTCCGGAGTAAGACAAGCGGGCGGAACAAGCGCTATGTCATCCGAAAGGGAAGCACAACATAATCGTTTTTGACCGCAGAAATGTTTTCGAAAAGGATTCTCAAAATGTGTTAACGGGAAAAAATGTGAATCCGCAATCACTCTATGGGTTTATTCGTTTTGCTCCCCGACCGCGTTTGTCTCTTGGCAACAGGGGCAACCACATCCGCAACCGCAGCTACTAGTGGATCTAGCGTCTGATTTCCGTTTTTGGCTCAAATAGTTCACCTCCATTATAGTAAATAGCAGGGAACCTTTTATTGACTTCTGCAACGACACGAATAGCCTGCTGAAGTCTTGGTTATGGTGCCACTAAAGATAGGTCTGCGGAGTAGCCGGGAGAGGATTTCTTGGTGGAAGCCTGTACTCCGCTTTATCTGGGAAAACCGGGCGGAGCCGCCCAGTTCGCAGACAGTGTTGACCACGGTTGCTTCGCGTGGGTCCAGTTCTTCAAACTGGTGGACGCATTTCTTGGGGCCACACGAGCATGTGAGGGTTGAACACAAGTTTGGTCCTAATAACTACACGCATGAGCTATTTATTGACTTCCAAGTAGCACCTTGACGCAGCTACACCGCTTTACAGAATAATTACACGAGATCCTTTCCTTTCCATTCCTTTCCATTCCTTTCCATTCCTTTCCATTCCTTTCCATTGTTTGGTATACTCAGGAACACTTGGTCATTACTCTCCTAGGCCCCTTTGAGGTTGGGTAAGAGGAAGGTCGTGTCACTACTAATCCGAGACTTGGAACCCCATATTTGAATCAGCCTATAGGGGCGCAGCACGTGTTTGACCGTAATTGATAAAGAGTGGGTATGATTGGCCGACTCGTGGGTTTGGACTATGTGCTGACAGAAGCGTTTGGCCGTTTTAAGATAGACGCTGGTTAGCATATTTTCAACATGCCACCATGGCGACGGATGTGGAGAAGTGAGGCAGTTAACACGTAGTAGGCATATGCTGTGCACTGGACCTCAGACCAACTATGGATGTGTTGTGTGCGGGGGCACATCGACCATACCTTTGCATGATGAAACACGTTTTACGGAGTTTTTGGGTTAAACTGGGCTCCGTTGGGTGTGGTCGGGTTTCTGTCTTGGATTGTTATAGAACCATTGCATGGGCGGTGGCTCAATGTTGATTTGCCAGAGTAGCGCGATCAGCTCGCCCATATGGTATAGCTGCTCAGTGAAGGATTGAAGGAGGCACTCCTCCACGGTTAGTACAAACTCCTCGCCGCTTTGAAGCTTTAAGGTAACTTTTGCGTCGAGCTGGTTAGCATCTAATTCGGTGAGAAACCTTCTCGTCTTCGACTCTACTCCGTTGAGGTGTGCAACCACGTCACCCATGCTTCTGTATTCAGACCACTTTTTCCTTACGTATTTATCCGCTTTACCGGGTATGACGTACCCCACTATCCAGTCCTCATTATCTATCATGTGTAGAAGAATATTTTTCATTGAGTAGAAACTCGCCTCCCTATTCTTCTCAAGCTCCTCCCACGGCAGATTCGAAAGCAACTGTACGAATCTACGCCTCACGGTTGAGGCATACTCATATAGTTCAAAGACCGAAAACACAAGCGCAGTGAATCGGAAGCCGTTTAAAAAACCTTCGAAGAAACACCACAAGAATCACAACACACTCAGACATAATTTCACCCAGCGGGGTAGCTAAGGCCTCTACGCAGTGGTTGACCGTGGATGGTGGGTTGGGGGCGGTGTTGTTCAGCGTCCGAGTATGGGGCAATCCGTGTGATGAGTGGTTTGGGCCGCCCATTCTAACAGCGGTATTATCGCGCTACGTAGAGATTTGCCCTCTTCTGTCAGAGCGTAGCTCACACGTAAGGGTGCGCGCTCGTTTACGCTACGCGTTATTAGACCCATGTTTTGCAACTCTTTTAGTGTGTCCGCGAGCGCCTTAGGGCTGATTCCCGTGAGCTCTTTAAGAATTTTATTGTAGTTCGCCTCCCCATGGATACCTATTTGATTGAGAACGAGGAGCGACCACTTCTTGCTCAACTTGGCTATCATGCTTTGCAGAGGGCATTCGACCCGCTTTCTAGGTTGTCTTTGACGCAACATTGCCAATAACACTCCTCAACGCCGAGTTTTACGGCTTTCGCCTCCCACTCCTGAACCCAGTAGGACATATAGCACAGCGATGGTTTTCCATAACCTGGCTTCGGAAGCCTGCTGTACGGCTCTTATTAGATCATGAAAGCTTACAAGAACAGCGTAGCCGCCTCCCCCACACTATATATGACTCGGGGCCCTAGTAGCATAGATAAGGTTTACAACATCACCGCTGGAGGTGTATTAAAGCAGTGTATAACTCTTTTTTCTTCCTGAACGATTATGCAGAGTATACGGCTACGGGACTGGTTAGGTAAGCCCCCACCAAGTGTAGGTTAGGTCTACCGTCGAATCAGATACGTCTAACCGTGGTTTAAAGCTTAAAACACTATGGGTTGTCATACTTGTCGGGTTAGGGTGTCACGGCTACTTTCTTTGCAATACTTTGAGAAATGGTTGGTGCTTGGGGTTATCATAGGTGTCGTGGCGGGCTTGGGCGCCATGGCTTTATATTTTGGGATTAAACTCTTCGAATACCTCTTTCTCAATTCGTTGGCGGGTGCTAGGGTACCCCACCCAGTGGGGGAGGGGGGTAGCGTCGTGTTTACTTACACCGTGGAGCACCCCTACGTGTTACCACTGGTTGTGGGGTTGGGCGGCCTCATCTCTGGATTGATTGTGTACACCACTGCACCCGAAGCCGAGGGCCACGGGACCGACGCCGCTATAGACGCATACCACAACAAGCAGGGGAAGATTAGGAGGAGGATACCCTTCGTGAAGCTGGTTGCCTCAGCGATCACGATTGGAAGTGGTGGGAGCGCGGGTAGGGAGGGCCCGACGGCGCAGCTGGCCGCAGGTATAGGCTCAGCCATAGCTGACATGCTCCACCTGAGCCCGCAGGATAGGCGTATAGCCGTGGCGGTGGGTATAGGTGCGGGTATCGGCACAATCTTTAAGGCGCCGATTGGCGGTGCGGTTTTGGCCGCCGAAGTGTTGTATAGGAGAGACCTCGAACCCGAGGTGATCTTCCCCGCGATAGTTGCCTCATCCGTGGGCTACTCTCTTTTCGCATCCATAGTGGGCTTTGAACCCATATTTGGCTATTACACCGAAGCCTTCAGCGTCCTGAGGCTGCCCTTCTACGCCGTACTCGGCTTGGCGGCTGGGGGTCTTGCTATAGTGTATGTGCGATCGTTTTACGGAGTTAACTCTCTATTTAAGAAGCTCGGGGTTCCACCGCACGTGAAACCCATGATAGGGGGATTGGCTGTGGGCCTCATCGCACTCGTTTTCCCCGAGGTGATGGCCACGGGGTACGGATGGGTGCAGCTTATCATATCGGGTAATCTCCAAGCGCTTGTGGGTGGAGGCCTGCCAGTAATCGTGGTCTTGGCGCTCCTTCCCTTCGTCAAGATTATAGCCACATCTATGAGCGTGGGTTCAGGTGGCAGCGGGGGCGTTTTCGCTCCGGGCATGGTTATAGGCGCGTGTCTAGGCGGCTTCCTAGGCTTAGTGTTCCACACACTCTTTCCAAGCGTGGTTCCAAGCGTGGCGCCGTTTGCTATAATCGGTATGCTAGCGTTCTTCGGAGCCGCTGGCAAGGTGCCCCTCTCAGTTATACTGATGGTCGTGGAGATGACCGGTAGCCTACAGCTTCTCCCAGCCGCGATGCTCGCCACAGCGATATCCTACACGGCCTCTGGGCTAAAGTACTCCATTTACCGCTCACAGGTGAACACCCGCAGAGATTCGCCGGCACATATGGGTGAGTATAACACACCCCTACTCTCATCCATTAAGGTGTCAGAGGTAAGCCTAAGAAACCTCCACGTGGCGCCAGAGGAAAGCGTGGAGAAGGCTGTGAAAACCATGTATGATCTCAAATTGTTATCGCTCCCCGTAGTTGACGGGGATAGGTTCGTAGGCGTGGTCTATCTGGACCAGATCGTCAACAAGAAGGGGTCTGTGTCCAACTTCACAGAAAAGGGCGCATCATACGTGAAGCTAACCAGCACGGCCGACCAGGCGTGGGACGTTATGATGAAGAATAGAACCATGTGGTGCCCAGTGGTTGAAGGAGGCAGATACCTGGGGTCAATAACGCTCGAAGACATACTGAGAAAATACAGGGAAAAAGCGCTCGCGCTTAGACAAACCCCACCACTTGATTCAGGATCCGAGACACCCTCCTAAACCCACCCAGACGAGGCCCCCACCAGCGAGCCGCAAAGCCACCCGCAACAACACGAAGCCACCGGCACGCTACCCCAATACACCTTATGGAACACCATTTGTTTCAGCCCTATATGAGCTCAGCTTACGCGAGCGTTCAAAACGCACAGGTAACCACACCCGAAGAAGTATCTAGCCACCACCCATAGCTAGATGGTGTCCGAATAAGGTTCTTCCACGCTTGGGGACCGCGCACACCACCCCCTAATCCGGACACCACCCATAGCTTGGTGGAAGCTTTAAATAGGAGGGTATTATGCTGCGCTTTGTGGTAAAAACCGTTAGATTCACCAACTGTACTGTTTATACGCCGTGGGAGACGGCTGACTCATTGGTTTTCTCTGATAGGGTGATTCAAGTTGGGGGTGGTCTGCGTGGTGACGTTGAGGTGGATTTGCATGGGGCGCTTGTTGTCCCAGGGTTCGTGGACGCCCACGCCCACCTGCGCTCCACGGCTTTCAAGCTTGCCACGGTTGACCTCCAGGGTAAGCCGAGAGATGAAGTGGTGGGCTACCTGAGGCACGCTAAACCCACTATGAACGGGTGGGTTTACGCGCGTGGGTGGGATGAGAGTCGGTGGGGTGGCGGGGACTACCTAACACCAGATGAGATTGGGGGTGAGAATCCGGTTCTGGCTGTGCGTGTTGATGGCCACATGGGGGTGCTGAACCATAGAGGAGTTGCTGTCGCACGGGGGATGGGTGTGGAGGTGTCCAGTTCGGGTGTGGTCAGGGAGGGTGAGCTAGTAAAACTCGAATCGAAGATTACTGATGGGTTTGACCTGGGCGGTTGGATGGAGAGGGCGCAGGAGTATTGTCTAGAGCAGGGGGTGACCGCGGTGTGCGACATTGGGCAACCGGATAACATAGAGTATTATCTTAGTAGGCCTCCGCTAATGAGGGTTGTTTTCTCACCCATCGGGTTAACGGGGAGGGGGTGGCGTACAGGTGAGGAGCTCGCCCCAAACCTTTACGCCGGGTACACGAAGCTGTTCGCTGACGGCTCTATTGGTGCGCGAACAGCCGCCGTATCTTCTGGCTACGTGGACGGTGAGGGGGCGCCACGCCTACTCTACACTGACTCACAGCTTGAGGCGATTTACAGTGAATCACTCAGCTCGGGGATGGAGGTGATGACGCACGCTATAGGCGACCTAGCCGTAAACCAGGTTATAAGGGTCTCCAAGAAATTCAGGGGTAGGAGGCTTAGAGTTGAGCACAATGAGCTAGTAATCCCCGAGGAGTTGGAGGATGATGAGGTGGATATCGTGTGCAGCATGCAACCCAACTTCCTACAGTGGTCGGCTCCAAGCGGACTATACGAGAGAAGGCTTGGCCCACACATACTGTCGGTTAATAATCACTTTAGATGCCTCCTCGAGCGCGGTGTTAGGGTGGCCTTCGGCTCCGACTCTATGCCTCTCGACCCAGTGTACGGCATGAGCCTAGCACTCAACCCACCTCACCACAAGCAGAGGTTAAGTCTGCAGGAAGCAATAACCTGCTACACGTACAATTCAGCCTACGCCAATCACCTCGAAACTTGGCTTGGATCAATAGAGGTGGGTAAAACAGCTGACCTAGTCGTGCTGGAGACCCACCCCAAACTTAAGGTGACGCAGACCTACTTGGGCGGAGTAATGGTTCCTGTCCAGTTTTAGACGTAAACAGCGGGAAAGCCTTGGTTAGCGCTCTCTCGATTCGTATGGGCAGACATTAAGGTTGTTTGCTGAACCAAGCATTTTAAGCGTGGACTCACGTTGGGCTTAAATATTAGAATATTCGAATCTTCTTATGGATTTGGAGTTTCAACTTGAAGTTTCAGATGAGGTGTATGCCCTACACGCAGAGGTGTGCAAGCTTTTCACGAGCCCTGTTAGGCTTAAAATGCTTGAGTTATTGGGGAAAGGTGAAATGACCGTTGAAGAACTTTCGAGGATTATGAATATAAGTCAGCCCAACGCTTCCCAACATCTTAGCCTACTACGGAAGACGGGTGTTGTTAGGGCGAGAAAGGAGGGCAACAAGGTGTTTTACTCTCTACGGGATCCACGGTTGCTAGACGCATTCAACAACATGAAGGCTGTGCTCTCTGATATTCTCAAAGAACACCAAGGCACTATGATTAAGAGGGAGGCTGATTGCGTTTGAAGTACGCTATAATAATAAACACTAAGGACCCTGAAACGATGTGGAATGCTTTCAGATTCGCCTGCGCTTCGCTCTCCAAAGGCCACAAGGTATCTGTGTTCCTGCTTGGACCAGCCGTCGAAATAGATTCTGTCGACAGCTCCAAATTTGACGTAAAGAGGGTGGTCCAACGTTTCATTGATCTCGGTGGGGAGGCGTTGAGCTGCGGCACATGCTTGAAGATTCGCAAGATGGGCGCAAGCGAAGCCTGCCCTCTGTCCACAATGGATACACTTGTTTCACTCACCGAGGACGCAGATAGGGTAGTGAGCTTTGGATGAGGGACGCCACAATTCTAGTGTTAGGTGGAGGCGTCGGTGGTCTGACAACGGCCTCCGAGCTCGCAAGAGTCGTCGGCTCAAAACACACGATAGTACTCGTGGATCGTCGAGCCGAGTTTCACGAATGTGTAAACAACCTTTGGGCCATAAGTGGAGACGTCACCGACTACAAAGCAGTATGCGCTGACACTTCAACCCTGCTTGGAAAGCTGGGAATCGATTTTATAAGGGACGAGGTAAGGAGAATAGACCCAACCAGCAAAACTATTGAGACGGAATCGGAGACAATTAAAGCCGACTACCTAGTAATAGCGCTCGGCGCAAAGCTGGTGCCCGGACTTGTGCCAGGCCTCCCAGAGGCCGGATACAACATTTATGAATGGGAGGGTGCACTTAGCTTTGGACGCAGACTGAAAGAAATAGATAGGGGGAAAATCGGTGTGCTCATAGCGAGAACTCCATTCAAGTGTCCCGCCGCACCCTACGAAGCCGCATTCCTAATAGAGGAAGTGCTCCGTAAACGCGGGGTAAGGGAGAAGGTTGACCTCAGCGTGTACACGCCTGAGTGGCAACCCATGCTATCTGCAGGTGACGAAGTTGGAAACATGCTCATGAAGGAGATGTCCAAACGTAGAATAAGCTACAACACGGAGAGAATGGTGCTCAAAGCAGATCCACAGAAGAATGAAATCCTCTTTGAGGTTGACGAAGCTGAATACGACATACTCGCAGTTGTCCCCCCACATGTAGCCCCAGACCCAGTGCGTGAATGCGGACTCACTGACTCAACTGGTTGGGTGCCAGTGCACCCGAACACCCTCGAAACACGCTACAGAGGTGTCTACACAATAGGAGACTTAGCTTCCATCAAGCTACACAACGGGTTATTCCTCCCGATGGCGGGTGTCTTCGCTATGGCCGAAGGAATCACGGTAGCCCGTAACATAGCCCACCAACTCGGCGAAGGCGTGGGCGCCGAGTTCGGCGGCGATGGGTTCTGCTACATAGAGTTAGGTGGGGGATTAGCGGCTATGGGCCAAGGCAACTTCTACGCTAGGCCAGCACCCAGAATAACACTACGACCACCTTCAAAGGAAAACTGGCTCGCTAAACACGAGCTAGCATCTACAGTGATCAATTCTCTAAAAACCCAAAGCTGAACTTGGGTCTAGCTAAGGCGCGTTTGGACGGTATATAACTTTAGAGGTTGCAAAACTGGTTTAGCCCACTGGACCCTCAGGGTATGGATTCATCGCGATAAAGGCCAACATAGAGTAGACATCCGGATAGTTGTTCTCACCATAAGAAGCCCTGCATCTGTAGCCCTAACACGCACGTCGAACACTTCTCAGCGCCCATATTTGTTCTTTTTGAATCCCACCTTGATGAGGCTTGGGATGTTTATGAGAATCGAATGTACTCTTGATTTGGGCGTATGAGTGCTGAACAGGCTAAGCTGAGTGAAATCTCTAAGGTATTCACTTTGAAGTGCTACTGGTATCAGGAGTCCTTGGACCAACTACTAGTGAATCAAGGCATAGTGGAAGTAATCGAGGAATCAAGAGCAAGTTGACACAAGAGGCTCAAACGCTGTGCCGTTAAAACCTGTGCGTAAAGAGAACAAAGTGCACGGTTCGATGTGTAAAGTTTTTCAGAGGCCAGCCATAATTTAAAGGGGATCTAAGATGTCTGGTAAGGAAAACTATTTGAGACATGTGATAACACCGGTTCTAATTGCTGCAGTTGTTTTATCGTTAGTCTACATTTCAATATTTGTGCTCAGGGTCGTTCCCCTAAGATATACTGAAGCAACCTATGTGGTTGTTACAATCACACTGGGGTACTATTTGGTTTCAGCCTTCTCGAGTTTACTAGGAAAAGTTGTGAATAGGCTTTATGGTCCAAAAAAGGCAAGTGTAGCTAAGACTACACTTAAGTACGTCGGCTACATAATACTCGCCTTCGCGGTGTTGAAGGTCGTTGGCGTAAGTGGAGTGGCTTTGCTTGCAGGAGGCACGTTCGGCGGGCTGGTGCTCGGTTTGGCTGGCCAGCAGGTTCTCTCAAACGTGCTCGCAGGTCTCCTCCTGCTGCTTTCAAGACCGTTCGAGGTGGGGGACAGGATAACAGTGACCGAGTGGCAGTATGGCGCTATTTTACCCAGCTATCCACCAAAATACTTTTCAGACGACCTGCTTTACCCTGGTTTTACTGGGGTGATCAAGGACATATCACTCAATTACACCCTTATACAAACGGATCAGGGTCCCTTCGTTAAGATACCGAACAACATTTTGATTCAAGCGGCGTTTGTGGTACACGGCGTTGACAAAAGATGGGTGAAGACGCGCTACGAAGTGAGTAAGCCAATAGACATAGACCAACTTCTTAACGTCGCGAGGGAGGTTGTGGAGAAGAACAAGTGGGTTGTAAAACCAGAAGACACTCGGATTACGATTGAAAACATTACACCCACCTCCATTGTCATCGCGATAAACGCGCTTTGTAAAGGCGAACTAGAAGACCCGCCGAGAAGCTCCCTGCTCTACGACCTAGAAAGGGCTTTAGACGGTGTCAGACGTGAGGCATCCCCGATGCATTAGCCCCATTGATGCTTGTGGTGCGTCACGAACCAAATAGGCACCGAGCGCTCGAGCTTAGAGTGGGCGTGGTCAGCCTTACCCGTGAGCATCGCAGTCGATTATTTTATACAGATTTGATGTTGCTGTACAGGCGTTGTGGATTATGTTATCTGTAGGGACCACCATATGCCAAAACCTTCGAATCATAACTCGACACGACTGGTCGATAGGACATACTCCAAAATTTTTAAACCCTAAAATTTGTACGTGTAGCTCCAAGCCCAGTATTCCTACGGGCCGTGTAGCTCTACTCATATAGACAACACACCTCATCATTTGGGTAGGGTAACCGTGAAGGTTGTAGAGCGCGATTTGTTTTGAACAAAGGGGTAAATGGCTAGCACTATGTCCTGTCCAGTATGTATAGGGCCACAAAATATGAGGCGAACGCAAGAAGGAAGCCGGCGGCCATGTAATACGAGTTCAGATTATTGGTGAATCCAGAGAACACGAATAGAAGTCCGTTTATGCCTGCGAAGAGCACCGAAGCGAAGCCTGAAGTGGCTGTGGTGACCACCCACAGTTTTTTCGTGAAAAGCGAAACCGCTAGGTCCACGATTGACAAGAATAGTATCAGGAAGCCCCACATCATATGGACCATGAGTACGCCGCTTTGCATCAGGCTCATCATGGTGGCCATCAACCCAAAGAAGCCCTGGGTTTGGGTGATGCTTGGGAAGCTCACGAACAGGTTAACCCACATGCCGCTCAGAAACTGTAGAACTAGGAAAACCAGTGTTATGCCTATGAGCGCTCGTAGCAGTGTGTTCACTTCTCTCATACCTTCAACCCTAGCCATACTTGAGTTTGACTCACTGCGTGGGACCACACTCCTCTTAGAGTCTAATCCTTTAGCACGCATATATATTCACCCAACTAAGAGGGTTGTATAAGTACTCATAGAGCGATTTCCCACTTAGGGGAGGGTAGGCCGTGTTGGTGGTGGATTGATGGGGATGAAGCCAAACGGTGAAAACACCATAATCGGACACACTAATCAACCTTGTCGCTTAAGCCAGTTGGGAGATACCCGTGCAGCATACGGGATATGGGGGTGTTTGTTTTATTATTCCAACTATTGCTTGAAGAGAAACCTTGGTGGAATTATATTCGATGGTAGCGTTACCGGTGGCATAGCCCGCTTTAAAGAGTGCACTGTAAACACCATGCAGCTGCTTGACCGCGTCTTCGAGTCGTAGTGGGCAGTCTGGGCAGCCAGTTAAGCTGCTTGTACACGGCTTACCACAATTCCCGCAATCTATTAGTAAAACAACACGCTGCACACTTGGACCTAGGCGGCTGCTTGTGGTAGATTCTACTGGAGTAGTGGTGCGAATAGATAGAAGGGCTATAATCGCTGTGATTGTTGTTATGGCTATAACTGTGTAGACCATACTGTGCCAACCGCGCTTATGGCGAGTAGCTCCCGTGAAGCGTCTACCCCTTGGTTTCATACACGTCACCTCCAATCCGGAGATCTGTCCACCCTACACGGGATAGAGCTTCAGTACAGCGGTCGGTATCACTCCGCTCTGATGTAGCCATAATACATATCCGCTCCGCAGTGGAAGACATATGTTCCGGGGGTGGGCGCAAGAATTTCGATGTACTTAGTGGCCCCAACCGGTACATTCACTACAGCATTCCCCCCATGCACCCCTAATCCCTGAAATATGGTCTCCAAGGCGCAACCGCCCACGTTGTCTGTGAGGGAGATTATAACTATCTTACCAGCTGGTACAGTGATGTTATCCGGATAGTAGACATACGGATAGTCCGGCTCGCCTTCAACAATATGGTAAACCGGTGTGCCGGGCGGTATCTGGCTCTGGCTGATTACCCCAGAGTTTTGAGCGCTGTTAAGAAGGAAATAAGCGGTGAAGACTACGACGGCGATTACGATCACGAATGCAATAATCGCATTCATAGTACTGGATCTCCCTTTACATCGGTCTCCCTTTGAATGTTTGCCTAGTCCTCCGTTTCTTCGAATGATCATAGGATTAGACCACCATAGTTTTGAACGAAGTAGAGTAGGAGGTAAGAGTCGGTGACCATGAACAGTCCTCCTGTCACCCACTGTAGGTGTCTTCCTAAGGCGTGGCGATAAAACCCAGCAACTGTGTTTCTCCCAAGCATAAGCATCAACACAAATAAGGCTGCGATTGCCGCCCCATAGACGAAGACCGTGGCCCCAGCCAACCAGTAGGAACCAGAGGCCAAGGGTACAAGCACTACCCCGAGAAAGATGGGTAGCGTACAGGAGTGTGAAGCCGCGCCGTAAGAGAGCCCAAAGATATATGTGGAGAAGTCGCCCTTGGATTTTGTGGGCGCGGGTAAGCTTCCCCTGTGTATTTTGTCGTTGTAGTAGCGATTGGCGGGATTGATTCGCTCCAGCCTTCCAAGGAATCCCACACTTCGACCAGTTAAGACGACGTATCCTAAACCTATGAAAACCGCACCCATAGCGGGTATAAAGTAGATGAGATAATTGTAGACAAGGACGCCTAACCAACCCACTAGTATGCCTGCGGAGGCGTAGAACGAAAGGATTCCGAGCACGAGTATGATGCTTGTTTTAAGCTCTAGGCGACGATAGCCGTGTACTACTGAGCTTTTTCCATCCACTTCTAACTGAGCCGCCAACGTCTTCAAGTGACCAATTGCACCTCTGTATCTCTGCACACCTGCGAAATACGCTAGAAACGAAGGAGTAAGGGCTACACTACACGGTGAAAAGAAAGAAGCAGCGCCCCCCACTAGAGCGAGTACAAGTAGGAGGTAGGGTGGTATGACGTTCGCTGTTACGCTTCTAGCAAAGAGGTCGCCCACGACGTGTGTGTACAAGTAGTATCCCCCGCCAAATAGGAGTATAAGAACCACTATTGAGACAACCGTAGTTAGTGGGCTAACAACACGGGTAGAAGGTTGCTTCGATTCAGACGATGATGAATTAGCGGGAGAATCAGCGGTATTCAGGTGTGTAAGACGTGTCGGAGCTGAATCATCGCCTTCCTTTGAGCTACTCGGTAAACTCAATTGGAGGGGGCTAGTTCTCGTTTTCAATCACCTCGTAGCCTAGGTAGCCCAGTCTTCTCTTTATTTCGTCCACAACAGTGTCTCCTCCTCGATATGACACCACGACTTCACCCGATTGTGGGTCGACCTCAAGATAAGATATGGAGTCTAATTGAAGTACAGACTCTTCAATCTTTGAGATGCACCCATCGCAGTGTAAGCCTTCAACCTTTAGCACGAGCTTTCTCTCTTCTCTGGATTTCGTGTGCTTCCTAACGCCTTCTCCCACTTTTTCGGCATGCCTCCTCTTAGTCAGAAGCCGCCCAAGTGTTGATGGGGCTTTAGCTCCAAATGAATTGAAGATCACAGTAGTCACGCTCAGGGCCATCGCGGCCATCGCCCAAATAGGTTGCACGAGACCAGTCGCCGCAAGGGGTATGCCCACGCCGTTAAACGAGAAGGCGATAGCCAAGTTTTGCTTCGTCTTCCCGTAACTATTCCTCCCAATCAGGATGGCGTCGACCAGCTTGTTCAGGTCACTTCCAGTTATGATTACATCGGCGGATTCGATGGCGATGTCTGTGCCAGCGCCAAGCGCGATTCCCACGTCAGCGTGCATCAGTGCGGGGGCGTCGTTTATTCCGTCGCCCACCATTATCACCCTGTGACCCTGAGCCTGTAGCTCCCTTACCTTATCCGCCTTCTGCTCTGGGGTCACCCGCGCATAGAATCGCTCTATACCAACGCTCTCAGCCACGGCCTTGGCTGTTCTCTGTGAGTCACCCGTGATCATGATGGGTGTGAGACCAAGCTGCTTTATTCTGTCCACGACATCCGCGGCCTCCTTTTTAATGGTGTCCGCAACGGCTAGCACGCCGATGAGTGTTTTGTCTAGCGCTACACCGAAAACAGTTTCACCACTCTCTTCCATGGACGAGGCTTCGTCCACCACTCTTTTTTCGATAAGCACACCTGTGGCTTGAAGAAAATCGATTTTGCTTACGAGTATCGGTTTACCGCCGAGCTTCGCCTCCACACCAGAGCCAGGCACGGCTCGAAAATCTTCAACTTGGCTCAGGCTAACTCCGAGCTCACGCGCAGCATCAACAACGGCTTTTGCGATTGGGTGTTCAGACAAAGCTTCCACGCTAGCCGCGAGCGAAAGCACGTCTTCTACTGATCCTTTCACCGGTAGAACGCGCACCACGCTCGGTTTACCAACGGTGATTGTGCCCGTTTTATCGAAGACCACCGTGTCCACCGATTGCAACACATGAAATGCCTCCGAGCTTCTGAATAGTATTCCTTTTTCCGCGGCCATTCCGCCACCCCTGATCATAGCAATTGGTGTGGCCATCCCGAGTGCACAAGGGTAACCCATCACGAGCACGGAGAGAGCCGCGAACGCGGCGCGTTCTAGGTCGGGTGTACCGGTGGACGCCCAAGCGCCCAGCCCCCAGACAGCGAAACCCGTAAGAGCTGCGAGGATAACACCTGGCACAAAGAATCTTAACACTTTGTCGAGTAGTTGTAGCACGCCTGGTTTCATCGCTCTGGCTTCCTCGATGTATTCGGCTACGCGTTGCAGGAAGCTTTCCTTGCCCACTTTGGTCACGCGTATAACAAGACTTCCATTAGTGTTCACCGATCCTCCCACGACTTCGTCTCCTACGCCCTTCTCCTGTGGTATGGGTTCGCCTGTGACGATGCTCTCATCAGCCGCTGACGCCCCCTCAACTACGACGCCATCCACGGGGATGGCTTCCCCAGGTTTTACGCGCACCAGGTCTCCCTTAGACACCTGCCGGATTGGGAGGACCACTTCCACTCCATCACGTATCACTCTAGCGGTCTGGGGTTGCAGCGAGAGAAGTCTCTTTACGGACTGAGACGTTTTGGTTCTCACTAGCAGCGAGGCGTACCCTCCTAGCAAGTGATACGAGACGATGAATACGGATATCGCAAAAAAGTCTGGTGCTGGAAATCTTTTGTCAACGAAGAGTCCTGTGAAGCCCCCTGTTAAGCCACCGAAGGCAGCTAGCTCCATGAGCACGTGTTGGTTGAGGATAAACCTTCTCAAGGATTGATACGCCATCCTGAGTATTGGGAGCCCAAAACCGAAGACGTTACCCAAGGCTAGGGCCACCATTCCGGCCCGCATCCAGGGGGGCATTGGGTGCACCACGCCGAGCCAGTATAGTAGCATGAATCCCAGCGCAGTGAATGTTAGGGCGGCTGAGCCTAGAAGCCTGTTTCTCGCACGCCTCAGCTCCTTTTCCTCCTCTTCAAAGCTTCTCACCTTATCTGGGTCCCTCACGGTGTACCCAAGGTTTCGAAGTGTTTCATCGAGTTGCCAGGTCTCAATTTTAGAGGGATCATACTCAACAAGAACCTCCTCGTGTGCTAGGCTCACGCCCACACTTAAAACCCCACGCTGTCTTTCAAGCGCCCTCGTGATGTTGCTGGCGCAAAAGGAGCAGTGCATCCCACCGATCTTAACCTGGTGCTTCGCTTTCACCGGCAAGCCCATTCACCCTCTTGGCTGTGTTTACCAATAACAAAAAATATCGTATTCATGCATTGAAGCCAGCATTTATAATAGCCCCTCTCAGAGTATCCGAATCGGTTAACTCAGGGTTGTACTCAACAGTCACCGTTTTGCCCTTGACTTCGACCGAAACTGAGACCACCCCCTCCACGAGGCGTAGAGCATGCTCTATACTCTTGGCGCATCCTTCGCAGTGCATGCCCCGCACCTTTATTATGGCCACCTTCTTGTTCACGTCCATTTCCATACCCCCGTAATGATAGTACCACCAAACTATTTAAACTATAAAGTTTATAGTTAGTAACCAACTATAAACACATATACCAACTATGTGAGCTGCTCCTCAGTTGAAGCCTCGAAGCTCCCCGCCTCAACGACCCACATCTGCCCGCCTACCCGCCTGCCTACATGGATGTATGGGTGAATGGGTGAATGGGTGAATGGGTGTGCACCACGCGGGAAAGCAGCGGTCTCCGTGGGCGTGGACCCGGGCCGAACCAGCCCCACCCCCATCAATGTTTATGGATACCGCGAAAACATTTATGAATGCCCCTATTGGGGGAAGCCCGTGCACCCCGAAGCTAAAGCAAACGAGTCTCACTGTCTCCCCCCAAAACCCCCAACATTCTTATAACAATACGGACTAAGAAATCAGAGACGTTTGAGAAAACATGGGAGCAACGCAGAGGGCGTCAACCCGGCTTGCTCTTAGCGGTGCTGCTTGGCTTACTCGCCCTTAGCTATGAAGATGGTGCTTTCTTCCCCGTAGCTTTCGTTAATGTTAGCATGGTTACGTTCATGAGTTTGATGACTAGCTCAGCGACTAGATCGTAAAGAATCAAGGTACAGCAGGTCTAACGTACAAAGTGGTAAAAATTAATTTCTGATCCATTGAACCAAATGGCTCAATGTTCACTTCAGGGTACTTCGCCGAGGTCGGAATTATTCAGCAGCAGGTGGCCGCGGACTTCACACGCCTTTTTCAATGTCTGGGTCACATAGCAGTCGGCGGAAGCCTTCAGTGCCAGACCCCTTATCACATCCGGTTTCTCCGGGCTCTGGATGAGCACGGTGTACTCGATCTTATTCAGGCCCCTCGGCCTAGTCACCCTAAAGTCGCCGTTTATCTCTATTCTCAACGATTCAAGCCTTATCCCTGATGCGGCCGCGTGCTCAGCGTAGTGTACACACTGGCATAAACCTAGGGCCGATATAAAGTACTCAAGCGGGCTTGGGCCGTTCTCATCCGCAGACCAAGAATGCTGGTTCCGGCCTCTTGCAACGGATGCCAAGTCGTCGAGTTTGTCCACCACTGCTCTCACCTTCGCCGAAACCTCGGTTCTGTCGGCTTCCTCGTATTTCCTCAGTCTCTCACGCATCCTGTCGGCGAATCCAGCAGAAAAAGTAACCATAAGCCAACCCTCCGAGCGTCCATTTACGCTGCGCTTTTCACATCCTGCGCGATACCCCGTACCCGATGAACACACCCCACAGCAAACCGTACACTAGGTGCGCTACGAGGAAGGCGCCGGCTATTGGTCCCATCATCGGCATAAGCTTAGCCTGAACTTTGGGCGCCACGGCTGATATAGGCATGCCTTTAGCGGCCGCGATAGGCGCGGCTATCGCCTCAACCATTGCGTGCGGCATCACAGCTAGGAGTATCGGGAGGCCGAAAACCAGCCAGACGAGGAAGCCAGCTAGGAGGCCGATGTATACACCCCGCCTAAGGCTGTCTATTAAGAGAAACCGTTTGACACTGAAGCTTATCGCCGCGAGCACAAGCCCGATCACCACGCCGTCAAACAAGTGGAGTATTAGACCCCCCATCGCTGTCACCATGCCCCCAGTGGGAGATAGCCCCAGCACGCCTATACCCATCGCTAGCATCATGATTAGCGGTGTCACACCCATTGCGGCTGCGGCGATCATCATAACTATACCCATCAGTATGGCGCCAACGAATCCTCCAAGCGCCGCCCAGCCAAAGTAGGTGGGCGCTCTAACCCTCATCACCTCTCCGCCCTCCATGCGTGACCCCATGGTTCGAGCCATTTGGGGGTGCGCTTTCGACGCGTGCTCCATGAGCGCAGGCATACTGGAAAAACCAGCCTTACACACAGGGCACGTGTGCATCCCCTCAGATTTCTCAGCTGACATATGACATCAACGATAAAAGCCTAAACAAGCACTTGACGTTTCCCCTGAAACCCTCCAATTATTCGGCTACAACACTCTAATCGTTAAAGTGTGCGTTAACCACCCTTAAAGATGAGGCTACGTCGTCATCATACTACCCTTAATCTCTAAGGAAGATTATAGTGGTGATGCACAGCGGAGTTCGGCAAACATATGAACAATTCCTAACCCAGAGCTGAACCTCTAAAGCGAGTTTAGATAGGGGTTGGGGGTGACAGGGATCACCGGTCTATTAAGGCCCATATAAAGTAGGCGTTAATCCACGTTTTGACCACTCTAGGTTTCAAAGCAAAAAACCCACACGCTCACGTCTATTCATAACCACTATGTGGTCGAACCACTCCTCATTGGTGAACCACTATCCGAATAAATATTTTAAAGGTTGTATAGGGCGCTCTCTGGATAACGGTTTCCCACGCTTGGTGACCACGCATGACCTAATCCGGGCACCATATCAATAGAAGGCGTGATATATATTCCAGTTTTATACTTAGTCCGAGCCCCCGCTTCGGGGGTATAGATCACCATTAGTGGGACTTTATCTAAGGAGGCAAATGGGTTTACTCGGGGTGAAGTGACACCTACCCATCCGCGGTGTGTGGGCTGTGAATCCACGCTTATGGACACATCCAAAAGGGACTGACACACTCTGCACGGAAGGGGATTAAGTTTTGCGAAAAAATACGTGGCGTCGCCATTTAGATAGGTCGAAATATATTTTTAGTTGTCGTTGTCAATCGCACACAAATCTTAGGCCTACAGCCTAGATAGGCACCGAAACTGGGTCTGTGTGAGAGTGTATCCACGCATATTATTTTCATTTCATTACTCAACGGCGGGATGCGGAGATTGTAGTATGCAAGAACCGTGCACCGACGCCCCCTACGATGTTAACTTGTGCCAACCGCATCACCCTATCAAATCCACGCTAATCTTACAGTGACGCCATCCCGCCTCCAAACCTGCTTGTAGAGTGGGGTTTAGAAAGGTGCGGCCTTACCAATCTGTGACGAGATGACCCGCGTACTTTAGAGTAATTGTGTTTTAACCGTTAGAGGTTATCTCTTATCTTAAACCATCAATATATGTCTTGGACCAAAAATGGCCCCGGAGTTTAAATGCAATATGTGCGGTGCGGTATTCACCAGCCAAAGTGAATTAATGGATCACGCAGCTAAGAGTCATAGCCAAACATCCACTCCACAGTATAAGTGTGATAAATGCGGAGCAAGCTTTAAGACCCAAGAGGAGCTAATGGCACACGCCAAGTCATCGCACGCAATGTAAAAGGCTACCAAACAGAGCAAATCTATCACCCTTTTTTAATTGCATTGGTGCTATTTGAGTGGAGATAGCACTATTAATGGCAGGTGAAGGTCGGTGGTCTTCGTGTCGCCAGCGGCCTCCGGGTGATGGGTTCTAGTACCATGCACACCACTAAATGTAACTCCGCTCACTAGCGGTATGCCCGCCGAGTGTGGGGTGCGACACCAGCGTGCGGGGGGAGACCGCATCTCCAGACGGGCTATCAGTATAAGTTTGCCGGTCCCAGGTTCTCCCCACACTCACCTTGTGGGTATTGGAGTGCGGTGTTCGGGGTCTCCTGCTGGTTTATAGAGGTTCCAAAACCTCGCCTTTTAAGGCGGGGATCCAGAAAAGGATAAATACGGGCGCTAGGGAGTGTCGGGTGTGGGTGCAAGAGCTTACAAATACAGGGCGTATGCATCGAAATCCACCGCGGGCGGGGGTGTTGAGAACCCAGCTCGAAGCTGCGTGCGAACTCTACGACACGCTCCTGCACGCCGAAGAGGAAGAATATGAAAAGAACAAGCACACTATGAGCAGGGACGACTTCAGGCAGCTCGCCTTAGACCTCCGAAAGCGGAACCCCGAGCTCCAAACCTTGCACTCCCAGGTTGCCCAGCAGGTGGCTGACAGGTTCTACTGGGCGCGTCAGAGGTTCTTTGATGGGTTGGCGGACAAACCCAAGAAGCCCCACAGGTACCTCTCACTCGTGTACCCGCAGAGTGGTTGGAGGCTTTCTGATATCAGGGAAGTGGGGAAGAGCAAGAACGAAAAGATAAGAGGAGGGCGCGGCTCTACCTGAGTAGGGTAGGCTTCTTCACACTGGTGTTCTGGTGTTGCATCGCGGGTTTCCTTTAGACAGGGTGTGCCAGGTTTGCGTGAAGCTTTACCCCTCTGGTCGAATCTACGCTGTATTCGTGGTGGATGAGGCAGAGGCTGGGAGGGGGCAGCCGGCGACACGGGAGCCTGAGGAGGTGGTCGGCGTGGATGTGGGTATAATGAGGCTTGCGACTTTGTCGGATGGGCGCTTCCTTGTGAATCCGAGGTCGCTTGAGCGCTCACTTGAAAGGGTCAGGCTACTTCAGAAGAGCCTTTCAAGGAAGGGGTTTCTTTCGAAAAACTGGTTGGAGACAAAGAGTAGGCTTGCGGTGGAGTACGAGCACGTGAAGGATTTCAGGCGTGACCTCTTCTTTAAATTTGGTGCGCTGCTCGCATTGGATTACGACCTCTTGGTTCTTGGGGACTTGGATGTTCGTGGCTTGGTTCATAAAGGCGGGACCAGGAGGAGGCTTCGGCTTCACGGCTCGGCTTTCTTGGGGCTGGGAAGAATCCTGGAGTGGGGGTTTGCGAAGCGTGGTAAAGTGGTTGTCGTGGTGCCAGAGTTCAACTCCTCCCGTGAATGCTTCCGGTGCGGGGAAATCAGCTAGGGTTTAACCTTGGCGGACCGTGTTTTCAGCTGTCCCAGTTGCGGGTTCACCTTGGATAGGGATCTTAACGCTTCTCTTGTTCTCTGTAAGAGGGCAGGTGGGGTGGGTGCCACCCGCTTGGTGTGCTTGGTTGTGGAGCTTCGCCCAATACCTTCTCTTCCCGCCTTGGGTTTGGGGGTGGGGAGGGGTGGGCGAGGCGTGGCGCTGAAGTGGGAAGCTGCGCCCTTCAGGGCGGGGTAGCTCACACCCCGCTCATGAGAAGTATTTTACCTTGGGTTGTGAGTCGTATTGTGAGTCTTCCTCTTGCGCCCTTCTCGACCGACACGAGACCAAGTGCCGCGAGTCCGCGGCTATCGGGGGCACCGTTTATGTGGTAGCTCAGCTGAGCCTTATCGTAACCGGTGAGCTCGGAGAGCTCCTCCAAGCTGGCCACTCCTCCACCGACTTTCGCGAGAACCTGTAGTATGTTGAGCTTGGCCTCGGGGAGAATCTTTTGGTAGCCGAGTCTAACTATTGGGAAAACATACGGGCTGTCATCCATTATGTAATAAGCCTTAACGCCGAATAAGAAGCAGACGGCGAGGGCGGAGCAGGAAAAAAGTTTGTCTCCCTCGCTCAGGTTAACGTAGACGTCGTCAAACTTGGTTAGGTTGGCCTTAAGAGCTGTGCTTAGCACATCGAGTACCTCGTCGAAGCGTGGTGAGGAAACCTGCACAGCCTCTGTCTCCAGCTCCAGTGCCTCGGAAAGCTGCTCCAGTAACTCGTTCACCAGCGGTGAAGTCTGCGGCGTGTGTATGACGAGTAGCTTGTCAACAGGGAAAGTTCTCAGACCTGCCTTAATACCCTTGACCCCCTCTGAGCAGAGAGCCACCTGCAGAACCCTCCCACGCTCAACGGGTTCGGCGCCTACGGTGTCCGCCACAACGCACACCCCACTATTAACAACCATGAGTACCGCTCCTGGATGTTACACACTCTGTAACGGGTTTTAAGCGATGCCCTATAACGGTTAGGGTTCCCAATCCTCAGTCAACCATCACTTACTACACTAAGTGTCTCTTAATGATTTCGAATCCATCTGGAACCCCGCGTGTGTTGTGGTCTAGCATGGGATTTACTGTCTGAGCGTTTTTTTGTCCCCCTATTCGGTAGTGTTCAGAGTGTCACTCCTCGGATGCGTTAAGCCCCCTTCCCGGATTTCACTCGAGAACGTTCTGCTTGGATATTTGTTCCAGTGTTCCCCTTGGCCCCCAGTGTGCACTTATCCCTGGCTAGTCTTGGCCGCCCGTCGTTGTTTTACTGAAGCTATGAGCGAACCATTGTCCACAGACTCAGCTATCCTTTTGTTTGTTATTGTCACGGTGCACTTGCGATTACTTTGTTTGGGGGTTGGCTAAACCCGGTTCGCCTCATAGCTTCTGTACCCTCCGCTTTACGCCTACAGAGTTTACCGTAGTCTTCCTACGTGTCTATTGTAAATGTTGGGGTAGTTCCCTTAGGGTTTTAACGGTGATATCCGGCTCGTCTGAGAGGGGGTCTGGTGGCTGGTTATGCCTGTTTACGTATATCGCCCTCATACCTGCGTTCTTGGCTCCCGCTATATCCCACGGATTAGAGGACACAAGATATGCGTCCCCAAACCTTTTTATGAACTCTGTGTACACTTTCGGCGAGGGCTTATACACTTTGATGTCCTCTACGCTGTAGAATCCAGTGAAGAGATTAAGTATCTGCGCGTTTTCTAAAAGCTTTTTTATACTTTTCAGGGTTCCGTTTGTCAAAGTGTACAGAGTGTGAGTCTTTGAGAGTTCACGCAGGGTCATTGTATCATCATAGGGTTCTAGTTTCAGCCAACCCTCTACTAGCCTTGAGTCAACAGAGAGCCCACGCCTCCTGTAGACATGGTTGAGGGCGAGTTTGGTTACTTCATCGAAGTCGACCCACCTCCCCATAAGGCTAAGACGCCAAGAAAACTCCAACTGTTTTTGTCGCCATTCGCTCATAATCTCTTCGGGTACACCGGGTACCTGGGGGTTAAATAGTGTCCCATATACATCGAAAGCTAGCCTCAAACCATGATCACCTGGTAGCCCTGCTCGTCTAGCATGGTTAAATCCCTATGGTCGTGCTCATCTCCTATCGTGTTGATTTTGAGTTGTTTTAAGCTCTCTCCGACACCGACGTGTGGTGGTGATGCGCAGTAGCCACAAGCCCCATACACAATCCCCAGCGAGATTGCTTCTTCTACCAGGGGTTTAAGTCTGCTGTCAAGTGGCACCCGAGTGCCTAATCCGTCAAAGTAGAGCAAAACGTCGTTGCCCTTCTTTTTAAGGGCCAAGGCGTACTCCAGAGCGTGTAACGCCTTCACTTTCTCGCTCCTTATTTCTGGGTCACAGTAAATTGCGAACGCGTATTTACCCATAATCCATCGCTTGTATCATAGAAGGGGCGAATAAAAAATTATAGATTAAACCCTTGACCATCGTTACCCCCAGCAAGACGGTAGGGTTTGCCTAAACACTTTTACTTGTTATAACGCTGTTATTATAGTAGTCGTACACCGCGTAACGTGATTTTACAAGCACTTTGATGCCTGGGTCCGACCTTTTGAGTTGATGTAATATCCGCGTTAAACTCCGTAAATCCTCGGAATAACACACGAAAACCCCTTTCTCCCTCTCCGCGTATTCCCATACAAGGTTGTTTAGTAGAGATCTTCGCACATGGAATGGTCTTCCGCTAATCAATAAAAACATCAAAAAGGAGGGAGCGTCAATTTGGATGTCCGGTAAAACCTTAATGTAATTATTTGAGTAGAGGAACTCAAGACGCTTCTTAATGTGCTTAGTGGGCGCCTTTAGAGTCTTGGCTATAACAGAGCTGGGTGCTCTGGGATCACTGCTTAAAACTTTTATGATTTCGTAATCAAGTATAGATATCTTTTCAGGGTGAAATCGAATTGGAAGCCAGCACTCTATAATGGTGCTCTGATACTTGTGACATAAATCGTTGAGTTCTTGTGTTGATCCACATGCGATCTCATAGAGTGCGGGTCCCTCGACACACCTGAACTCTAGGACCATGTTAGCCAACCTAGGAATCGGCTCGCTGGATAGCAGGAACACCCTTTGAAGCCCGAAGAAAGCTGGATTCACATAAAGTCGGAACCCTTTGATTATTCCTTTCTCTCTAAGATGTCTAAATCTATATTTAACCGTTGAGTAATCAATGCGAGTTAACTTAGATATTTCGTGTAAACTAATCCGACCATTCATAAACAAACAATGGAGGATTCGTCTGTCAGCATTGTCCACACTAGGAAAAGGCTACGTAATATTATTAGGATTTACGTGATACGACTCCGCTTATCTATCACTTACAAAGCTAATACTTTAGTTAATTTGGCACTTCCTTTTCGGGTTCTTTACTCTTCTTTGATAGCGAGAAATTTGAATGTCGGTTCGCGCTTTGAGGTCTACGATGCGAGCGTAGAGCTCGCTTGGGAGAATGTTGCATTCGCCTTCTTCGACGCTGGGAAACACCTTCCATTGTATGCTACCCTTGAAACTATTAAGGTGAAGATTTTAAACCCCTGCACCTAGCTGACCATACATATATGTGCACTGGAGGAGATTCCAGTTGTTCTATGGCAGACCTACGCAAAATTAGTGTGTTGACGATTCTTGTCGATATCTTATTATTGATCGCCGTTCCGCAAATGCTGCTTGATTCATGCATCTATAATTTTTAAAGCATATTCAAAAGTATTGTTGAAGCGACTCTTATGACGCGTTTCTTAGCAAGGATTATTTCAGGTAACGTGAAAACCTGGATACGGTGTTCTAGAAACCCCTGGCTTAATTCTTTTTACACAGATATATTCGTGATAAGAAATGAACGCAAAAAGAGGTATAAGCAAGGCTCTCGCCTTGGTTGTGGCGGTGGTTGTCGTGGTCGCCGCGGGCGTAGGTGGCTACGCAGCCATCCACGCCATGGGTAAGGGTGCGGCGGGTAACACGGGCTACCTAACGGTAGCCGCGCAGGACCCAGGACCCATAGCTGGCGTAGAGTTCGTGTATGTTGAAGCAACACAGATACAGGTGCACAACGTGAATGGCAGCTGGATAACGGTGCTCAGTCAGCCTGCACCGGTGAAACTCAACTATATACTCAACACCACCGCAGCCTTCACAACGGCTAGGGTGCCAGCTGGGTCGTATGATATGCTGAGACTAGTGGTCCCAAGTAGCGGTCTGACCTCCTCCCCGCCCTGAAGGGCGGGGGTTCCGCCGAGGTCTGAGGCGTTACACCCCTTTACGGGAGCTATACGGTTATGGCCCACGATGAATGAGAGAGGCTTTTTCACATTCTGAACTATTTTACTTGTGGCTTTCTTCATGATGTTCAAAGCTTCGTTTAGATCGCTGTGCATTTTATGACCCATCGGACACGTTATTACTCCTCTGGGCTTTCTCTGGACTTCAACGTCGTGATAAGCACAGAATCTTGACGTATTGTACTCAACTACTTCATACACCTTCATACCGTACTCATGTGCCTTCAATTCAATAGCGTTGATCAGCTTGCGGTAGGACCAAACGTTTACCGTATATTTGTTACCCTTGTTCTGACCTATGTTGTATGGGTAGCCTATGAAGATTGTCGAGACACCCGACTCATATAGCTTCTCGATAAGTCCGCTTGCCAAGTTTCTGTATATGTGAAGGAATCTTCTCTGCAACTTCTTGAACAACTTTCTTTTCTCCCTTTCCAACTCTTCATAAGCCTCATATTCGCCGACGTTCTTCGCCCTGTCTGCTAATGATTGAACCTCCGCTATCCTCTTCTCAAAGTAAAAGTAGTCCTCCTTTGTTCTCACACCTTTATACAGCAACCATGTTCCATCATCTACTATTACGCTTGCCATGAGGTTTATTCCTAAATCTATTGATGCCACGCGGTTACCTTTAGATGCGTGAAGTTGAATTGATTTCCTTTCGCCGTGAACAATGAATTTGCTCGCTTTTCCAGTCCTTGTTGTTTCGACACCTACGTCTACTGGTATATGAGCGTACCATCTGTTTGTGTCTTCATCGTAGATGATTTCCAACCTACCTTGCTTTCCGTACCACTTTAGTCTGCCAGTGAAGGGGATTTCGAGTTTGAAATCCTTGAGTCCGAGCACTTTTTTCTCTTCATCAACTTCATATCTATCCTGTCTGACTACTAGGATCTTCTTTCTCTTCTTGTTCTCTCTATCCTTCCAATAACGTGGTGGCGAGACATGAGCCATGTGTGGCGGTAGCTTTCCTTTCTTCTTCAGTTTCAACAGAGAGAAAAACGACGACCACGCTTCGTTGTTCTTATTCAGCACTCCCTGAGCATTAACACTCAGAATGCCCTTATATTTCTCATAATACTTCTTGTACGTCCCTACTAGATCAACCTTTTCTTCTTTGAAGAATTGTTGTCTTCTTTCATAGTTAATCTCGTTGTATAACTTCGCTGAGTTATCTGCTAACTTCAGTAGTTTCCTGTGTTGGTGACCGTTGGGTAGAAGGCGAACTACATTCGTTCTTCTGTTTTCGAACTCAACTTCGTAGGCACCTCCCTCCGGTATTGCGGGAGTAGAAGTCGGCTCCCGCTCCTCATCCTCAATAAGTTGACCGGAGGGAGGTGTCATAAAAAGGAATACGAAAACAGAATTTTAAAACTTTACCCCGCCCTAAAGGGCGAGGCTTGTCCTTTTTTCTGTCAAGGTGGCCGTGGACACCTCCATACAACCGCTGCCTGGGCTATCTGTGAACGGACTCGTTAATATAACAGCCAGTGTTCCAAGTGGTGCCGAGACTGGTATTAAGATATACACAAACTTCACGGTGCAGCCGGGTGCAACTTACACCCTAGTGCTGCACTTCCACTTAGTTGAGACGGGTAAGGGTAGCTTCATCCTCACACCACAGACGAACGCTCAGACCCAGGCCACACCCAGCGAGTTCGTAACCCAACTATTCACAACACACATGCAGGCACTGGCATCAGACAACGCATCAGCCCTAAACTCCGAATACGCCGCGCAGGCGAACACAACGTTGAGTATGAATATAAGCAAGACATTGGGAATAAACCAGACAGTAACCGGCCAAAACGTAGCCACAGCCTGGGGCGCACTATTCCAGAAACTCAACGTCACAGCATCCAAAACCACGATAAACTCGGTTACACTCTCAGGTGACACAGCCCAAGCGGAGGGTTACATTACACTCAACATAACAATGCAGGGCAAAACATACACACTAACACTGCTAGACAAGGCCACCTACGCATACAACGGTCAAATCTGGTTAATAAGCAGTGAACAGCTGACCCAATTATCACTCAGCTAGAACAAATCACAACCACTTTTTTCTCAGAAAAATTTTTTCTATAAGTACTACCCACCCATAATTATAAACACTCCAAAACCTCCCCCCTTTCAGGGCGGGGTGGCGCGCTTATATTAACCCGAATCTTAGTGTAGTCTACCCAAACCTTAAACATTAGAAAAATTCGTGCTTAGACTAATGGTGACTCAGATAAAGGTTTTGATTTGTGTGGGTAAGCATGGTCTTAGAGAGTGTCTAAGAGCGTTTATTATCGATTACTCTTAGGTGGCTTAATAACTTCAATTTGGAAACGACCATTCTTTGAGAGCCAGACCTCTACTTGTATGTTTTGAGCTGAGAAGCTCAAAGCTAGCCCCTCTAATTCACGGCGCTCCTTCGGG
>Ga0209061_1001640_pt1 | contig 34953 bp, 30 predicted proteins | sample Coa_R1_10_FD_187157 | JGI IMG/M metagenome (GOLD analysis project Ga0209061, IMG submission 187157) | Surface soil microbial communities from Centralia Pennsylvania, which are recovering from an underground coalmine fire - Coalmine... | ecosystem: Environmental > Terrestrial > Soil >... | reverse complement strand
AACGCCGCGATCAACCTGGCGAGGTACTCGCCCGGGGCACCCCACCAAGCTGGCTTGGTGGGGGCCCCGCCCGTAGGCTCAGTTGGAGCCTTCGTGAAGCGCAGAGCCGCGGTAAGACCCGGGCCTCTCGGGCACGCGGCGAGGAAGCGCGAAGCCCGCAAGGGCAACCCCGTGAGGGGTGCCGCGTGAGTGCTATTGCGTACTCGGCGGCAACGGCCTCTTCCGCTGGCCTCAGTCCTCGTCCCTGTCGGCGCCGTCGGGCTCACCTTGCCGAAGGGCCGGTGGCGGGGACCAGGGCGGGCCGGGCAGCGCCTCGCCGAGGCGAGGGGATCGCCCGAGCGGTCGACGCAACCGCTGAACCGTTCATCTCCGTCGCCGTCTTGGGTGTCCGGCTTGGGGGACGGAGCATCAGGTAGTTCACCGTTGCCCGCAGGGAGTGAGGCCCGCTCCCTTCAAGCAACCAGGTTTTGGGGCCGTATCTTCGACCACGAGTTGAGCACGGCGAGGAGGTCCGATCGGATACGACCGGCGGCCCCCGGTCGGGGGTAGCTGCGGCTGCCATGGCCCGCCACCTCCTCGGCGGCATGCAGCGCGTCTTTCAGGGTGCCAGCCGCTCGACCTTCCAGCCGTCGCGCCCTCGCACGTAGCGCAGTCGGTCGTGGAGCCGATGGCGCCGCCCCTGCCAGAACTCGACCGTCTCCGGCTGCACCCGATAGCCGCCCCAGAAGGCGGGCAGCGGCGGGCCCTCCGGATAACGCTGCTCGATCCGTCGCACCTCCGCCTCCAGGAAGGCGCGACTGGGGATGATGCGGCTCTGGGGCGAGGCGAAAGCCGCCACGCGGTTCCCGTAGGGGCGCTGCGCCCAGTAGGCCTCCGATTCCTCCCTGCTGGCGCGGCTGACCGGGCCGCGAGCCCGGACCTGGCGGTGCAGCCGTGGCCAGTAGAAGACCAGTGCCGCTCGTGGGGTCGCGTCGAGGTCGTGCGCCTTGGCGCTAGCGTAGTTGGTGAAGAACAGGAAGCCGTCCTGGTCCGCACGATGCAGGAGAACCATGCGGGCTGCTGGCTCACCCTCCGGGGTCACGGTCGCCAGTCCCATGGCGTTGGGCTGGGGCTCCCCTATCTCTTCAGCCAGACGAAGCCAGCGATTGAACTCGGCGATGGGGTCCGGGTCCAGGTCCTCCTCGTCAAGGGGGAGATCGGTGTCGATCACGGCCGGAGAACGCTAGCCTCGTGCCTGATCCTGCACCAGGCAGCCCTGGAAGCGATGGATGAGGTCGCCGGTCATGTCCTGGCCGTCGCCCTCCGCCCACCCCGAGCCGTCCCAGCCCCAGCATGGGCATGGCTCACCGCTCGATGGCTTCGGCCCTTGACCCGGCGCTGTCAACCCGCAAAGGGGACCTTGTTGGGGCACCGTGCACCTCCTTCCAGGCTCGGTCAGTGCTCGCCGCCTCGCTCTAGAGTACGCTTCTCGTCGTCTCGAGCACCGCGTCTTCTGATCGTTGCCTCCGAAGACCCTCACGCTTGAGCTGGTTCTGTTCATCCTCCCCTCGCCATCTCGGTTCGGGCCGAGGCGACGAGGGGGCCGGCCCACCGGAATCGGGTTGGGCCGGTCGGGCCACGGGTGATGGTTCCCTCCAGTGGGAGGTGGTCGAGCCAAGGGCCAAAGCCCGGGGAGTCCCATCCGGTGTCTCGCCAAGGCCCGCAGGCGCTCTACCCGCCTCCGGCTCCTCACCGGCACCGCGCCCGACACGCCTACGGCCCATGGCCGTCATCGTGTCCGTCTCGGCACGATGCTCTTGGTTGAAGGATCGGGGCGTGGCGAGCCACCATGAGCCTGAGAGGACGCCGCTTGCCCCTCGTGCGGCAGGTGACGGTATCTTCCCCCCATGAGCGGGGCGTCGCGACGGTTGCTCTGGGAGCCAAGCGAGGAGACGAAGTCGTCGGCTCGGATCACCCGGTACCTGCGCTGGTTGGCCGAGACGCGGGGGCTCAGCTTCGGCTCCTACGGTGAGCTGTGGACGTGGTCGACGACACAGATCGAAGAATTCTGGAGGTCCATCTGGGATTACTTCGACGTCCATGCCTCCCGGCCGCCCGAGCGAGTGCTGAGCGGACGCGCCATGCCCGGCGCTCGCTGGTTCCCCGGCGCCGAGTTGAACTACGCCGAGCACGCCTTGCGCCGTCGCGACGAACGACCGATCATCGTCTCCCGATCCGAGGCCCGGGGCCTCGATCGGCTGGAGACGATGAGTGCCGCCGCCCTGGCGGAGCAGGTTGCATCGGTCCGGTCGGGGCTGAAGGCGCTGGGGGTGGGCCGGGGTGACCGGGTGGCGGCCTACGTGCCCAACATCCCCCAGGCGGTGGTGGCCTTCCTGGCCACGGCGTCGCTCGGCGCCATCTGGTCGGCATGCTCCCCCGACTTTGGCCTCCGGGCCGTGGTGGATCGCTTCCGGCAGATCGAACCTCGGGTGCTCCTGACCGTGGACGGTTACCGCTACGGGGGGCGCGATTTCCCACGCCAGGGGGAGGTTGCTCAGATCCAGCGAGCGCTTTCCAGCGTGGAGACCACGGTCTTGATCCCTCACCTCTCCGATCCCCCGGACACGGCGGGCCTCCGCAACGTGCGTCGATGGGAGGACCTGCTCGCCGCTTCGGGGGACCTGGCTTTCGAGCCGGTGCCCTTCGAGCATCCGCTCTGGGTCCTCTACTCCTCTGGGACCACCGGCCTGCCCAAGGGCATCGTCCACGGCCACGGTGGCATCGTGCTCGAGCACCTGAAGTCCCTGGCGCTGCACCAGGATCTTGGCCCCGGCGACCGGTTCTTCTGGTACACGACCACGGGGTGGATGATGTGGAACTACCTGGTGGGGGGCCTGTTGGTGGGCGCGACCATCCTCCTCTACGACGGCAGCCCGGGCCATCCCGACCTCTACGTCCTCTGGCGCTTTGCCGAGGAGGCCGAGATGACCTACTTCGGCACCTCGGCGCCCTACCTCCACTCCTGTCTGAAGGCCGGGATCGAGCCCGGACGTCGGTTCGATCTCCGCCGGCTACGGGCCGTCGGCTCCACTGGTGCTCCACTCACCCCGGAGGGCTTCGAGTGGGTGGGGCGGGCGGTGCGACCCGACCTGCCCGTGGCCAGCGTCAGCGGTGGCACCGACCTGTGCACGGCCTTCGTCCAATCCTGCCCCTTGCTCCCGATCCACAGCGGGGAACTGCAGTGCATGGCACTCGGCGCCAAGGTGGAGGCCTACTCCCTGGAGGGGAAACCGGTGGTGGGCGAGGTGGGCGAGTTGGTGATCACCGAGCCGATGCCCTCCATGCCTGTCTGCTTTTGGAACGACCCGGATGGGCGTCGCTACCGCGAGAGCTACTTCGAGATGTTCCCCGGCGTGTGGCGCCACGGCGACTGGATCCAGATCCAGCCCGATGGGGCCTCGATCATCTATGGACGCTCGGACGCGACGCTCAACCGTGGCGGGGTGCGCATGGGCACCAGCGAGTTCTATCGTGTGGTGGAGGAGTTCCCGGAGGTCGTCGACAGCCTGGTCATCGACCTGAGCGAGCCCGGCCGCGAGGGCCGGCTGATCCTCTTCGTGGTGCTCGCACCGGAGACGTCCCTGGAAGAGGTACGTCCTCGACTGAACGAGGCCCTCCGCCGTCAGCTCTCTCCGCGGCACGTGCCTGACGAGATCCATGCCGTGCCCGAGATCCCACGCACGCTCAACGGCAAGCGGATCGAGGTCCCCATCAAGCGCATCCTGAGCGGCGTCGCGCCCGAACGCGCGGTCAGCCCTGGGGCGATCACCAATCCGGCCGCCCTGGCGCACTTCACGACGCTGGCGACCGGCATGGCCGATTCGGGGCGCTGAGCCCGACGCCTGAGGTCGGTCAGCTGGCCCGACCCAGGTACAGCGCCGCCACCTCCGCGTTGGCCAAGATCTCGGGGCCGGGGCCCACCAGTCGGATGCGGCCGCCCTCCATCACCACGCCGTGGGTGGCAAGACGGAGACCGGACCTGGCGTTTTGCTCCACCAGTAGGATGGTACGGCCCTCCCCCGCCAGGCGCCCGATGGTCTCGAACACGATCGTACGCGAACGCTGGTCCAGTCCCATCGAGGGCTCGTCGAGCACCATCAGCCGTGGGTCGAGCATGAGAGCGCGGGCGAACTCGATCAGCTTCTGCTGCCCCCCCGAGAGCGAGGCCACTGGCTCCCGGGCACGCTCGGCGACGATCGGGAACCGCTCTCGGACCGCCGCCAGGCGACGCTCGATCAGGCCCCGATCTCGGATGGTGTAGGCACCGAGCCGGACGTTCTCAAGCACGCTCATGGTCGGGAACAAGCTCCGCTCCTGGGGAACCTGGACGATGCCCAGGCCCAGGATGGCGCGTGGACCGAGCCCAAGCAAGGATCGGCCCAGGAAGCGGATCGAGCCCTGGCGCGGCCGCAGCAGGCCGCTGATGACCCGGAGCAGGGTCGACTTGCCGGCCCCGTTCGGCCCCACCACGCAGGTGATGCTGCCCTCCTCGATCTGCAGGTCGACCGAGTGCAGGACGTCTCCCCCACCGTAGCCGGCGGTGACGCCGTGGAGCTCCAGCAGCGTCCTCGTCATCTCCCCAGGTAGGCCTCGAGCACGACCGGGTCGTCACGCACGTGGGACGGGAGCCCACTGGCGATGGGCCGACCGTGGTCGAGCACCACCACCCGATGGCACAGGCCCATCACGAAGCCCAGGTTGTGCTCCACGATCAGAAAGGTCGTCCCTTGTCGGTTGAGTTCCACGATCCGGGCGCCGATGATCTCCAGCAGGGCCGGGTTGACGCCCCCTGCCGGCTCGTCCAGGAGGACCAGGCGAGGCTCTCCCATCATCACGGTGCCCAGCTCCAGCAGCTTTCGTTGTCCATAGGAGAGCCGCCCGGCCGGCCGAGAGGCATGGCTGGCCAGGCCGAGCAGCTCCAGCAGCGAGAGCGCGCGCTCGCGCCTGGATCTGCTGCTCTCCGTCGATCCCCGCCCTTGGGACCCGGCTGCCGGGAGCAGGAGGTTCTCAACGACGGTGAGCCGGGGGAAGATCCGAGGGAGCTGAAAGGTTCTTCCGATCCCGCGCCGGAAGACCTCGTCCGGGGCCAGGCCCGTGATCCGCCCCTGGCCGAACAGGACCTCGCCCCGGTCAGGGCGCACGAAGCCGGTGACCAGGTTGAAGAGGGTGGTCTTCCCAGAGCCATTGGGACCGATCAGCCCCATGATCTCCCCCTCCGCTACCTCCAAGGAGCATCCGTCGAGGGCCACGATCCCGCCGAAGCGCTTGGTCAGCTCCTGGCAGCGAAGGAGGCTCACCCGACGACGGCCTCGTCGCCCCGGGGGCGGTCCTGGGCCTCCGCGAGCCGGTGGGATCGCCATTGCTCGAGCCAGTCCCCCAGGGTGGGGACGACGCCTCGGGGGAGGAGCAGGATCACGATCAGGAAGACGGCGGCGTAGACGACCAGGTACAGCCGGCTCTGCCCGAGGCCGTAGGGGAAGTAAAGCTGGGCTGGCTCCAGGATGAGGGCGCCCACCACCGGGCCGGCCAACGTCCCCATGCCGCCCAGGAAGGCCATGAGCACCATCGCGATCCCGATCAGAGGGTCGATCACAAACTGGGGATAGATGTAGGTCACGTAGTAGCCGTACACTCCCCCGATCATCCCTACTAGGGCGACCGAGACCACGAAGGCGGCCAGCTTGGAGACCTCGGTGCGGACCCCGAGCGATCGGGCCCGATCCTCATCGTCCCGGATGGCCAGCAGCCCCAGCCCGAACCGCGAGCGTCGGATGCTCCAGGACACCGTCAGGGAGGTGGCCGCCAGGGCCAGCATGGCGTAGTAGAAGGGCACGTCGAAGGCCGCGCCCCACCCCGGCACCGGGAAGGCCAGGCCCTGGGATCCACCGGTGAGCCCGCGCAGGTTGGTGGCGAGGATCTGGAGCATGAACATGACCGCGATGGTGACGATCACGAACGTCGCCTCCCGGGTGCGAAGCGCGATCCAGCCCACCGGGATGGCGAAGAGGGCCGTGGCCACGCCGGCCAGTGGCACCAGGAGGAAGACGTCCACCCCGGCCGGGACGTGAGCTCGGGTCACGATCAGCCCCAGCGCGTAGGCACCGAAGCCAAAGAAGCCGGCGTGTCCGAGCGAGATGTAGCCGGTGTAGCCACCTACGATGTTCCAGGCCGTGGCCAGCCCCACGTACATCAACGTGAAGACCCCGACGTTGACCGTGGCCGGGCCGGGCAGCCCGATGGGGAAGGCGACGGCCACGCCCAGCAACAGGGCCAGGCCCGAAAGACGCACCCACCGTCTCCGCCTCAGGACGTCCATCGCGATCACGCCGCCCCCCGGACCCGCACCCCGTAGAGCCCCTGGGGGCGGACGACCAGGGCCACGACCAGGATGACGAAGAAGGTGAAGTCTGCCCATGTGGGCGAGATCAGGACCGAGGCCACGTCCTCCACCACCAGCATGCCCAGGGAAGCCACGATCGCGCCGCGCAGGCTCCCCAGGCCGCCCAGCACGATGATGGTGAGCAGGCGCGAGATGAGGTCGTAGTGACTGTCAGGGTTGAAGGCGGTGGTGATCCCGAACAGGGTGCCCCCCGCCGCCGCCGTCGCCATCCCGATCCCGAAGGCGATGGCCGAGACCCGCTCGACGTCGATCCCAACCAGTTGGGCCCCGGTGCGGTTCAGCATGGTCGCCCGCACCGCCGCCCCGAACCTGGTTCGGTAGAGGAGCCCGAACAGCGCCAACAGCATGGCGACTGCCAGCAGGAAGCCGTACACGTAGACCCAGGTGATCCGAAAGTCGCCGATGGCGAAGCTGGCGGTGTCGTAGGAGACCCTGAGTTGCCGGTAGTCGGCGCTGAACAGGTACCCCAGCACTCCCTCGATGCCCAGGGCCAGGGCGTAGGTCACCAGCACCGAGAGCGCCTCGCGGTCGGCTCGCAACGGTCGCACGAAGACCAGCTCCAGGACCACCCCCAGGCCGAACATGATCGGCATGGTGACGACCAAGCCGAGGAACGGGTCCACGCCCCAGTCCCTCAGGAGCACGAAGCTCAGGTAGGCGCCCAGCACGACCATGGCCCCGTGGCCCACGTTGATGATCCGCATGACCCCGAAGATCAGGGCCAGGCCGGAGGACATCAACGCGTAGACGCCGCCGGTGAGCACGCCCAAGGCGGCGGCGCCGATGATCAGGCTGGGGCCCACCTCAGCTCCAGGCTGGCTTGGGGTACTCGGGTTTGGCGATGGCGATCGCGGCCGGGTAGACGGGGACGGTTTGCCCGTGCTGCCACTGCACGAGGAAGGTGCCCTGGCCCTGGGGACGGCCGGCCGAGTCGAATGACATCTTCCCCTGCACGGTGTTGAAGGTCCCCGAGTGCAGCGCTTGGATCAGCTTGGCGTTGTCGAGGCTATGGATGCGGTTGACGGCCTCGGCCACCACCTGCCCCACGCTGTAGGCCTCGGCCGCGTCGGCGCTGATGGAGCCGGGGGTTCCACCGTACTTGGCGATGAACTCCTTCACAAAGCGGGCGTTCTGGTAGGTCCTGGCGCTCGACCACCACCCCGACGGCACCATGATGCCCTCGGTGTTCGCCAGCCCGATCTTGTCCGAGAACTGGGCGCCCTGGTCAGGCCCGGTCGTCTCGATGAGGGACCGAGGATTGTAGTGCTGCTGGATGAACGTCTGGACGAAGGCGACCGCGTCCGGCAGCTGGGTGCCCAGGAGCACCACATCAGCGTGGGACTGGGCGACGGCCAACGCCAACGGCGTGTAGTCGGAGGTCTCGGCGGGATAGACCTTGGAGTACACGGTCCTGACGCCGGCCGCCTCCAACAGCTGCCGGGCCTTGTCCAGCTGAGGCTGCGTGAAGGGGTCGTCCTGGGTGGCGTAGGCCGCGGTCGTCGGTCGCTCCCCCGCTGGCAAGGAGAGGAGCCAGCGAACGTAGCTCACCAGGTTGTCCTCGACTGGCGCCGGCTGCACGAAGAACAGGTTCTTCAACCCCCGGCTGAAGACCTGTGGGCCTCCCCCAGCTGGCTCAGGGAAGGCATATCCGTAGCGCGCGGCGACGGTGGAGGCGGGAATGGTGAGCAAGCTTGAGAAGGGACCGAAAGTGAGGTCCACGTGATCGGCGGTGATCAGGTTCTGGTAGTTGGTGACCACCTGCTGGGTGCTGCTGTCGTCGTCGACGAACTTGAACTCCACCTTCCTGCCCAGCAGGCCTCCGGCCGCGTTCACATCATCCGCCCACAGCTGGTAGCCCTGCTCGAGCGCCTTGCCATCCCCGGAGAAGTCGCCGCTCAAGGAAACCGAGACCCCGATCACGATCGGCCTCTGCCCACCCTGGGCACCACCGCCCCCTCCGCACGCCACCAGCACCGTGGCCACGATGGCAACCGCGCTGCCCAGCAACCTTCGCTGCATCACACTCTCCCCCGGCCTCCCTAGCCGATTGCATGGGCCGTGCACAAACGATTGTCCCATGCTAGACATGGGGGTCCAACCTGTCAAGGGCACGCTCCCCCCTCGACCAACACCGAGCCGTCATCGTCCCCTGCTGGCGTCCCCCTGCCGACGCACGTCAACCGCCGCGTCGACCGGGTCCCCTCCCCCGTGCGCTCCCGGCCGCCCCGAGCCCCCTGGTCGGGCAGCTCCGGCCCCCCAGCGAATCCAAGGGCAGCGCGCCCCGCACGCCGATGGCCACCTCTTCACCAGCCTGCCCCGCGCCGGCGTCGGCCGCCCGCCGGCTCGCCGAGCTCGGAGATGGCCGCGTCCGCTCCCCCACCCCGGCGTCCCTGGCCTGCCCCGCCGCCGTCGCCCCCAGCACGCGCCAGCCCGGCGAGCACCGTGCCGTCGGCCTCCCTCGGGCCGCTGCTCGGGGGCACGCCCCCCACGCCGCCCGTCTCCTCGCCCGAGCCTGGCCCTCCGTCACCTGGCGCCGCTGGCAGCGCGGCACCGGCTATGGCCCCTCCCAGCGCCACGCCCTCCAGGCCCTTCTCCATCCCATCCATCGGCGGACGGCCTGCCATGGGGCCGCCTCATCGCTCCTGACCTTCCGGCCCACCGACGGACTGCGCCGATCCACAGCGAGTGAGACGCCGGCGGCGAGAGCAGACTCGGTGGCGCGGGTCTCCTCAAGGTGGCCGCCACCCCACCCCGGGGGCTTCCGCGCCGGATGACCAGCTGTCCCTCAGGCCGAGGTCGGCCGACCGGTGATCGGCGCGCTGGCGTCGTGCCTGCCTGCCTGCCGATCAAGGAAGCGTTCCAAGGCCTCCACGAGCGGCTCTCGGAGGGCATCGAGGTCGACACGCTCGGGATCCGCGCTCCACTGGAGGCAGACCCCCTCCACCAGACCGAGGACCAGGACCGCGAACTGGTCGCAACAGGGCTGCCCACCAAAGCGCCGGAGGGCAGAGCGCAGGAAACTCTCGATGCTGGTCCTTGCCTCGGCGAGGTACTCGGCGATCGGTCCCTCGGCCGCCCGCCCGGCCTGCAGACGTGACTCCAGGGAGAGCGCGACGTACTCAGGATGAGAGCGGTACCAGCTGAGGGCAAACCCCACGGCCTGGTCCAAAAGCTCGCGGAGCGAGGTTGACTCCGCGGTCAGCTCATCCAGGGCTCGGAAGGCCGAGATGCGCTCGGCGATGAGCGCATCGAACAGGGCTCGTTTGGTGGCAAAGTGGTGGTACAGGGCGCCCTTGGAGGTCCCGGCCTCGCAGGCGATCTGGTCCATCGTGGCGCGGCCGTAGCCGTGGCGGGCGAAGACCCGAGCAGCGGCTCGGAGGATGAGGTTCCGCGTCTCCATCGCCCGTCGCTGGGCCGGGGTCGGTCGGTCGAGTCCATCGGCCATCGCTCTGCGGTCACCGGGTATCCTACCGACTGACTGGTCGGTCGCTTCCGACCGAGGGGCGTGAGCGACCCCGGTTGTCCGTTTCCGGCAGCCACCCCATAGAGCCAATGAAGAAGACGTATCCCGTGCGGATCGTGGTCGACAGCAGCACGTGCCTGAGACCGGATGAGGCGCGTGAGCTTGGGGTGACGGTCGTCCCCATGCGCATCGTCGTCGACGGCCGTAGCTATCGTGACCTGATCGACATCTCGCCCACCGAGTTCTATCGTTCCCTCCGGGAGACGAAGGCCCAGCACACCACCTCGGCGCCGACGCCGGGCGACTACCTGGAAGCGTTCCAGGCGGTTCCTGGGGACGTCCTCTGCCTGACCGTGGCCTCCTCGATCAGCAGCATGTACCAGGCGGCCACGTCCGCCGCCGCTATGGCGCTCGGCCGTCGGGTGGAGGTCATCGACTCCGGGACCGCGGCCGGAGGGCTCCGCCTGCTGGCCGAGGACGCAGCCAGGGCGGCGAGAGGTGGCTCGCTGCTGGAGGAGGTCGCCCAGCGGGTCCGCGAGCTCTCGCGTCGGACTCAGGTCCTGGGGGTGCTGGGCAGCCTCGAGCACATCGCCCGGAGCGGGCGCATCCCCCAGCTCGCTTCCTGGGGGACGTCGGTGCTCCGGGTCATGCCGCTCGGGCGCCTGACCGGTGGCCGGCTAGGGCTGGTCAAGTTGGTGCGTGGTTGGCGAGCTGCCATCCAGGCCCTCGAGGCCGAGATCACGCACGGAGCCACCGAGCAGGGCGCCGGAGCCCGAGGGGAGGGCCTGCGCTGCACCGTCTTCCACGCCGACGCCCTGGAGGTGGCCCAGCAGCTTACCGAGCGCCTGCGGGAAACGGTGCCCGAGGCGGAACTGGAACTCTCGGAGTTCACCCCGGCCATGGGGGTGCACACCGGCCCTGGCCTGCTCGGCGCCGCCTTCTTCGTCGACGACCGGTGAGCAGGGAGGCTGCCCGGTGAGGGGCCCGGGCAGCCTCCCAAGCCCTATGGACGGGCAGGGCCGGGAAGGGGGGTGCGAGCTGCGACCACCGGGTTGCGGATCGTGCCCACGCCCTCTACCTCGGCCTCGCACACGTCCCCCGGGCGCAGGAACTCGGGCGGGGTGCGGGCGAACCCCACCCCCTCGGGGGTGCCGGTGGCGATGAGCGTACCCGGCAGGAGCGTCATGCCCACCGACAGCCAGGCGATCAGGGCGTCCACGGGGTAGATCATGTCCCGGGTGGTGGCGTCTTGCTTGATCACCCCGTTCACGCTCAGCCGCAGGCGCAGGTCCTGAGGATCGGGGATCTCGTCTCGGGTCACGACCCACGGTCCGCACGGGCAGGAGCCGTCGAGGCTCTTGCCCTTGAACCATTGCCCGCCCCAACCGTGCTGGATGTCCCGCGCGCTCACGTCGTTGATGACCGTGTAGCCGAAGACGTGGTCAAGGGCCTCCTCACGACGGATGTTCACGCCGGCCCGGCCGATGACGACGCCGAGCTCGACCTCCCAGTCGATCTGCTCGCTGACCTGGGGGTCCACCGATATCTCGTCATACGGTCCCGCGATGCTCGTGATCGCCTTGGTGAAGATGGTGGGCGGCCCCACCTCGGTGCCGCGGGCGCGTGCCCCCTCCTCCGCATGCTTGGCGTAGTTTCGGCCGATGGCGAGGATGTTGCCTCGGGGTGGGTCCAGGGGCGCCAGCACCGTCAGGTCCTCCAGCCGTCGCAGGGCCGGGGCGACGGGAGCCTTCTCCAGGCGGCTCAGCAGCTGACGCACCGCGGCCAGCGCCTCCTCGCCCCCATCGATGAGGGACAGGAGATCCGGCGGTGGGGCCGGGGCACCGACCGCCGCGGCCAGCTCGCGCAGGTCCACGACCTCGTCCTGACTGCCCGGGCGGAGCGCTCCCAGCCGCCGCCCGCCGTCGCCTCGAAACATCAACAGCCTCATGCCTCACCTCTGTCGTTGGCTCTGTGGGCCCCCTCGAGGGGCACCTCCTGCACCTCCGCTCCCAGGAACAGCTCCTCGAAGTCGCGCCGGCCAAGGAGGTCGGCCGGGCGCCCCTCCAGCCTGACAGCTCCTGAGACCATAACGCATGCCCAGTTGGCCACCTCCAAGGCGGCCCTGGCCCGCTGCTCGACCAGTAACACCGCCTTCCCGAGGTCGGCCAGACGCCGTACCTGGTCACGCAGCAGCGCGTCGGCCAGTCGGGGAGCGAGGTTGGCAGTGGGCTCGTCCAGGATCATCACCCGGGGATCGAGCATCATCACCCGACCGATGGCCAGCATCTTCCGCTCCCCTCCGCTCAGCTTGTCCGCGCGCCGGCGCAGCATGGAGGCCAAGGAGGGGAAGACCTCGCACACCACGCGCATACGCTGGCGGATCAGCCGCGGCTCGAGCAGATACCCCCCCATCTCCAGGTTCTCCGCCACCGTCAGCGGCTCGAAGACGTCTCCGACCTGCGGCACGTACCCCACCCCACGCCGGGCGAGCTCCTCGGGGCTACAGTTGGTGACCTCCTGCTCCTCCAGAAGGACCCGGCCCTCGGTGATCCGCAGGATCCCAACCAAGCCCTTCAGCAGGGTGCTCTTGCCGGCCCCGTTCGGCCCGATGATCGCCACCACCTCGCCGGCGTCCACCCGCAGAGAGACCCCCCGGACGACGGCGGCCCCTCCGTAGCCCGTCGTCACCCGGTCCACGACCAGCAGCGGCTGCCGGCCGTGCCGTACGTCAGCCAACGAGATAGGCATCGATGATCTCGCGCCGCCGGCGTAGGAGCGGCATCGGTCCCTGCCCGATCACGCGCCCCTGGGCCATCACGATCACCGGGTCGCAGAGCCGCTCGACCGTGCCCAGCTCATGCTCGACCATGAGGATGGTCAGGCCCTCGTCGCGCAGGCGTTCGAGATAGGCGGAGATCTGCCGGACCACGGTCGGATGGAGACCGGCCATGGGCTCGTCCAGGAGCAGCAACCGTGGCCGCAGCATGAGCGCGCGCATCACCTCCAGCAGACGCTTCTGGCCGCCGCTCAGGTTCCCTGCGTACTCGGATTCCTGCCCGCGCATGCCGAAACGGTCGAGGAGCTCGCGTGCCTGCTCGACGAGCCGACGCTCGTCCTCTCCCCAGTATCGCCGCCCGAGGAGCGCCCCCAGCAGCGAGTCCCCGCGGTGGTTGGGCGCCGCCACCAGCAGGTTCTCGAGGACGGTGAGCTCGGCGAACTCGCTGGACAGTTGGAAGGTGCGCACCAGTCCGCGTCGCGCCCGCCGATGGACTGGCAGCCTGGTCACCTCCTCACCGTCGAACCAGATCCTGCCCGCGGATGCCGGCAACGTGCCCGCCAGCACGGCCAGGAGGGTCGACTTCCCGGCCCCGTTCGGACCGATCAGACCGGTGATCCGCCCTTGGGCGATCTCGATCGAGACCCCGTCGACCGCCCGCACCCCCTCGAAGTGGCGCTCCACGCCTTGGGCTACCAGCAGGGGGCCGAGCTCGGAGCGGGGTGGGTTGGAGGCCGACCTCTCCCCCCTCCCGGTTGCCCCCACGTGGCTCACGCCTCCCCCTCGACGCGCCGTCGGGGCTCGGGCAAGATCCCACGCGGGCGGAACCACAAGAATCCGATGATGAGCAGCCCGATCGCCACCCACTGCATGGCCGGGATGAGCCCGGGCGGGCCGATCTGGGGGAGGAATCGAGTTGCCTCCTCGAACCCGACCGGCACCAGCAGGGCGCCGAGGATGGCCCCCAGGTTGTTGCCCCGCCCTCCCACGATGATGGCGGCGAAGATGACGATCGTCTCCGGGTAGAGCCAGCTGGCCGGCGCCCAGAGCCCGATGAACCCGACCAGGATGGCGCCGCTCAGGGCCGCCGCCGATCCCCCGACCACGAACATGGTGAGCTTGAGGGCAACCAGGTTCTTGCCCAGGGCGGCCGCGGCCCGTTCCCGCTCGCGCATCGCGCGCAGGGTCCGGCCGTAGGGGGAGTTGACGATCCGGTTCGCGACCACGAGCACGAGCCAGCAGCAGAGGACGGTCAGCGCCACGTAGAGCCATTGGTAGGCGAGTGAGCCGCTGTCGAGGTGCTCCGAGAGGGGAGCCGGGACCAAGGAGAGGCCAGCGGCCCCGTTCAGGAAGGGGCGGATGTTGGTGACCAGGGTGTTGGCGATGACCGAGATCACCAGCATGGCGATGGCCTGGTAGTCGCTGCGCAGGCGCCGGAGCACGACCAACCCGATCGGGATCGCGAGCAGCCCTCCCGCCGCTGTGGCCGCCAGCCATGGGATCGGGAAGGGAAGCTTGAGCCCCAGGATGTACTGCTGGAAGCCGCCGTTGGCGGTGTCGGGAGGCATGGAGAGCACGGCTGCGGTGTAGGCTCCGACCGCCTGGAAGATGATGAAGCCGAAGTTGACCAGACCCGAGACCCCGAACTGGAGGTTGAGCGCGACGCAGGCGATGACGTCGACACCTGCGTAGACGAGGAGCGTGGTCAGGTAGTACGTCATCCCGCCGCCTCGAGCACCCCGAGCTTGGCCAGCAGCCCCTGGGGACGGAGGATCATCACGATCACGAGGATCACGAAGGCGACCACCTCCTTGTACTCGGGGGAGAGCGCGGCCGCGCTCAGCTCCGTCGCCTCGCCGATGAGCACCGCTCCCAGCATGGCCCCGTAGGGTTGACCGGCGCCGCCGAGCACGGCCGCAGCCAGGATCGTGATCAGGTAGCCGGAGCCGCTGCTCGCCGCGAACGATTCCGAGTTCATGGCCGCCACCGTGCCCGCCAGGCCGCAGAGGGCTCCGGTGATGAGCCAGACCGCGTCGATGACGCGGGCGGTGGGGATGCCACAGCTCCGGGCCAGCGTCGGATCGGCCGCGGTCGCCCGCATGGCCTTCCCCAGGCGGGTGGAGGTCAGCAACAGGTGGACACCGAGCATGACGCCCACAGCGATGACGATGATCGCGACCTGCACCGAGGTCAGCACCACGTCCCCCAGGTGGATCACGGGTCCGCTCGACATTCGGTAGGAGACGTCATCCGGCCCCACGATGGCCAGCAACACGTTGGAGATGATCAGAGCCGCTGCCAGGGCCACGATCACCATGCCGAGGTGCGAGGTCCCCCGACGTTGGAAGGGGGCGTAGAGGGCCCGGTTCAGCACCAGGGAGATGCCGGCGCCGAACGCCACGCTGGCCAACAATCCCAGCCAGATGCTGGCGCCGGCGTGGTTGATGCCGTAGGCGACGAACGCAGAGGCCGCCATGACATCCCCATAGGCGAGGTTGATCAGGTTGGCGATGCCGAACTGCATGGTGAAGCCGACCGCCCCAATGGCGATCACCGCCATGCTCACGAGCCCGAACCCGAACGCGGAGAGGTAGATGTGCACCGGCTCCCCGATCCTCCCCGATCCTGCGTCAGACCCCCGCCTCGGAGGCGATGTGGTCGATCTGGGCCTGGGTGAGCTGGCCAACCGTCTCCGTGTCGCCGGTGGGGGTGTAGCGGACCACGATGTAGCCGCCCTGGGAGTTGTTCCACTGGTTGAAGTGGGTGGGCCCTCCGGCGCCCACGAAGCGGATGGCCTTGCCGTTCTGCAGGGCCTTCACCCCGTCCCCGTACGTGTACACCACGCTAGCGCCGGCGGTGCCGTTCCCGATCTTCACGATCCAGGGGTTGTAGACCGTGCGATCGGTGCTCTTGGCGGCGACCATGGCCAGGGCGGTCATGATGATCCCGTCGTAGAGGTGCAGGGTGGGAGGGTGGGTGGCGTACTTGGGCGCGCTGGCGAACTGCGAGGCGGAGGCGGCCAGGAGCTTCTTGAACTGCTGGTAGCCTGGGCCGTTGAAGGTCGTCGGCTCGTTGTTGGCTTGGTAGGAGCTCACCAGGGCATCGGTCCCGATGGCGGCCGACACCGCCTGGAACCAGGTCGGGTCGACGGTGGCCGAGGAGCCGATGATCGGGATCATGCCGCCATGCAGCTGCTTCAGCTCCGCCAGGTAGGTGGCATCGGTGGAGCCGAGTGCCTCGGTGAGGATCACCTGAGGGTTGGTGGCCAGGAGCTTCTCCACCTCGGTCCGATACGAGGCCTGGCCCAAGGCGAGCGCCTGGTTGATGGTCAGGGTCGCGCCCAGCTTCTTGATGGCCGCCACGGCCGGGGGCACGAAGGTCTGCGAGCCGATGTCGTTGCCGAAGACCAGCGCGATCCGATCGTAGTGGTCGAGGAGGACGGCGATGCCCACCATGGCGTAGGCGTCGTACTCATCAGGCGGAACCAGGCGGTGGAAGTACCTGAACGAGCTCTTGTTGAACTCGGACTGGCCGGTCATGCAGAACATGGGCACGTGGCTCTGGTCGAGGATGGGCACGACGCTGGAGGCCTCGTCCGAGGTGCAGCCGATGACCATCATCAGGTTGGGCGTGCTGGCGATCATCTGCCGAGTCGCCGGAACGGCATCGGCTGGGTCACCTCGGGTGTCGAACTGCTTGCACTGGATGGGATGGCCGAGCACCCCGCCGGCGCTGTTGATGGCACGAGCCGCGGGCAGGCAGGCCGCGAAGTATGCGGGGCCGAGGGCCGCGTCCGGGCCCGTGAAGGGGGCCAGGATGCCGACCACCAGCGGCGAGTTGCTGGCCCTGCCCGAGCTACCGCCGCAAGCGCTTAGCAACAGGAGCAGGCCAGCCAGGAGCAAGGCCCCAGCCCGCCCCAGACCGTACCCGACCTTGATGCGTGATCCATTCATCCTCTCCATCTCCCGTCTGGGTAAGATTGTCGACAATCTAGTATCCAATGTCCGATGCAATCCGGCAAGCAACGACGAGGCCAACCTCGAGCGAGCGCAGCCTGGAGGTCTATCGGCGACTTCGGGACGCGATCGTGGACGGCCGCTTTCACCCCAACGAGCGGCTGGTCGAGGCGGACCTGGCCCGGATGTTCGGCGCCGGCCGCACCAGCATCCGGGCGGCGCTGGTACGGCTCGACCAGGAGGGGCTGGTTCACCGTGAGCCCCACCGAGGTGCCCGCGTGCGCCTGGTCTCGGAGAAGGAGGCGCTGGAGATCGAGGAGGTCCGAGCCGCGCTGGAGCAGCTCGTGGTTCGGCTCGCGGCCGCCCGGATCACGGACGCTGATCTCGAGGACCTCCAGGCGATGCTGGACGAGATGCGTCGCCACGTCAGCCAGGGCGACCCGTTGGGCTACTCGGAGCTGAACGCCCGGTTCCACCAGCGGATCTGGGAGGTGGGCGGGAACCAGACGGCGATCAATCTGCTTGGCACCCTCAAGTCCCAGGGCCTGCGCTTCCAGTACCGCACCATCCTCCAGCCCGGGCGACCCCATCGCTCCCTGCGCGAGCACGAGGCGATCGTGGAGGCCTTGGCCTCCCGACAACCCGATGCCGCTGAGGCGGCGATGCGACGTCATCTGCGTGGGGTCGTCGAGACACTGAAGGCCGCGATCGCCCGCCGGGCCATGCCTGACGGCTGGGGCGACTGAGCATCGGTCGGCCGCGATGCCCCTCTGGTCGGCGGAACCGTGGCGGGCTGAGGTCGTCCACCGGGAGCGATGTCCTCCCCTCCAGGACGAGACCTGCCGCCGCCTCCCCGATCACGGGCGCGAGCTTGAGGCCATGCCCGGAGAACCCGCTCAGTACCACCAGCCGAGCGGCAAAGGGGGGCTGGCCCACGACGAAGCGGAGCCCGGGGTGTTGGTTACATGCGTGCCCGGCCCCGGTCGGCCAGGGCCCCCATCCGAGCAGCGTCTCCGCCGCCAGGACGACGACCGGTGCTAGCCGGCGAGCTCAGGCCTGGCTCCCGGGAGGATGGCCCGGGGTCGAGCCCGAGCGCCGGGACGTCGTGGACGTGCCGCCCGCCGTGCTCGCGCAGGAACGGCAGGAAGCGCCGGGAACGGAACCGCTCCGGCTCGTGGGCTCACAACCAGGTCGTGACCTGGCGCTCGACCTGGAGAGGAGCGCGGGCTATGGAGCAGTGAAGGTGGCCAAGGCCCGACGCTGGCCTTCGAAGGCCCCGGGCGCCAATGGCATGTGCCGTTGCCGCTGAGCAAGCGATAGCACTGACGCGGCACCCCTCACGGGGTTGCCCTCACGGGCTTCGCGCTTCCTCGCCACGTGCCCGGGAGGCCCGGGTCTCACCGGGACCACACGAGGCCGGCCTCGTGGGGCCCCTGACCGCGGCTCTGCGCCTCAGAAGGCTCCACCTGAGCCGACGGGCGGGGCCCCCACCAAGCCGGCTGGGTGGGGTGCCCCGGGCGAGCGATGCCTCGCCAGGTTGCTCGCGGCGTGGTCATCGCGCCGATGGCGCGCCCCACCGCCGTCACCCCTCCAACGCTCGGCCCACCCGAGGTCCTGGACCAAGCCGCAGCCATGGCAGGTCCTCGAGCTGGCAAAGCACCGGTCGGCCTCCACCAGCTCCGAGCCGCGCGAGGCGGTCCCGATGCTCGACCACGATGGTGGTCACGGCCGCCTCCCGCAGCAGGGCCAGGAGCTGCCGACGCTTCCCGCTCAACGCCGAGCCGATCTCGGTCACGATCCGCCCGACGGCGCGCCCCTCCTGGACCGCCCAGGTGGGGACACGCGCCCCCTGACGATCCTGGTCGTGACGCTGATCCGCAGAGGGCACGCGAGCGGGCGGTCACGCCGGGGCGTCCCCCAGGATCGGGTGACCGACTCGCCGGGCCGGGACGGGAGGCGTGCCCGAGTGGAGCCAGCGGGAGGCGGTGACGGGATGGAGGCCCTGCTCGCCTGCCCACTGCCTCGAGCTCGCAGAGGTGAATGGTGAGCGTGTGGACACGTCAGCTGTTGTCGACCCTGCGGCGCGCTCGAGGAGCCGGTCAGGCAGCCCCGCCTCCGGGGCCAGCTGGAGGGCTGGTCGCGCGATCAGGTGGTGGACGAGATCCTCCGCCAGCTGCCCGGCATCTCCCCTTCGAGGCCCACCGCCTGGGCTTCGACAGCGACCACAGCCCCGAAACCCCAGAGGCCGGTGGCCCCCAGCCACGCCGCTCGACGGGGTCGTGGGCATCGCGATCGGGGCGAGCGATCGCATCCTCTCCTTGCGTCGGGTGCCGTCGGCGCCATCCGTACCGACCCTATGCCCCCTCGCCCGGTCGTCGGATGGGCCGGGCATCCGCCCCTCGGCCCCTCCTCCAACCGTGGGCACGATCAGCAGCCAGCTGGGAGCTCCATCGGAGCCGCCACCCAGGCTGGCAGCGCCGAGGTCAGCCGACGGTCCATCAGCCCCCAGGGGACCGAGCCTCGTCGAGGACGCGCAGGGCCAGGGTAGAGATGGTCGCGGCCAGCAGGTCCTGCGGATCGCGAAGATCGAGACCGCACAGCTGCTCCAGCCGGCGCAGCCGGTACTTGACCGTGTTCACGTGCACCGAGAGCGCACGGGCGCAGGCAGCGACATCCCCTTTCGCGTCCAGGTAGGCCTCAAGCGTCCGACGCAGGAGCCCGCCGGTCCTGGCATCGTGCTGGAGGGCTGGCCCCAGGCGGGCGCGAGCGAACTCCACCAGCGAGGCGGGGCGACCGGACTCCAAGAAGAGGCCCAGCACCCCCAGGTCGTCGGCGCACAGGCATTGTCCGCTCCGCCCCAGAGCCTGCACCGCTCGCAGGCAACGGCTGGCCTGCTCGTACGAGGTGGCCAGCTCGGATGGGCAGCTCGCCGGCGACCCGATCCCGGCCGAGACGGTGAGGTGAGGGGCCGTCCGATCGACCCGCCGTTGCAGATCGGCCACCACCCGACGCAGAAGCCCCAGCGTCTCCGGTCCCTCGATCGGACAGATGGCGGTCACCCCCTCCCCACCGGTATGGCGCAGGGAGCCGGGGAGCGCCCGCGCGATGCCATCGCCGATCAGCTGCAGCAACCGCGCCCGCAAGCGGTTGGCAGCCGCTTCGCTGAGGGCCTGGTGTCTTTGGTAGCTGCTCCAGCCATCCAGCCCAACGGTCAGGACGCGATGCTCGGCCCGGAGGTCGAGGCCATAGTATCGGGCCCGCTCGACGACGCGCTCCTCGGACTCGTACCTCCGGTGAAGGAGGTCGAGGGCGAAGTCCGAACGCAGGCGCTCCTCGGTCTCGCGCGCCACCCGCTCCTTCACGATCTCCAGGGCAAGCACCGTGGCGGCGTGCTCGACCGCACGGAGATCGAGGTCGCGCGAGGCAGCCCCGCCCTCGGGGACGGTGACGTACCCCAGCAGCTCCTCCCCGATCCGCACCTGGCCCACGATGATGCGCCCTCCCGGGACCGGGAGGCTGCAGGCAGGACGGCCAGCGAGCATGGCCGAGAGGCGACGTCGGAACTCAGGGTGGTGGAATTGGCTCTCAAGCTCGGACCCGGGCGGCGAGGGTGAGGCGCAGACGAGCCGTCCACCGGCATCCCAGGCCGCGGTAGGGCGCTCGATCAGCTCCGCGAGCGCGCGCACGACCTCCTCGAACCCCGAGCCGGTCAGTACCGCCGCGGTCAGGCGGCGATGGATGTCGTGTGCACGCTCCAGAACCGTGCGCTGCCGCTCCAGCTCCTCGTTCAGGTCCCGCAGGCGGGCGATGGTGACCTGCTGATCGTCGAGCAGCGTCGCCAGCCTGACCGCCACCGCGGCCTGGCCGGCCATGGTCTCGACCACCGCCAGCTCCTCGGCCGAGAACTCACGTGCCGTCCGGCTGTAGCCGTTGAGGACCCCGATGACCTGGCCCTGCACGTGCAGAGGGACCGACACCATCGCCCGGTAACCGAACTCACGAGCCAGGCCGAGCCAGGGCGCGAAGGAGGGGTCGGCGGTCACGTCGGGAACGACCACGGTCCGTCCCTGCTCGAAGGCCCGGCGGGTGGGCGCACCGGCCAGGGCATCGTCCTCGACCGGGAGCAGGAACAGGTTGTCGAGCCGCTCAGCGTACCCATCGGGAAAGTTGAAGGCACCGGCGAGGTGGACGTGCGTGCGGTCCTGGTCCGGCAGCACGATGGCGCAGAAACTGAAACCGGCGAGGTGGGAGAGATGACGGACGATCATGTCCAGGGTCTCTCGGAGCGGCCGCTCGCCGGCCAGGCTCTGGACGACCTCCTGGAAGACCGCCTGCAGCTCAGGCGGGGAGGTGACGTCCACGGAAGGCGACGACTTATCCCCGTCGCCAATTATCTCGCGAGCTTTCATCGAAAGCGACAAAGAGTAGGGTAGCGGCCGGGATCGATAATGGCCATCGGGAGGTTGCCATGATCAAGCCGATCCTCCAGATCTATCCCGTGATCCCAGCTGCAGACGAGGCCGAGCGGGCGGCGCTACGGCCGCTGGGACGGAACGTTGAGCGGTACCAGGAGGCCATCCAGGGCACCTTCGACCTGGTCAAGGCAGCCGACGAGCTCGGCTTTTGGGCGGTGTCCACCATCGAGCATCACTTCCACTCCGAGGGGTATGAGGTGGGCCCCAACCCCGGCCTCCTCAACGCGTACTGGGCGGCGATCACGAAGCGAGTCCGGGTGGGCCAGCTCGGCTACACAATGAGCGCCCAGAACCCGATCCGGGTGGCCGAGGAGGCGGCGATCCTCGACCACCTCACCCAAGGACGCTGCTTCGTCGGCTTCGCCCGAGGCTACCAGGCCCGATGGACCAACGTCCTGGGCCAGCACCTCGGAAGCCGTGCCACCCTCTCGCCCTCCGGTCGCTCCGCGGAGCAACAGGCCGCCATGGACCCGGAGGTGCTGGCGGCTCAGGTCGCCGACGACCGCCGCAACCGTCACATCTTCGAGGAGCAGGTGGACATGGTGCTCGAGGCCTGGGCGCAGGCCAGCATCGAGCACAACTCGGAGCTGTGGCAGATCCCCTACCCCTACGCCACCGGCATCGACTGGGGCATGCGGGACGCCACCTCCCGGCTGGGGGCTCCAGGCGAGATCGGGGCCGATGGCCGGGTGCGTCGGGTGAGCGTGGTCCCGGCCCCCTACACCCGGCCCCATCCTCCTGTCTTCGTGGCCAGCAACGCCAGCCAGGAGACGGTCGAGTACTGTGGGCGCAAGGGCTTCGTGCCCACCTACTTCTCCGGCATCGGGCGAGCCGGCAAGTTCGGGCAGGCCTACGTGGACAACGCCCGCCGGGCAGGGCACGAGTTCGCCCTGGGCCAGAACCAGGCCCTGGTGCGCTGGATGCAGATCGGTGAGACCGAGGCGGAGGCCCGCCGAGCCATCGCCGAGTGGGACGTCGAGATCTACCGTAACCTCTACTGGTCCCTCACCCCCATAATGCCCTACGATCCCAACGATCCGGTCCAGTCGGTGCTCGACTCCGGGCTCTGGATGGCGGGGACCGTGGAGCAGGTCACCGAGCAGTTCGTGCGGCAGTGGCGTGAGCTGCCCGCTGAGTATGTGGTCCTGATCTTCCACTACGCGCAGATGCCCAAGGAGGCGGTGATCGAGAACATGCGGCTCTTCATGGAGCACGTCAAGCCGGCGCTGGACGAGCTCACCGACTACGCCCCGGCCATGGCCGGCTGAACCGGGATCGACGCAGTCAGAGGCCAGGGAGCTCGGCTCCGCACGTGAGAAGGAGGAGGTGGTCGTGAAGCTGGGGTTCGCTCTACCACATCTGGGGCCACTGGCAACCAAGGACAACATCCGGATGGTCGCCGAGGAGGCGGAACGGCTGGGGTATGACACGCTCTGGACCAACGAGCGGGTCCTGGTTCCCCTGCATCCGAAGACCCCCTACCCCGGCAGCCCGGATGGCAAGCTCAACCCCGAGTACGAGCGGGTGTTCGAGCACCTGAGCGTCCTGACCTATGCGGCCGCCTTCACCAGCCGCATCCGCCTGGGCGTCAGCGTGATCAACATCCCCTTCTACAACCCAGTGATGCTCGGGCGGCGCATCGCCACCATGGACCACCTCTCCGACGGACGGATCGTGCTGGGCGTCGGGCTCGCTTGGTCAGAGGACGAGTGCGACGTCAACAACGTCCCCTTCCGGGAGCGCGGCCGGATCGGCGAGGAGTGCATCGAGGCCCTGATCGCCGTTTGGGGGCCGGACCCGGTCGAGTACCGGGGCCGCTACTTCACCATCCCTCCAAGCATCATCGGCCCCAAGCCCGTGCAGCAGCCGCACCCCCCGATCCTGGTCGGAGCCTTCGTGCCCCGGGCGCTGGACCGAGCGGGCCGGCTCGCCAACGGGTTCACCGGCTGCTGCGCTCCGGTCGACGCGCTGATCTCGATGATGGGCGCGGTCCGTGAGGCGGCTCGCGCCCACGGCCGGGATCCCGCCAGCCTGCAGATGGTGATGCGCTGCCTGGTCACCATCACCCCCCACCCGGTCGAGGACCCCAACCGTCCGGTGGCGGTCGGCTCCTGGGAGCAGGTCCGCGAGGACGTGATCAAGATGCGCGACGCCGGGGTGGACGAGGTCTTCTTCGACCTCGCCTTCCAGCCCGACAACACCGACCAGCAGACGCTCATGCGCTACCTGGAGCGCTTCCGGGGCATCGTCGAAGCAGCACCAGCGGGCGTCTGACCCATCCCCCTCGAAGCCCGCCGGCGGCCGGGCACCCGGCCGCCGGTGGGCGGCACCCTGGCCCCAGTCGTCGGCGCTCCCCGGCCTTCCCTCTCCCGGTCCCATGTCTCACAGAGCGGAATCAGTTTCCATCTCCCGGCGACGGATCGACGATAATGGACGCACGTCGTCACATCACGACGAGACGAGAGGAGAGGAACAGCAACCATGAGTGGAGGGCTCGCAAGGGCGGCCTGCGTGGCCGCATCGATCCTGGTGGCCGCCTGCGGCGTCGCTGGCAGCCAATCGGCGACGGGGACCTCGGCCAGCGGCACGCCGATCCGGATCGGCGTGGTCACGGGCCTGACCGGCACCTATGCGCAGCTGGGCGAGGCCCAGCAGAACGGCGCCCAGCTCGCCATCCAGGAGCTGCACGGCAAGGCCGGTAACCATCCCATCTCAGTGCTGGTCCGCGACGACCAGATCAACCCCAACCTCGCGCTCACCCAGGCCAAGTCCCTGGTGCAGGTGAACAAGGTCGACTTCCTCACCGGCTGTGTGTCGGCCGCCACCACCGTGGCGATCAACCAGGTCGCCAAGCAGGCCGGTATCCCCTACCTGGGCACCTGCCAGACGGAGGCCTTGAACCGGCCGCCTGACTTCGGGCCGACCACCTTCCACATCGCCCCGCTGCCCTCGCAGGACGTCAACGCGATCATGCCCTGGATCTGCCAGAACCTGGGCAAGCGCATCTACTTCCTGCAGCCGGACTACGCCTGGGGGCATGAGCAGTACGACGCCGAGCAGAAGGCGGCTCCCGCCGACGGCTGCACGATCGCCGGGGTCACCTTCGCCCCCCTCGGCACCAGTGACTGGACGCCCTACATCCCGAAGATCGAGGCGGCCAACCCCGAGGTGCTGATGATCGGCATGGCCGGCAACGACCAGGTCAGCTTCCTCAAGCAGGCAAAGCAGTTCAACCTGCAGAGTCGGATGAAGCTCTTCCAGTTCCTTGAGGACCTGAGCTTCGACGAGCAGATGGGCTTCGACGTCATCTCCGGGACCTACGGCGCCACCAACTTCTACTGGACCGTCAAGGACCCCGGCACGCAGAAGTTCGTCAAGGACTACGAGAAGGCCTACGGCAAGCCCCCCAGCGGGTACGCCGCCTACGTGTACAACGCGGTCATGCTCATCGCCAAGGAGGTGGCCGCCGGTCACACGACTCCATCGCAGTTCTCCAAGGCCCTGGCCGGATCCCGCTTCGACCTGGCCGAGGGGCCGGAATCCATCCGTGCCTGCGACCACCAGTCCTTCCAGCCCACCTACATCGTCGAGGGCCTGACCCAGGACGAGGCCGCCTCCAAAGGTGGCTCCGCCAGCTACGGCTACCGCTCGATCGTGCGGACCATCCCCGCCAGCCAACAGCAGGCGCCGAGCTGCTCGGAGCTGGGGCTGTCGTGATCACCTCCCCACCAAGGCCAGAGCGTCGGCGCGCTTGACCTGCCCACCTCCTCCCGATGCACCTAGTCGTCAACCAGATCTTCACGGGGATCGTCAGCGGGGCGGTGCTGGTCCTCCTTGCCCTGGGCCTGAACCTGATCTTCGGCTTCATGGAGATCATCAACTTCTCGCACGGCGCCTTCTTCATGCTGGGGGCCTACATCGGCTTCTACTTGCTGACCGCGTTCGGGAGCTTCTGGTGGGGGCTGGCCCTGGTACCCCTCCTTCTCCTGCTCCTGGGCGCCATCGTCGAGCGGACGCTGATCAAGCCCCTGTACCGACGGAGCGTCATCGACCCGCTGCTCCTGACCTTCGGGCTCACCTACATCGTCACCCAGCTGGTCGAGATGATCGCGGGCAAGCAGGGTGAGACGGTGAACGCCCCCTCCCAGCTCAACTTCCAGCTTCCCCTGGGCTTCACCACCTACCCCGCCTACCTGACCTTCGTAGCGGTGCTGGCGGGCCTGATCGTGCTCGGGCTGTGGCTGTTGCTGGAGCGGACCAACCTGGGCCTGATCATCCGGGCCGGCATCCGCGACAGCACCATGATCCAGATCCTTGGCGTGAACTTCGATCGCTTCCGGGCCTTGGTCTTCGCCCTGGGGATCGCCCTGGCCGGGGTGGCCGGCGTCCTCAACTCCCCGATCACGGGGGTCTACCCGGAGATGGGCAACGACATCCTGATCACCGCCTTCGTGGTGGTGGTGGTGGGCGGGATGGGCAGCTTCTGGGGCGCTGTGCTCAGCGGCCTCGTCATCGGGGTGCTGGTGTCGCTGACCACGCTCTTCGCCAGCGTCTACGCCTCGATCGTCCCCTTCGTGCTCATGATCCTGGTCATGACCTTCAGGCCGCGCGGCCTGCTCGGTACGACGTGAGCGCGACCCAGGCCAGCCGAGGACTGCGTTCCGAGCAGCAGCGAAGGCCCCTCCGGTTGCTGCACCTGCTCTGGCGAGGCCAGGCCTGGAACCAGCTGGTGCTGTTGCTGCTGCTCATCGTCGCGCTCTTCTTCCTGGTCCCCGACCCGAGCTTGGCGGTCGAGGTGCTCATCTACAGCCTCTGGGCGATCAGCCTCAACCTGCTCCTCGGCTACGGCGGGCTGGTGTCGTTCGGCCATGCCCTCTACTGGGGATTCGGGGGCTACGCGGCCGGGCTGGCCCTCCTCCACGTCACCGACAGCCTGTGGGTGGCTCTGGGAGCCTCCATGGTGCTTTGCGGCCTGCTCGCCCTCGGCTCCGGCGTCGTGTGCCTACGCCGCCGCGACGTCTACTTCTCGATGCTGACCCTGGCGTTCGCCCAGCTCGGCTACTTCATCGCTTTCGAAGCCCGTCCCCTGACCGGAGGCGACGACGGGCTGGGCAACATCCCCACCCCACCCTTGGACCTGCCCGGGCTCTCCTTGGAGATGCACCCGATCCGAGACCCACTGCCCTACTTCCTGCTCTGCGCGGGCATCCTCTTCCTGGCATTCGCTTTCGCCCTCCTGTACACGGAGTCACCTCTGGGCCGGGTGCTCCAGGCCATCCGGGAGAGCGAGGAGCGAGCGCGAGGCTGCGGCTACAACACCCGGATGGTCCAGCTGATCACCTTCACCGTCTCTGGCCTCCTGGCTGGCCTGGCCGGCGGCCTCGACGCCATCTTCAACGGCCTGGAGGGGCTCCAGCCCTACTGGTCGTTGTCCGGCCTGGTGGTCATCATGGTCATCCTCGGCGGCCGGAGCACGCTCTTCGGCTCGGTCCTGGGGGCGCTGGTCGTGCTCCTGCTCGAGCACTACCTCAGCATCTTCTTCGGGGACTGGCCGCTGATCGTGGGCGCGGTGTTCGTCGTCTGCGTCCTGCTCTTCCCCCAGGGCCTCTGGGGCCTGGTGCGGCTCGAACCCTTCGGCTCCTGGGGAGCGGTGGCCTGGAGCCAGCGGCTGCGAGCCCGATGGTCGCGGGGGCCGGGATCGTGAGCGGCTCGGAAGGCAGGGCGACGTTGCTGCGCTGCGAGCAGCTCGATCGCTGGTTCGGGGGCGTTCACGCCGTGGACCACGTGGACCTCGAGGTCGCGGCTGGCAGCCTCCACGCCATCATCGGCCCCAACGGGTCGGGCAAGACCACGCTCTTCAACCTGATCACGGGTCACACCTCGCCCCACGGCGGCCGAGTATGGTTCGCGGACCGCGACGTGACCGGCCTTCCCTACCACCGGATGGTGCGGCTGGGGGTGGCCAAGTCCTACCAGGTCACGACCGTCTTCCAATCGCTGAGCGTCTTCGAGAACGTCCGCATCGCCGCGCAATCCGCCCGCTGGCCCTACACCTTCTGGCTCCCTGCCTCCCGTCTCCGCGACGCCAGTCGGCTCGCCGAGGAGACGCTCGAGCGGGTGGGGCTCCAGGATCGGCGTGCCGAGCTGGCCGGGAACCTCTCCCACGGTGAGCTGCGCCACCTGGACCTGGCCATCGCCCTCGCCACCAGACCGAGGTTGCTGCTGCTGGACGAGCCCACGGCAGGCATGAGCCCGACCGAGACCGAGGCCACGGTGCAGCTCATCCAGAGCCTGCGCCGTGACCTGACCGTGGTCCTGATCGAGCACAAGATGGACGTGGTCCTCCGGATCGCGGAGCGGATCACGGTCCTCAACTTCGGGGTCAAGCTCTTCGAGGGGACGCCGGAGGAGGTCCGAGGCCATCCCCGGGTCCAGGAGGTCTACCTCCAGGGGGCGCTGTGAGCACCGTCGACGCCGACCGCCCCCTTCTCGAGCTCGACGCCGTCCATGCCTACTACGGCCTGGCCCACGTCCTCCAGGACGTGTCGCTGGAGGTCCGCCGGGGCGAGGTCACAGCCCTGCTGGGCCGCAACGGGGCGGGCAAGACCACCACGCTGCGCTCGGTCATGGGCCTGGTCACCGTCCGTGGGGGCGAGATTCGCTTCGACGGGGAGCCCCTCACCGGCCGTCCCACGCATCGCATCGCCCGATTGGGCATCGGCTACGTGCCCGAGGACCGACGGATGTTCCCCGGCCTCAGCGTTGAGGAGAACCTCCGACTGGCGGCCCTGGGCCGTGGCCTCGACCGCGACCAGAGCCGAGCCGGCTTCGAACGGGTCTGGGAACTCTTCCCAACCTTGCGTGAGCACGCACGTCGGGAGGCGGCGAAGCTCTCCGGCGGCCAACAGCAGATGGTGGCGATCGCACGGGCGTTGATCGGCAGCCCCCGCCTCCTCCTCATCGACGAGCCGACCCAGGGCCTGGCCCCGGTCGTCGCTCGCGACATCGCCCGAGCCTTGGTCGACGTCGCCGCCACCGGGGTGGGCGTGCTGCTGGTCGAGCAGAACGCCATGCTGGCGCTGGAGGTCGCCCGTCGAGCCTACGTGATGGACGAGGGCCGGATCGCGGCCGAAGGCCCTGCCGACCGGATCCGGGAGGACACCGAGATCCGCTCCCGCTACCTGGCGGTGTAGGGGCACAACGGCGGGCCTGGGCAGCCCGAGCCGCCGGCGCCTCACCGCTCCGCCATGGGCGGCACGACCCGGCTGAGGGACGGTCGCAACCCTCGTCGGCCGCCCCACGAGCCTCCGGCTCCGACCCTCGAACACCAACCTCATCCTCGCGGCCTTCCTCCCGAACCTCTTTCCCCACCAGCCCGCTTCGGGCGTCCCGACTTCCACGCTCGCCTTCCCCAAGGCCCCCACCCATCCATCCCGAGGCCGTCCTCCGCCAGGCGAGCAGCGCCGGCTCGCCTCTGTCGTCAACCTCGAGCATGCCCTCCCCTCCGAATGCGGCCAGAGCCTCAACCTGGCCCCGCCCAGCCCTCCCTTGAGAGGACCACCGGCGTCGAACCGTCGTCGAGGGCAGCGTTTCCCCAGCGCCCCCGGCTCGCCGAAGCCCATCGGCTTCCCCCGGGTGACCAACCCCCTGCGCCCGCGAGGCCATCGAGCCCTTCACCGGCCACCCCCGCCAGGCCTCGCCGCGGCCCAGGAGGTGACCTGGGGAGCTCAGGCCTCCCAGAGGGCGAAGACCCGCACCGGTGAGGCCGTGCCTCCGACGAAGCGCAACGGCACCACCATGACCCCGAACCCCTGGTGCATCGGGATCTTCTCGATGTTGTTCACCACCTCGGTGTGGTTGACGAGGTACTCGGCGTGGGCGCGATGGTTGGGATAGGTGAGATCGGCCGGGTTGTCGGTAGAGACGGCATCGGTGAGCACGTTGACCACGCCCTGGTCGAGGATCCAACGGGAGGCCTCCTCATCCAGGCCCGGGTACTGGCTCACGTAGGCCAGCGGATCCCCCCAGAGCTTGGCCGCTCCGGTGTAGTAGAGCAGCGTCCCCCCTCGGGGCAAGCGCTCGATCCCCGCCTCCTCCATCGCCCGCCGCACCCGGCCTAGGGTGATGTGGGTGCGAGGGGGCACATCGGAGACGTCGATCCAGGCCCCTTCCGTGAAGCAGAGCTCGATCGGGAACTTCTCGATGGTCAGATCTGGTCGATCTGGGTTGTAGTGGTAGACCGCATCCATGTGGGTGGAGTCGTGGTCACAAAAGGCGATGCCCTTCACCGCATAGCCCCGGAAGGGGGTGTCCCCCAGGCGCATCCTCGACTCCTCGTGCGTCAGGTGATCCCACATCGCCACCTTCATGTGGCCGGGGTAGACGGGGATACCGGGGGCGATCTCCCGGGACAGATCGAGGACGTGGAAACGCTTCCCGAGGAAGCTGACCTCGGCCAACTCCCGATAGGTCCGTGGCTCCTGACCGATGGCCATGGCGGTTCCCTCCTGGTTCAGGCTTCGACGGGGGCCGGACGCTGGCCCAAGAAGAGCCGGGCCCGCTGGTTCTCCTCATCCTGGGGAAGGCGGTCGGCGAGCCGGCGCAGGTCGGCCTTGGCCTCCGGGCCCAGGGTGCTGGCATCGGGATAGTTGACCTCGATCAAGTTGCCGGCTGGGTCACGGAGGTAGAGCTGCACCTGGCCGCCGGGGAGCTCGTTGAGATGGTGAGCGAAGGTCTCGCCGTCGGTCAGCCCCCGCTCCTTCGCCAACCGGTAGATGCGGTCAAAATCCTCCACCGCAAAGGCCAGATGAGCATACCGGGGCGCACCCTCCGGACGCTCGAAGAGGTGCAGCTGCATGTCCCCGAGCCGAAGCCACTGCACGGGGAAGCCGAAGTTCGGCGTCGGAACCGGCTCGGCGCCGAACACCTCCTGGTAGAACTGGATGGACTCCGCGAGACTGCGGGCGCAGATGCTGACGTGGTTGAACCATGCCACCGGCATGTCATCACCCCCTGTGGTGCGGTTTCGTCCTCGGATCCCAAGGGCGCCAAGGCGACCGCGGTCGCCTTGTAGGCGGTGCCCATCGCCCATCGTCGCACGCTCCCGGCCATGACCGGCGGCGGGGAGGGATCACCCTCACGTCTCCCCGGCTGGCAGCAGCCGGTCCCAGTCCAGGGCCAGGACCAGCTTCGCCAGGTGGTGGAAATCCCGCAGGTCCAGCCCACCCACCTCGGCTGCCCGCCGCAATCGCTGATGAAAGGTGTTGGGGTGAACACCCAAAGCAGCCGCCGCCTCGGTGACGCGACCACGATACCGAACGTAAGCACGAAGGGTGGGGAGCAGGCGGGCCCCTCGCCGCCGATCGTAGGCGCGAAGCCGCCCCAGCACCCCCTCCACCATCGCCCGGACCCGTTCCGGAGGCAGTCCCTCTGCCAAGGCCCCAAAGAAACCCAGGTCCTCGAATAGGGTAGGGATGGCCCCAGCGTCCAGGGCCGCCGCCGTGCGTGCCTGACGCAGACCGGCCTCCACCTCGGCCAGGCCGCTCAGCTCCCCGCTCACGCCGACGCGCTCCACCTCAGGATGGCGCGCACGCACCAGCGCCGCCGACCGACGCAGCGTTTCGGCGGCGGCACCGTGCAGCAGCACCACGCAATCGGGGCCGCTGGCCGTGGCCGTCACCACCGGCCACCCAGCCCGGGCCAGGGACTTCCGATGCCGGCTCAAACCATGGGCGGCCTCGGCGCTCCCGCAGCCGAGCACCGCGACACGGAACGGCCCTTCCCCCGGTACACCCAGCACCCCAGCCGCCTCCCGCAGCTGCGGGGCGCTGCAGATGCCGTGGATCAGGGCCAGCAGGACCGCCGGGCGGGCATGGGTCTCCAGGGCGCGATCGGCCCGTTCGCTTTGGAGCTCGGCCGCGATCACGGCCGCGGCATGGCGGGCCGCGAGGGCGCTGGCTCCCACGTCATCGTCGAGCCCCGGTCTCAGGATCAGCACCCCCAGGGGAAGCTCGGCGCTGCCGACGCGAAAGCAGGTACATCCGCCGACAGGCACCCAGGGCTCACGCTGCAGAAGACGACGGACCGCGCCGCTCGCACCCGCCGCCGCCATCTCTTCCCGCCCCTGGGGCGGTCCCACGTAGGTCACCACTCGCCCCTCCCAGGTGGACACCAGCACGGCCCCCTCGGTCAGCTCGGCAAGGGTGCGCGCGGTGCGCTCCACGGCCGTGGCATCGACCTGGGCCAACCCCTCGGCCAGCCGCGTCTGGGCCAGGCTGAGGCGGGACAGCTCCTCGTTCCGACGACGCAGCCGCTCGCTCAGGTCACGGAGCCGAACCGTGGCCTGGCGTTGCCCCTCCGCCACCCTGGCGGTCTCGATCGCCACCCCGGCCAGGCGGGCCACCAGCTGGAGGAACTCCAGCTCCTCCGCCGTGTGACGATGCGGCTCCGCCCCGTAGCAGTCCAGCACCCCGATCACCCGGGAACTGGCGATGACCGGGATGCAGACCAGGGAACGGTATCCGAGCTGGCGTGCCCCTTCGCGCCACGGTTCGAAGCCAGGCTCCTGCTCCACGTCGGCGATGACCACCGGGGCCCCAGCCCGAAAGGCACGCCCGGTCGGCGAGAGCGGTTGCCCGCTCGAGGGGGCGAGCCGCAACGGCTGATCGACGTTGACGTACCTGACGTACTGCCCGCTCATCCCCGCCGAGCCGCGGATCACGAGCGAGCTCCCATCCTCGTCGGGGAGCATGAGGGCGGTGAAGCGATAGCCAGCCAGCCCCGCCACCCGGTCGCAGATCGCGTCCAGAGTCTCCTCCAGGGGCCGGAAGTCGTTGATCGTGCGGGCGACGTCGGCCAGCACCAGCAGCCGGTCCACGTCGGCCACCGGCGCCCTGGCACTCGGGCGATGGGGTGGAAGGCCGTCCTCCGTCATCTCCTCAAGCTCGGGGGAGGCCGCCAGGCCCCCTGCCGCCAGACAGGATCCGCCCGCGGCTCCCACCCGCACCTTGCTGGCCAGCCCACGAACCCATTGTCGATGCTGCAGCTGACCGGAACAACGTGCCAAAGCACATCTCTTGCCCACGCAAGATGTGTTCGAACACCGATATGGCCGAGATGAGCCAGCGCTGGGACAGATCATCGGTTGCACCGCGCCCCCGCCCCCCCGTAGGCTCGGCCGACATGGACGACCAGGCGCCGTTCGCGGAGCCCGCCCCGTACCCGCTCACGGCAGCTGACTTCAACGGCGACGGCATCCTCGACCTCGCGGTCGCCGATTACCTCGCGGACCGGGTCATCATCCTGCTCGGGGGGACGAACGGGGCCTGGAAGCTTGGGGAATCCCAGCCGGCCGTACGCCCCGTGGCGATCGAGGCAGCGGACCTGGACAGGGACGGCAACGTCGACCTGCTGGTGGCAAGCCAGGGCTCAGGTGGGCTGCTGGTCCTGTATGGGACGGGCACGGGTCAGTTCGAACCAGGACCGCATCTGGCCTGCGCACGGCCGCGCTCGATCTCGATCTGTGACGTGAACGACGACGGCCAGCTTGACATCGTCGTCTCCCAGGCCCGTGGCGTCACCATCTTCATCGCCCACGGCCGCAGCTTCACCGCCCAAGCCCTCTCCACTGCCGGCGTGGGCCGGGCCGTGGAGGCGTTCCACTCCACGCTCACGCCTCCCCCCGGCCCCAAGATCTGGACCCTCACCAGCCGGGAGCGGGAGGTCGCCCGACTCGTCTGCCTCGGCTACAGCGCGGGAGAGATCGGGCGTCTGCTCGGCATCGGCCGACGCACGGCGGAGACCTACATCGCCGGCGCCCTGGCCAAGCTCGGCTTGGGCTCCAAACGCCAGCTGGAGCGATACGCCCCCTGGGGCAGGGCGACGTAACCTCCGTTGCCGCTGAGTAAGCGATCGTCTCATGCGGCACCCCTCACGGGGTTGCCCTCGCGGGCTTCGCGCTTCCCCGCCGCGTGCCCGGGAGGCCCGGGTCTCACCGGGGACCCCACGAAGCCGGCTTGGTGGGGTGCCCCGGGCCGATACCTCGCCAGAGGTTGAGCGCGGCGTGGTCATCGCGTTGACGGCGCGCCCCACCGCCGTCACCCCTCCAGTGCTCGGCCCCCCCGAGGTCCTGGACCAAGCCGCAGCCATGGCAGGTCCTCGAGCTGGCAAAGCACCGCTCGGCCTCCACCACCTCCGAGCCGTACCAGCCGACCTGGTAACGGAGCTGCCGGCGGAGCTCGGCCAGGGCCGCCTCGGCCGGTCCCCGGCGCCGCGCCCGCGCCCCAGGGATCCCCTTCTGGCGGATCATGCCGGCGGCGTCCAGCCCTTCCCCCACGATCCGGCCGTGGGGGGTGGTGAGCCGGGTGGTGAGCCGAGGGATCTCGTGGCGCCGGAGGGCGGCGATGTGCGCCTGGAGCCGCGCCGGCTGCGGGAGAGGGACCGGGAGCGCCGACGCAGCACGGTCAGGTTCCGGGCCAGCGGGGCCGGGTTGGGCACCCGCTCGATCACGCCCTCGGCGGTGGCCATGGTGGCCAACCAGCGCTCCCGACATCGACCCCGACCGTCGAGGCCGGATCGGGGTGGCCACGGTGCGGGGCTCCCCACGAGGCCGACCTGGGGACCCCATCGGAGCGTGCTCCGATGGGGAACCCTCGTGGGGCACCCCTCCGGGCCATCGTGCGGGAGCGCGGCCATCGCCCGGGCCGCCCGATGGGCGGCGGCACGCCGGCCGTCGTGCCGGGCACCGAGGCCGCTCAGGAGCTCGCTTACGTCTCGGACCAGGTCCTCGTCGACCTCGGCGGGATCGACCTCCACCAGCCGCTGTCCCTGAGCGGCGAGGGCAGCTTCCACCTCCTCGGCCCCGAACCGCACGAAGCGGCCCCGAGGCTCGACCACGATCGTGGTCACGGTCGGGTCACGTAGCAGCGCCAGGAACCTCCGACGCGTTCCGTTCAGGGCCGAGCCGACCTCGGTCAGAAGGCGCCCGACGGCGAGCCCCTCCTGGGCCGCCCGAGCGGCACCACCCGCCACTTGCCGGTCCAGATCGGAGCGTTGATCGGCAGCGGACACGCGGGCGGTCACGCCGGGGCGTCCCCCGGGATCAGGTGACCGACTCGCCGGGCCGGGACGGGAAGCAGCGGGAGGCGGTCACGGGAGGGATGCCTTGCTCGCGGCCCACTGCTTCGAGTTGACGGAAGTGAATGGTGAGTGTGTAGAAACGTCAGCTGTTGTTACCCTCACGCCGCACCGACCCCACGATCCTTCGGAGAAACCTCTCATCGGTGACGGACCGAAGCCCACCGTGCTCAGTACGCCGTTCTCAAGGTCGGCCCGTCCAGACCGTCATCCAACAAGAGGAACCAGCGCCAGGCCACGTTCAGGCCCTCCTTCGTCGTACCCCACCCCAGACCGCCGGTGAGGTGAAGAGATCACCAAGCGGACTCGAACAGGGCCACCGGATCACAGATGGGTGACGTGACGGTGGGAGCATCGGCCCATTCCATCTACGAAACCGAGGTCGATCGCCACGTCCGGGCGCCAGACGAGACCGTGGTGTGGCACTGCAACGCCCAGGGAGAAGCAAGCCGTACGATCCTGGCCGGGCCCTCCCCGGTCCATCGCAGATCGGCAGTGCCAGCGAGGACCTCGACCGAATCCAGGCCGATCAGCGTCGTCATCGACTCCACTCGAGTTCGACAACAGCCTCAGCTTTTGGACGCAACCGATACGACGCGCCGAGCATCTGCCCGGTGTCATCATGACGCTGGCCACAACGAGTTGGCATCGCCATTCTGGCCCCCTACTCCTGGCCCCCTACTCCTGGCCCCCTACTCCTGGCCCTGCAT
>Ga0209061_1001639_pt1 | contig 34962 bp, 29 predicted proteins | sample Coa_R1_10_FD_187157 | JGI IMG/M metagenome (GOLD analysis project Ga0209061, IMG submission 187157) | Surface soil microbial communities from Centralia Pennsylvania, which are recovering from an underground coalmine fire - Coalmine... | ecosystem: Environmental > Terrestrial > Soil >... | reverse complement strand
GACCAGCGACCAATAGGTGTGATCCTTGCCGTCCTTCTTGCGACCGTGCGACCGCAGAAACATTCTGAGTTGATCGTGTCATGGGACCGACTCGCTTTCAAGATGGTAGGTCTGCGCTACACCGCAGTTTGCGAACAGGCCCCTTGAATCGATGGGACTTGCCTTTGGAACAAGGGTAAGAAATCCCTGAAACTACCAATGTCGTGACGAACTTGGGCTAGCCGTGCGCTTTGCCTTCCGCCGGCTGCTGCTGCGTCATGCAGTGCAGCGCCCCCAGGCCCCAGATCAGCTCTGTGCAGTCGATGCCCACTACTTCGCGGTCGGGAAATAGCTTCGCCAGGACTCCTAGCGCCACCCGGTCGTTCGGATCATTGAAGGTCGGCACGAGCACCAGCCTGTTCGCGATATAGAAATTGGCGTAGCTCGCGGGTAGGCGCCGGCCCGCGAAATAGAGTGGCTCGGGCATCGGCAGACGGAGCACATGCAGCCCCGCCGCCCGCAACAGCGCTGCGTTCTCGCGCAGCGGCTCGTAATTCGGGTCGCCGCGATTGTTCTCCCATGCGGCCACCACGGTGTCTCTAGCGACGAACCGCGCGATGTCGTCCACGTGGCCGTGGGTATCGTCGCCCGCGATTCCGTTTCGCAACCACACGACCCGCGTCACGCCCAGGTATTCGCGCATCTGGCGCTCGATCTCCGCGCGGCTCATGCCCGGATTGCGCGCCTGCACCGGGCTGAGCAGGCACTCCTCGGTGGTCAGCAGCATCCCCGCGCCGTTTACGTCAATGCTCCCGCCTTCGAGCACCATGTCCATCTGCCACACCGGCCGATTCACGCGGAGGGCGATCGCATCCGGCACCCGCGCGTCCAATTCGTAATCGTCGTACTTCGCCCAGGCATTGAACCGCCACCACGTCAGCCCTACTGCGCCGCGCCGGTTCTTGATGAAGATCGGCCCGCTGTCGCGCAGCCACACGCGGTTCGTCGGTACCTCGAGAAATTCCATCGCGTCCAGATTCGCGCCCACTTTGCACAGCACCCGCCGCGCCGATTGTTCGAGCGCGCGGTCGCGCACCAGGATGCAGACCTTCTCCACCCGGCTGAGCTTCCGCACAATCTCGCCGTAGACCCATGGAATCGGCCCAAAGCGGCCGGGCCAATCCTCGCGATTATGCGGCCAGGCGATCCAGGTAGCCTGGTGCGGCTCCCATTCGGCCGGCATGCGATAGCCGGCCGCGCGCGGGGTCTCTCGCATTTAGTCGATCACCCGGTTCGCGATCCCGCCGTAGGCGTCGATGCGCCGGTCGCGCAGAAACGGCCAGTTCCGCCGCACTTCTTCAATCCGGTGCGCATCGCACGTGGCGATCAGCGTCTCTTCACGCTCATGCCCGGCTTCGGCCAGCACTTGCCCGAACGGATCGGCCACAAAGCTTCCGCCCCAGAACTCCAGGCCGTGCTCCGGTGGGCCTTCGTATCCCACGCGGTTCACCACGGCTACGAACAGGCCGTTGGCGATGGCATGGGCGCGCTGGATGGTGCGCCAGGCATCGTGCTGCGCCGCGCCCAACTCGGCTTTTTCCGAAGGATGCCAGCCGATGGCCGTCGGGTAGAACAGAATCTGCGCGCCGCCGAGCGCCGCGAGGCGCGCCGCTTCGGGATACCATTGGTCCCAACAGATCAGCGGCGCCACCCGGGCCGGCCGAATATCGAAGCAGCGGAAGCCCAGATCGCCGGGCGTGAAGTAATACTTTTCGAAATAGAGCGGATCGTCGGGAATGTGCATCTTTCGGTAGATGCCGCGCAGCGATCCATCGGCATCGATCACCAATGCAGTGTTGTGATAAACGCCCGCCGTCCGGCGTTCGAAGACCGATCCGATGATGGCGACCTGAAGCTCGCGCGCCAGCGCGGTGAACGATTCGCTGGTTGGCCCGGGGATCGGCTCAGCCAGGTCGAACAGCTCGGCCTTCTCCTCGCGGCAAAAATACTGCGAGCGGAATAATTCCGGCACACAGATGATGCCGGCGCCATTGCCGGCCGCTTCGCGAATCCGCCATTCGGCTTTGGCCAGGTTCTCGGCGGGATCCAGCGAGCACGCCATCTGAATGAGACCTACGCGGAAATGGGAGCGCTGCACCTTTTAATTGTAGCGGCTGGCTTTTTGCCAATCGGCTCGGAGCTCATATCATAAAAAGGCCTTATGTACCGTGAACCTTCTACCAAAGAACGCGTCGAGCGCCTTCGCCGCGCTGAAGAAGCAGAAGCCGCCCTGATGCAACCGATCGTTAGGATGGAACCCATACCGCGCACACCAGCCAAGTCCCTTAGCCCGGCTCAGAAGGCGTGGATAACGCGCCGCAAGAAAGCAGGGGTCAAGGCGGCTAAAAAAACAGATAAGTGGACGGAAATCCTGTGTAAAGCGCTAGCGGGACGGGTCGCAAAGCGCTGGCATTTCGTTTCATTTCGGGGGAAGAACGGTGGAGAATCGGCAGGTATCGTTGATGTTGTTGCCATTCGCAGGGACTATTCGCGTGTCCGACATCCGGTCCTCAAGCCGGGAGATCTGTTTGACATGATCCTGGTACAAATGAAAGGTGGCTCTGCATCCAATCCCGATGCGGATGCCGTGCAACGGCTCCGCGCGGTAAAGCAGCACTACCGTGCAAAAGAAGTCATGCTGTTTCGCTGGACCGAGGGTAAAGAATCAAAATTCTCGAAGCTGACCGACGACAACGCTTGGCATGACTGCGGCGCCAAGGAACTCTTCGGATAGCCGCACAACCTCCGTGTCACTTCGATACTACCTGCGCGTGGTTGAGCGCGGCCACGAGCGAAACGCCGCCGACAATATTACCGATCAGGGTGGGCGTGATGTATCCGAAGACGACGCGCGGGATGGGAGCGGCTCCGGTGGCGGCTAGGTACAACACTTCGACGGAGCCGGCGATGACGTGGGTCAGTTGCGCCAGCCCTACGAGCCACGTCACGCCCACAATCACCACTACGCGGAACGCCTCGGAAAAAGGAAGCAGCCAGACCATAAAGGCGATCAGCCAGCCGGCGAAAATGCCGCGCAGCGCGGCGAGGCCGAAACTCACGTTGAGCGATTCCCGCCCGATCTCCCCGAATGCGCGCCGCACCTCCGGCCGGAAGACTCCGGTATTGCCTAGCACCCAGGCAATCGCCACTGCGCCGACCAGGTTCGCCACCAGGACCACGCCCCACAGCCGCAGAACGTTCCGCAGCATCGCCCGGCTGCGGTGCAGCATCAGCGGGAGGATCGGGGTGAGGGTGTTTTCGGTAAAAAGTTGCTGCCGCCCCAGTACTACCAGAACAAAGCCTACGCTGTAGCCCAGCTTGGAGATAATCGGCCGCCACGGCACATCCGGCAGCTTCGAGCGCAACAGGCCTTCCGTTACCAGGGAAAACCCCATTGAAAGGCCCGCCGCCAGCCCCGACCAGAACAGGGCGGCGGAAGAGCGCTGCAACTCCTGCTCGCCTTCGAGGCGCACGGCCTCATGGACGACCACGGCGCTCAGAGCCGAGCGCTCTTCGGCTTCGGCAAACTCTTTATCGCTCAGCTCGAGCTTGTTTTCGATCGGCTCCCGCATGCGCTCGAACAAACATGCAGCCGTCTGGCCGCTGTACTGCTTGTCACTGTTGCGGAACCGGAGGCCGCGTGATATTTTCAATCCCCATGAGATTCCGCGCAGGGATACCTTGCTTTTTGGCTGCCTTGGGAATGCTCACGGCGCTGAGCCTGGTGCCGCCTTCCGTACACGGGCAGCCGCAGGGCAAGAAAAAAGCTCCGCCCACTCCCATCCACACCACCATTCTGGCCACCGGGCTGTGGCACCCGTGGAGCCTGGCATTTCTTCCGGATGGCGACATGCTGGTAACCGAGCGCAACGGCAAACTTCGCCTCATGCGGGACGGCCGGCTGGATCCCACGCCCGTGGCCGGTGTGCCGGCAGTGCATTCGGTGCGCCTCTCCGGCCTGATGGAGGTCCTGCCGCATCCGCAATTCGCACAGAACCATTTCGTGTATCTCACCTATACGAAAGATGTGGGCAAAGACCTGGTTGCCACCACGCTGGCGCGCGGCCGCCTGGAAGGCCACGAACTGGTGGAGGTCAAAGACCTGCTGGTGTGCGACCCGTGGGCGGGTGACGGCGGCTCTGGATCGCGGCTGGCCTGGGGCCGCGACGGGATGCTCTACATGACTACCGGCGCATCGAACGGCAACGCCGCCCAAGAGCCGGGCAGTTTGCGCGGCAAAGTGCTGCGCCTCCGTGACGATGGCACGGCCGCTCCGGGTAATCCCTTCGAGGACGCCCCTGGCTACAAACCGGAAATCTATACCATGGGCCACCGCAACTCGCTCGGCCTAGCTCTCAACCCCGTCACTGGAGAGATGTGGAACAACGAGAACGGCCCCTATGGCGGCGATGAGGTCAATATCTTGAAGCCCGGCGCCAACTATGGCTGGCCTAAAGTAAGTCTCGGCCGCGAATACACCGGGTCGAAGATTCCTAACTTCGGGGAAGGCATGACCCAGCCCATTATCTTCTGGGCGCCCTCCATCGCGCCTTCGGGCATGGCCTTCTACACCGGCGATCGCTTCCCCCAATGGAAGAACAACCTGTTCGTGGGCGCCATGCTGGGCGGCGCCGCGCAGGGTTACCCGCACCTGGAGCGCATTGTCTTCGACCGTAATTGGGATGAAATCGCGCGCCAATCCCTGCTTACTGACATGCGCAAGCGCATTCGCGATGTACGCCAGGGACCGGATGGGCTGTTGTACGTGCTAACCGACGAAGAGGATGGTGCGCTGATCCGCATCGAACCAGCGCAATAACCGAGCCCCGTGCGGCCCCTCACCCCGATTGCGGCGAGGTCTCGCATAAACTGCGAGGAGAGGGGAATGTGCCTCATCGGTCTCGAGCACTTTCAGCGATCTCGGTTCTGCTACTGTTGTTCGCCACTTCGGCTTCACCGGCCGAGGACGATCCCACTAACCTCCTCCTGGCGGCGCGGCAGCGGATCAGGAATACCATACATCAACTGCCCAAGTACGTCTGCACGCAAACCGTGGAGCGGAAACGCTACGCGCCGCCCGAACCCGAATACGGCAGTGATAGCTTCCGGCGGGTCGCTCCTGTGACAACTTCGTAGCGGAAGCGCGTCGCGGAGCCTGGCAGTCGCGCCTCTCCTCCGCCGACCGGCTGCGGCTGGACGTAGCAGTTACGCAAGATTCGCCCACGTTCGAACGCGAGATGTCCTCCTGGGCCGGCGAGAATTGTTTTAGTGGCCGCGACCTTTTCGATTTCGTGCCGGAAGGCGCTAGTTCAACCGGTAGCTTCGCTTCCATGCTGCTTTCGGTTTTCGGAAATCCTGGGGCGCGCTTTTCCTACCAAGGCAATATCAGCAGCGGCGGCCGCACGCTTTCCGAGTTTGAATTTCACATTCCGCGCGCCAATAGCGAATACACTTACGTTTTCGCCCATCGACCACCCAGCAGGTCACCGTTGCCTACGGCGGCACGGTTCTGGTAAACCCTCCCGACTCGGATCTGTTGCGCCTGATTGTGCGTACGGACGAATTATTGTCCGAAACCGGGGCTTGCGAAGTAACCCAGGAGATGAACTACACACACGGGCGCCTCCACGGCGGCGATTTCCTGCTTCCCGCCCAGACCCAAAGTCAGCATCATCCACCAGGACGGCGCCGTCAGAGTCTGTTTCATCCCCTCCTCCAGACTGCGCGCCGCGCTCGGATTCAGCTCCAGCAGCTCCCGTAACAGCAGATCCAGCCCCCGACGGGCATCAGCGTACTCGCGCATACCGTAGGCGCTGCGCAGCTTCTGGCGCACGTCCCCACGGTGCTCTTCCGGGAGGTGGTCGATCACGTTACGGATCTTGTGGACTTGACAGCGCTGGACAACGGCCGCTTTCGCGGCCACGCGCTGCACCCCCGCCAATAGCGCTTTGCCTCCATCCTGCACATAAAGACGTGGGATCTCAAATCTACCCCGCGCTCGCCCAAATCATCCAGCAGTTGCTTCACCAAACCGTGATCAACTGCTGGCCCCAAAAGGCGTGCCGTCGATCATCATGGCGCATAGCGCGTACTGTTCGGCCGCCGTGCCAGCAGCTTGTCCAGACGTTGCCGGCTGGCTTCAATGAAATGGTCGCCGATGGTCGACTTTTTGGTCCCATACTGTTATCCGTCTGCGCCGCCATTTGCCGGAGCCTATCACGGCTCCGGCGAGAGCCGCCGGTTTCAACTAGATTCCGGGCATCCTCCCGCGGAAGGCGTGGTCTCCACGATTTTCGGCTTGGGCAGCACAGAAAGCGCCTGCGTGGCCGTTTCTCGCACGCCCGGGTTTTCGTCGCTTTGAGCTTCCCGCAGGGCCTCCGCGAACTCCAGCTTCCCGCTCCTGCCCATCAGCCACGCCGCGGTTCGGCGGAAGTGCGGACGAGGATCGTGGAGCATGCCCTCAATCCGCCGATCGACTCCCGGTTCGCCTAGCAGATGTAGACCGAACAGCGCATTCCCAACTACCCGGTTGTTTTCATCCCGCAGCGAATCGAGAAAGCACTTCCGGGCGTAGGAGGCGTTCACGCCCCACAGCCCTTCCACCACGCTGGCGCGAACCCGCGGATCGGCGGACTGATATCGGTTGCGGAGCCACTCCTCGCTGCGCAGCCGGTGCCCCAACAGCAGGGTGGCCTTGGAGGCGATTTGCTCATGCGGATGGTTCACCAGGTGGCCGATCACCTGCACCAGTCTCGGACCGGTGGAGATTGTGTGCAGCACATCCAGAATCCGCAGCACCGCCTCCGGCCCAAGATCATATTCGTCGCCGTGCCGTCCGGGTGTCAGGCGCGCGAGACGCAGGTCCAGAAAATCGTCCACGTTATCTTTCAGCCAGCGGCACACTTCCAGAAATTGCTTGCGATCGAACCGGTCCGGATTGGCCAGTTCCCTGAGGAATTCGGGGCACTCCAACAATTCCATGTACAGCCCGCGCCGCTCCCTGGAATCCATTTCCGACTCCAGGATCGCCAGCCCGGCACAGAAAAATTGCGCAGGGCTATGCTCGGCGGCATCGCGCAGCGCGTGCCGCGTTTCACGCTTAGCAGAGCTGTTCAATTCGCGCCTCAAGTGGGCCCGAAAGCTCCGCTCTTGCGGCGTCAATGCGCGTCCCAGTAGACTCGCCATATTCCACCCGCTACCAGCAGCCGCTCCTCAGGGCGGTTGCTTGATTCATATCGGCAGAGATGCCTTAGTCTTTAGCGGGTTAGTACCAACCACGATTTGGGGGATTGCTACGAACTGCCGATCAGAATGCCAGTCAGAAACACCAGCGCCCCGCCCAGCCCTACTTGCAAAGCCGCCGAAAGCGGTGGCGTTTCCATGTAGCGGTGGCGCACCCAACTGATCGTTGCCAATTCCGCGACCACTACGCCAATGGCTACTGCCATGGCAACGCGGAAGTCGGGGATCAGGAACGGCAGCGTGTGCCCGATTCCGCCCAGCGCGGTCATCAAGCCGCAAATAGCGCCTCGAAACCAGGGATGGCCCCGCCCAGTGAGGCTGCCATCATCGGATAACGCTTCGGCAAACCCCATGCTGATGCCCGCGCCCACCGACGCCGCCAAGCCGACCAGGAAAGCGTCAAACGGCTTCTGCGTGGCCAGCGCCGCCGCAAACACCGGCGCCAGCGTCGAAACCGAACCATCCATCAACCCAGCCAATCCGGGCTGAATGATTTGCAGAACAAACAGCCGGCGGTTGGCTTCATCTTCCTGCTCCTTCGCCCCGCCGCGCAGTTTCTGTTCCCCCAACTGTTCGGCCAGGTCCTCGTGGCGCCGCTCCTCCAGCGCCAGGTCGTCCAGCAGTTGACGGACGTGCGGGTTCTGTGCGCGCGCGGCGGCTCGCTCGTAAAAGCGCCGCGTCTCCACTTCCATGGCGCTGGCCTGGTTCCGGACCTTCTCCAGCCCCAGCGGGCGCACCAGCCACACCGGCCGCCGGTTCACGAAGCCGCGCACGTCCTGCCGCCGTATGAGCGGAATGTGTTCCCCGAAATGCTCCTGATATAAGGTCATCAGGCGGCGCCGGTGACCCGATTCCTCTTTCCGCATTCCCTCGAACACCGCCGCGGATGCGGGAAAGCTCTCCCGTAACCCTTCGGCGTAGTCGGCGTAAATGCGCTCATCTTCTTCTTCGAGCGATATGGCCAAGGCCAGAATCTCTTGTTCGGACAGGCTTTGAAAATCGCGCATCTTCCTCCGCCCCTCGCAGGCTCTTAGCGCCGGCCCTTACCAACGGCCCCCGTTTGTTCCAGATACCGCTATGCCCATGCTAACCTGATGCCGTGAGTTGGGAACCGGATTCCTGGCGCCGCCGCCCTGTTTTGCAACAACCCGAATACCCGCATACCGCGGAATTGGCCGCGGTGCTTACAGAACTGCGCCGCCTGCCGCCTTTGGTATCGCCTTGGGAGGTGCAATTACTGCGCCAACAACTCGCCGAAGCCGCCGCGGGCCGCAGTTTTGTCCTGCAAGGCGGCGATTGCGCCGAACGGTTTGTCTATTGCACGCCCGACCGCATCGCCAACACTCTCAAAGTCCTGCTGCAAATGAGCCTGGTGCTGGTAGTGGGAGCGCAGCGGCCCGTGATCCGTATCGGGCGTTTCGCCGGCCAGTATGCGAAACCCCGTTCGGCCGATACGGAAACCCGCAATGGTGTCGAACTACCGGCCTACCGCGGCGATAACGTCAACCGCCCCGAGTTCACGGCCGAAGCCCGCCAGCCCAATCCGCAGCTATTGCTCCGCGGCCACGAGCGCGCCGCCCTCACGCTCAATTTCATCCGCTCCCTGGTGAAAGGCGGCTTCGCGGATCTCCATCATCCGGAGTACTTCGACCTGGATTGGGTGGATCAGTCGCCTCTGGCCGATGAATATCACCGCATGGTCGATACCATCGGGGAAGCGCTGCGTTTCATGGAAAACGTCCTGGGCATGCGCGCCGGCGAAACCGGCCGTATCGATTTCTTCACGGCCCATGAAGCCCTGCATCTTGCCTACGAAGAGTCGCAAACCCGCTGTTCCCCGCGGCAGGCCGGCTGGTACAACCTGTCCGCTCATTTTCCCTGGGCCGGGCTGCGCACAAACCATCCCGAGGGCGCGCATATCGAATACCTGCGCGGCATCGAGAACCCGCTGGGCGTGAAAATCGGCGCGAGTACCACCCGCGAGCAGGTGGCCGGCTGGATCGGCCGGCTCGATCCCGAGCGCAAGCCTGGGCGCCTCACCTTTATCCACCGTTTCGGCGCTAAGCACATAGCCGAAGCGCTGCCGCGCGTCATCGAATACGCTCGCGCCGAAGGAAGCGCCGCGCTATGGATTTGCGACCCCATGCACGGCAACACGAAAATGGCTTCGGCGGGCGTGAAGACCCGCCAGTTCGCCGATATCTACGCGGAAGTGGAGCAGGCATTCGATATCCATCGCCGTATGGGCCAGCAATTAGGCGGCGTGCACATCGAACTCACCGGCGAAAACGTAACCGAATGCATCGGCGGCGCCGGCGGCCCCACCGAAGAAGGTTTGACGCGCGCTTACGAATCCGAGGTCGATCCGCGGCTCAATTACGAGCAGTCGCTGGAACTGGCGTTTCTGATCGCGCGCAAGATGAAGATCGCGGAGGAGTCAGAAGGTTTCAAATAGGCTGCTAACGCGGATCGAAAAGCCTGGCAGGAGCGGGGTGGCCAGTCCAGCACCTTCCCCGAGGATGCGATTGCCTGCTTCGGCGTAAATGGAAACCTCTGCCGCTCGCGAACGAATAGCCACATTTCCGAAGACAGAAAGACTTGGCTGGAATTGTGCTCTAGTGTATTACCAGACACGTCGACCGGTTCTCCGTCTACGAGTTCATGATCCTTCACTTGTTCGAGCGGCAACCGTTCGAAATCTTCGATGGTCAGGCGGGTAGTCGTGCCGCCCATGGCGGAGCCCTCCGCTATTCAGTTTACCCGCTCATCGACGCCAGAAATTCGGCGTTGGTGCGGGTCTTGCCGAGCTTGTCGAGCAGCAGCTCCATCGTCTCGACGGGGGAGAGCGGGTTCAGCACCTTGCGCAGGATCCATACACGGTTGAGCTCGTCTTTGGGCAGAAGAAGCTCTTCCTTGCGGGTGCCGCTCTTGTTGATGTCGATCGCGGGGAATACGCGCTTATCCACCAGCTTGCGCTCCAGGTGGATTTCCATGTTGCCGGTGCCCTTGAACTCTTCGAAAATCACGTCGTCCATGCGGCTGCCGGTGTCGATGAGCGCGGTCGCGATGATGGTGAGCGAGCCGCCTTCTTCGATATTGCGCGCCGCGCCGAAGAAACGCTTGGGGCGCTGCAGCGCGTTCGAATCGACGCCGCCCGAGAGCACTTTGCCGGATGGCGGCACGATGGTGTTGTAGGCGCGCGCCAGGCGCGTGATCGAATCGAGCAAAATCACCACATCGCGTTTATGTTCTACCAGGCGCTTGGCCTTTTCGATCACCATTTCGGCCACCTGCACGTGGCGGGTGGCGGGCTCGTCGAAGGTCGAGCTGATGACTTCGCCGCGCACGCTGCGCTGCATGTCGGTGACTTCTTCGGGGCGCTCGTCGATCAGCAGCACGATCAGGGTCACTTCCGGATGGTTGGTGGTAATCGAGTTGGCGATAGACTGCAGCAGCATTGTCTTGCCGGTGCGCGGCGGCGAAACGATCAGGCCGCGCTGGCCTTTGCCGATGGGCGTGAGCAGATCCATTACGCGGCCCGAGTAGTTCTCGCGCACCGTTTCGAGCTTCACGCGCGCATTGGGATAAAGCGGCGTGAGGTTATCGAAGAAGATTTTGTTGCGGGCTTCCTCGGGCGGCTCGAAGTTAATGGCGTCGACTTTGATTAGCGCAAAATAGCGCTCGCCTTCCTTCGGCGGGCGGATCTGGCCGGAAATGGTGTCGCCGGTACGCAGGTCGAAGCGCCGGATTTGGGAAGGGGAGACGTAAACGTCGTCCGGCCCCGGGAGATAGTTGTATTCGGGCGCGCGCAGGAAACCGAAGCCATCGGGCAGGCATTCCAGTACACCTTCGGAGAAAATCAAGCCGCTCTTTTCAGCCTGCGTTTGCAGGATCTTGAAAATCAGTTCCTGCTTGCGCAAACCGGCAGCGCCGGCGATCCCCATATCCTTGGCAACCTGGTTGAGCTTCTGTATGCTCATGTCCTTCAGTTCGACCAGGTCGAGTGTGGGAGTGCCGTTTTTGACTCCCTGGGCTTGTTTGCGGCGCTGCTGGCCGGGGCCTCCGGGACCCACGGGCGGCAGGGCCGCAACGGCGGCATCTGTGTTCACCGCGGCGGGCGGATCCGCGGGCCTGCCATCGGACGGTTTCGTTTCGGCCGGAGGCGGCGCGGCACTTGCAGCCGCCGGAGCCTTGGCCGGCGGACGCTCGGCCTGCGGCTTTTCGGTACGGTCCGGCCGCTCGCGGTCGTTCTTTTCTATACTCGCCTTTTCGGGGTCGGCTTTCTCCACGCCGTCGGGCGTGCTTGCAGCCGTGACATTGCCCGAGGCGGGCGGCGGTGTGGCGGGTTTTTCCGGTGGGACGGTTCCTACCGTGGTTGGAGTGTTTTCGCTATTGCTTGCCAAATTTCCCTCACTCCCCGGCCGGTTAGGGCCGAGAACGGCAACGGCTCCACACCCTCCTGGCGGATGGCGTCGAGGCCGCGCTCTAATTCAGTTCGATTTAATTTGTCTGTCTTCGTGGCAACTACCAGATACTTTCTGCCATAGCCATCGAGCCATCGCTTCAGGTCCAGGTCTTTAGGCATCCATCCGCGGCGGGTATCGAGCACCAGGCAGGAGGACTTCAGAGACTCCCTCTTCTCTAAATAATAGTCAATAATCTTCTTCCATTGCCGGAGCAATTCCGGGGGTACGCGGGCGTAACCATATCCGGGCAGATCCACCAACCAGGCTGCGCTAACGGGAGAGCCGTTAATCCGGTAAAAGTTTATCGTTTGCGTTCGTCCCGGCGAGCTACTGGTAAACGCCAGCCCTTTCTTTCCGATCAGGGAATTAATCAGGCTGGACTTTCCGACATTACTTCTCCCCAAAAATGCAATTTCCGGAAGCCCGGGGCGGGGAAACGCTTCGGGCCCGGCGGCGCTGACGACGAATTCGGCGGTCACTAAAGCGATCGGCGATCAGCACCCGGCTTTCAGTGGAACCTCCTTTTGGCGGGATTGGCCACTGAAAACCGAATGCGGAATGCTTCTTTAATGCGTCAGGGTCTCTTCCACTGACGGCTGCACCTCTGTGCCCGGTGTTGCGGCGGGCATCGGTAGAGCGGCCAGTTCCCTTTCCAAAGCGATCTTCAAAACTTCGTCCATCGATTCCACGAAATGCAGCTTCATTGTCTGCTTGATGGCATCGGGAATATCGGGCAAATCCTTCTCGTTCTCCTTCGGCATGATGGCTTCCAGGATGCCGTGGCGATGCGCGGCCATCAGCTTCTCCTTCAATCCACCGATGGGAAGAACTTTGCCCCGCAACGTGATCTCTCCCGTCATGGCAATATCGCCGCGCACCGGAATGCGGGTGAGAGCGCTCGAAATCGTAGTGGCGATCGTGATGCCGGCCGAGGGGCCATCTTTCGGAATCGCTCCCTCGGGGATGTGCAGGTGCACATCCAGATTGCGGTAGAAATCGCGGGGCAATCCGAACAGGTGCGCGCGCGAGCGGATATAGCTCATGGCCGCCTGCGCCGATTCCTGCATCACTTCACCCAGCTTGCCCGTGATGGTCAGCTTGCCTTTGCCGTCCATCAGGGTACATTCCACGGCCAGGATCTGGCCGCCTACTTCCGTCCAGGCCAAGCCAACCGCGGAGCCGACCTCGTTCTTCTTTTCCGCCACCAGGTCGCGGAACTTCCAGGGGCCGAGCAGTTGCGGCAGCTTCTCCCCGTCGATTTGCGCTTTGCCAACCGGCTTTTTCTCCTTGCCGCTTTGGGAATTCACCACCTGCCGGGCGATTTTACGGCAGATGTTGCCGATTTCGCGCTCCAGGTTGCGCACGCCGGCCTCGCGTGTGTAGTACTGGATCAGACCGTTCAAGCCGCTATCGGCGAATTCGATCTGCTCCTTGCCCAGGCCGGTGGCTTCCATCTGTTTTCGTACCAGAAAGCGCTTGGCAATCTCCATTTTTTCGAGCTCGGTATATCCGGAAAGCCGGATTACTTCCATCCGGTCCTGTAATGCCGGCGGAATGGTATGGAGCACGTTGGCCGTAGCGATGAAGAACACCTGGCTCAGATCGTATTCCACATCGAGGTAGTGGTCCACGAACATATAATTCTGCTCGGGATCGAGGACTTCCAGGAGGGCGGCGGAGGGATCTCCGCGGAAATCCATGGACATTTTGTCCACTTCATCCAGCATGAAAACCGGGTTCCGCGTGCCGGCCTTCTTCATCATCTGAATAATCTGGCCTGGAAGCGCGCCAATGTAAGTGCGGCGGTGGCCGCGGATTTCGGCCTCGTCGCGCACGCCGCCGAGCGACATGCGCACGAACTTGCGGCCGGTGGCCTTGGCGATAGACATGCCCAGCGAGGTTTTGCCCACGCCCGGAGGCCCGACAAAGCACAGGATGGAGCCTTTCGGCGTCTTGACGAGCCGCCGCACCGCCAAAAATTCCAGAATGCGCTCCTTGATCTTCTCCAGGCCGTAATGATCGGCTTCGAGCACCTGTTCGGCGTATTTGAGGTCGCGGATTTCCTTGGAACGCTTCTTCCACGGCACCGCCAGCAGCCAATCGAGGTAGTTGCGCGAGACCGTCGATTCGGCCGACATGGGCGGCATGTTTTCGAGACGCTTGAGCTCGGCCATCGCTTTGTCCAGCGCGTCTTTGGTCATGCCGGCGGTTTCGATGCGCTTTTTCAGCTCATCGATTTCGCTCTTTTCGCCGCGGCCCAGCTCCTTCTGGATGGCCTTGATTTTTTCGTTGAGGTAATACTCTTTCTGCGCCTTCTCCATCTGGCGCTTCACCCGGCCCTGAATGGTGCGATCCACATTCAGCTTCTCGATTTCGATATCGAGCATTTCGGCCACCCGGGTGAGGCGGTCGATGGGATCGAAAATTTCCAGCAGCTCCTGCCTTTCTTCGATGGTGAGCTGCAGGTTGGCGCCGACCGTGTCGGAGAGCTTGCCGGGATCGTCGACCCGAATGGCCGCGATCATGTTCTCGTAATTCAGGTTCTGGCTGAGCTTGACGTACTGCTCAAACAGCGAGGTGACACGGCTGATGAGCACATCGAGCTGCGGGCCCGGCTCCACTTTGTAGGCGGTGGTGCGCACCACGGCGCGGAAAAAACCCTCGTCGTCGGAGACGGAAACCACTTTGGCGCGCTCGGTGCCCTCGACCAGAACTTTGATGTTGCCGTCGGGAAGCTTCAGGCTCTGTACAATGTTGACGATGGTTCCGACGCTGTAGATCTCGTCCGGCTTGGGTTCGTCGATGGAGGCATCGTGTTGCGTGGCGAGAAAGATTTTCTTGTCGCCGGCCATGGCCTCCTCCAGCGCTCGCACGCTGGATTCGCGCCCTACCACGAACGGGGTCATCATGTACGGAAAGATGACCACGTCGCGGATCGGCATCATCGGCAGACGTTTTGTATCGGATTTTTCCTTTGAAGTAAGCATTGCGCTCCGCGGGGGAATCTCTGTCCCCTATTGGACGGGCTGGAAGCCGCGAAGGGCTCACGCCACCGTACTGAGGTGACTAACCAGCCTTTTCTAATATTGTAAGACTGATCTTCTGTGACAGCACCATTTCCTTGGTTACCTGGAATTCCCTAACTTTCTTGTAGGACGGGATGTAGTACATCAAATCCAGCATCAAATCTTCGAGAATCATCCGCAAGCCCCTGGCTCCCACTTTCCGTTCCATGGCGAGATCCGCGATGGCTTCCAGGGCGTCGTCGGAAAACTTCAGGCGGACATTCTCGAATTCAAAGAGTTTCTGGTACTGCTTCACAATGGCGTTCTTCGGTCTTGTGAGGATCTGGATCAACGCCGAACGGTCCAGGTCTTCCAGCACCGCGTGCACCGGCATGCGGCCAATGAACTCGGGGATAAACCCGAATTTGATGAGATCCATGGGCTGCACCTGGCTAAGCAGATCAATGTCGCGGCGGCCGCTGATGCCGGTGACCTTAGCGGCTTTCTCTTCTTCCTGAAGAAAGCCGACCGATTTCTTGCCCGTCCGCTTGGCAACCACTTTTTCCAGGCCTACGAACGCCCCGCCGCAGATGAACAGAATGTTGGTCGTATCCACGGGGGTGAATTCCTGGTGGGGGTGTTTGCGGCCGCCCTGCGGAGGCACATTCGCCACGGTCCCTTCCAGGATTTTCAGCAGCGCCTGCTGCACGCCTTCCCCGGAAACGTCGCGCGTGATGGACGGGTTCTCGTCCTTGCGGCAGATCTTATCGATTTCGTCGATGTAAATGATGCCCTGCTGGCATTTCTGAACGTCGCCATCGGCGGCTTGCAACAGCTTGAGGATGATGTTCTCCACGTCCTCGCCAACGTAGCCGGCTTCGGTGAGCGTGGTTGCATCGACAATGGCGAAGGGCACGTCGAGGATTTTCGCCAGCGTCTGCGCCATCAGGGTCTTGCCGGTACCCGTGGGGCCGATCAGCAGAATGTTGGATTTCTGCAGTTCGACTTCCGTGCTGCGCAGCCGGTTCATATGGATCCGCTTGCAGTGGTTGTAGACGGCCACCGCCAGCTTCTTTTTGGTGGCGTCCTGGCCGATTACGTATTGGTCCAGAAACTCTTTCACCTCAAGCGGCTTGGGGATCTTGTTCGGAACTCCGGCCGGAGTTTCGGCTTTATCGTCCTCCAAAATCGAGTTACAGACGGCGATGCACTCATCGCAGATGTAGGCCCGGGGGTAGTCGCTGGGAGAGGAAATCAGCTTTCCCACAACATCCTGGCTCTTATGGCAGAACGAACACCGCAACGGGTCGTCGGATCCTGTGCGCTTCACAAATACTCCTCTTCCGCCCTACGAAGCCAGAGAGCCCTTAGCAGGGGGGCCGGTATGCCAGCCAGTTTCGTCCCTATTATTACCTGAATACCGTTCGCGGGGCAACGCCGCCTTTGAAGTCATAATGGGCGATTACCGGCTCAAGCGGTCTTCCGGGCGTGTTCAAACAAAAAATTCAGGGTTTTTTCCGTCTGGATCTGCGAGGCAATGCGGCCCAGAGTACCATCTTTTTCGTATTTCATCTGTAGGGCAGCTAACGGTTCCCGTTGCGCGCGGGCAATCCGTTCCACCTCCCGGTTCACTTCGTCGCGCGTGGCGCCAATCGATTCGCGCTCCGCGATCCGGCTCAGCAGCATCGAGGCCTTTACGTCGCGAATGGCTTTTCCCCGCTGATCCTCTTTCAACTTTTCCCAATCGATGTTCGCCTTGCGGGGGTCCATACCCTGGGATGCCAGGGCCGCGAGCATCTGCTCCACCCGGCTGCGAATCTGCCGCTCAATAAAAGTCTCGGGGACGGGAAAATCGTGTCGATCCACCAGGCTCTCTACGATGCGGTTTTTAGCCTCAGCCTGCGCCTCGCGCTCGCGCTGGGCGAATATGGCCTTGCGAACGGCGTCGCGCAACTCATCGAGAGTTCGGTAATCGCCCAAATCCTGCGCAAAGTCATCGTTCAACTCCGGCAGTTCCTTGCGGCGTACTCCTTTTACTGTAGCACGGAAGCGAATCGTTTTGCCGGCCATGCGCGCGGTGCCGTAATCTTCGGGGTAGGAAACCTCGAATTCTTTTTCGTCCCCGGGCGAGAGGCCGCGGAGATTATCGCTGAAGGCTTCGAGTGTGTCTTTGCCGCCGATCTCCAGGACCATTTCTTCCGATTTGAGCGGTCCGCCTTCCACTCCGGAAAGGCTTTCGAGAGCCACCACCGCGTGATCGCCGTCCTCTAGCGGGCGCGGATCGATATTGACGTACTGCGCCTTCTGCTCGCGAAGTTCCTCGATCCGCTGGCTGACGTCTTCATCGGTCACCTGTGGATCGTGGTAGCGGACCTCCACATCGCGATACTCGCCCAGCTCGATCTGGGGCACTACTTCAAATTCGGCTTTGAAGCGTAGCGGCTCGCCTTCATGGAAGTGGATGTCGGACACATCGGGGGTGCCGACCACGTTCAGGTTGTCCGCCTCGAACTGCTTTTGGAGGTACTTGGGGATTAGCGCCTCCAGCACCTTCTGGCGGATATCGCCGGCGAACTGCTTGCGGATGAGCGACTGCGGCGCCTTGCCGGGACGAAAGCCCGGAAGCTTGGCACGCTTCTGGACATCGGTAGCCACGCGGCTGGTTTCGCTTTCTACGACATCAACAGGTATAGAGATTTCCAGCTCGTGCTTACAACCTTCAATCAAAGGCAAATGGGATCGACCTCGGAACCGAAGTGGTAATGCCTTCAGCATAACATGGCGGTGCACCGGGCTTGGGCCTGGGGCCGGCGGGGCGGATGGACCTCAGTTCAGGCGCTTACCCGCCCCGGGTGGCCCAAACCGGTGCGATCACACCGGTTTAGAAGCTAACTTTTGTTGAAAATAAAGGAGAAGCGCACAATGAAACGGGCGCAGTGCACCGGTCGGGTCACTCCGTGCGCCAGGGCCGTCATAGAGGCCGGCTATTCCAGCAGGGCAGCGGAGTTGGCAACAGCCATGCGCCGGACTTCTTCCACGGAAAAGCCGCCGTCGAGCAGGGTCTGGGCGAAGAGCGCGAAGCCTTCGGACACCGGCGGATTGATCGTCTGGCCGAGATCGGTCGAAAGCAGGCAACGCTCCGCGCCAACCGCGCGGATCGAACCGAGAACGGTCTGCCAGGGCGCCTTGCCGGTGTGCATGGTGGTGAAGCAATGCTCAATGATCGCGCCCAGATTGGCCAGTTCCACCTGCTCCTCCGCGGAAAGATTCTGAGACGGGAACTCGGCATGGGTAACCAATATTTTACGAACTTTCATTTCGCGGGCGGTTTTGACGAGCGGGAAAATCTCGTGGCGGCCGAGGTGGCCGGTGGCGAGGATCATATCGTGTTTGGCGATCAGCTCGATGCAGGAACGGGTTGCCTTGGAGATCTTGCCGTTTTCCTCGAGCACGGTCATGCGCGGCGGGGAAATTCCCATGGCGGAAATCTCCCGTTGAATTTCCGCCCAAAAGGGCAGTTTCTTATTGCCGCCCGTGGGCAATCCGGCGGTTTCGTTTTCGGCATCGACCGTGGGAAACCATACGATCTTGGCGCCGGAGCGGCCGGCAATGTCCACCGCGACCGGGTTCAAGCCGCCCACCGAATGGTTCAGCGTGATTGCTCCGTAAGCGGCAATTCCAGGCACGGCCGCGCTAACCACCTTGGCGCGCTCGGCCGTGGACATGTAATGGGACTTCAGAACGAAGCCCTTCAAACCGCGAGCGAGGAATTCGCGCGCAAGGCCCAGATCGTCGCTGCGCCGCGGGATAACATCGGGCGCGACATGAACATGCAGGTCATAGGCGCCCTGAATGCATTCCCAAGCAGCGCTGGACGCGGCTCCGGCGGTGACAGTGGCTGTTGACATAGTTGAGGGAGCGGAGGACATCAATGAGTATGACAGGCGACGCCGGGGCCGTCAACGGGGACCCTGCGGAAGTCCTGCATCGTGTGGAAAAAAATTGGAAAACTTCAGTTTGCCTTTTTTAGGGACTCCCCGATAGACTAGGGAAAAGTATCATGAACTTATTCATACAAAGCCAAGGAGGGCGGCACTATGTGGAATAAACGCCGGGAAGATGAGACGCCCAGACCCGTCACCCCGCCCGCCTCGGGGGCGCCGGCGGGTCCCGTAGCGCCAAATCCCGTGGAAGTCAAAAAGGAGGCTACAACCGTGTCCAGCATGCCCGTTGGGAGAATCGAGCCGGAGCCGTCGCGTAGCAGCGGCGGGTCGGCGACCATTGGGAAGGCCGTAAAAATTGTCGGCCAGATCTATAGCAAAGAGGATTTGTTTGTCGATGGCGACCTGGAAGGCACCGTCGAGGCGATGGAGCACAAGCTGACCATCGGCCCCAATGGCACCGTGCACGCCAGTGTAAAGGCCCGCGAGGTGGTTGCGCTAGGCACCATTCAGGGTAATGTCGAAGCCGCCGACAAGATCGAGATCCGTAAGGATGCCAAGCTGGTAGGCGATATCAAGACTGCGCGCATCATCATCGAAGACGGCGCGTATTTCAAAGGCAGCATCGATATTGTCAAGCCGGAGCCCGCGCGAGTGGCCGCCAAGCCGCAGCCTGCCCCGGTTTCGGCCGCGGTGAACCAGGCCGCTCCGGCCGCTGTGGAAGCGAAGCGCTGAAGCGGGGACCTAGCCGTTGCTGACGGACCGGCTGAAGAGCCTGTTGCGGGGCCAGCGGGAGACCGGTCCCGCCGGACCTCCCCTTGGCTCGCCTAAAACCGCGGGGCCGCCACGCGCCAAATCTTCCCCAGGCAAGCCTCCCCAAGTCGCCACCCGGCCTAGCCGCGGGCTGGAAGAGTTCTTTAGCTATATCCGCGGCCAGTCCGGATTGACGATTCTGGATTTGGGCGGCGCCACCCAACAGAACGTCAGTTTCATTACCGGCCTGGGACACCGCATTTACTCCGAAAATTTTCTGCAAGTTCTCAACGAAACTTTCGAAGGGGAGGAAACCGGGCAATCGAACCCCGGGCGGATCGATTACTTCCTGCGGCAGGCGCTCGACTACCCGGACGGCCACTTCGACGGAGTGCTGATCTGGGACGTGCTTGAGTACCTGGAGCCCGCGCTGCTGACCGCCGTCGTGGAGCGTCTGCGGAAGATCGTCCGGCCCCGCAGCTACATGCTGGCCTTCTTCCATTCGGACATCAAGGTGGAAGCCGTTCCGGTATACACGTTCCGGATTCAGGATGTGAATCTGCTGCACATCACGCAGGAGGGAACGCGGAATCCCGCGCAACTGTTCAATAACCGGAGCCTTGAGAAGCTGTTTGGGAGCTTCGAATCGGTGAAGTTTTTCCTCACGCGCGAGCGCCTGCGCGAAGTGATCGTAAAAGTCTAGCGATCGGCCTTTGACCGGAGCCGCGACCCTGCCGATCACGGCTCCGATCGATCGCTTTTCGAACCCGCCGCTCAGAAATAGAATTTCGCCGCGATCTGCAGGATGCGGTTCGAGTTGGCGCGGGTAGCATTCAGAGCTCCGAAGCCAAACCGTCCGCCGGTACCGCCCAACTGGCTGGGCAGGTTGATGATCTGTCCGGCCGAATTGAAGACGATGGTCGAATTGAACGATGCGAATTCCGGGTGGTTGAGCGCGTTGAAAGCTTCGAGGCGCAACTGCGCATATGCTCTCTCGGTGAAGTTGACGCGTTTGTACAATGCCATGTCCCACTGGTTGATGCCGGGACCGCGGAGCGTGTTGATGCCGGAATCGTCCGCGACGCTGCCCACGGCGGCGGGAGCGAAGCAAGAGGTATTAATGTACTCGTTTATGTTGCGGGCACCCATCGAAAGATTCGGGTCACAGGTCAGTCTGACGCGCGGAGCGATATCCTCGCTGCCCGTAATCTCCCGGTTCAGTGTCGCTGCCGATACACCACTGATGGTGTAAGTCGGATTTACGGGCGTTCCGCGAGCGATATTGACCAGGCCGCCTAATTGCCAGCCGTTCAAAACCGTTCTGGCGGCCGCATTACTGAGGAAACCGGCGCGCGATACATTCGGGAGATTGTAAATGTAGTTGATCACCAGGGTCTGCGGCACGTCAAATCCGAGCGGGCCATAATTGTACGCGCGGGTGTTGAGAATCGAGCCGACTCCCGGAGTGCCGCTTGACGGGCCGGGTATTCCCAGCGCTTTGGCCCAGGAATAAGACACGCCGAACGTCAGGCCTGCGCCCACGCGATGATTGACGGCGACCTGGAGAGCGTTATAGTTCGAGGAACTTCCAAACGTGTAATAAGAGCCTGAAGTGTAGCCGGCATAGGGACGGTAGAGCTGTGTCGGCAGCGTCGTGGTGCCGTTATATTGCGGCGCGCCCACTGTTGGGTCCTGATTTTGCGGCAGCCACGCGCTGCCGAACGGCACGTAGTTGAAGGGGTCCTGCTCCGGCAGATGGCGCGACTCCGAGCCGACATAGGAAACGTCGAGCAGCGTGGCAAAAGGCAACTGGCGCTGAATGCCGGCGCTGTAGTTGTAGACCGTCGGCACATGGCCATCCGGGGAGATGCCGGTGATGGTGGCAGGCACGTTGACGGTCGAGGCGCTCGGAATGGTGGCCAGATTACCGTACAGGATCTGGCTTTGCACCAGCGTTGGCGGATTCGTGACGTAATTGCTGGTGGTGCCGATTTCGAAAGTGGTCACGCGATCATAAAAGACTCCGCCGCCGACGCGCAAAACATTTTTTCCGAAGTTGTAGGCCAGCCCGAATCGCGGACCCCATTGGATGCCGCGATCCTTCAGAAGGCCGAGCGGCATTCCGTTCTGGCCCTCCAGCACAATTCCGTTATACAGAGTTCCCGAATTGGGCACGATATCGCCAATCAGAGCCGGGGCGGCGGTTGCGCCCGTGAGAGGGTTTAGGGCAATCCGCTGCCCCCCGGCGAGCGTGGGCACGTAGTAACTAACTGCTTGAGAGGGATTATATGCGGAGCGAAGGAAGTCGGACATATCCCGCTTGTCATCCACGAAAGGCAGAACGACATTCATCCGCAATCCATAGTTAATGGTCAGATGCGCATTGATCTTCCAGGTATCCTGCCCATACCATTCGATGTTCTCGTAGCGGTAATCGGGAGCCAGGTAAGTGTTCGGCTGGACGTACTTATTGAAGTTACCCAGAAGAGCATTGGCAAAGGGCCAGTTCGTATCGCCCGGGTTTTGCGAGTTGGTATCGAAGTAGATTGTGGAATTGATGGGCTTGAAAGGACTCTCCGTCTTGACCGCGTACTCGTAGAAGATACCGGCCTTGAATGTGTGGGCGCCGACCACCTTGGTGATGTTGTCGGTGGCATCCCAGATGGGATTACGGTTCGCGTAGGGAAGACCCGAGAAAGTGGTGAATTGAGCGCCGGAAGGGCCGGGGATGCCTACGAACGAGAAGTTCGGAATCAGGTGACTCGGATCCGCATTGGGGTAGAGCAGGGGAATGGTGATACCGGAATTGGCGCGGTAATAGGGGCTGTTGGCGGGCGGGGCATCGCCGGGGATTCCGTTCACGGCATATCCGAACAGAAAGTCGTTGGTCAGCGTGGGGCTGAGGACTGTAGCTACATCGAAGTTGAGCGCCCAGCCGTAAGTTGGAGCATACAGAGGAGAGAGGCCGAGAAGGTTGCCGGAATCGGCGCGCCCGTAGGGATTATTCTGGGTCGATTTGCTGATGACCGCGCGGCCGTAGGCGCGCCAGTTGTCGCTGATGTCATAGTCGCCGCGATAAACCTGATCGTAGGTGGGAGCCGAAGCCGGCACCTGCGATTGATAGTTATATGCCGGATTATTCAAAACGTTCGGCAGCGGCAGCCAATCGAGGACCTGCGGCCCATACGGGCTCCACATGCTCTGGGGGATGATGTTGTTCGGAAAAGGCGTGCCCTGTGGATTGGCGGCGCTGCGCGTGGTTGGATCATAGACGGTCTGAACTACGCCGCCCGCATTTACCGCGTCCTGAAAGTTGCCATGGCGCTCCTGCGCGGTGGGTACTGTGATCTGATACAGATTGGTCGGCGTCTCGGATCTGCCCCATTCGTTAGACGCGAAGAAAAACAGCTTATTGTGGTCCTTATTCAGCCCCCAGGGAAGGATCACCGGACCGCCGATATTGAAGCCGGCCTGCATGAACCGGTAGATGCTGCGGGGCGCGCCGGACTCGTTGCGGATGAAATCGTTGGCGTTCATGAACTCGCCGCGCTTGAACCACCAGCCGGTCCCGTGGAATTGCTTCGTGCCGCTCTTCGTAACTGTCTGGATCTGCGCGCCGGAGGCGCGGCCGAACTCGGCGGCCTGGCTGTTGGTCGAGACCTTCAACTCGGCGATCGCATCGACGTTGATGCGGTAAGCGAACTGCTGATTGACGCCGATATCGGTGACCGTCTGGCCATCCACGGTATAGTTGTTCTGGAAATTGCTTTGACCGTTCACATTCGGGTTGCCTCCGAAGTTGCCCGCCGAGCCCGGAATCGTTTCGAGCAGCGTTGTGTAATTACGGCCGTTCAGCGGCAGGTCCACCATCTGTCTTCCGTTTACCAGCCCCGAACGCTCGGCCGTTACTGTTTCGAGCGCCACCGTGCTGGCCTGCACATTGACCGACTCCGCCGCTTGGCCAACTTCGAGTACGATAGGCGGCAATCCCAGCTTGTCATTTACGTTCAGCACAATTCCCGTCTGGGTATACTTCTTGAATCCGGCGGCTGTGACCGTCAGCGTGTAGGTGCCAGGAAGCAGCGGAGTGAGAAGGAAATTGCCGTCCGCAAGCGTCAGAACCTGGCGGACTACCGCACTTTGCCCTTCGTTGGTGAGAGTGACTTGCGCGTTCGGAATGACCGCGTTAGTCGAGTCCACAACGGTCCCGTGAATCTCACCCGTAGTAGCCTGGGCTCTCAACTGAATCGCAGCAAGAAAGAATGCGCCGGCGGCGATCGTGGCGCACACCACACCTCTGGCGGTGAACTTCATAAATTCCCCCCTATTTCTAATCTTTGGATACCCGTTTTGGAAAGCTGAAGCGGTAGGTATTCTATCACAATGGAGATAGGAAGAGTCAATCCGTCTTGATTTCGTGCCGTTAACCTGTGAATTGTCCGGCCAATTAACACGTCATCTGTCCGGTCCTTTCGGACAAAACGGGGTAAAATCCTGCAAGGGTGAACGAACCCGGATAGCCGGCCGCGATCTCAACCAGTTCCGCCTTCGGCACGATCCGCACGACCTACCCGGCGCGGCAGATCCAGTTTGCGTTGAAGCTGCTGTTTTGAGGTTTGCCGGGTTCCGCGCCGGTTATGGAGCAGTCGCCTGCGGCGCAAGCACCAGGCCGGAGGGCAGCTCTTCGCCGAAGATACGGCCCAACGCGCGGTCGTCTTCTTCTTCGCCTTCAAGCACGGCCACGAGGCGCGCGGCCTGGGGCAGCTTTTCCAGTTTGTGTTTCACGGTCTGCCGGGTGGCGGCCGAGAGGTCGCGGGTGGGATCGCCTGTGGACCGGGCCAGGGCGGCGAGCGCGTCGCCCGCGCCGGGGGCATTGAGCAGCACTTCCACCCAGCGGGTCACGGTGGAGGGCGGAATGACCAGATTGATCGGGCCATAGAAAAGCTGGCGGGCTCCGAGGCGGGACAGGCACCACAGCTCGCTTTCTTTGAAATCGCCGGCTTTGACGCGCTTGACGAGAGCGTCGCCCAACTCGGTTTTGGTGCCGATGGGAAGCAGTTCGAGCGATGAGGCCGTGCGCCAGAGTTCCCGCAACAGGGCCGAATTGACGCGTTGCGGTTTCTTGTTGCCGCGCGGCAGAAGGAGGCTGGAGAGGCGCTGGTAGATGTCGGCCTGCTGGTTGCGGTTGAGGCCGCCGGCCAGGCGTCCCCAGAAGATCCACCAATCGATTTCGCACTGCGTGTGGTTGCCGTAAGTGAGGCCGGAAGCGAAGAGGCGGCGGGCCTGCTCAATGCGGAAATCGTCGCCGGGATAGCCGAAGCCGGGCCGCAGGCAGAAGCCGCAGAGGTTCAGCCAGCGCATTTCGTAGGCGGGACTCTTTTTTCGGCCATCGGCTGCGGCCAGAAAGGCGTCGGCCATTTTGCGAATCGCCGGGAGCGGCCAGGAGTTGCGGCCCAGGCCCATGGTCTGTTCGAGGCGCGCGGGCAATTCCTCGGGAGCGATGGGCGATTTTGCGCTGGTGGAAAACACCGCGCCGATCAATTCGAGGGAAGCGGCCAGCGCTTGTTCGCTCACCATGGCCACGGCTTTCGGGCCTTCGGCGCGCGGAGCCTGGGGAGTGGGACTTGCGGATTCGGCGGCCGGTTTGCGCAGCTCGAATTCGAGGCGCCAGCGGTTATCGCTGATTTTCGATTCGCACCAGGTTTCGAGCGTTCCGATCTCGCTCAGACGCGCGCCCAGCTTGACCGGAATCAGCCGCTCTTCGGCGCGCTTGCCGAAGCGGATGACGGCGTGAAGCGGCGCGTGGCGATGCAGGCCGGAATCCTCGGCCGCGAATTCGACAAGGTCGCCGAGACGATCCTCGGTGCGGGTGAGCGAGCTGTAGAGGCGGAACGAAACGGGGCGGTTGGCGACGAGCTGCAGGGCGGGGTTATCGATCTCGACGGCCGCGCCCTCTTCGGCGCCACGCGGCACCAGGCAGACGGCGGCGATCTTTTTTTCGCCGGCTTCGCCCGGACCTTCCGGAGCCTCGCCTAAACCGATGTAGTAGGTGCGCGGCAGGCCGCCCCGCACCAGCACGCCGCTGCCGGTGGTGCGGACGTAGGAATAATAAGCCGCGCCGCGCGCTACAGCCAGGTCCAGGTCGATATTCTGCAGAATCTCGGGGCGGCGCCCGTACCAGTTGCCCACGGCATCGGCCACGCGCTCGCGCAAAATCTCCGGGATAAAGAAGCCTCCGTTGAAGAGGATGGCATCGGGAACCTGGCCGGTGGGTTCGAGGAACGCGTTCAGGTGACGGGTGATCGCGGGATCGGAGACGTACGGGAGGCCGAGCTCGCGGAAGAGGTTGCGCTTCTCCTCCTTGGGCGCTTCGCCGCGGGGGCTGAGCGGCAAGAACCCTTCGAGCGCCAGCTCCAGCGCCTCTTCGCGCAGAATTTCGGTTTTGAGCGTGCGGCCGATGACCGATGCGCCGGAGCCGAGAATGGTGATTTCGACGCTCTTCAGATTGGGGTCGTTGAGCAGGCGCTCCTTGGCGGCGGAGCACTGGCGGCGCAGGCCGCTGCGCTGGCGGATGGAGAGCTGCGCGCCCAGCTTGGTTTCGGCGAGCCAGGCGAGGGTGAGATCGAGATTATCGCCGCCCAGCAGCAGGTGCTTGCCTACGGCGGTGCGCGTAAAGTTGACCAGGTCGCCTTCGCGAGACACGCGGATCAGGCTGAAATCGCTGGTGCCCCCGCCCACGTCGCAGACCAGCACCACCTGGCCATCGAAAAGCCTTTTGCGCGATTCGGCGAGATTGGCGGCGATCCAGGAATAGAAAGCCGCGGCAGGTTCTTCGAGCAGGGTGAGGCGCTCGATTCCCGCTTCGCGCGCGGCCATGACAGTCAGTTCGCGGGCTTCCTCATCGAAGGAAGCGGGGACGGTGAGCACGATGTCCTGTTCGGCGAGCGGAAGGCTGTGGGCGCGGTCCCATTCTTCGCGGAACTTGGCCAGAAATCGCGTGGAGACTTCCACCGGTGAGAGCACCCGGCCGATTTCCTGCGAATCCCAAGGAAGGATTTTGGCGGTGCGATCCACGTCCGGGTTCGAGAGCCAGGATTTGGCGGAATGCACCAGGCGGGTAGGCACGAGTGCGCCTTGTTCGCGGGCATAGACGCCCACCGGCTGGCCGTCTTCGAGGAAGAGGAAGGAAGGCAGGGTGCGGCGCGGCTCGACGCGCCCGGCGGCAACTAACTGTGGGGTTTGAAAAATATGCACCGGCGGGAAATCGCGGTCTTCGGCCTCGTGCTCGTCAATATAGGCGAGGGCAGAGTTGGTGGTCCCCAAATCGATGCCGATTTTCATAGTGTCTATTTTTAGCTTACGTGACCCGGCGGGGCTAAGAGCGGCGCTCAGGCCGTAATCCGTCCGTAAGCGAAGGCTAGAGTGACGTTGCGCTGCAAAGCGCACTTAGCGGCTCCGGGACGACGTGGCAGGTGGCTGGCGGAAGCGCCGTGGCCGCAACCAATGGTCAGGTGTCGCTGACTGGCGACCCTGAACCCAGCCACAAGCGACACTGGTGGCGGGTGCCAACGCCAAACTAGCTACCTCAGCCCTCGTTGGATCAGGTCCACCACTTCCTTCAAAGGGATCACCAACTGGATGCTGTTATCCGTCTGCGCCGCCATTTGCCGGAGCCTATCACGGCTCCGGCGAGAGTCGCCTGTTTCAACTAGATTCCGGGCATCCGCGGCGAATCACGGCCCGTGTAAACTTATTTTCCGTTCCCTGTCAACAGGTTAGACAAATTGCGGTCAAGCTGCGGGCAGCCGTGGGGCTATCTTGGCAGTGGGAAAGAGGGAGTTCGGTACCCCGAACTTCACACCAAAAAGCAGACCTTGATGACTTCCGTTGCGCCCCGCCCGCTCGATTCCAGGAGCGTTCCCCTCCGCATTCCGGATTCCCTCTCTTTCTTCAATTGGAAACGTTCTTCAATGGAAACATTTTGCCGAAACCTGGAAGGTGAATTGCTTATCAAAATAGCCAAGAGGTTGAAATGAACGCTTTGCTCATCGGAGCCACTTTAGCCGGAAGCTTGGTGGGAGCTTTCGCCATTCAAAAGGCCGCACTCCAGGGCCTCCTGCACGTGATGAACGCCGGCCGCCGGACGCGCCGTTAATCCGGCCGTTACTATTTTCGGGAACCGCGTTCCGGATTGTGTAATTTGCTCTGGCGCACCTTGTGCTTTTTGCGCTTCGGTTTGGAGAAAACAAAGGTGCCGCTGCCCAGGTATTCCGCTCTATAAAGTTTGTCTTCGGTTTTTTCGTCCGCCAAAGTCGGTTTCTCCCGATCCAGTTGAATTTGATCTCTCATTGTACCGCGCGTATCCTGGTGAATTGAACGCCGCAAGCGGGTCCACCGGAACGGTGCCGAACGGGAAATCCGGGCCGGTCCGGCAAGCTCGAGCCCCTTTTTCGAATACTTCTGGCGAAGCGCGCCCCGGCAGCCTGTCCCACAGCTTTCGCGCTCTCCGCCACCGCAACTACCAATACTTCATTGGCGGCCAGATCATTTCGCTGGTCGGCACCTGGATGCAGACGGTCGCCCAAAGCTGGCTGGTCTACCGCCTCACGCATTCCGACCTGCTGCTCGGAACCGCCATGTTTTGCTCGCAGATCGCGGTTTTCGCCTTAGGTCCCTTGGGAGGCCTGGCTGCCGACCGTTTCTCCCGCCACAAACTGGTCATCGTTACGCAAACGCTCATGATGGTTCAGGCGTTCGTGCTCGCCTGGCTCACACTTTCCGGCCGCATCCAGGTCTGGGAGATTCTGGCACTGGCTGTAGTCTTGGGAGCCATCAACGCTTTTGACATTCCCGGCCGCCAGTCTCTGCTCATTCAGATGACCAGCAAGCAGGATCTGCTCAGCGCCATCTCGCTCAACTCGGCGGTATTTAATACGGCCCGCGGCGTAGGCCCCGCGGTGGCGGGTGTGCTGGTGGCGGCGCTGGGCGAAGGGGTCTGTTTTCTGCTCAACGCGATCAGCTTCTTAGCCGTAATCGGCGGCCTTTTGGCCATGAAATTGGAGCCTTTCGAACGCCGCGCGCCGGTCTCCCCCTGGCGCCACCTGGTGGATGGGTTCGTCTACACTTGGAACCGTACCAAGGTGCGCCGCATCTTGGCAGCCTTGGGCGCGGCTACGCTGGCTGCGGCGCCCATCTTGGTTCTGGCTCCTGTTTTCGCCGATCAGATCTTCCAGCGCGGCTCCCGCGGACTGGGCTATCTGATGGGCGCCATGGGAATCGGAGCGGTGGTCGGAACGGTTGGTCTGGCCAGGCGCACGGAAGTCGCCGGACTGCCTGCGGTGATTACCTATAGCGCCCTGCTGCTGGGTGTAGCCAACTTCGCATTTGCCGCGTCCACCGATTTTTATCTTTCTCTGGCGATTACCTTCGTGATCGGCTACAGCTTAATGCGCCAGCTTGCCGCGGCGAATACGACCATTCAGACTATGATCCCGGATGAGTACCGCGGGCGCGTCATGTCCCTTTACAGTATGTGTGTGGTAGGCATCGGGCCATTCGGCAGCCTGGCGGCCGGGGCGCTTGCAAGCAACTTCGGCCCCCGCCTCACCATGGCTCTGGGGGGCGTTGTTTCCCTAGTGGCCGGAACCCTGTTCGGCTGGTCTCTACGGAGCGACCGCAATGCCTGAAAAGTTCCGGAACATAGCCCGGCGACTGATCGCCCTCTTTGCGCTCGCGGCCGCCGTCTGTGTTCCCGGCAGCACGGCCCAATCGCCGCGCGCCGGGGAGCTTTGCGGAGAGGCCGGAAAAATCGCCGCCGAGCTGGCGGCAATTTCCGGACTCGAGCTCCACCATGCGGTCCCTTGCGATTTTATTTCCAAGGAAAAGGTCAATGCGTTTCTGAAAAAACGCGTGAAACAGGTGGCGAGCCCCGGCGACCTCCGCGCCGAAGAACTGACGCTCAAAAAATTCGGCCTGGTTCCGCCGGATTTCAACCTGGCCGATACTACCGTCGAACTCCTTACCGAGCAAGCCGCGGCCTTTTACGATTACGACAGGAAGAAGCTCTTCATCACCGAAACCACTTCCAGCGAAAGCCAGGAGGCGGTGCTGGCGCACGAGCTTTCGCACGCCATCGCCGACCAGAATTTCAATCTCGGCAAGTATATCCGCCAGGGGAGCAAGAGCGACGATGGCACCACGGCGCGTCTTGCCGTGATGGAGGGCCAGGCCACCTGGCTCATGTCCGAGTACCTGGCGCGCCGCATGGGGCAATCGCTCCGCGACTCGCCCGGCTTGGCCAAGATGATGAGCAGCGTCAGCGACGCCTCCGGCCAATTCCCGGTCTTCGATCAATCGCCGCTGTACTTCCGCCTGACGCTGGTCTTTCCGTATACCGAAGGCATGCTGTTTCAGAATGCGGTCATTCAAAAGGACGGCAACGCGGGCTTCGCCGCCGTGTTCCACAACGCCCCCATCAGCACGCAACAGATCATCCACCCCGACGAATATTTCGCCCAAATCAAGCCCACTTCTCCACCGTTGCCCGACCCGCCGCTGGCCGGCTACAAAGAACTCGTCAGCGGCACCATGGGCGAACTCGATCACGAAGTGCTCATCGAGCAGTTCGCCGGCAAAGCCCGCGCCGAACAGTTAGCCCCCCATTGGCGCGGCTCGAACTACCAACTGCGCGAAAACAAAAAGGCCGCCCGCCTGGTGCTGCTCTATTCGGTCGAGTGGGATAGCCAAGATGCCGCCCGCTCCTATTTCGACATCTACCGCCAGGCGCTCGCCCAAAAGTGGAAAGAGATGCAGGTCACTGCCTCGACCGCCGATTGCATCACCGGGGCCGGCGACGACGGCCGCTTCGAGTTGCGCCGCCAAGGCGCCATTGTGACCAGCGTGGAAGGCCTGCCGCCGGCCAATCCTTGAGCAGGCCCACGGAATGTTTTCCCACCCAGCCTCTACCCGACCGCCGAGTTGATCAGCGATCCGATGCTGTCGAACACGTTGTCGATCACCGCGGTCAACTGGGGCATCGTCGCCACCGCGGCCAACGCCACCATGCCGGCCGCCAGCGCGTACTCCACTAAGTCTTGTCCCTTAGTCTCTTTCCACAGCCGTCCCATTAAGTGCTTCATGCTGAGCTTCATAATGCCTCCCGCTTAGACTCCGCGGTGGAATCCTAAACCGATGTACTGGTACAGAAGTTCGCCGCTGGAGAACGAATCGGACAATCGTGGCAATTCTTGAGCCCAACACGCCAATTTTTTAGCGCCGCGCGCTTTTCTTTTGTTCCACGTGATTATCCAGCCAGCCCAGTATCAGATCCGCCAGTTGCAAGTTGTTCTTGTCCTGCATCAACATGTGGCTGTTGCCGCGGATCCCCATCTCCGGCAGGTGCATCATCTCGGCGTCGCCTCCGGCCGCTTTTACCTGATCGACAAATTTCCGGCAGCCCGCAAACGAAGTGGCCCAGTTCGCCGGCCCCCCTTGTACATCGTCCAGATGATCGCCAAACATCACCAGGGTAGGAATCTTCGCCAGCGCCGCGATCTGCTCCGCGCTGAGCGTGGGACATGGCATCTCAATCGAAATCATCCCCTTGATCCCGGCGGCATCGATCAGCGCGGCCTGCTCGGGGAAGAAGCCGGACTCCGAATGTCCCATCAGCACGGCGCCATGCAACCGCTTCGCCAGCGCAGCCATGTTTGTCCAAGTGGGATTGGGCGAAGGAAGAGTTGCGTTCAGATCCGGAATCATCTGTTTGTACAATTCGTCCACCGCCTCCACCGGAAATTGCCCGTCCGGGAAGGGCTGGTTGAAAGCCGGACCGAAGCGGAACACGGTCCAGGCGACCTGGTGGCTCGCAGCCAGGATATTCGGTAGCCGGCTCGCCGGTGCGCTGCCCGATTTCACCGCTTCAAAGACAGATGGATCGAAACCCGAACGCGCCCGCGACGATTGATCCGCCAGGTAGACCGCCCGCCCCTTGCGCACAAAATATTCGTTCCATCCCATGCGGCCATCCGGCGTAGTCTCCCACGTCTTGCTGCTCAGGCAGCAGCCATGCACCATCACTACCGGCACGTGCCGCGCGCCGTTCACCGGGATCTGATACTGCACATACATCTGGTTGACCGTGATATCCTGCTCCGGAGCCGTTTGGGAAACCGCCGGGAGGCGCTTGGTTTCCCCTCCCACGAAAAAGCTCCCCTGGCTTTCGAGCACCAGCGGTTTCTTCAAATCCTCGCGTAAATGATCCGCGGCGAACCCGGCTACCGCCGCCATCCCCAGGACCAACGCTGCCGCACGCTTCTGCATAGTCCCCTCCAGGCTCTCCATGCTATCACCCGCCTTTAAAGCCCTCGCCGGACGCGCCCAATACTTGGCGGCCGTGGCGGCAGAGCCGCGCGCGTAAGCAAGCGGACGCTACGCGAACTTCTGCAACTTGGCACAGTCACTTACCGGCCCTGAAACACGCAGCCCCGGCCCAGTCCCTACCACCCAAATATTGCGCCCCGCCCCCCGTGCCCCCCACCCTCCTACAAACATTGCACCGGCCCTGAAACTGCATGATAGACTGGGAGTTCCGGCGGTTTTCGGGTTCGGGGTCTATCGTTGAAAGCTCTTGCTGCCATTCTTTTACCGTTTTTTTGCGCCGGCGTTTCGGCGGAGGATCTCCCCGCGCCGCCCGAGCAGATTGTCGAAAACTACACGACGGCAACCGAGTCGCAACAGCGGTCCTTTGACGGCACTTCCATGGAAGTCGAGATCCAGGCCTCGCTTCCCAAGCTGAAAAAGCACGGGCGGCTCCGTGGGCTGCGGCGCATTTCCAAGCTGGGCCGCATCACCTACGAGCGCCTGGCGTTCGAGGGCGATGGCACCGTGAAAAACCAGGTGATCGCGCGCTATCTGACCGCGGAAGTGGAAAGCCACGACGAGCAGTCGCCATCCCTGTCGGTAACACCGGCCAACTATAAGTTCGCGTACAAAAGTAAAGGCATGATCGACGGCCGGCGGGCTTATATGTTCTCCGTCACGCCGCGGAAAAAGCGTGCGGGGCTGTTCAAAGGCGAGCTTTGGATCGATGCCGCAACCTACCTGCCCGTGCTCGAATCCGGTTATCTCGTCAAAAGCCCCTCGCTCTTCCTGAAGCGGGTGGCATTTGTGCGGAAATTCGAAATCCGGGACGGCCTTTCGGTGCCGCGGCAGATTGCCAGCACCGTGGACACACGCATTTGGGGGCAGGCCCAGTTGGAAATCGATTTCACCAATTTTGCCGTGGACGAATCCGTACCCCCGGCGGACTCCGGCAACAACCATGGGCAGTAGCCTGCTGGAAGCGGTTACGCATTACTAATCCGGAAAAGAGAGAGCGCATGCGAACACTATTCCTGAACCCTCCGTCATTCGAAGGCTTCGATGGCGGCGCCGGCTCGCGCTGGCCCGCCTCGCGGGAAATCGAATCCTATTGGTATCCCGTGTGGCTTTGCTATCCGGCCGGAATGCTGGCCGACAGCAAAGTTGTCGACGCGCCGCCGCACAAAGTCTCTATCGAGCAGACCGTCGCCATGGCGCGCGATTTCGAATTGCTCGTGCTGTTTACTTCCACGCCGGGCTTTTCGGTCGACGTCAAGATGGCGGAAATGATGAAGGACACCAATCCCAAGCTGAAGGTCGCCTTCGTCGGTCCGCCCGTGACCATCGAGCCGGAAGACGCCCTGCGCCGCGGCAAAGCCATCGATTTCGTGGTGCGGCGGGAATTCGACTACCAGATCGCCGATTACGCCAGGGGCAAGCCGCTCGAAGAACTGCCGGGCGTTAGCTTCCGCAAGAGCGGCGGCTTCGTGCACACTCCCGAAGCCCCGGCCATTGAAGATCTCGACGCGCTGCCCTGGGTCACCAAGGTCTACCAGCGCGATCTCGATGTCCGGCGCTACAACGTTCCCTTCCTGCTCAATCCGTACATCTCCTTCTACACCACGCGGGGCTGTCCTGCCATGTGCACCTTCTGCCTGTGGCCGCAGACCCACTCCGGGCACCGTTGGCGTTTGCGCTCCACCGCCGATGTGGCGCGTGAGGTCCAGTTCGCGCTCGAAGCTTTCCCCTACATCAAGGAAATCTTCTTCGACGACGACACCTTCAACTACCGCAAAGAGCGCACCCTCGAGCTCTGCGCCAAACTCAAGCCTCTGAAGTTCACCTGGTCCTGCACCTCGCGCGTCACCACCGACTACGAAACGCTCAAAGCCATGAAAGAAGCCGGCTGCCGGCTGTTGATCGTCGGCTACGAATCGGGCGAGCAGCAGATCCTCAAGAACATCAAAAAGGGCGCCACCATCGAAATGGCCGAGCGCTTCACCGCGAATTGCAAGAAGCTGGGTCTGGTAATTCACGGCGATTACATCATCGGGCTGCCCGGCGAAACTCCCCAGACCGTGCGCAAAACCATCGAATTCGCTAAACGCATGGACACGGAAACCATTCAGGTCTCCATTGCCGCCCCGTACCCCGGCACCGAGTTTTACAACTACCTGCAAAAAAACCAGCTCATCAACATCGATGGCGTCATGGCGGATGAATCCGGCCACCAGATTCCCAATTTCTCCTATGCGGGAATGAGCCAGGCGGACCTGATCGAGTGGGTGGAGCGCTTCTACGCCGAATACTTCTTCCGCCCGCGCGCCGCGTGGCGCGTGGTGCGCAAGGCGATTTTCGACGGGCACGAGCGGCGCCGGCTGATGAAAGAAGCTCGCGAATATATGGCGCTCCGCTCCAAGCGCAGGAAGTACATTGCCGCCAGCCGTGGCTCCGGCCAGTCGGTGCCCGCGCGCGTCCAGTCCGGCGACTAGTTCCGCATGCACCCGGAATCGGCGCGTTTGCGCATCAAGAGCTGGATCTGCGCGGCTGTAGTCGTGGCCGGCAACGTCGGCGGCAATTACTTCTTAAAACGCGGCATGCCGGCCCAGTTGCCGGACCCGCTCGCGTACATCACTGTGCTGTTCCGGCCGCAGGTGGCGCTGGGAGTGGCGCTGCTGATCGTGTGGCTGGCCTCGCGGATGGCGCTGCTGAGCTGGGCCGATCTGAGCTACGTCTTGCCGGTGACCTCGGTGAACTACGTCCTGGTGGCGCTGGCCGGCAGGCTGCTCCTCGACGAGCGGATCAGCGCCCGCCGCTGGACCGGGATTGGCCTGATCATGGCCGGAGTGGCGCTGGTCAGCGCCGCTACTTCTCCCCAGACCTTCGCGCGCGCGGAGCAGAGAGCCGGCGCTGCCGGAGCCGGCCGGTGAGGTGGGTCCTGGTGGGCGCCATTGTGGCCGCCACCACCGTCGGCGAAGTGCTGCAGGCGAAGGGTATGCGGCGGCACGGCGAAATCCGGGATTTCCGCCCCGGAGCCTTAGGCCGGGCCATCGCACTGCTCGCGCGCAACTGGATGGTGGCCGCTTCCATCCTCGCCATGGCCGTTTCCTTCTTCGCCTATCTGGCTTTGCTCACTGTCTCTGAGCTGAGTTTTGC
>Ga0209061_1001637_pt1 | contig 35019 bp, 34 predicted proteins | sample Coa_R1_10_FD_187157 | JGI IMG/M metagenome (GOLD analysis project Ga0209061, IMG submission 187157) | Surface soil microbial communities from Centralia Pennsylvania, which are recovering from an underground coalmine fire - Coalmine... | ecosystem: Environmental > Terrestrial > Soil >... | reverse complement strand
GCGCGGGGCCTGCGTCCTCGAAATTCGTGTCGCGCGGCTTCGTCCGCTCCAAGGCCGACAAACTGATGCTGGTGCAGGGTGGTGCGCAGGCGGGCGGCGCGCAGGCCGCGGCGGCGCTCAAGGGCGATCTCGAGCGCGAGGTCGAGGCCGAACTCGGTGCGCTCGAATGGACGACACCCGCCGAGCGCGCCGCCGTCGCCGAGAAGCGCAGCCAGGCGCGGATGAAAGGCTATACGGGCGAAGCCTGCAGCGAGTGCGGCAACTTCACGCTCGTGCGCAACGGAACGTGCTTGAAGTGCGATACCTGCGGCGCGACGAGCGGTTGCAGCTGAGTGTAAGGAGATTCCCGCCAATCGGACGAAAATGTTTCACGTGAAACGTTTTTGTCCGGTTGCAGGCGGAGCTTTTACGCAGGCGGAGCTTTTACAGGGTGTGATACTTGGCGCGCTTGAGATTTGCAGAATCGAGAATTTCGCCCAGTCTGGACTGAAACGATAAACAAAATTAGCGCCACCTCAGCAGGTTCTCACACCGGATGTCTTTTTTTCTACTTCCTTCTCTTTTTTGAGTATCAATATGACTAGGACAAATCAAAAATCTGGTTGTGAACGCAAAATGGCAGAACCCTGGTATGAGGCCTACACTGCACGGTTTTCCGATTCGAGTTTTGGCTCAGATGCGATTGGATTGTTTGCCCTTGGGCTAGTTTATGGCATCGAAGACTTGGACAGCCTTGGCGCCGAAATTATCACAGGGGGCGGAAACGACAAGAAATGCGATTTGGTCTACTTAGACGTTGAGGAGTCGCGAGCAATCATTGCTCAATGCTACCTAGCATCGAATGATAGTAAACCCGCCGCGCCTTCGAACAAAGCCGCGGACTTGGGGACCGCCATCGGATGGCTTCTGAACCGACAAATTGATCAAGTGCCCGACTCGATCAGAGGAAGCGCTGCAGAACTCAGAGATGCCATCAAAAATAGGAAAATTGATGAAATCGGCATCTGGTACGTTCATAATCTCCCTGAATCAAAGAACGTTAATGACGAATTGAAAACAGTCGAAGAATCCGCGTTGAATGCTGTTAGATCGATCTGTTCTACATCAACGATCCGAATTTCAGCGCGCGAAATTGGCAGAAAAACGCTCAAAGAATTATTTGAAGATAGTCGTGCCCCTATATTGGTCCCAGACAAATTCAGCTTTCGTGCGAACAGTTCGTTCGAAATTCACACAGATAGCTGGTCGTCGTTGGTAACAACGATACCTGGAAGGCTATTGCATCAACTATTCAACACCAACAAGGAGAAGTTGTTTTCAGCAAATGTGCGAGACTACTTAGGGTCAAGAGCTTCAGATTCGAACATAAACAATGGTATAAAAGAGACTGCGGAAAAAGATCCAGAAAACTTTTGGGTTTTTAATAATGGAATTACGGCCATTGTGAATGATTTTTATGTTAAGAAAAATAATAAGAGCCACACGGTCAATTTTACAGGAATCTCAATTGTAAATGGGGCGCAAACAACTGGCGCGATTGGCAACCTCGATTCCGAGCCGGATAAAAAATTGTTTGCACCAATAAGGCTGATAAAAACAAAGGACGAAAATGTAGTATATGATATAATAAAATTCAATAATTCGCAAAATAAAATATCAGCATCTGACTTTCGGAGCACCGATTTAGTTCGGCGACGTTTAAAGAAAGAATTCGACGCCATTCCGGATACTGAATATGAGGCTGGGCGCCGCGGCGGAGCAAGTGATGCTATCAGGCGGCGTCCAAACCTATTGCCGTCATATACTGTTGGGCAAGCGCTAGCAGCTTTCCACGGAGACCCCGTACTTTCCTATGATAAAAAATCGGAAATATGGGTAAATGATACCAATTATGGAAAACTTTTCAATGACCGAACTACAGGTCGACACATTGTATTTTCTTACTCGCTTTTGAAGTGTGTTCTCGACACTAAAACTCGGTTGTTAAGCGCTAACGAAAATTCCCTCACAGAGATTGAACTTGCGACCCTAGATTTTTTCCAGATGAAAGGATCGATCTATCTGCTAGTTGCTGCAATATCAGATTGTCTCGAATCAATTATCGGTAGGAAAATAGCCAATAAATTTTCGCTTCAATTTAAGGACAACATATCTGCAACGAAGGGAGTAGAGGTGTGGCAACCAATTGTCGATGTACTTTTGCCTCTTACGGGTCAGCTTCAAGATGGATTCACCAATAAAAGAATCCGCGCAGATAAGGCTGCTTCCGCCATCACTAAGTTTCGCGGCGTCGTTGGTGCAATTGCGATTGCTAACAAGGCCATATTCGAGGTTTTCGCTGCAAAAGTAGAAGCCTAGAAATTAGAGATTATAATCTAAGTCTGTGGCATTGCGGGTGAGGCGCCGAGGTGAGGGTCAGGCCACCCCGGTCACACCTTCCCATTCATCGCACGACTGACCCGGGCGCATCCGAACTTTGAAGTCAAGGACGGCACACCCATCTCGGCTGTTGCCGAGATGGGTATTGACGATGTCGAAATCGGGCAGGCCCGATTTCGATGTACCGCCGCCCCCGGCGGTCTTGATCCTTGACTTCAAAGTTCGGATGCGCTTTTGGCCGCCATGCGATGAATGAATCGCTCCGCGCATGGTGCGCGTACAGAACGAATCGCAAAACCGCTAGCCGCGCCGGCTCAACTGCCTCATGCTTCGAGACGCGCCTTGCAGGCACTCCTCATGCTTCGAGACGGCCTTCGGCCTCCTCAGCATGAGGGCATCGAGGATGGGACCCCTCACCTTGCCCTAAGCGCAAGGAAGCCGCCCATAGGGCGTTCGGAAGAACGCCCGTCAAACATGGCGCGCTATGGGCGGCGTCTCGAAGAGCGGGCGGCCGGGGATAAGGAGGCAAGCATGAGCGATTCCATTGCAGATTTGTTCAGCCGCGTGACGCTGGGCGTTTATGTGGTGGGCGTCGCGCACGGGGAAACGCGAAACGCTTTCACGGCCGCCTTCGTGATGCAGGCCTCTTACGATCCCCTCCTGCTGGCCTTGAGCATCAATCCGCGCCACTCGTCCTACAGGCTGCTGAAGGAGGGCGGTGCATTCAGCGTGAACGTGCTGAAGGAGGGCCAGCTGGAGCTTGCCGCCCATTTCGGCAGGCCAGCCGGCGCTGACAAACTGGCCTCGATAGGGTGGACCCCCGGCCGCACGGGTGTCCCCTTGCTGCATCAGGCCCTGGCCTGGTTCGAGTGCCAGGTGGCGGCTGAACATCCGGCGGGCAGCCATGCCATCGTGCTGGGAAGGGTGACCGGCGGCAGACTGCTCGATTCCCGGGCCAAACCCATGACTTACCGCGATACCGGCGCCATGGACGGCGCCGCGGCCCTGTTTCCCGATGGTTTCGGCGGCTAAGCCGAGCCGCTCTCGCTGCGAGAGCTACTTTACGTCTGCAGCGATGCCATCCGCATGCGGCCGTGCCATGCACTGCCGGCTTCGAATCTGACATGGAGGATTGCGGCAGGCCGCCCGTTTTCGCCTCTGCAGAATGAAGGAGCTGGTTTCGATAATGACTTCAGCTGCAATGACTTCAGCTGCGAAATTAAATTGGCGAAAAACTCTGGCTTTAAACGTTTTTTCAAATCCGTCGTGATGAGCATGGGCTTCAACCCGGTGCGCACGCTCCATGGCGGCCATCATGGCTGCCTCGTCCATAAGAGGAGCGGACAGAGCGCTCGGCCCGCCGAATTCATTCCGGCAAATCTAATTGGCGCTAAAAGTGCTAAGGGACCGTGAAGCCCGCTCCTGCAATTCAATCTAACTGGCCGGGGATTCCTGTCCGGACCGCGCGCAGAAGGGCAAGTTCTCCGTTCATGCGGCGAATTCGTTTCTCGCAGTTTTGCCATCGTTCCCTGTTGCACTGCAGAACCCTGCATCCCAGTTCGCATTGCGCCAGCTCAGGCGGCAGGTCTGCGATGAACGGCCCCGTCAATCTGCTTTTGAAAAATTCGATGACACCGCCTGCTTCTTTCATCGCATTACTCCTTCCCGGCTCGTCTTCCGCAGCGTGCGTGAATACTTTAGCCTCCTCTCGCCAAATGCGTTGATCTGGCGCAATAGATATGCCCTGAAAAAAACTTGTCACGGAAAGGTGAGAGCCATGAGCGCCAGTCCCGGGGAGGCGGCGGCAGGACATGCCATCTATACAAAACGCGTGCTTGGCATTTACGACGTTCTCGTGCTCGGCCTCTCAAACAGGCTGATCTGGAAGTGCCCCACTCCGCGCCTTCTCGATCACTACAACAGGCACGTGACGGCGAACCATTTGGATGTTGGGGTTGGGACCGGCTATTTCCTCGACCGCTGCCGCTTTCCCTCGATCGCGCCGCGTGTCGGGTTGATGGATCTCAATCAGAACGCGCTCGATTTCGCTTCGCATCGAATTGCGCGCTACAAGCCTGAGACCTATCTCCGCAATGTGCTTGAACCCATCTCGATTGATGCGCGGAGGTTTGACTCTGTTGGCATCAACTATCTGATCCATTGCCTTCCAGGCGGCATGGAATCGAAGGCGGTGTGCTTCGATCATCTCAAGGCTTTGATGAATGAGAATGCCGTTCTTTTCGGCTCGACCCTGCTGCAAGCAGGTGTGGCACACAACTGGCCTGCACGGCGTCTCATGGATTTCTACAATGGCAAAGGGATATTCTCGAACAGGAATGACGATCTCGCCGGGCTTCGGCACGCCCTTGACCAGCGGTTTCGATCGGTCTCGATTGAAATTGTAGGCTGCGCCGCGCTGTTTTCGGCACGTGTGTAGGGGAGATGATCCAAATATTCGCCGTTATTGAGTGCCCGGCTCGAAACTGGGCATGGCGGATGCTCCGGTTAGCCTTCAGCCCTCCCATCAACGGGGAATATTCAATGTCTCATTACAAAAAGATCTTTTTTCTTACCACCTTATCGCTTGGCGCCTGTAGCTTGGCGCGCGCCGGTGATCTGCCTGCGCGTGTTGGCGATTGCGCCAAGACAGCGATCAAGTCCGTTGAAACCCGGCTCGTGGATGAGTCGACGAACAAGCCGATACCGGGTTCCGGCAGTGCGGTGAGCTTTGAAAACGGCGGCTATCAGGTTTCCTACGGCACTGTGCCCGCGATCGAACATTCGAAGGCTGGCGATCCTGTGCGGATGTGTCTCGTGTCTATCCCGAAGAATTGCCCGAAGGGCGACAATCGCGGCCGCATGTACCGGACTACGAATTTGCGCACGCACAAGACCTGGACCCTGAGGGATTCTGAGCATATGTGCGGAGGTGCGTGAGCCACTTCTTTTACAGCCGGGATCGGCCGCACCAGTTACGGATTTACATTCGCCGCCAAGCGGCCATAAAGCAGCCACAGAGAAAGTGTGTGAAGGCGTGGAATCCATGCAGCACCGGCGTGACCATGGAAAGCCCCTCAACGTGGACCTTATGAAGCTCCTGGCCTCACTGATCCTGTGTTCGGCCATTGGCCTTCTCGCTGCGGGAACGGCAGAAGCCCAGCAAGCCCAACCTGAAGCATCATCAAGCGCGGCACCGCATCAAGATGCGCCCGCCCGTCCGCACAAGAGGGTCAAGGCAACGGCGTCCAAAAAAGCCAAGATGCCCACTCAACCGGGCGCGTCAGCCGCTCATGAAACGTTTCCGTGTCCGCGCGCTGCGTGGAAGGATGATCCCGTGTGCGCCGATGCACCAGATGAACATACGCTTCCGACCCCATCGTCACATACCGCCGCTTCGCAGCAACACGATGCGGCGCCGAAATTGCACGCGCCAGGGGCAGATAACCTTTCGGTCGGTGTCGATTGGCAGGCAAATAGCGATCCACGGCTGCCCGGCTATGACTCGATCCCCATGCTCGATTCGGTGAGAAAAAATATCCCGGATGCGACGGTGTCAAATCCCGGTTCCCGCATGGGCGTGGGATTGGGCCTGCAGTTTTAGGGAAGGCCTCCCCCGACTTTGCGGCATGCCCGGCCCAAGGCCAGGCATGTCAAGAAGAAAGGCGCCTTGATTACCAGCCGAAGCCGAAGCCGAAGAACGGATACGAATAAGAATAGGCGTAGGGATAATAATAGGGATAATAATAGGGGTAAGCATAGCCTCCGTAGTAATAGGGGTAGCCATAACCATAATAGCGGCGCCGATAATAGCCATGGCCGTAATAGCGGCGGCCATAATAGCCGTGGTGATAGTAACCATGGCGGCGATAGTAGACATCCGTGACCTGATTTGACGCCGCCGCTTTCAACGCAGCCGTACCCGTCACAGACGGTGCAGCCCGCGACGGGCCCGCTGTAACAATTGCAACCGCGCCGGCAACGCTGAGTGCACTGGCGGCGAGTACCATCGCATTTTTCGTCGACTTGCTACTCATGGCATGCCCCTTCTGTTTGCGCCTTCTCAAGACGCCGCATGTCAACCGGCAACCTCATACCTGTCCTTGGTGGCCGATCTGAGGCGGCAGACCGCAATTATGGCTTGGCAGGAACCTGCGCGCTAGCAGAGGCGGACTCACAGGTAAGATCACGGCTGGCGATCCAGCCCCTATACCCGGCGCATGGCACCTCAATATTGACCCAGAGGCCGTTGCCCGAGCGTCCGGCAGCCACAACCTTTCCGCTTGCAATATACTCAACGTGGCCGTCCGGCTTATCGCGGATCTGTGCTGACTGCGGGACCACAGTGCAAAGGCTCGCTGATCGAGGCGTGGCGTTGCACGCCTTAGCTGGCGTGGTTAAACCCGGTGCAGCCCCAATGACCAGCGCGGCCGCAAGGCATGATGCGTTCTTGCTCATTTGCCCTCTCCTTCGGTTGCGGGACCGCGGGAGACATGACCGCCTTCCCTCTTATCGCGCAGCTCAGCCGAACCTATCAAACTTCGAAGTCAAGAGCGGCACAGCGGCGCGGGCTACAACGCAGACCAAATGCGCGGCGAACGCCCGCCATAGTATCACCCAAAAATCAGCCGCAGACCCTGGCCCTGGCCTGCGGCTATCCGGTGAAGAAACACGTAACAAGGGAGGATTATGATCATGCCGGGCAGGACGCTTCCCTCGGCGATGCGGGCACCTTGACTCCGGCCTGGATTACGGCCTGTGCATTCTCACCATCATCCAAGACATAGTCCGCAGAGGAGCGGCACTCACCCGCAGTGTAAAGCACCTCCATCTCGATCATTTAGACCATGAGCGTTTGACGCTCATGGTCTAGTTTAAAGGCTCTTTCGAACGGTCACCCAACTTTATGCAAATGCTTGGGATCAGACCTTAGTCCACTGCTTCGAGAACGCCGTGACGCTCGCGAATGGTCTCTGGTTTCGCCGGCACAACAAGGGTCACTCCGACACCGGAGCCGAGCAGCTGCAAGGAGATTTCCTTGCCGTTAGCGAATTTGACACCATCGCGATAGGCGCCATGTTCGAGGCGAGCGAAGATCACATGCTCCTCATCCTTGACGCCGAGGCGTGTCTGCAGATCGCTCGAAATACCTTCGAGCTTGAGGCGGGTGTCATATTGGACACAGACAGCAGTCGTGCAGTCACCAGGCGAGGCGAGGCCGATACTTCCGGACGGGAAACGGGTCGTTACATATTTCTCGGACTCGCGTGCAGGCCGGGAGGCATACATTTCAAGCGAATAGTCACACATTTGTGTCACTCCTGATGTCTCGAGATGGTTGCATCCCCTTCCGTGCTTGGCCAAGCCCGGTATAGTAATGAACGCAGGCCGTGGCCGGCTTCGGAGCTAGGGAAATTGATAGCCCCCCAACAAGGGAGGGGAAGCGTGGAAGCCTCTCGGGCCAGCAGGCTCGATCCTGAAGAAATCGCTGGCGCGTGCCGCGTCGGACCGGGCCACATCCGGCGGCCGCCGGATGCTCCACTTAAACACTTAACGCTCGAAAACATATTAAGGTTTCAAGCAGTTCGTGTGTTCGAACATGCTAGCGCAACCTCATGCCGCGTCAAGCCTTTTTGCTGCGGCCAATAACACTGCTGTTAGCAGCGGAGATCCCGGCGATACTGATGAATGCGGTGAAAACTAAGATGTGCTGCAGGCAACTGGCAGATCGGGACGGGCTCCCCACTCGGCCCAAGACCCATCATAGAGGGCAACATCGCTCTTGCCGGCGGTTGCGAGCGCAAGCAGAAGAATCGCCGCCGTCACGCCAGAGCCGCAGGTCGTAATGACCGGGCGTGCGAAATCGAGTCCAGCTCGTGCAAAGAGCATTTTGATTTCTTCCACTGGTTTGATTTCTCCATCTGCGACCACCTCACGCCAAGGCAGATTGAGGCTGCCGGGAATATGACCCGGCCGCAATCCTGGGCGCGGCTCTGGAGCCGTACCGCTGAACCGCGCAGCTGTTCGCGCGTCGATGATCTGCGCCGAAGCGGTTTCGCTCGCCATGCGCACATGACTGGCATCGGCGACGGCGGCGGGATTGAAATTGACCGAGAAGTGCCGGGTCTCGCGCTGCACCGGTCCGCTCTCGACAGAACGGCCCTCGGACAGCCACCGCGGCAGGCCTCCCGCGAGGATCTTCACGTCCCGCGCGCCAAAAATCCGCAAGGTCCACCAGACGCGCGCGCCGCCCTGCAAATCGGTGGAATCATAAACAACAAAACGCATGCCATCGCCGAGGCCGAGCTTTTCCATCGCGTCCGCGAAGTCTGCAGGGCGCGGCAGCATATGCGGCAAATCCGTTGTGTGGTCGGCGATGGCGTCAATATCGAAGAACACCGCGCCGGGGATATGGCCTTCGAGATATTCCGCCTTGGCGCTGCGCTTGTCATCGGGAAGCAGGAAAGTGCCGTCGATAACGGCAACGTCAGGCGCGCGCAGATTTTCGGCGAGCCACGCAGTCGAGACGAAAAAGGACTCTTGCAGAATTTCCGTCATAGCTCTGCCCCGCTTTTCAACTGGTGCGCGGCCGCAGGCAAGGTTTGAGGTTCGATGACTTCACAAAATATCAACTGAATCATGCAAACTTTCTCCATCACCCGAGCTGTCCTGCGAAGATGAAGGTGTTCCGTGCGTCACAATCAGGAATTTTATCCCGTAGCGGCCTTTGTACTCTGGGCTGTCTCGATTTGCTTTGTCGTTATTTATTATGGCTGAATTTATTATGCTGATTGTCAAACAAAGTCCGGTTTGATCGCTGGCTTGCGATCCATCCAGCCCGGAACCGGAAGATTTTTAGAGCGCAGAAAATCGGGATTAAAAAGCTTCGATTGATAGCGCGCACCCGAATCCGCGAGGATGGTCACAATCATGTGGCCTGGCCCGAGATCTTTGGCAAGACGGATCGCGCCAGCGACATTTATGCCTGACGAACCGCCGAGCAGCAGGCCTTCATGTTCGGCGAGATCATAGAGAATGGGCAAGGCTTCTTCATCTGGAACCTGATAGGCAAGATCGACCGGCACATCCTCGAGATTGGCGGTGATCCGGCCCTGGCCTATCCCCTCGGTGATCGAGGAGCCGGAAGATTTCAAAACGCCGCTCGTGTAATAGGAATAGAGCGCAGCCCCCATAGGATCGGTCAGCGCAATCTTTATCCCCGGATTTTTGGCCTTCAACGCCATGGCGACGCCAGCCAGCGTGCCCCCTGTTCCAACGGAGCAGGTAAAGCCATCAATCTTGCCTTCTGTCTGAGCCCAAATCTCGGGTCCGGTTGTCTCCAGATGGCCCTGGCGGTTAGCGACATTGTCGAACTGATTGGCCCAAATCGCGCCAGCCGGATGTTCCCTGGCAAGCCGCATTGCGAGACGCCCGGAAAGTTTCACATAATTATTTGGATCGGAATAGGGGACTGCCGGCACCTCTATCAGTTCGGCACCTTGCAGCCGCAACAGATCCTTCTTCTCCTGGCTCTGAGTGTCGGGAATGACGATCACCGTCTTATAGCCCAGCGCATTGGCAACGAGCGCAAGGCCGATCCCGGTATTGCCCGCCGTCCCTTCGACGATCATTCCGCCAGGCCGCAAGCTCCCGCGAGCGACAGCATCTTTAACGATGGCAAGCGCGGCGCGGTCTTTCACCGAGCCGCCGGGATTCATGAACTCCGCTTTTCCCAATATTGTGCAGCCGGTCAGTTCCGAGGCATGGCGCAGCTTGATGAGAGGAGTCCCTCCGATCACTTCAATGACATTCGCGGGCAAGCTCATTCGGTCAGGGGTCCTCGATAGCGCTCTCAAGACTCGGAAACTATACGGGCTGCCAGCGCATCCTGTCGAGCACCAGCCCTTTCCCGAAGCAGAAGAAGCAGAAAGAGAGTAATTTCGTCTTGCGTGAAGAAGGGGAGGCTTGGCTCCGTAGCCGTGCTGCGGGAGAATTCCGGCTCCGGCTTCTTCCTTCAAAGAGTCCAATGCAAAATCAGGCCCAAAGGAGCGGGGCAATGATCTTGGGCAGGCAGCTTTCCGGAAAAGTGCCCGCCCCTATTACAGAGTTACCTCTTCGCCGTTCTTAACGGATAGCGGCCTCGTAGCGTTCCGCGACATATTCCCAATTGACGAGACTGTCGACAAAAGCCCTGAGATAGTCGGGCCGCCGGTTCCGGTAATCGATGTAATATGTATGCTCCCAGACATCGATGGTTAGAATCGGCACCGCTCCCTGGATCAGCGGATTCTCGGCGTTCCCCGTCTTTGTGACGGAGATCTTGCCATCCTTGACGGCGAGCCAAGCCCAGCCGGAGCCGAACTGCGTCGTGCCTGCCTGCACAAGTTCATCTTTGACCTTGTCGATCGATCCGAAAGCGTCAATGAGCGCTTTTTCGAGCTTGCCCGGGACTTTACCCCCGCCGTTCGGCTTGATTGATTTCCAATATTCCGAATGGTTATAATGTTGCGCTGCATTATTGAACAGCGGGACATTTTTGCCGTAGGTTTCCTTGACGACTTCTTCCAAGGACTTGCCTTCGAGGCCGCTGTCCTTCAAAAGATTATTGGCCGTGTTCACATAGGCCGCGTGATGTTTATCGTGATGATACTCTAGCGTCTCCTTGGAGAGATATGGCTGGAGCGCTTCGTAAGCATAGGGGAGATTGGGCAAGGTAAATGCCATCTGGGACTCCTCGTCAGGATATTGGCCGCTAGTTGTTCTGTGGGCCACCGCCATGGGAGCTCCAAAGTAAACGGCCTTGTGCCTTGCAGCAACCGTTTCGCCGGAGGGAAGTTCCGCGCAATGGGCTCCTCAAAGCGCTTTTGGTCCAGGCCTGAGCGAGGCAAAAGAAATGGCTAGGACGGCTTGGAAACCATTGGCGTGAGCAGCGGCGGTTTATCTCAAAAGCTGAGGCATAGATAAACAATGAGCTATTTGGTCCTTGCTCTGGGAGCTTTCCTCTCACTATGCGGAGCTTTTGCGATTTATGCGGGTTACGGAATTATCGAGGTCGAGCGCGGCTGGGCGACCTTGATCGCGGGCTCCGTGGCATTTTCCTGCGGCATTGTGACGCTCGCACTTGGGCTTATCTTGCACAGGCTTTCCAGCCTGAGCGCTCTTGTCAAATCCGGGAGGGGCTTGCCGCTCCCCGCCGAATCTCCAGCGCCGCCTGCAGCAGCGGGCAGCGGCCAGCGAAGCTGGCCAAAGCGCTCCCGCTTCGCCACCGCGCGAAGCTTCTGGAAGCCGCGCGAGCCAATATCTCACACGGTTAGAGGAGCATCCAAGTCCGATTATCCGCCTCAAAAAATCCCCACGCGTGAAGGCTTGAAAGACGGACAGCCTGCAGAGGAACTGCCGTTCGAACCAGGCTTTGCTCCCCTGGGCGGGATATCAGAAGGAAAAGCGGAGGAAGAGGCGCAAAAGCATATTGATTTCTTCCCCGAGGCTGAGTTCCAGCGGCAAAGAAAGGAGGAACCAAGTCTCTTTGAGGAAATGAGAACCCACAGCTCACCCGGAGAGGTGTCTGCGGGGTACCAGGAAAGCCGCTACAAGCGGGAAGAAGCTCGCGAACCGGACATCACCTGGCCCGCTGAAACAGTGTCCATCGGCCGCCTTTTCGACGAAAAGCTTCTCAGCGAACTGGATTCAGCACTTGCGGCTCAAAATGAGGCCGGGAAACTTGCCGCCGGGAGCCTGGAGCCAGAAAGCCACGGCCCGCAAGCGCCTCCCGGGGAAGCCGCCGCCTCCCCGGAGCCCCCTGAAGAACCCGCTGCGCCCTCCGGGACGCCCCAAGAGGAACTCGCCATTGTCGGCCAATATGAGTCCGAGGGAACCTCTTACATCATGTATTCCGACGGCTCCATCGAAGCACGGACGGAACATGCGGTCTTCCATTTCAAATCCATGGCCGAACTCAAAGCCTTCATGGAGTCGAACTCGCGCGATTAGGTACGCCAAGCGCCATCGTTAAATCCGCCCGCGGCGCATGTAACCGCAAAGGCATATTGCAAAGCGATCTCCTGCAGATGATCGAAGCGCCCCGATGCGCCGCCATGTCCGGCGCCCATGTTGGTCTTCAAGAGGATGGGGCCGCTGCCTGTGGTCATGGCGCGAAGCTTTGCTACCCATTTCAGGGGTTCCCAATAGGTGACACGCGGATCGGTCAGTCCGCCAAGCGCAAGTATTGGCGGGTAAGGCTTGGCTTCGACATTGTCGTAGGGCGAATAGGAACGGATGGCCGTAAAGGCCGCCGGATCGTCGGCTGGATTGCCCCATTCAAGCCATTCCGGCGGCGTGAGAGGCAGGCTCGCATCGAGCATTGTGTTCAAGACATCGACAAAGGGCACGTCCGCGATGACCCCCGCGAAGAGCTCGGGGGCAAGATTGACGGCTGCCCCCATGAGCATTCCGCCTGCGCTGCCGCCTTCCGCCACGATCCGCCCGGCGCGCGTGTAGCCCGTCTCGATGAGATATTTCGCCACGCTGATGAAGTCGGTAAAAGTGTTCTGTTTCTTGCTGAGTTTTCCATCCATGTACCAGTGCCAGCCCTTCTCGGTGCCGCCGCGGACATGCGCGATCGCATAGACGAAACCGCGATCGACAAGGCTGAGACGGTTTGTAGAAAAGGAGGCAGGCACATGCGAGCCGTAAGCACCATAGCCGTAGAGCAGCAAGGGAGCGGAATGGTCCAATCTCAGGCCGGCCCGGTAAAGGAGCGAGATGGGGACTTGCTCGCCATCCGAAGCTGTCGCGAAAAGCCGCCGCGTCACATATTGGGACGGATCATATCCTGATGGGATAACCTGACGCTTGCGCAGTGTCCGCTCGCGCGTGGCGAGGTTATAATCATAGGTCTCCCAAGGCGTCTTCATCGACGAATATGTAAATCTCAGCGTTTCCGCCGCATATTCGAGACGCTCCTCAAGACCAAGCGAATAGGCCTCCTCCGCAAAAGCGATAGCATGTTCCCCTCCGCTCGCGAGATGCCGGATGACAATGCGCGGCAGTCCAGCAGCCCGCTCGATGCGCACGAGATAATCGGGATAGACCGCGATCCTGATGATCAGGCGCCCGCGCTCATGCGGGACTTCCTCGGCCCAGGACGTTTTGCTTACATTCGCGAGAGGTGCACTGACAATTTTGAAGTCTTCAGCTCCATCGGAATTGGTGCGGATGAAAAGCCGTTCGCCGTGATGTTCAACATCATAGCGGACACCTGGCGCGCGCGGCTCAACGAGCCAGGGCATTGCGTTGGCGTCGGCAAGATCGAGCAGATGGATTTCGGATGAATCATGATCATCCACGCCGATAATCAGAAAGCGGGCCGACTGGCTCCGCCGGATATGAATAAAAAGGCGAGGATCGTGCTCTGAGAACACGCAGATGTCGCTGGAAGGATCGCTTCCGGTCTTGTGGCGGCAAACCTCGGCGGGCCGGTGATTTTCATCTGTGCGGATGTAATAGAAACCGCTCGAGTCCGCCATCCAGACGATACTGCCGTCGGTATCTGGAACGGCATCCGGGTAGTCCAGCGCTTGACCGGCACCGAGGCTGCGAACGCGGATTGAATAAAGCTCCGATCCTGTCTCATCGGCACTCCAGGCAAATTTGTCATGATCCGGGGAGTGGGAGGCAGATCCGATGTCAAAGAAGCTTTTGCCTTTCGCTTGCGCGTCGCCATCGAGAAGAATTTCGGGCTCGCCGCCGGAGCGCGGAGCGCGGCAAAAGATAGGGTGCTGCCCCCCGGCATTGTGACGGGTATAATAGAGCCACGGCCCGTCGGGGCGGGGGACTTCTGCATCATCTTCCTTAATCCGCCCGCGCATCTCCTTGGCAAGCTCTGCGCGCAATTTCCCAGTCCCTGCGAGCACCGCCTCGGCATAGTTATTCTCGGCCTCAAGCAGGGCGCGGATGCCGGCAGGCAAGGCGGCGGGATCGCGTAAAACCTCCTGCCAGTTGTCTGCCTTGAGCCACCCGTAGTCGTCGCGGATGGTAAACCCATGCACGCATCTTTCCACCGGGCGCTTTTCGACCGGCGGCGGGGCTTTACGAGCAATGGCGTTCTGCTGAAGCTTGTTCATCCGTCAATCTGTCCTTCCGCAAGCTTCCTATCCCTGAGCGTACCTTTCCCGCGGCAGAATGCAGCGGCATAGCCGCTGCGTTATTCAAGCGCGACCTGCATTTTTCAATCGTTTTTTTGTTTAATGCAATAAAGTTTAGGCGTTGCTACTTGCGAAAATCACATGTTGCCTTTAGAAAGGGCGGAAGTTCTTTCGAAGTTGATTCGCAAAAATCACTAAAAGGAGCTTATGTCTGGCCGGTCTTGCCGCAATCGGCGTATATAGGCCGCGGCTATTCAGCCATATACTACCGGCGGCACCTTCTTCTCGGGGATATCGAGCGTCATGAGCGAAGTCGCAAGTTCCAACAATTTTATCGAGCTAGCCGCCGATATTGTTTCTGCCTACGTCAGCAACAATTCAGTGCCGGCGAACGATTTGCCGTCCTTGATCAGCGACGTGCATTCGGCATTGCTGCGTGTCACCTCGGGCATGACAGTCACCGCGGCTGAGACGCCAAAGCCCGCCGTGCCTGCCAAGAAATCAATCACGCGCGAATATCTCGTCTGCTTGGAAGATGGACGGAAGTTCAAGTCATTGAAGAGGCATCTGCGCACCCAATACAATATGTCTCCCGACGAATACCGGGAGAAATGGGGCCTCCCGCCCGATTATCCTATGGTGGCGCCAGATTATGCCAAGGCGCGCTCGAACCTTGCCAAGCAAATGGGCCTTGGCCAGCAGCGCCGGCGCAAGCGGTAGCCGCGGGGCTGGCAGCGCTTCCCCGAGCCGCCCGGATAGTTCAGCGCCTTGAATTGACTGGAATGATTGGGACGCAAACCAGTACCGTCTTCGCCAAGACCGGCCTACAGGGCGGCGCGCGCGTCGCTCTTGATCCTCTCAACCATCGAACGCACCCCATTGGAGCGCTGCGGCGTTAGATGGGCCGAAAGACCGAGACTTTCGAACAGGCTCCCAGCATCAGTGGCAAGGATCCGCACCGCTGTCTGGCCGGAGTAAAGTGCCAGGATGAGAGCCACTAGGCCCCGCACGATATGTGCGTCGCTGTCGCCCTTGAGGTAGAGAACCGGACAGCCTTCCTCGTTTTTCTTGACTGTCGTCTCCAGCCACACCTGGCTCACACAGCCATGAACCTTATTTTTCTCATTATGGGCTGCCTCCTCAAGGGGCTCGAGGCTGCGCCCAAGCTCTATCAAGTAGCGGTAGCGGTCCTCCCAATCGTCAAGGAACTCGAAATTCTCGATAATTTCTTCAAGTTTCAAGGCGGTCTGAACAGCTGCCATATAAACCTCACCTCTGATGGCGTGGCAGGCGCGCCGCCTCCACACCTGCGCGCCGTCAAGCGGCCGCTCGTTTCTTTGCTCTCGCCTAAACCGCGGTATCGCATGAACCGTGCCAATAGCCGGGCGGCATCCTGAACCGCTTGTTTCTCCCTTTTGGCTCCCGCGCCGGAAAGCACAAAGAGCACGCCCAAAATTTAGGTATCCGCACCGAGAGCAGCAACCGGTGCCCTGCCACTTGCAAGCGCGAAGCTCATGGCTTTATCGAGCGCCGCTCAGTACAATTCGGACAGAAGCGAACAATTATTTTATAATCGCACGCCGTCCGGCATCATTTGGCAACGGCTTTTATACCATAGGACAATTTTCCAGCGGCAAAGGCCGCAGAACCCAGGCTTTTCACCTGTTTAAGAGATTTGGTTAAGAAGCCTCTGGCAGGCTCCGGCGCGCCGTAAAGTCCGTAGACCGCTTCTCAAGCGGCAGAAACGGAGCGTATTTTGAGGTTGCTGCCGATCCCGGTCACAGCGATGGAATTTGCAAGAGCCGCCGGAACAGGTCTTATCCGCCTGCCCGGCTTGCGCCGCGCGGTGCCGCAAGCCGGGGAAAGACCTTACAACAGCCTGGCCGAGACCCTTGGCGCGTTGATCGCCGGTTGCGATTCGTCTGGGTCGGTGACGTCAGTCAGCCCGAATTGCGAGGCCGTGGTCGGCGTGCCCCCCTGTCAGCTGATCGGACGCGGTTTTTTCAATCGCGTTCTAATGGCGGACAGGCCGGACTTCTTAAAGGCAATTTCGGATGCCCGCGCGGGTTCCAATCCTGCCGCTGCAACCCTGCGCTGGCGCGGCGCGGCGCAGGCCGGGCGATGTGTTTCTGCCGGGCCGGGTTTCCTTTGGCTCGAAATGCGGCTACGCCGCCGCGCGGACCTCCCGGCACTGGCAGACGGAACGGAAGGCGATGAGCTTATCGCCATCATTCGCGATGTCACCGAGGCCAAGCGGCGCGAGGCGGAACTCGAACGGGCGCGCACCGAGGCTGCGGAGGCGAATCGCGGCAAAGAATACTTCCTTGCGCAAGCAACCCATGAATTGCGTACACCCCTCAACGCAATCGTCGGTTTTTCGGAGTTGCTCCGCGATCCCAAGCTCAGCCCGCTCGATCATGAAAGACAGCGCGAATATACGAGCATCATCCATCAATCTGGTTTGCACCTCCTGGCTGTCGTCAATTCGATCCTTGGCGTCCCGGAGGTCCAATCAGACTTCTTAGACGCAGCGCCTGAGCCCTTCGCCGTGGCGCCGCTGATCGATCTTTGCTGTGACATGATGAAGCTTCGGGCCAAGAACAACGGTGTCGAACTTCTGCGTGCCTATCCCAAAAACCTCGATGAGATCACCGCCGGCAAACGCGCTTTTGCCCAGATTCTCATCAATCTGCTTTCGAATGCGATCAAATTCACGCCGGCCGGCGGAAGCGTGACAATTTGCGCGAGACCCGGGCCCCATTCGCTGTCGATCCTGGTGTCCGATACCGGCATCGGAATAGCCGCGCCCGATCTCGCCCGGCTCGGCAACCCGTTCTTTCAGGCGAAAGGGCCGCCTGTCCACCAGGATAAGGGAACCGGCCTCGGCCTCTCGATCGTCTGTGGTCTCGTTGGCTCGCAGGGCGGCACGATCTCCGTGGCAAGTGAGCCGGACAAAGGAACCTCCGTCCATGTGCAGCTGCCGCTCGATTGCCGCGGTCTGACCCCCAAGGGAAACACCCCGGCCAAGATCGAAACAATCACCCGCTTGCCAATTTACGAACCGCATGACCCTTATCAGCAAATGATGGTACAGAAAATTGCGTGAAGCCTTGGCCGCCGCTGACCATGATTTCGTTTTGAGCGAACCTGCTTCGAAGCTGAAGCGTCTTCGGGAGAAGATTCTGACCCCAAGAAGGCATGCTTTGATCCGCACGGCCCGGCAACGGCGGCGCTATTTGAATATTGTAGCTACTGGCTTTTTTGCCGCAGCGGCGATTGCGATCCTCTTCAATGTGCTTGCCTGGCAGCGAACGCGCCATCCGGCGCCGCTGTTCTCGCGCATTGCTCCTTCAGCGTCTGTGAAAGAACCAAAGATCGCAGAGATGAAGCCCGTTCCCGCAGAACGGTCCCAGCCCGCCATCACCCCTCCCTCAGGCCGCGACAAACCCGCCGGGAAGCCACCGCTGGAAAGTACATCTGATGGCAGCCACCCCCATGCAACCGGCGCCACCGCTTCACCTGCGCATGATCAAATTTCCGAGCTGCTCAAGACAGCGCCGGTCAGGGAAGCGCCCCCGCCCAAACCCATCGCGCCAAAAGTAACAAAAGAAACGAAGGCCGCACCCCCATCCAAAACCGCAAAAGCAGCAGCCCGTGCCACCCCGAGCAAATCCGTCCTCGCGGCACAGCGCGCGCTGGTCAAATTGGGTTTTGTTCTCAATCCCGATGGTGTCGCAGGGAAGGCGACGCGGCTGGCGATCGAAAGCTATGAGCGCGATCACAAGCTTCCCGTGCGCGGTGAGCTCACGCCCGCCCTCATACGCCGGTTGAGCGCCGAGGCGGGCACGGATGAAGACCGGTGAAGATATTTTGTCAATTTTATAGATTATAATTATAGCGGGCGAATGGCTGGCTCAGGCCTGCTGCGCCCGGAGCCCGTGCCTCAAGCCCGGATGGCGTCAGCATAATTTTCTACCTTGGCAGTCTCCGCCGTGAGATGGAGTGCATCCTATGTCATACGAACAGGCGCCCGTTGCCGACCCATCTCCCTTGAGCGCTTATGTGAGCGCGGCGGCCAGGCGCAACCGCGACCCGATTCTCGTCCTCTTCAAACAGCTCTTTCCAGAGTCCGGCAATGTCCTCGAACTCGCAAGCGGCAGCGGCGTCCATATCAACTATTTCGCGCCGCATTTTCCACACATCCGGTTTCAGCCTTCGGATTACGACAAGGGCGCGTTCGAGGCGATCCGGAAAATGCAGGCCGGGTACGCCAACCCCAACGTTTGGGACCCGGTCCACATCGACCTTGCCAAGCCAGAGACCTGGCCCGGCGCGGGCGGACTTCAATACGATGTGATCTTCGCCATCAACCTCTTGCACGTGTCATCGATGGCAGTTTTGGATGGTGTCGCGCAAATTGCTGCACGCCTCCTGAAAGAGACAGGCCAGCTGGCGATCTATGGGCCATTCAAGGCCGATGGAAAATTTACAACGCTTTCCAATGAGGCTTTCGATGCAGAGCTGCGTGCGGCAAATGTTCCGGGATGGGGATTAAAGGATATCCGGGACATCGAAGAAGCCGCCAGAACGCAAGGCCTCATCTTGAGCCAGCAATTGGCCATGCCGGCCAACAATTTCATGCTTATCTTCGGCAGGCCGTGAGTCTCGTCCATATGCTTTGCCGGCATATGCTTTGCCAGCATATGCTTTGCAGGATTGTGAGCTGCGGCGGTTTAGAGATAACGCTGCAAATGCGGCAGCGCCTGCTGAACACTCGCGCGGCCTTCCATGATGGCTTCTGCCGCCCGATTAAATTCAAATGGGCCAATCTGGCCCAGGTGCGGCACCAGCATGATATGGGGTGGTTCGCCAGCAAGCCGTGCGCCGCGCCACTTCCCAGAGCAAGACCGATCCGGGCGCACGCCATGCGGCCGTGTCCCCGAAATTTCGCCTAAAGCTCAATGCCGGAGAGCATACTCACCCAGCAGGCCGCGCCGGCTGCCGCTGGAATGCTCAGATCCATGGGCGGATGGAACCCGGCCTTGATAACTTTGCCAAATCACCGGCCCTTGACCCTGCGGCGGCAGGCTCTTGGTTAAAGCATCATGCAAGCAAGCCAGCCAAAGCCCGGTCCGCCGGCCGGAAGAATGTCAAAATCCGGCATTATATTCGAAACTCCGGCGAGTGATTCGCAGCACCGGCAACGTTCTCGCGCACCCTTGCGCGGCTGAGGACCACGCCGCCGCCACCTCAATGTTACGTTTTGTAACCGGATTTGACAATAAGCTTTAAGTCTTTGAAAAGAATACGGTTTTTATGGTTTTGAGGCGGTTAGAGAGGCGGTTTTCCAAGCTTGTGCGGCGATCCCCTTTTGCTCCTTGCGGCACATGATGCTATGCCACGATCCAGCTATATTGAAATCAATGCGGCCGGGAAGCGGCAGCCAAGATGCAACCGCCAGGATGCCGGACCTCTCTACCCGTCTCGTGAAATCATCTGGATCGCCGACCACGCAAGTGCCAAAGACTCATAGCCTCGCCGAATATGCAACGAAACGATTCCGGCTCGCGGGAAAGGCTTACCTCGACCTCGGGGACCCATTCTTTGCGCCAATCGACACCTTGCGGCAGGCCGCCGATGCAAGCGGACGGCGTTTCGTAAGTTTCGCAAATTATGATTATCTTGGGCTTGCATCCCATCCGAAGGTGAAGGCAGCCGCGGCAGCGGCCCTCGATACCTTGGGAATTGGCGCGCTTGGTTCCCGGCTGGTCGGCGGCGAGCGTTCCTCGCATCGAGGCTTGGAGGCCGCCCTTGCCAAATTCCTAGGGGTCGAGCAGGTTTTGACACTGGTGAGCGGCTATCTCACCAATGTGACGACGATTTCACACATTCTTGGATCGCACGACGCGCTTTTCATCGACGAACTGTCCCATAATAGTATCGTGAGCGGGGCCAAGGGCACCGCAGCGGAAACCATTATTTTCCGTCATAATGATCTCGACCATCTCGATTTTCTCTTGCGCGAAAAACGTGCCAGCTACCGCAATGTTCTTATCGTCGCCGAAGGCCTCTATAGCATGGATGGCGACGTCGCCGACCTTGCCGGCCTCGTCGAACTCAAGGAGCGGCGTAAAGCCTGGCTCTTGATCGACGAGGCGCATTCAATTGGCGTGCTGGGGGCAGAGGGACGCGGTCTTTGGGAACACGCTGGCGTCGATCCCCAACAAATTGACTTGATCATAGGAACTTTGTCGAAAACGCTCGGCTCTTGCGGCGGTTTTGTCGCTGGCAAGGAAGCGGTGATCAGCTGGCTGCGTTATACCCTGCCCGGATTTGTCTATAGCGTCGGTCTTTCTCCCGTCATCACGGCGGCGGCGGAGACTGCCCTGCAGCTCGTGCAAGAAGAAAATTGGCGCATTGAGCGGCTGCGTCAGAACGCCGAACTTTTCATCGATCTCGCGCATGATGCAGGGCTCGATACGGGACCGGCCATTGGACGCGGCGTCGTCCCGATCCTTTTCTCCGACAGTATCGAGACTCTCGCTGCTTCCAGCCATCTGATGGACAACGGCTATTATGTCCCGCCAATCATTCAAATCGGTGTGCCGAAAGACCAGCCTCGCCTGCGTTTCTTCATTTCGGCTCTGCACACGGAAGCAGAAATCAGGGATGTAACAGAGCTTTTGGCAAAGCGGCGCGGCGTGCATCGTGAAACGGCAGCCCCATCGCTGAGCGCGGCTAGCTGACACTCGCTGTTTCCGGCCGGGTGCACTGCCGCCTTCGGATCGTTTACTTTGCTCGAACATGCGGCCGGGGTCCGCGGCGCAATGCCAGGGCTCAAGAACAAAGGCTAGGCCGATGAACGGGAATGGGAACGCGGGTAGAGTGGATAGAATTGAGGTCATCCCGGCAAACGGGCTCTTAAGTTTTCTCGCCTTTTGCCGTCTCCCCCGCCTTCTCTATCAAGGCCAGCCGGGCTTTGCCCCGCCGCTCGACGCCGAGCGGTGGACGATGTTTGGGGCGAAGCTCAATCCGCATTTCAAGCTTGTCGAATCGCAAGCCTGGCTCGCCCGCAAGAATGGCAAGCTCGCCGGCCGGATTCTCGCCCAGGTCTATGATAAAGCCCACATGCCGGTTGGCGCCTCACCGGCGCAATTTGGCTGTCTCGACGCAATCGAGGATGACAATGTCGTCGGGGCCCTGACCCGGACAGCGGAGGATTGGCTGCGCGAACGCGGCGCCACGCGCATGCACGGGCCGTTTTCGCCCTCGATCTGGGGTGAGCCGGGTCTGCTTGTTGAGGGATTCGACTCGGCGCCGATGGTGCTCGTACCCTGGACCCCGCCCTATCTCGCCGCCGCCCTGGAGCGCCAAGGCTACAGGAAGGCGCGCGACCTCATTTCCTACCGCTACGACGTCAGCGATAAGGACCGGAAGGCCAGCGCCAGCATCGTGGAGCGCCCCGAATGGCGCAAGAGACTGAATGTCCGGACTCTTGACCTCAAGAACATCGCCAGGGAAGCGGAGATCATTATCGACATTTTCAACGATGCCTGGTGTGAAAATTGGGGCTTTGTCCCCCTCACGCTTGAGGAGTTCATGTCGAGCGCAGACGCTCTGAAATTCATAATGCCGCCCGAAGGGGGTTTTATGGTCGAGCTCGATGGCGCACCGCAGGCCTTCGGCATTGTCCTGCCAAATCTCCATGAGATCACCGCTGATCTCGGCGGCAGGCTGTTTCCCTTTGGGCTGCCCCGCCTCATCTCGCGAATCAGAAATCACAAATTTACTTCGGGAAGGCTCCTCCTTTTTGGCATCCGCCGCGCCTTGCACCGCAAGGCCGCAGGCGGCGCGATCATTCTCGCTTTCATCGAAGAGCTGCGCCAGCGCAGCAGGGCAACCTCCATTACGCATGTCGAATTCGGCTGGGTTCTGGAAGACAACCTTGGCATGCGGCGTCCGATCGAACTTTCAAATGCCAAAATCGACAAGGTGCACCGGATCTACGAGAAGAGTCTCGCCTCGTGATCCGTTGAGCCTCCCAGAATATTCGGCCATTATGGAGGAGCGGGGGCACACCCCTCGATCACCGGATGGCATGTTGTGAGGTAACAGCGGCAATCGCGGCCCGCATCACGCCGCGAAGATATGCTAACGGCCCGCGCTTGCAGCCGCGCTGCGGTCGACCCGCGTATACAAAGTGAAATGCGGATCGAAGATAAATTTGAGCAGCAGCCCGGCCCATGATTTGTGGGTCTTCAGATGAGCATAGAACTCCGGTGCCATCGCCTTCAGTTGCGGGAGCCGCGACCAGGGCACATCCGGAAAATCATGATGCTCATTGTGGTAGCCGATGTTGAGCGCGACCCAGTTCAGAGGGCCGTAATAATCGAACGTCTCCTGGGCCGGGTCGGATGTGAAATGCTCCTGCAGCCAGCGCGCGCCAAGCGGATGCAAACCGCCGACTGAAAACCAGAAAGACGCGAAAAGGTAGAGAAGTGCGTTTGGCCCAAAACAGACGAGCAGGGCAAGGTCATAGAGAAAAACACAGACGCCGTTGATGAAGGTCCATTTGCCCCAGATTGGCACCGAACCTTTCAGCCGGCCGAGGCGGGTCAGCTGGAAAACCGGAAAGATAAACATCCAGGCTGCCTTCCCCAGCACGCTCTTGCCAAGCAGACGCGCTTCCCAATGGCTCGGAAGATCGGCGTCGTAATCGTAATCTCCCAAATGCGAATGGTGCTTCATGTGATAGCAGCGAAAGCCCATCGCGGTCGGAACACTGTTAGGCAGATCGGCGAGAATCGCGGCCCATTTGTTGAGAGTGTTGCTTTTGAAGATGCAATTGTGCGTCGCGTCGTGAATGACGACGAACATTGCATGATTGGCGAAGGCGCCAATGCAAAAAGCGGCCAGTAACGCCAGCCACCAATAGGAAAGGCCAAGCACACCGAGGCCCGCTGCGATGAGTGTCTGGCCCGCGACGGCCGCGAGCGTGATCACTGCCGTCATTGGATCGTGCCCAATCAGCTTTCCAACCTCAGGATGCGCTGCCAGGATCGCGCGCCGCCTCAAGGGGTGAGGGCGCGGCAAGGCCGTGGGAATAAAGGAATTCAACGGCGCGCCGGATGCGGCCCCGCCAGCAGGCCCGCGATCAAAAGCTTGAAGCTTCATGAGCAGATCGTTCTTTCATAGCGCTAACCGGCCTCGTTGAGCTGATCGGCCGCCGGCAAGACATCGAGGAGAGGCTTTGTCTTCGGCGTGCGCTTCCAGGTTTCGGAGGCGCCAAAGACGGTTTTCAAAATGGATGGCGCATTCGAGAGGCTGACGTAGATCATCAATGGGATTAGCGAAGCGAGCGTCGCGAGATAGCGGCCAAACGAGCCCCTCCGCAAAATCATATAAGGCAGGAGAGTCATGCCGATCCCGACGCACAGGATCAAAATGGCGATCGCCGCGATGACCGGCGCGTAAGGGGCCAGATCGCCGCCGCGGATGGCCACGCAAAGAACCAGCGAAAGGAAAGCAAGCGCGACACAAGGATAAAACGTCTGAATGAGAATAAGAAAGGTCGCCGAGAGCTTGCGCCAAACGGGCCAGCTGGTCAGCCAGACATCGCCGAGCAGCTTGCGGGCGACCTGCACAAAGCCATTTGACCAGCGTCTCTGTTGCACCTGCCAATGCGAGACCTTTTCGGGAACAAGGCCGGGCACGGCGGGCTCCATCGCGAAAATTCCGTGCCATCCGGCGATTTCCGCACGAACCGTCAGATCAAGATCCTCGCAAAGCGAATAGCCGAGCCAGCCACCTGCTTCATCGATCGCAGCGCGGCGCCAGACCCCGCCGGTCCCATTGAATTGAAACAGCCAGCCCGCGCGAAAGCGGGTTGCCTGCTCCATCACGAAATGGGCGTCGAACATCAGACCCTGCGCGCGGGTCAGCAAGTTAGTCCGGTAGTTTGCAAACTCGCAGCGCGATTGCACAAAGCTCGCCTTTGGATCAGCCATCAGAGCCGGGACGACCGCCCGCAGCCAATTTGACGGCGGCCGGAAGTCAGCATCGAGAATGGCGACAAAAGGCGCATCCGATTGAGCAAGGCCCGCCGCCAATGCGCCGGCTTTGTAACCCCGCCGTGCTGTCCGGTGTAGATGCGCGATGTCGAAGCCCTCGCTGCGCAATTTGCGCACAACGGCATCGGCGATCCCGGTTGTCTCATCGGTGCTGTCATCAAGGACCTGGAGATGCAGCCTGTCCCGCGGCCAGTCCAAGGCGGCGGCCGATCTTAAACAATCGGCAACCATCGCGGGCTCGTTGAATACCGGAATCTGCACGAGCACATGCGGAAGACGGGCATCATCAAGAACCGGAGCGGCGAGCCGCTTGCCTAGCGGTTCGCCTCTCATCTGTTCGAAAATATTGATCCCGATCAGGATAAGAAAACCGCTGCCGACGAAAAGAAGGCCCCCAAAGGCAGCGAGCAGAGCGAACTCGCATCCAATTCTGAAGAGTTCCAGAAAGCTCAATGGTCCCCCCGTGACACGATCACTTCTTGACCACCATCCCCGCAGATGGCCTCAAACTGCCCGGCTGGAAGTTCCTCTCTCATTCGAGGCGTCTTCAAAACTTGCGCAACGTCCTGCAACCGAGGATATCCAAGACCGTTTCTGACCGGTTTGTCCTTAGCGGGCGAGGCCGCAAGCCAGGTCGAAAGGGATGCTTTGACAGTCCATGAAAATGGACGCTATTGAAGCTTTGAAGCGCAAATGCCCAGCTTCCACAACAAACAAATTGCAACAGTTTGTTGCAGAAATTGAGTGAATAAGAGATTTAACCTTGAGAATCGGATGAAGAATCCTTAACAGAAAGGAAACGTGTAAGGATTCGTTAACGAATACGCTCTTGTGTTTTCGGGATATTAACCTCGAATTGCGCCATAACTTTGTCAACAATCCGGATTGGCAGGATTCGGGAAAGGCGCGCCAGCAAGTAGAGAGCCTTAGGAAAAGCTACAACTGGCCTGCCCTGTTCGAGGCCTCGCTGGATAAGAGCCGCAGCCTTGTTCACTGTCATTTCGAGCGGTTTGAAGGCATCGATGCTGTCGTTCAAAGGGGTCTTTACAAAGCCGGGGATAATCAGACTGACGCGGACGCCGCTTGCCTCTACGCGGCCGCGCAGTGATTCGCTGTAGGCATGAATGGCCGCCTTCGTTGCGCAATAGGCCGGCGCATAGGGCAAGCCGCGCAAACCCGCAATCGAGCCAATGAAGGCAAACTGGCCGGCCCCGCGCTTGCACATCGGCGTAATCAAAGGTTCAACCGTATTCAAAACGCCAATCAGATTGATATCTATGATGGCGCGGACGGCTTCCGGATCCTCGGCAAGTTCACCAGGAGCAAGGCCCGTCGTAATCCCCGCATTGGCGATGACGAGATCAAACGGCTGGCGCGCGTCGGCTGCCGCGATCCATTGCGCCATGGCATTTTGATCACGGACATCGAGCTGCCCAACTCCGGTTTCGGCGCCAAGCGCGCGGGCAGAAGCCGCGGTATCTTCTAGCCGCTCCCGATCACGCCCGATTAGCGAGAGGGACACTCCCTCGCGGGCATAGGCGAGTGCAAGCGCGCGGCCAATGCCGCTCGATGCGCCAGTAATGAGAATGGACCGAGGCTGCATTCCGGCTCAGCCAGTTTGAGGTCTGTGCAAGACCGCCGCTTCCGCCAATATCACAAGGCCGCCGCCCGGACCGCACGCCGTCAGACGAAGAATGAGCTCTGGCCCTGGATCCGCCCGGCTGCGCAGGACCCGGCCAAGAAGACGGATGCCTTCCCCTGCGAGCACCGGACGCAAAAATTTCGCCGAGAGCCGCGCAATGAAAAGATCGTTCCGCCATCCCATGATGAATGGTTCGAAGCAGGAGAGCATAAGCATCCCATGGACGGGGGGCTTGGCGAGACCCGCCGCCTTTGCAGCTTCTGGATCGAGGTGAAGGGGATTGTCGTCCCCCGACACCGCCGCATAGCGCACGAGCGCATCCTGCTCGAAAGGCCCGAAATCCCGCGGGCCAATCTCATCTCCGGCCTTCGGCCAATCCAGCGGCGCTTTGTCCCCTTCGGCCTGCGTCATGATGGCGTTCCCGCGGAAAGCCGCACAAGCCGTAATGTGGTTTCGAGATGGGCACAGATCTCCCCCTCTCCGGTGGAGACCGTCATTTTCAAGGTCAAACGCGAGGGGTTTTCCTTGCGAAAAATCTCGACGGAGAGGACATACTCAGCGCCAATCCGCAGGCTTTTCTCATAAACGAAGCTCTGCGCCTCATGCACAGGCAGAAAACCTTCGCCAATCAGCTGCAAGATCAAGCCGCGGATCTCTGGAAGCGCAAGCCAGCGGAACGGAAAAGTGAGAGGGACAAAATCGCCGGTCCCAGTGCCTCCCGTCTCGCGCAAAAATCCAGCGGCTTCGTCAGGATCGATCCGGACTCTTATCGCGGGGAGTCGCACGGCCTCCCCGGGTTCCGGCACCAAACCGGCAGCGCCATCTTGCACAGGATCGAGCGCTGTCATGCCGCGGCGGCGCGCCGGATGATGAGGCTGGCGTTAATCCCCCCGAAGGCGAAGGAATTGCTGAGAGCGGTTCGAATCGGCATCGGCCGCGCTTCGTTTGGCACCGCATCGACAGGGCATTTTGCGTCGGCCTCACGCCAATTGATGGTTGGCGGAGCGATATTTTCGCGAACCGCTCCTATCGTTACGACAAGTTCTAGCGCTCCGCCTGCGCCGAGCGCATGGCCGTGGATGGGTTTTGTCGAAGAAACCGGCAGGTTTGCGAGCCGCTTCCCGAAGATGGCAGCCAAGGCCTCGGATTCCGTCGCGTCATTCACGGTCGTCCCCGTTCCATGAGCATTGACGTAATCGACTTCTTCGGCCTCAATTCCGGCGTCCGACAGAGTGTTCCGCATGCATGTAGCGGCCCCCGCTGCGTCGGGCCGGACAGGATCTTTGGCGTCGGCCGAGGTTCCATAGCCAGCGAGCTCAACGAGCGCCTCGGCGCCGCGGCTAGCGGCGATTTCCTCGGCTTCGAGGACAAAAACTCCGGCGCCCGCGCCAAGGACCATACCATTGCGGCCCTTGGAGAAAGGACGGCAGGCATCGGGGGTTAGCACGCGAAGCGCTTCCCACGCCAGCATCGAACTATTGGTGACACAGTCTTCAGTTCCGCCGGCGATGGCACGATCAATAACGCCTGAGCGGATAAGATGGGCAGCCATGCCAATGGCTTGCGTTGCGGACGAGCAGGCGCTCCCAACGGCAAAACAGGGCCCGGTCGCGCCATAGCGAATGCTGAGCAGCGATGGGCAAGCACTCGGAATCAGCCGGGGCACTGTCAGCGGGTCCGGCCGCCCTTGCTCGACGAGTGACAGATAAAGGCCATTCTCTATGGTGTGCATGCCCCCTATGCCGGTGCCAATGATGGTGGCTGTGCGGGGCCCCATGGGCTTTTCAGCGGCAAGACCTGCCTGGGCGACCGCTTCGTCAGCGGCAACGATCAAATATTGCGTAACCGGATCGCATAAGGGCAATTCGTTCGCTGAAAGATAAGCGGAGGGCTCGAAATCCTGGACCTGGGCGGCAATCCTTATTCGTCCCCGATAAGGCCTTACAAAATGCGCCTCGCTGACGCAGGAGCGCCCGTCGCGCGCAGCCTCCCAAAGAGGCTTCGCGCCCACTCCCGCCGCAGAGACAGCACCCATTCCGGTGACGACGACCCGCCGCGCGTCAGCCATTTAATTCTTTTCTTTGATAATATAGGCAGCAATGGCGTCGATCAGATCACCAATGTTCCTGGCCTCATGGAACGGCCCGTCCATTGGGATATAGACGTCGAATTTTTCCTCGATGGCCGTCAAGATCATGACGATGTCGATTGATTTCAGATCGAGACTATCAATCGTTGCATCCAATGTAGCCTTCTCGCGGTCAACCATCCCCTCCTTGACGATCACGTCAATAATCTGATTGGCAAGCTCGGTCTGATCGAGGGTTTTCGTATCCACCGATGACTCCTTGCAAATGACCCAGCAGACCCCGCCGGGCCTGGCGGCGCGGGCAGCTCACCCGGGGTGTAAACCGGTTATCCACGAACTCTACGCCACTCGAGCCCAACGGCCTCCGGCATGCCGGTAAGCCGCAGGAAACGGGCCAACCTGGGCTGCCGGAGCTGGCCGGAATTAAGCCGAAGGAACTGGTTAGACTAAACCGCGACGGAAATAAAGCCCCCGGCGGCAAGCTGGCTGGCCAGCCTGCCTCTGCAGGATAGATGATAGAGGGCCCGGCTTCGACCCCCAGGGAGCTCTATCCACTTCGTTTTGCGCATGAGTTTGGATGAATCTCCGGGAAGGACGCGCGGCCGCCCATTCTATGAGCGGCACCTGACCTCTGCTTCCGGCGGCCCCTGGCGGCGATTCCTTACGGGATTGCGACAACCGGAGTTCCGACATCAACACGGTGATAAAGATCGAGTACGTCTTCGTTATACATTCTGATACACCCGTAGGAAGCGGCCGTGCCAACGGATCTGCGCATCCTCGCCGTCGTTCCGTGGATCGCAACCTCGGAGAGATTGAGGGTGATCGCGGCGGCGCCCATGGGGTTGCGCGGTGAGCCGCCGGGGATGAGCCTTGAGAGCTCCGGATGATCGTGCAATACGACCTGCGGCGCCTCCCAAGCAGGTGCCATAAACTTGCCCTGCACGGAAGTCTCGCCCTGCCAAGCCTTGCCGGCCCGGCCAATCGCAATCGGATAGCGAACCGCAGTCCCGTCCCCTCTTATGAAATAGAGCTTGCGTTCGCTCTGCTTGATGACGATCGTGCCGGCGGGATAGCCGGCCGAAAAGGTGACGATCTCACGCCCGCTCGCTGTGCCTGCAGCTCCCCAGATTGCGGCACTCATGAAAAATGCAGCCGCAGCGGGAAGCTTGCCAAAGAAACAGCTAAAGTTAATGAAGTGCTTATGCATCGACGTGCCCTATCGAATACTCGAGGAGAGCCGCGCGAACATGCCGAGCACTGGCCCAAAAGATCAAAGGCTACGTTCGACCTATGCGGAATCTCCAGCGCTGGTTAAAATACTGTTGAGGCGAAGCTGTATTATTATTCTACTGTAACGCCGGTCAATCGATTCGGTTGCGTATCAGTTCTTCTACAATGGCAGGATCGGCCAAAGTCGAAATATCGCCGAGCGCATGGAACTCCTTTTCTGCGATCTTCCGCAGAATACGGCGCATAATCTTGCCAGAACGGGTCTTCGGCAGCCCCGCCGCGAAATGAATGATGTCCGGGCTGGCGATGGGGCCAATATCCTTGCGCACCCAAGCGACGAGTTCGGCGCGGAGTTCCTCGGTCTGCTCAACCCCCGCCATCAAGGTGACATAGGCATAGATGCCCTGCCCCTTGATGTCGTGCGGATAACCAACGACGGCGGCTTCCGCCACGGTCTCATGGGCGGCGAGGGAACTTTCCACCTCCGCCGTTCCGAGACGGTGACCAGACACATTGATGACGTCGTCGACCCGGCCAGTGATCCAATAATAGCCGTCCTCGTCACGGCGGCAGCCATCGCCGGTGAAATATTTGCCGGGGTAAGCAGAAAAATAGGTCCGCACAAACCGCTCATGATCGCCATAGATTGTGCGCATCTGGCCGGGCCAGGAATCGGCCAGAACCAGATTGCCCGAGCAGGGGCCCTCAAGGACGTTTCCTCCGGTATCGACGACTTCCGGCTTGATCCCGAAGAAAGGCCGCGCCGCCGAGCCGGGCTTGAGACCGGTTGCGCCAGGAAGCGGCGTGATGAGGATGCCGCCTGTCTCCGTTTGCCACCAGGTGTCAACGATCGGGCAGCGCCCCTCACCAACAACCTCATGAAACCATTCCCAGGCTTCCGGATTGATTGGCTCGCCGACCGAGCCGAGGAGCCGCAAGGAGGCACGGCTCGTTGCCTTGACGGGCTCATCGCCCGCCCGCATCAACGCGCGGATCGCAGTTGGCGCCGTGTAGAAAATATTGACCTGATGCTTGTCGATGACCTCCCAAAAGCGCGACATGCTGGGGTAGCTCGGAATGCCTTCGAACATGAGCGTGGTGGCGCCATTGGCGAGCGGACCGTAAACGATATAGCTATGCCCCGTGACCCAGCCGACATCGGCAGTGCACCAATGAACATCACCGTCGTGATAGTCGAAGACATAGTGATGGGTCATCGCGGCATAGAGGAGATAGCCAGCCGTCGTATGCACCACGCCCTTGGGGGTTCCTGTCGAGCCTGACGTATAAAGGATAAAGAGCGGATCCTCCGCGTTCATCTCGGCGCATGGGCATTCGGGCGCGGCCTTGGCTGCCGCCTCGTGATACCAGACGTCACGGCCATCTACCCATTCGATGTTGCCGCCGGTGTGGCGCACGACAAGGACGGTCTTGAGCAGGCCGCCGGTTTTCGCAGCCGCTTCATCGGCATTTGCCTTGAGCGGCACCCGCCGCCCGCCGCGGCGCCCCTCGTCAGCGGTGATAAGAAGTTTCGAGCGGCAGTCCTGGATCCTTCCCGCGAGCGAATCGGGAGAGAAACCGCCGAACACCACGGAATGGATCGCGCCAATCCGCGCGCAAGCGAGCATCGCATAGGCTGCTTCCGGGATCATCGGCAGATAGATCGTGACCGTATCGCCCTTGTTGACACCATGCGCTTTGAGCACATTGGCGAGACGGCACACCTCATCATGAAGTTCCTGATAGGAGATATGCTTCGAGTCTTTTGGATCATCGCCTTCCCAAATGATCGCGGTGCGGTCTTTGAGGCGGAGCAAATGCCGGTCGATGCAATTATGCGCGGCATTTGTCGTTCCATCCTCGAACCATTTGATCGAGACGAAGCCGGGCACAAATGAAGTGTTCTTTACTTGCGTAAAAGGCTTGATCCAATCGATGCGCGTGGCTTCGCCCGCCCAAAAGGACTCCGGATCGGCGATCGAGCGGGCATAAAGCTCCAGATATTTCTCATTGTCGACATAGGCGCGCTGCTTCCAGTCAGCAGTTACTGGATAGATCTTCCCAGACACGGTTTCGTGGATCTTTCCGGACATCGCTTCCTCCCAAGGCCGCATGGCGCCGTTTATTATCGCGCGCATCGCTTATAATATTTAGAGAGGCGGACCGGATTCCCCGCCTGCCTTCTCAAAAAGGCGGCGCGCCAGATGATTTTATTTTGATTTTATTTGTTGAGCACCCTCAAATCAGCGCAGGCTTTACGGGCACTCCTTGTCGACCTTTTCGAGGGCCTGTGCGAGACCGGCGAGGGAGTAGCTATCGGTCGTCACATGCCCTTTCAAAGACGGGGCCTTGACGATGAGTTTCGAGCCTTTTTTCAAGGCTTCAACAAAGCGGGGCTCTTCGGCCTGATTTTTGATCCAGGCGTTGGTTCCCTTGGCAACAAAATCGAAGCCGGAGCCGCCGGTCTCGGCACGGACAGCGCCGTCCTCCTTCACGGGAAATCCCATGATGATGGAGACTTCGTTCCGGACCTTTTCACCCGGCCGGTTTGCTATGAAAACATAGGCAGGATCCCGGCTCAAGCCCGAGGGGTTTCTCTCCTTTGGCGTTGCCAGCGCGTAGCACGTCTTGGATTTTTCGCCCTGGGCAACGAACACGCCCCAGTCCCCGTAACTGGCGACCTGCTGGGGCTTGCCCGTTTTTTTCGCGTCTCCGCCCGCCGCACCGGATTGCTCTGCATTGGCCGTCTTTGCCTTGGGCTTGGCTTTGGAAGACGCCTGATGGGTCAAAAGGAGCGAGAGACCGAAAGCTAGAGATAAAACGGCAAAGACACTGCGGAAAAATGGGCGAGACATGGCGCGTTGATACTCCTGGCCGCCTTGCGAGAGAGGAATGTGGATCGACTTCTCAATATGCCGTGAGCTTAACAGGTGAAAGCGGGTGAAATGGCGGCTCGCGGAAATTGGAGCACGCTGGACCAAAAGCGCTTTGGCTCATGGTCCTGTTTCATCCATACGAACTTGTTTGAAGGCCCGCAACTTTTGACGGCCGGGCGCAAGCCGCTTCGGGAAAGAAACGCCCGGCAGAGCCGCGGCATGCGTTTGGGCCTCAAAAGCCTTCAGTCTTTGCCGCGGCGAGGATGGTGCCTGGCCGCTCTAATGTGCCCTTTTGCACAAGGACGACAAAGCCTTCTCCCTCCGAGGGCCCGGCTGGCATATCGAAGGTCGCGGTCTCGCCCGACCAATCTCCGAGCTTGTCGATCGTGCGAACGACATTCGTGTAGGTGAGGGCACGTCCGGCATTCTCGCCTCGCCACACATGCACTGTGCTCGCCCGGACGACCCGCAGTACGAACACGCCTGCAGGGCCGCCGCCGCCGGCGACCTCGACCAAATAATGGCCGTCCTTCTCGGAGAGGCGGATCGGGACGGTGAGCGCCCCGTCGAGGCCCTTGGCCGATTTGATCGCCTGTTCGATCTCCTCACGGTCGCCGCCCGGGGCGCCGGTGACCCCATTTATAATGACTTGCGGCGTATAGATCTGCTCCTCGCCATGCGCCGCTGCATAGGCCTTTTGCCGTGCCGTAAAGGCAGGCGAAGCAAGCGTATCTTTCCAGCCGATAAAATCCCAATAATCGACAGGAAATGAGATTGCGATGATGCCTGGCTCACGTGCCAGTCCTGCGAGCAATTGATCGGCGCGGGGGCAGAATGAGCAGCCCTGGCTTGTAAAAAGCTCAATGACGGACTCCACCTTGGCGTAGCCGTGCGGCCCGGCGCCAAGATTGCTGAAGGCAAGGATGAGTGCCGCCGCGCGGGCATAAGCGGCGAAACGCGAGCATTTCGGCAGAGCCATGAGCAGGCCACCAGGTTTACGGGCAGTCGGGAATTACCAATTTTAGACGGCTGATCGAGTGGTGCGAGTCAATTCATGTTTACTGTCAATAACAAACCGCTCCGCGCTGGGATAGGAAGAGCGTTGCCATCACGCGTTCACTTCATCCATGTTGCAAATGATGATTTGGAATGGCATTGTAATTGCTTTTTGATTGCTTAGGATATTCCCGTCTGCCGCCCGGCGTATCACATAAAGCAGCAATTAACCTCGTGAAATTTCTCCTCGCTCATCTGTCCGACCCTCATATCGGGCCACTGCCGCGCCCGCGCCGGCAGGAACTCATGGGTAAGCGCGTCACCGGCTATCTGAACTGGACTCGCTCCCGCTCCCGCATCCACAGCATGGGAATCCTGGCGCAGATCGTGTCGGATATGAGGGCACATCACCCAAGCCATGTGGCGATGACGGGGGACATATCGAACATCGGCCTTCCGGCTGAATTCCAGCTTGCCCGCAGCTGGCTGGAGACCCTCGGCAACCCGGAGGATGTCAGCTTCGTGCCCGGCAATCACGACGCCTATGTGCGCGGCTCCTTGCCTGATCTTGCAAGTGCCTTTGCGCCTTGGACGACGGGCGAGAAGCCGCCGGGAGAGTCGTTTCCTTATTTGCGGATTCGCGGCGATGTTGCCTTGATCGGCCTCTCCTCGGGCGTTCCGACGCCCCTTTTCATTGCGTCGGGATATTTGGGCAAAAGCCAATTGCAAGCCGCCGAGAAATTTCTCACCGAGACGGGCGAGCGCGGGCTTGTCCGGGTCATCATGCTGCATCATCCGCCCGAAGCCACCGCATCGCACCTTGCACGCGGCCTCACCGACGCGCGCAGTTTTGCGGCCCTGATCCGCCGCGCGGGCGCCGAGCTTATCATCCATGGCCACAACCACAAGCTTTCCTTGAAGCGGCTGCAAGGTCCGCATGGCCTCGTGCCGGTCGTCGGCGTGCCCTCGGCCTCCGCCGTTCACGGCAAGCCGCATCATCGCGCCGGATATCATCTTTTTGAGATTTCTGGCCGCGGAACGGATTGCAAGATCACCGCGCGTGCGCGCGGAATCCTGCCGGGGACAAGTATCGTCGGTGATCTCGGCCCCTTGACCCTTTGAGCTGGGTTTGGCGCAAGCCAGCCTTCGTGCCGGGCGTATCTCCGGCGCCGGACATGCTCTGCGGGATACATCAGCCTGCCTTGAGCTTCAGGGAACCGCCAACCGGCCATTTTGGAGGCTTTAGTCAGACAGGATCTCGGCCATGACGTGCGCCAGCCCGGCGGACGGAAACCAAGGGCGCTGGCCGCGCCGGCGGAAACATCGATGACCCTCCCCTGATGCAGGGGCCGCGGTCTTTGACTGCGAACACTGCCGAGCGGTTGCCGGAGAGATCGGCGGAGTTCGCCAGCTGGTGGCGTCCGGCACCGGCGGATGTGTGGCAAGCCATGAGCACACAAAGGCCTTCGCCTCTCGGCGGCAGAACCGTTAGCCATGAAGGGCAAAGACAGGCCGCGTTTGCAATCCAGGCCAGCGGGAGCCGGTGTCCTAACGATGGACCTCTTGCTTGATTTCGGCGCCTGGCTTTGCATGG
>Ga0209061_1001634_pt1 | contig 35028 bp, 34 predicted proteins | sample Coa_R1_10_FD_187157 | JGI IMG/M metagenome (GOLD analysis project Ga0209061, IMG submission 187157) | Surface soil microbial communities from Centralia Pennsylvania, which are recovering from an underground coalmine fire - Coalmine... | ecosystem: Environmental > Terrestrial > Soil >... | reverse complement strand
GCGATCCAATCGGATCTGATCGTCACCCAGCCATGGGGGTCTCCTCTGGCTGTGGATGACTTTAGAACGGCTCAGTTTGTGTGGTCATTCCTCGGCAACAAAGAGGCCGGCCAGGGTGAGCCGCTCGCGCTCCTGCTGGGTCTCCCTGAACGGGAGGGCATGCTGAACGGGTTGAGGGATGCGCTTCGCCGCCACCATTACGCACCTGCCTTGTTTGATTGGAGCAGGCCGACGGACCGTTCGCAAGAGCTCCTTTCGACGTTAGCCCCTCTGGTTCGGTTTATTCTCGCGGATATCGACGCCCCCAACCTTGCTGGGGATCTCCGATCCCTTGTTCCTGATCTTCAAGCCGTCCCCATTCAACTGCTCTGGCACGGTTCGCTTTCGCAGCAACAGCAGGAGGAATGCCATGACTTGTGTAGATACCCCTGGGTTCTGGCAAAGAAGCTCCAGGAGGCCGACGGACCGTTAGACACGTTCTCAGAACAGATCATCAATGCTTTGGAACAGAAAGCCGAAGAACTAGCAAGGATGAGCTAAAGGACGATTGGTTGATGCGAAGGACTCTCTTGCCAGGCCGTTGAAAGCCGAAGACCTAGTGGGCATCGTGCATCGGTATCCTGGCAAGGATGGGAATGGGCTGTCCGGTAAATGAATGCAGAGGCAGTGTGTCCGGTATATGGTAATCTGGTTCTCCCGCAGAAATGGTGCTCAGCAATAAAGAGGGTTCCAACCCTCGTTCGTAAATAGCAATGAGAAGACTTTTCCATCACAAGGATGTTTTTCATGAAGACCATTTCATTTCTCCTCCCCGGCTTTCAGGTGACGGAGTGTTTCTGGCGCGATGGCCAGTTGACCGTTGAGGCGCGGTCTTTGCACTCATCAGCGGTCTGTCCTCGTTGTTCCCGGGCATCCGTGCGTGTGCATAGCTGGTATCAGCGCCGTCCTCAGGATCTGCCGGTGAGTGGGAAAATGGCACGACTGACGCTGCATGTGCGGCGTTTTCGCTGCCTCAATGCCGCATGCCCGCAGCTGACCTTTGTCGAGCGATTGCCAGAAGTGATAGCATGTGCTGCCCGGCGAACGGTTCGACTCACCAGGCTGCTTCAGCTGTTTGCTATCCACAGTGGAGGAGAGCCCGGCGCGCGTCTGTTGGCCCACATCGGCACGCGAGCGAGCCCAGATACCCTTTTGCGCCTGGCCAAAGCATTTCCGCTGGTCTCCTTTCCAACCCCTACCGTGCTTGGTGGGGACGATTTTGCGTTTCGCAAAGGCCGCTCGTACGGCACGCTGCTTATCGATTGGGAGCGCAGGCGCCCTGTCGATTTGCTTCCCGATCGGACGGCCGAGACCTTTGCAGGCTGGCTTTTGGCCCATCCAGGAGTGAAATGGATCAGTCGTGACCGCTCGACTGAGTACGCACGGGGAGCGGCTCTCGGCGCACCAGAAGCCCAACAGGTGCTTGACCGCTGGCACCTGCAGAAGAACTGGCGGGAAGCGTTGGAACGGGTCATGACCCGTGTACGGGCTCGGTTGAATAAGCTCCAGACGAGCAGCGAGGAGACTCGAAGAGGGAAGGGGAGCGCCAACCAACGCAGAGCTTCTCAGCTTGCGCGTGAGCAGCGAAAAGCTCAGTATGAGCAGGTGATGAAGCTTTTCCGACAAGGAGTTCCCATTGTTCAGGTTGCCAAACAACTTTCTCTCAGCCGAGGAACCATCTACAAGTATCTTGGGGCAGAGGTTTTTCCTGAACGAGCACCCCGTTCGGATGCAGGAAGCAGTACGGGGATTATCAAGCCATATACCGCGTACTTGCGTCAACGAGTCGCAGAGGGATGTCGAAAGGCTCAACAACTGTATCGCGAAGTGCAGGATCAAGGATATGCTGGCAGTCACCAAACCGTTTCCCGCTGGTTACAGGCACAAGGTCTCCTCCCTCGCCGCTCTGCATTGCGAGCAATCGATGATGAATTCGAGGCATGGAGAGAGAACAAGGTTCAGCCTCAGGCAGAGCAAGAAGCTTTGGATACCCCCGCTGGCTCGGAGGTGACCCCGACGGATCGTCTTCATTTGGACCGACCGCTGCCCTCCGCGACCCAGCTGGCCTTTCTCTTCGTGAAAGAGCCTGAGCGTTTAGATGAGCAAGAACAGCAGGTGGTAGTTTTCCTTCAACAAGATGCGTTGATACACAAGGTCTATGACCTCTCTCAGCAGTTTCTCTCTTTGCTCAAAAAGCAACAAGGAGAGCGGGTCGAAGGATGGATTGGTGCCTGTTGCACCTGTGGCATCTCTGAATTGGAAGGCTTCGCCTTCGGATTGCAGCGAGAACTCCCAGCAATGGTTGCTGCCTGCTCTCTGCCCTACAGCAATGGGCCAACGGAAGGAATGATCAATCGCCTCAAATACATCAAACGTTCCATGTATGGGAGAGGCCGCTTTGCTTTACTACGCCAGCGGGTGTTGCAATCGAGCTTGGCTCCCGCTGCGTAGAGGTGTCTTCTTCCTTATGTCAGCCTTTCCTTGAGAAGCGAGAACGATTCTCTGGCAAGATCCCCTCCTCAGAAGTTTGCTCACCGCGCTGACTCGCAAGGATCTCTCCTCTTGTTGCTCGATCAGAATTGCTGAGCACCATTTCTGCGGGAGAGCCAGACTCATGTTGAATTCGCAATTTGCAACGTTATCTTCGTAAAGATGTAGTCTGCTAAGATCTTTCGGAAGCAAGTTTGGCCGCAATGTTTGAATCGGAAGGTAAATGTGGCCGCGCTTTGCCCTAGATCAAGGCCAAAGCCAGGCTTACAATTGCTCTGAGAGAGGCAAAACAAGCATCTCAGTCTGCCGCTCCCGGTTTTCGGAAGCAAGTTCATTCCTCGACGGCCAAACGCATCTTTCGCCTGCCCGTTATCTCCCTAAAAGAATAGGAAGCAGCCACATAAGATCAAAATGCGACATACCTTATTATTCTCCTTTCATTCATGTAAACAGCGGCATTACAAAGCAGGTGAGTCCCCAGATCGCGTGAAAAGCGGGGGTCCTCGTGCCCGCACGGATCCACCTCGCATTTCTTTCCAACCTTGACGGATTCCTCTTATACTCAGCTTCCCTCTCCCTCGTTTCCTGGGAAGACGCTTGAGAAGCCGTGCGTGTTCGGCTTCTGCCAGCATCTCACGATGATGCTCTTCCAGGAGCAAGAGGGAGGTATGCATGGATACCATGGCGTTTTACTCTCTTTTCTACGACACCAAAAAGGGCAGCCTGGAAGCGCGCTGCTGCTGTTCGGCAAGAAAAAAAGCATACTGCTGCCTATCAAGTGGAAAGGCTACCGGTTTGCCTGATTGGCCTGCGAGGAGGAGCCCATTGGCCAGCTCAAGAGATTGGCGAGCTTCTGTTCCCGTGATCACCTGTGAGGGCTGGCCATCGAGGGCTGCACAAAACTGGCGGTAGACGCTCAGGTGCGTACCCTCGCTCTGCGGAAAAGGGAAAGGCACAGCGCACGGCGAACCGGTGGGAAAGGGCTGAAAGGCTTCGCTCGCGAACGCACGCATGTCTTTATTCAGGTGCGTGACGCTCAGGTGTCCGTTCGCCAAGCGTAACGAACCGGCCGTCCCAATGAGATGAAGGACGCATTGCTCTGAGGCTGGCTCTGCCACTTCCCCACTCGCCCAGGCGGTGCTTGCGGCCAGTGAACCGATGGCCCCGTCGGGCCATTCAAGCATGGCTTGAACCGTATCTTCCGCTTCAATAGAATGCAGTTGCCTTTGTGTCCGGGCAACAAGTCGTCCTGGCATCCCGATGAGATAACAAAGCAGATCAAGAGCATGAGGGGCTTGATTCATCAAGACACCCCCGCCTTCCCCGGCCCAGGTCCCTCGCCAATCCCTCTCTCGATAGTAAGCGGCGGGTCGTGGGCAAGAAACCATCGCTTCAACATGCTGAAGCTGGCCAAGGCAGCCCTCTTCCAGCAGCCGCTTCGTGGCGAGCACCTCAGCCCGAAAGCGCTGTTGAAAGACCACCCCTAACAGCCGACGCTGGTCCTGCGCTGTCGCGATCATCTCGTCAGCCTCCTTCACAGAGAGCGCCATGGGCTTCTCAACCAGGACATGGCACCCCGCCTGTAAACAAGCGATGGTGAGCGAGGCGTGCAAAAACGGAGGAGTCAGGATGACCACGACCTCCGGCTGCATCTCTTGCAACATGGTCTGGCAGTCCTGGTAGAAGGCGCACGCCAGCTGGCGTGCGCACGGCTCAGCCACAGATGGATCAGGATCAACCAGCGCCACGATCCGGCCAGGAAGCTGCTCAAGAGCGCTCACATGGCGCTTCAGCCCTCCTCCTGCCCCAACCAGCGCGAATGTTCTCATACCTCCCGCTCCCGCAATTCCAGCCGGTTGCCAAATGGATCGCGGGCGTAGAAACGGGTCCAGCCTGGCTCTGGTACCGCCTCCTCAATCTGTATACCCGCCTGGAGCAGTTTCTCATGGAGACTGGCAAGATTCTGCATCAAAAAGGCCAGGTGTCCTCGCCTCTGTGGCTGGAAGATCTCGACCGGGCCGAGATGAACCTGCTGTCTTCCGTCCGGGCTGGCCTCATACCAGATTCCTCCGTGTTCATGGCCGCGCAGGGCGAATGGAATGTCGATTTCGCGCAGGCCCAGCAATTCACCATAAAAGTGGCGGGCCGCTACTTCATGATCTGGTGGAATCTCAATGGTTACGTGGTGGAGCATGACTACTCCATGAAGTGATACGTCACTCATGCACGATTTCCTTTCTATCCAAAGCACTACACGTTCAAAAGACACTCACCCCTGGGAAAAGAGGAGCTCTGGAGAGATCCTGTCGAGAGTTGGACAGCCGCACAGGGCCATCGCCAGCTCCAGTTCCTCGCGCAGGATGGTGAGCACGCGCTGAACTCCGGCCACGCCATCAACAGCCAGTCCCCAGAGGACCGGGCGCCCAAGCAGCACCGCCCGCGCGCCCAAAGCTAAAGCCTTGAGCACATCGGTCCCGCGCCGGATGCCTCCGTCCACGTAGACTTCGCAGCGCCCGGCAACCGCCTCGACGATCTCCGGCAGGGCCTCGATACCGCTCACACAGCCGTCAAGCTGGCGACCTCCGTGATTGGAAACAATGAGGGCCGCGACATCCAGTTCCAGCGCTATGCGGGCATCTGCGGGGGAAAGGATTCCTTTGAGAATAATGGGAAGCGTGGTTTGCGTTCGCAGCCAGGCAATATCTTCCCAGGTAGCCTGGCAGGCATCCTCGCGCGGTGCCACACTGCTGCCGGCGAAGTTGGCCGCCTGATCGGGCGAGACGTGGAAATGGTTGCGCAGATCGCGCTCTCGTTTGCCCAGGCGTGGCCGGTCCACCGTCACCACCAGTGCCCGGTAGCCCGCTGCCTCAATACGCTTGAGTAAGGCTCGGGTGACTCCCCGCTCATAAAGATACAGCTGTTGCCAGAGCAAGGCCCGCGCCGGGGCAGCAGCCGCAATCTCTTCAAGAGGACGACTTGCGTTGATGCTGAGGACAGTAAGTACCTCAAGGGTGCCTGCCGCTTGCGCAATGGCGCATTCCGCCTCTGCATGAGCGAGAGCCGCGTACGCCGTGGGAGCCACGATCAGTGGGCAAGACACTGGTGTAGACAACAGGCTGGTTTCGAGAGCAACGCGGCTAACATCGCGGAGCACACGCGGCTGTAAGGCAATGCGGTCGAACATGGTGCGATTACGGCGGAGCGTGACTTCATCAGCGCTGCCTCCGGCGTAGTAATCCAGCACGACGCGGGGAAGGGAAGATCGCGCCTCCTCTTCGTAATCCCAGAGGTTATACGGCATGGGACATCTCCTTCAAACGTGTTTCCAGTTCCACAAAGAAACGGTCAAGCGGGCGCAAACACCGCCAGGAGCAGCATCGTCAAGAAACAAGATGAAGCAGAGGCTACCCTGTCCCTGCATGGCCTGTCAGTCTGCCGCAACCGGTACCTGCAAAAATCCTGTTCTTTCCTTTCTCGCCGCACGCTACGCTTGCATGTGGCGTGACTCCCTTTGTTCCTCGCTCGCTTCCCGCGTTTGCACTCGCCCAGCAGGAGAAGCACTCTGCACCTCGGCTCGCGACGAGAGGAGAAGATAGCCCGTATTCATCACCGCGACGATATCCAGGCCGAGCGGCCAGATCTTGGCGCGCAAATCGCTCATCAGGTGCATAAGACGAATGCGAGCCTGCTTGATCTGCGCTGCCTCGGTCAGCTGCGTCTCCTGCATGAGTGTCAGAAACTGCGCGTAGGGAACACACTGATTCGCCTGTTCCAGCAGCAGGGCCAGCACCTGATACTCGGTTGGCGTGCAGGCGATGAGCGTTTGATCGATCACCAAGGCGTGCTGAGCCTCATCTCGCTGGATGCGATGTCCCGCCACGTGGGGCCCTGGCTGTAATCCGCCAGCATCCCGAACACCGCGCGTTTCTCTCCTGGGTTGGGTCATCCCGACTCGCCTTTCTGCTTTTCAGACGTGCTCACGATACGCTCATCACTACCTCCAGACCAAGTGTACAAGGATCATCGCCCCAAAAGGGGGAACACCTGACCTCTTTTTTGGATCACATGTGACCGATTTTCCTGCAGATCACCTGCACGGTTGCCTGTCTCCCCCTCTAATCATTTCTTTTCTTTCTGGCCTTCCCCAGCATCACCTGCACACTTGGCGCGCGAGGGCGGCCAGCAGACCTGGATCACGGCGTGCAGCACCAGGCCAGATAGGTCAGGATACAGATGCGTATCCTGCGCCAAGGGCCGTATCCTGCAAGGCAATCTGTCATCATCCGTCTGCGTGGTCTGCTCACAGACGGTCATCTGATCGTTCCCAGCCAGGAGTATTGGCGATCAGCCTGGCCAGGGCTGATGAATGGTTCGACCAATCTTCGAGCTGCGAGAGCGAAAAACAGGCCGTGATCGGCGGTTGTGGGCGATAGTTTCCACGCAGGCCGGCGCATTCCTCAGTAGCTTCGCCAGTATTCCTGTGCTTGTAGATTGCTCTCCGACAGGGAGGTGCGCGCTCCTGGGGGTGACCAGCACATTCGCGCTGGCTTCATCCAACAGCGCTGCTGACACGGGCAGGGCTGTTGGGAGAATCGTCAGATCCCGATCCGCCCGGCGCTGCAGCAGGTGGTGAACAAACTCCACCTGCTCTTTGAGCACAGTGCATAGCGCTGCTCGTGGTTCATCTCTGACCGCGAGCAGCGAGATAGCTCTCCCCCTGCTGGAAAAAGTCGGTCGTCGACACAGCCCAGAATCATTCGTCTCCCCATCTCTCTATACTGGCTGTGCTTCCATACCGATGCTCCCCTCATCTATCCAGGCCAGGGCGAGCAGAGACGCGGCCAGACGTCGGGGCATGCTAAAAAAGGGCGAGTGGCTACTCGGCAAGGAAACGACCACCTCGCACGGAGTTGCGGCGACCATTTGCTGCTGTACAGCCAGTGGGATCATGCGGTCGTCGAGGCAGGAGAGATACGCTCGCGGCACAGACTCAAAGCGCTGGGAAAGCGTGACCGACGCATTGAGCGGCTCCAGTGGTTCTGGACACAAGAACTTCTGGGCCAGGGCTACATCCGCGCTGGGACAGTCATGGTACAGCAGGAGTTGCGCTTCCTCCAGCCTCTTCAGACGCATTCCCTGTTCGGTGATGTCGATGGCCTTGAGCGCAGGCGTTTCCTCCTGCGCGGTCATGAGTTGCCGGGCGCTCTGGCCATGACGTGGTAACGCCGCGGTCAGGTAGACCAGGCACGCAATGTCGCCTGGACACGCTTCCGCCACCTGGGAAATCGTCATGCCGCCCAGAGAGTGTCCGACCAGAATCACTGGTGTCCGAGCGCGCTGAACCAGGCTGGCAATGCGTTCGACGTAACTGGCAAAGGTGACCTCGGCCAGCGGCGTGTGATCGCGTCCGTGACCGGGCAGATCAGGCGCCAGCACCGTGTGGCCCGCCGCCTGCAACAAGGGCACCAGATGGCGCCAGCACCAGCCACCATGCCAGGCGCCATGTACGAGAATATAGGTCCGCGAGAGGTTTCTGTAGTTCATCATCGAGCATTCTCCTTGACTTCTGCACCGCGCAAGCGGTGCGCTCTTCACTCATTCCAGAGGTGTTTCGCTCACCCCCTCCTTTGCAAACAGGGCGATCCGCTGAGAGAGTATCGGCATCGCGCCTTGCGCGAGGGTGAGCTGCGGAGCACCGGATTGCTGGCAAGCCACGTGCTGAAAAACAGGGGCGGTTACTCCCAGCCTCGTGACCAAGCTGGCCGTCGTGGTATACAGATGCAGCGCTGGAAGGTGGGCCAGCAGCGCACAAGCGGTTCTGGCGAAGCGGCGCTCCTGGTCAATCTCCGGGGCGACATAGACCAGCATGGGCGGGACCGCTCCCCCTCTGGCCCACTCACGCGAGGTCAGATACGCCGCGTAGGTTGCACATTTGCGCTCCAGATCTCGCACACCCATTGTCCCCCGGTCCCATTCCAACCAGAACCGCACCTGTCGCGTGCCCATTTGCACGCAGGCGAACGCATCGGGCTTGAAATGGTAGACTTGCTCGCCGTAGGTGAACACCTGCTCGCACATCGCTCCGGTTTCCCACCAGCACAGGCGCGAATCTGCCGCCAGGCTCGTCGCCACATTCGCGAAGAAACTGTAGACTCCGGCTGTGTGGCGAATCTGATAGAGCAACCCGACGAGTCCCCGTTGCACGAGCGGAGCATCGGGCCTGATCGGCACACGCACGAAGCGGTAGACGTGACAGGCAGCGCAGCGAGCCAGCAGACGCAGACCTGTCTCCACCAGGTGCCAGCGCGCGCCTGCCTGTGTTTCGACTCTGGTGAGCAGCCCCATCCTGGCGAGGGAAGCCAACAGCATCTGGGCCGTCTTCTCGCGCACCCCAAGCCAGACGCTCAGTTCCTCCCGCGAGAGCAATGGATGCTCCCACAGGAGCAGGAGGATCTCCCACTCGCGGGGGGCGAGCAACAAACTGAGCAGGCGGTAATCCCTCTGGCGCGTCGTCTCACTGCCTTGCACAGCCATCTGACTCTCTCGCTGCGCCGCTGCGGTCAGTCCATACGAATGTTTGCCAGGATATGCTGGCACGCACGCCACCTGCGCGGATTCTGGATGGCGAACGCCGTGCTGCTCCCCGATGAACCAGGCGCTTGCTTCCTCCAGCAGCTCTGGGAGCGCCGGAGTACTGGACGGAGAGAGCAACTCCTGGAGATGGCACGGCCTGCTCGTGCCAAGGGTGCGCCAGGCCAATCGCCACCCATTCTCCAGGTGCCCATCCTCGGCCAGCGTGGTAATCGCGCCTACCAGCCCTTCCTGGCGCAACCGAGTGGCCACCTGCGCGTTCGCCAACTGCCACCATTCAGCCTGACGAGCAGAAGTGGCCAGGATCAGTACCAAGGGCATCTGACTGGAGGAGCGTTCCGCCGAATCGCGCCAGCGCACCAGGCGATCCAGCCGATGCTGCAAGAGCCGCCCGTCGTCGAGGGGGCAATGTAAGAACAGAAAGGTATGCCACTCCTCCCGCTGATCGGAAAAGCGCACACAGAGCGCCAGCGCCCCATCAGCCCGCACGCTGAGCATGCGCTCCGCTTGCCCCCGTGCCACAAAGGGATGGTGATAGTCACGCAGCCAGTTCCAGCGCACTGCGCTCGCCTCTTCTCCGGTTCCCACTCTAGCCAGGGCTCGTCCCGCATAATGCACCAGGCCATTCACCACACCCTGCACCGCAAGCCATATCGGCAGGCGGGGCAGCAGGCTCACGAGCTTCTCCCGCTCCTCACGGAACACAAGCCTGCTGCCCTGACCGCCCACATGCCAGGTGGCACAGAGAGATCTGCCTGGCGGGCTCAGGTGGTAAAGCCGCTCCCTGGTCGAGGTCCCCAGGCGCACTGACTCGATCAATTGCCGGTCCTCCAGTTCGGCGATCCGGCGATAGACCGCGCCCCGGCCCTCCCAGGGACCGAGAGCTACCACGAGATCCTGCGCGCGCTGAAAGGGATAGCGTTCCAGCCACCGCACAAGACGCTGCTGGCCCAGATCCATCGGCGTGGCTAGCTTACTCCGCATCCGTCTTGCCCCCCTCTCCGCTGCTCCCCATCCCGTTTTCGCCGCCGGCATACATCGTATGTTGTGGGGGCGTCGAGGATTCCTTGCTCTGCTCGCTTCCTCCCTTCCCGCTGCCTCTGCCTCCGTGATGTCTCTCCTCTGAGGAGAGGACCTCTCGCACGCGCGCCTCTTCTGTCCCCGACCATACCACCTCATAGCCCTTAGCACCCCGGCGCGCACGTGCCGGCTTCATCAGGTGCCGACGTGCCTCGTTGTCCAAAAGCCCCTGATCCACTGTCCCGGCCGGGCGCCCATAGCGTGCGCGGCACAGATGCACTATGGCACGCTGCCGCTCGTCAGAGATGGGTTCTGGAGCGTTCAAACGCATGGAGAAGGTGGAAAGACGCTTCCCATCAAGCGAGAGGCGTGCATAGCACGAATAGTCCGGCAGCTGGATGATATCGTCCGGTTCGACCCCCGGCAGATGCAAGAGCCTGGCATCCTCGGCGGCCAGGGCAAAGGCAAACAGGTGATCAACATTGGCGAGCACCGTAGCACGCAGCGTGCGCTCAAAACGATCGAGATACGCCAGCGATTGGGTGGCCAGGGCAAAACTGCCTCCATACTTGCGCAGTTCGGCCAGCATGGTTTGGTAATCCACTTTGAGCGTTTGAAATTCATCAATGAGCACCAGAAAGCGATGCCGCGCTTCAGGACGTGTGCGCGCCTGTTCCTCCAATGCTGTTTGAAAGAAGCCGAGCAGGAGCGAACCAAAAAGGGCCGCTAGGTCTGCGCCCACATCCCCGGCAGCACAAGACAGCAACACCAGCTTCTCCTGGCAAATGAGGTCGGTGAAGTTGAGCGAGGAGCGCGGTTGGCCCAGGATGCGCCTGGAAATACGGCTGCTCGCGAACTTGGACAGCTTGGTGACCAGACTCGATGTGAACTCGGCCTGCTGCCGTCCATCGAGCTGCTCGTAGTAGTCATTCCACCAGCTGAGTATGTGCTTATCCTGCACCAACTCGAACACGGCATACCGAAACGTCTCCTGGCGAAATAGGTGAACCACATCCAACAAAGTAAATTGCTGGTCAGGACCATTTTCCGGATTGGTGGTGATGATGGTGAGATTAGCCTCCGCCAGCGTTTTACAGCCGTACTCCAGGAAGTTTTCCGTGCGTGGACCATAGCTCGTCGGCCAGAGCGCTTCCACAACCTGGATCAGGTTATCAATAATTTTGTCCCGATCCTGTCCCTGGCTCATATCCAGCGGATTAAAGCCCACCGGGTAATCCCGATCGGCAAGGCGGACCAACACCACATCATCAACCAGGCTCGTTGGTACATTGCCAGAGACATGTTCCACCTGATCTCCGTGAGGATCAACAAACAGCACCCCACCCTTGCCCGCAGGATGTCCGGTAGTCCGCGCCAGAGCAAAGGCCTGCATCAGGTGCTCTAGCAAGGTGCTTTTGCCTTTCCCTGTCGAGGCCGCGATTAGCATATTGTGCCAGAGGCACGAGAACGGCAAATACACCGGAAGGCTCTGCCCAGCATGCGTCGAAATGCCGAGGGGATATCCATTCCCTCGCGACAAAAGAGCGGGAGCGAGGAGTGTGCGTGTATTTTCCTGCTCGACATAGGGAAGATCGGGCAGATCCTGCGCCTGCGGCAAATGCCAGAGCGCGGCGAGATCGGCCACGCTCAGATAATGGTTGGAGCGCCGCAGATCAGAGGCCCAGCCTGACTTTCTCACCCACCGACGCGCGGGCGACGCGAGCAGCCTGCGTACGCGCCTGCCGGAAAGCCGGCGCGGCACAAAGTAGCCGCCGGCAGCCAGGTGATACTGTTGATAGGAAGCAACAAGCATCTGAAGGAGGTCTTCTCGCACACGCCGACGCGCGAGTGCGGCCTTTCTGCGACGCCACCAGCCGCGCAGCCGGGCGCGTTCCCGGTGCCAGGCGGCTTGCCAGAAGAGTTTCCAGCCTCGTTTGGTCCAGCGTTTCCGGCGCTGGACCGTTTTCTGTACGCGTTCCCAGGTGAGCAGAATGCGATTCCACTGTTTTTGGAAGAAGGTGCCCATCTCTTGCCGGTCGGGCACAGACTTCTTCCGCAGGCGTGGCCACCGCTCACCAGGACTCAAGACAAAGAGCCGCAAACGGACGCGATACGCCGGGCGGGCGGTTTTCTCTCCAACCAGGCGCTGATCATAGATCCTCGCTCGTCCAACAGAGCTAGTAAGCAAAGCAGCCCCGTACATGAGCGAGAGCAGTATCAGCAAGAGAAGAAGTCCGGCGGCGCTGATGGTGAACGTTTGCATGCCGGTCAGTTGCGGCGCTTTGCCATGCAGAATGGCGCTTCCAGCCTGCAAAAGCCAGGGCGGAACGATGCTGGCGAGCCGGGTACGGAAACGGAAGGCGAAGAGCAGCGCCAGCACCAGCACGAACATGCTGCCTACCTGCGCCATACTCGGCGTTGAGCTGGAAGCGTTGCTGAGCCGCTGTTGTGTGCGCTCTTGTTCTAAGGGGTGCTCAACCGCGCGCCGCCGCAGCGGAGCCGACCAGGTGGGAGAAGCGGGCAAAAGCGCTAGTTGTACCACCGCGCGCGACTCCGGTGGGAGACCGCCAAAGGCTGCCAGGACACTGAGTAGCGGGTCCGTGCCTTCCGCCAGCCACTCGCGTGGTTTCCAACTGCGCAGCGGCAGATCGGACGTGGCTCCCGCACGAAGTTCCATCCCTGAGCATTCCTCCCCCTCCAGAAGTTGGAGTGGATCGGCGCCCTCAGCGCAGATAACGGCCTGGGGGTAACGGGCCTGGATCTGCTGCTCGAGGTAACGGAGAGCCACGGGACGATCTGCCCGCAGGAAGAAGTGGCGGGTACGCGTTGTCGCAGCTAGTTCTAGAGCAACTGGCGAACGCTGATCAAGTGCCAGTCCTTGCATCGTCGTTTCAAGTGCGGGCAGATCGCGGGCACCACTGGCCCGCGAGACTTGCACGCGCGCTACCAACGAACCTTTCGGTGTGGTCATAGGTGTTCTCCTCCTGGGACCTGGACAAACTGTCCCGCCGCTTTTCCGATCATGTCGTTGGTCGCCCCTCCTTCTCGCGAAGCATTCCATTCGGCCATGGCGGCTAGCTCAACCGGGTGGGTCGTGCAGATTTCATGCTCGGCAACCCCCGCTCCAATCGTGAGTAGCACCCGGCGATCTCCTACCAGGACCAGGGCTTCATTCACCCCGAAGGAGTTCAAGCGCCGCGCTTCCAGGGGCGTCAGGTCAAAGCGGCTCGCGACGGCTTTGAGACTGGTGCGGTCTTGCTTCTTCAGGACTTTCATGGCCGCGTTGGAGGCGACGACCGCGCCATGAGCATCTTCCACAAAGCGCTCCGGACTCTGCGTCATCACCACCAGACGCATGTAGCGTTTGCGTGCCCGGCGGGAAAGATCGGACAGAAACACGCCCCCCTCCGGGTAGGCAAGGAGCGAGGCCGCCTCATCGATGTAGAGCGCGCGCCGCACAAAGGGAGAGGAAACGGCCTGCGTCCAGAGAAAATCGGCGATCAGGAAGATGCCAATCGGGCACAGATCGCCGCGCATCTCAAAGATATTCCAGACCAGCAGATGCGCGTCGAGCGGCACGTTTGTTTGCTCAGCAAACAGGCTGGCGAGACTACCCTCCACGTAGCGCGAGAGCCGCAAGGTGAGATCAAATTCATCCTTGCCACAGACGTTTCCTTTAAGCACCTCATAGAGATCGCGCAAGAGCGGCGGCTGGTGGTAGTGCGTGCGCGGGTCAGCGCTGATGCCCACCCGACGGTACGTTTCGTAGAGCGCGTGATCGAGCAGCGAGCGTTCCCGCATCGTCAGTTTGGTGCCATGATCGGCCAGCAAGATATCTAGAAAGCTGAGCAGATCGGTCACCTTTTCGGCCAGCCGATCACCTTTGTTGACCTGGGCCAGGTAGGCAGCGAAATCGGTGCCGGGCGGGCGCAGATCGAATGGATTGAGATGATGGTTGCTTCCGGCGGCCAGGTGGACCACAGCCCCCCTCAGCGCTCTGGCCAGCCGTTCGTATTCACCGTCGGGATCGATGATGGATGTTTGCTCAGCCAGCATTCCGCTCTCCAGTATCGAGCGTTCAACCCAGAGTTTGCCGAAGTAGGATTTGCCTCCACCGGTGACACCGCCGACAAAGGTGTGCGGATTTTCCAGGCTGGCGTCCCAGGGATCAAGGAAAACCGGCTCACCGTTGCCGGTGATACCCAGAAAGGTGCCACCGGGCATCTGTAGCGCATTGGAAATGAATGGAAAGGTGGTGGCCAGGCTGCTGGTGTCCAGGGTGATCGTGCGACGCAGTTCATCGCGACCCTCTGGCAGGAACGAGCGGAATGCCTGCGCGTGCTCAAAGGTGGTCGGATGCGCTACGGCATCTAAAAAGACGGTTTGGAGTAAGGCCATCACGCGCTCGCTCCGCTCATCGAGCAGCGCACGGTTGGGAGCGCGCACAAGCAGGAACAGCGAGGTTTCCAGGATGCCCTCGCCTCCACTGGCAAGTTGACTCATCAGCCTGGTCACGTCGTGGTGAGCCACCTCCGTTTCGGGGTCCTCACTGCGGCCCGTACGGCGATTGAAGCCTCGCAGGGTCGCGTAGGCGGACCGGCGGCGTTTGAGCTGACGCAGCATCAGCCCCTGATCCTGAGGATGCAGGTGCATCACGATATCCAGAACCTCATCGTGCAAAAGCAAGGGGGCCAGCCAGCCAGAGGAAGAGACTTCGCGCGGGAAAGCGGTCACAGCAATGCCTCGCACCAGGTCTCCGTCAATGGTAAGTACATCGCGCTCTTCCTCAATTGCAGCAGGAGCGAGCAGGTCAGCCAGGCGCAAAAGGTCGGGAGGGGGAAGCGCATCAGATTGAGACTTGCTCTGGTCTGACGCGTGCTGCTGTTGCTTGCGAGCAGGCCGAGCCTGCGCACTGGTGTCCTGTTGGAGCCTCTGCAGAGAAACAAGATCCTGTGCAGAGAACGGGCACATCTCCACCGACGGATAAAAGGGAGACACCCCGGCAGGAAAGGCGGAACGTTTGGTGGTGGGCTGTTCATCTGCAGAGAATGGACGCATCTCTACCGATGGGGAAAAGGAAGACACCCCGGCAGAAGAGACCAGCTGCTGCACGGTGGGCTGTTTCTCAGGAATGGAATGCGAAAGAACCTGGGGCAGATGACCCACCGAGACCAGGTGGACATGCTGAAGGGGACGAGCAAACGCTCGACTCGGAGAAAAACAGCGGTGATAGAAGCGTGCCAGGTCTTCCCCGAAAAGGGTGCGGGTGCGCAGCCCCAGACCAGCGAGTGCTGCGCGTACCATCTCCACTCGAATAGCCAGTTCCTGCAAAGCGCGAGCTCGCATTTCTTCCTGGCGAGCCCGCCGCCGTTTCTTGCGCCAGCCGCGCGCGGAACCAACCAGGTCGGGGGCAGGAACTACGATGTAACAATGCCGCTCAGTGAGCGTCCTCCGGCTGCCGACCATGCTCAAAAGACGATCCACGTCCATTGCCAGGTCGTACCAGCCCGGTCCCTCTGCTGGGCGCTCCTGGGGCGAGGGAACATGCGTATGAATCCGCGTCAGATAGGGGCGCAAATCGAGCGGTTCGTTGCGAATGATGATTTGCAGCGAAAAGGTCAAGGTCTTCAGAAAATTGCGGTAGCGTTCAAGTAATGCCTCCTGCTCCTCTGCCGATTTGAGCACAAAATTGACCGAGGAGACTTCCAGCACAACCCGGTAGGCGCGCCTGGTTGGGGAGGTCGGCGCCCACAGACACAGCACTTCCCCCATGATTTCTCTCGCCCGCACATAATGCTGCTGGCAGCTTCCCGGCTTGTCAAAGCGCCGCATGACTCACCTCATGTGTCGATGTCGTGGGGGTCGTGTCTGTGGTGTCTTCGACCTCTCCGACGACACCGGGATCCTGGAAGCGCACCGAACGCCAGACCAGGCACTTTGGCCGTCCCCAGTAGCGCAGGAGCGTCAAGGTCCACCGATCAAGCGTTTGTCCGGCAATGCGCAGGAAGGCGAAGGCAAGGGCGACGAATGCCGGGACGAGCGCGAGGAGCAAGCGGACGATCTGACCACCAGGAGCACCTGTCAGCACGTGCAAATGGAGCCAGAGATTGTAGCTGGTCGCCGCCCCAAGCGCCAGCAACAAAAACTGGCGCACCGAGAGATTGACCTCGCCAATGGAGAGAATCGTCTCCGGCACATTCAGATGCGTCGGAACCACGTGAGTCTTCCGTGTGGGTGTTTCTCCCATGCTTTCCTCCTATTGACCCACGGTAGCGCCCTTGACCATGGCGCCAATGGTCCCAGCGAGAAAGGCCAGCGCCAGGCCAACCAGGGCAGCATAGAGCGCGCTCATCGCGTGCTGTTTGGTGCGCTCATTGCCGGTGGTGCCGCTGGCCCCGTACAAGAGGGCAGCCCAGGCGAAGAAGAAGATGGAGACAGCCAGAGCAAAGCCGGTCAGATCCGTATAGAGGTTGTTAAAGAAGCCTGCAACGCTGCCCAGAACCAATCCGAGACGGCTGGCTGAAGACACCGCCAGTCTGAGGCGAGCGTCAACCAGTGCTAGAAGCAGGTCAACAGAGTTCATACACTTGTTCCTTCCTCTCACATGCGCGCGATACACACGCAGCGCTCTTTCCCTCTCGTCCTGATGAAGAGAAGAGAGGACGAGAGGGAAACGAACATGGTTTTATGCTGGCAAAGGCACCGCGGCAAAGCGGCCCACCACTGCTGAAATTGCGCAACGGAGAGCGTGTGCCGGTCCCAGCTCGAACTATCGACGAGATCGGCGGTGTTGGCCGCCTGATTGCCGCCGACCACTACAACGATGTGCCCACCTGGATAGCGGCTGGGAGGCCAGCTGACGATCACCGGCTAGTCCTCATTCGCAGCAGCGAGCACCTGGGCCAGCGAGAAGTCGCCCCCCCAGGTGGTCTGGAAACCAAACTGCTGCATGGTCGCAGCGATCCCCTGGTCGGCGGTGAGCCCCTCTTGCGGCGTGATATATCCCAGGCGCGCCTCGACCTGGAGCACGTCGGTGATGCGATAGCGGCCACCGTAAGCATTCAGCACTTCGGTCATGGCTGCGGCTGAGCAGGCAGAAGAGGCCCAGGTATGATACTGCGCCGGGTCAAGCTGGTCGATGCGCACTACCCGCCCGGAGGAGGCCCCGGCTCCCCCATCTGGGGGAGCCAGATGTCGGATAAAGCCCTCTGCTGTATAGCGTGCCCACGTGACCAGAAGGGTCCCACCTGCTGCGAGCGGCATAGAAACGAGCGGGCTGGGACCATTGGCCTCCGCAAAGGTCAGCGAACCGTTGTGGTTGCCAACTCCAGGGCTGACACTGATCACGATCCCGGCGTGCCCCTCGCCATGGAAGAGAGGTGAATCAAAGATGAGAATATCTCCCGGCTCCGGCATGGCGCCACCGTTGGGGATCTCAATCCATCCCGGTTGCCGGTTGTTGGCATACGCCATGGTCCACCACTCGATAGCAGTAGCGACATTGACCAGGGGCAGCCCGGCCCATCCGTAGGCCATCCCGACGAAGACGCCGCACTGCAAATTCCCGTTTTGCCTCCAGCCGCAACCAGGACCGCACACGCTATCCCAATAGGCGAGTGCGCCCTGGGGAAACCCGCTGTCCATGACGACATCATATCCATACGGTCCCCCATCGTGCAGGTGGGAAGCCATGGCCAGCGCATTCAACACCACCTGCCTGTTGCCGCCGCCTTCCCCGCCAGTTGACATGGTGAGGACTCCCCAGATTCCGACCATGAGCCCGGCGCATCCGAGCAGGCACAAGCCACTCAGGCCCAGTATCCACAGAAGAAGCTTCCTGTTCATCTCAGATTCCATCCTTTCCTTCTCGTGCTCAGAACAAGAGCAGCAGCGAACCACTTTCCTCGGTCACAATTGTCCCATTTATCACCTGACTGCCAGCCATATCACCGCCCATATCTCCCCACATGGCGTCCCCGGCACTCGTGCTTCCGCTCAAGTCACTGCTCACCCCACTTCCGTCACCGTTCCCACTCCCTCCGCCGCCACCGAAGCCGTCCATCATGGGGTGCAACGCCCATTGCTGGAGCATCCCCGGAATTTTGAGCACCAGCAGCAGCACGCCAATAGCCAGAAAGGCGGTAGCCAGCACTTTGTCAAGCCTGAACAGAGACGTTGAGGCAATCGCCGTAATGAGGACACTTCCCAGGCCAAGAGCGACAACCTGCAAGAGCTGCACCAGGACGGAGGAGGCAAACAGCGTCAGCCAGAGTCGTCCCCAGCGCAGCGTCTGAGGCAGCATCAAACAGCCCAACCCTAAGGGAGCCATTGCCACGCCGAGGGCGACCAGGGCGATCCGCATGATCATCTGGATGAGCAACAAAAAGACGAGGATGGCAAGCACGACCATCAGAATGAAGGACAACAATCCCGTGAGCGGGCTGGTAAAGATCCCGGCCACAATATTGGTCAGCATGGCCAGGCCAACGATGTGAAAGACCGCCAGCGACAACTGGTTCTCGAAATCGATGAACAGGCCTACAAAGGTCTGATTGAAATGCACGGCCGCCATGACGAGCACCGTGCGCGGGATCAGTTCACTGAACGAGGCGTGAAGCATGCGCAGGTGATGGCCAACCATGACGTTATACGCCCCAACCACCAGCATGCTGGCCAGCGCAACATCGATCACGCCGATAAACAGGGTGTTGAGCGCGAGAATGACCTGATTCTGATAGCTATCTGCTGGCGGCGTTTGATAGAGAATATCTGCCGGATTCTGTAAGATCTGATTGGCAACCGGCTGCAACGCATTCTGCACTTGTGTGGCGATCCAGGACGAAAGGCTAGTAGCGACACAGCCTGGATCAAAGGGATTGCACAAAGCCGGGGCTGTTGGGGCGAGGACGTTTCCTCCTGCGCCTTTCATCTCGTCGCCAGTGGTCGAAGCACTCGGAGGCGTGGGGAGCGATGGAGCAACGCCGAGGGGAACCAGCACAACCCTGTTTGCGCCAGGCACATGGAGCTGGACCCATCCCAGACAGGCGAGAGCAACAAGCGTGCAGATCCACAGAACGAGCTGGTTGAACTGCGCGCGCGCATGCTTCCGGTGCGCCCCTCGAGATCGCCAGGTATTGAACCAGATTCCCAGGAGCGTTGCTATCCGCATGGCATCTTTCCTTTCCGACTGCGACGCCCGGCTCGCTCCCGGATGTCACCGTCTGCTTTCCTGAGCAGGCAGAAGGAGAGCGTGTGGTGCCAGGGATCGATTGCCCTCTGCGCAGCAGACGATCAACAGGGACGGAGAGGGGAGAGGGCAATCTCTCCACAAGCACGGTCAGTCGCATGAACTAAACCGTATGACAAGGCTCCAGGGCGATGACGGCAGGTCCAATCACACAAACACGCTGCCGTCTTTGCACGCCGCATGCCTCGTCGAAAGGAAGTGTACCGAAGAAACGAGCAAAAAGGGGGGAGGAGTATGATATCTTTTTCGGGAGACATCTCCCGAAAAAACGGTCAAACGTGATCCATTTTTCCGGTCTGTTTGACCAAAAAACTGGAAGAGGCCTCGCAGGGGTACCTAGCCGTTAAGCTCGATAGGGGAGAGCATGACACCTGCTGTATCGCATCATGAACAATGGCGAGCGCAGCTACCCAGCGATCTCTGCATAAATATCAGTCTACAAGTAATGACGAAAGATCTATTCTTGTGATTTATCGCTTGTAAGAATCCAACCTACTCCTACAACACGAAGAACACTCAGACCGGTATTTTGTAATTTCACACGTAGCGCACCGATATGGCGCTCGATAGAAGACATCAGATGAGTGTCGCTGGCGTTGTTCTTTCCCCTGCTCTGAACTGCCGCCTCTGTAAGTTCTTCCTCCGTCACAAGCGCGCCTGCTCGGCTGAGTAGGAGAGAAAAAAGGCGATACTCAATGGGAGTAAACCGGAGAAGGAAGAGCTGATCAATGACTATCACGCGGAGAGTAGCTGAATACTCTAGTGTATGACGACCGATTTTGATAGGGCCGCTTAGTTTGGGCGGGCGGCGAAACGGTAATCGTGATCTTGACATAGCTGTTCCCTACGTATAAGAAAATGGACATCTGCATGAAAACTCAACTTTGCGCAAAGTTGAAGGAGATAAAAAGCCCGAAGAGGCGGGCAAGAAAATGGCGATTCAGAACGATTCTTCTGGAAACCGCTGATTGCTCCAAGTGATGTTTGCCAGGGGTAACAGGTGGATCAAGCCTGCGTCTAATGCAGCTTGATTGTGATTGTACTGCTGTCATACGGTAACCTCTACCTGTAGGTAAATTGGCATGTGCGATTTTAACTGAAGAGAAAAGTGCCAGCTTCGCACATCTTTACAAATGTTATTTCGTTTACATTTGTAAAGTTTGGTCCAATATGTTCCTCTTGTTTCCAATTGAGAAAATTTTTACAGGATGCCTGTCTAAAGAACTTTTACCTCTTAACTATAAATACTTTCGGCGCATATGTCAAGAGCATTTGCTTTGAATGTTATAATTAAGAAGGGGAGGTCGTTGCTTTCTGCCTCAAAGAAGAAGTATATTCTTTCTGGGTCAAGCCAGAGGAATAAATTGATTGAGAGATGAGCGGTACGAGTATATGGGTGATGAAAGTAGAAACAAGCCACCGCAATCTATTGCGGAGTGGCAACAGATACTAGGACAGATTATCGAGAATGAGCAGATACTTTTTGCTCTTGCCGATGAGCTAGGAATACATCAGGATACGATCAAAAGATGGACCCAAGGGACTATTCCGCGCAACGCTGTACGAATGCTGCGTGCTCTCTGCTCGGCCTCTTCATTTCCGAGTGATTTTCGAGGAGCGTTTGTTGAAGCGGTAAGTAAGTCGTATCCAGACTTTGGACAGGCACCCAATCCTTTGCTGGAGAATATTCCGGTCAAAGAGATCCCGAGTATTTTTTACTCGCAGATTTATCGGTCCTTTGCTTATGTTGCAGAGGATCTGCTATTTTGGACACTGACAAGCACGATCACTCATCAAATGTTTGGACACCTGGACGCTGATCAGGCGGCGGGAGTATCAGCGATGATTTTGCTTTGTACTCCTCCCGCTCGCGACTGTGTGCAATCTCTGTATGCCCCGGTCAAACAGATTGGGGAGCGTCCATCGCCTCTCCCCATCAATTTTCCACACCTTGTAGGACTGGAATCGCCACTGGCAGATATAACCCCGCGCTATCAGCGTCCGGCTATCTTCAGCGAGCAGGATATTCGGGCGTTTACCAGCTTGTCTTTCCCTGCCGAAGTCATCAGCTTGCTCTCCATTCCTATCCAGCGACGCGGGAAAGTCGCTGGCTGTTTTCTTGTGTCATCTTGTAAACAGTCGTATTGGAACGATCAACGTTCTCTCGTGGCATACGAGTATAGTTTGCTGCTAGGGCTGGCATTTCGCGATCAAGACTTCTACGCCAGGGAGCAGCTTTGTTTTGGAAGCTTTCCGTCTGCCGCTTTCCAGCGGCAAGAGGAGCAGCGCTATCCTTTTAGGCAGCGAGTAAGGAATCTCTGGCGGGAAAGACACCATTTGAGTAATGAACAGCTTGAGATCCTTGCTTTGCAAGGTCTTGAGCAGAATCTTCTTGGAATAGGAGAAAAGAATGAGTGAAGGAAACACGTACTTGCTAGATCCAGAAGCAGAGGGGGAAATGATTCGATTAGCGAGGCAGGGACGGCTCATAACTCAGGCCGTCGGGCTATTCCCCCCAAACGTCAATCCTCTTGTGCTTCCATCGGTACAGGCAGCGGACGAACCACGAGGATCATATGTGCTTGATATTGGTTGTGCTACTGGCGAATGGGCGCTGGAGCTGGCGTCAAAATTTCGTCAGTTTCAGGTTTTTGGTATAGATATCAGCGAGCGCATGATTGCCTATGCATCCAAGCAAGCGGAAAATCAGGAGCTTGCCGCAACTACGCATTTCCAAGTTGCTAACGCTTTACATGTGCTTCCGTTTCCCGACAACTATTTTGATCTGATACATATCCGGGTTGCGGTGGGATTTATTCCGCGAGATCGCTGGGTGGACGTGTTCCGTGAATGTTGGCGGATACTGAGGCCACAAGGAATTCTTATTTCGACAGAAGGAGAAGCGGGAATAACGACATATGAAAATCCAGCCACGGCTACGATCAATAAATGGTTGGTCGAGGCACTATGGGTAAGTGGCTTGGGCTTTTGGGATGGAGTCGGATCGGCACATGGCATACATGCCATGCAGCCGGTTTTTTTTCAGCGCGTAGGATATAGAAATGTTGAGTTCTTCCCATGGATGGCTTACAACTCCTATGGTTCACCCCAGTACCAGGCATGGCTTGATCACCTCAAGATTACCGTCCAAGCGACGGAGCCTCTTATCTGTGGGGCATTACATGTTCCAAAAGAGGAGTTTCAGGCAAAACTTGAGGAGAGTGTGATGGAGGCCCGCTTAGATCGGTACCAGTGTTATACTACTTTCTTGACGCTCACTGGTCAGAAAATTCTTTGAGATACAGGAGTAGTTATGCCTCTTATCTATAGCAATGCGTTTTACACCGTTGCTTTCGTCTTTCTTTTCCTTGCCTGGTGCGTCTCTGAGTTAACAGGGCCAGCGAGATGGCAGGGCTCGGATAAGGCGCACAAGCAGGATCGCGGTTCAACAATGCTACTTGCAGCATCGTCGGGCATGGGCGTTCTCTTCTTTTTTGTGTTGCCGCTATTTATCCCCCAGGCGACTGTTACACCTCTTACGCGGTTTATGTTCTTTGGGGGAGTACCCATCGTTATTGGGGGAACTGGTTTACGCTGGCAGGCTATTAAAACCCTGGGGGCAAGTTTCACCGGAAGCGTTCTCATAGACGAGGCTCACAGCCTAGTATGCGTAGGCCCGTATAAGTATCTCCGTCACCCATCATACACAGGCATTCTCCTTGTTGTGATCGGCTTTGGGCTGATGATGGGAAACTGGCTCAGTTTGCTTTCCATTTTCATAGGCATGTTGATTGGACTGCTTTATCGGATCTCTATTGAAGAAGCGGCTCTTTGTCAGCACTTTGGTCAAGTCTATAGAGATTACATGGCCACCACGAAACGCCTCATCCCTTTCCTCTTTTGATTTTTTCTCCACACAATAGCAAAAAATCGTCGGAGATTCCGACGATTTTTTTGTACCAATTTCATACGAAAAACTTTCACTACTTTGATCTTTCCTTTTCCATCAGAATAGTCTACACTCGGATTATGCATGGCGGAGTTCGCATGTGTTACAATTCCTGTTACACGCTCAGTCGGGAAGCGGTCATGAAGGTGTCCAGGCTCCATGACTACCCTTTCCCGCTTTGTCAAAGGAATGAGGGAGTTCGTTAAAGACTCTAGCGTTATTTTTACCATGCCCTTGACGAGTTTCTTTCTCCTTTCCTGAGAGAAGCACATCCGTTGATCGTTGAACTACAGCGAAATAATGAATTACGAAAAGAGAAAGGTGAAATCTCTTCTCTGCATGGTAAAAATGCTAGAGCAGATCATCGCTATAAAAAGAGGAATATGTATGAACATCTTCTTAAGGAAGGCACGTCTCCAGGCAGAGTTGACGCAAGAGGAGCTAGCGAGTGAGCTAGGCACAACCGCTGTGAGTATCTGGCGGTGGGAAAAGGGAAAGGTGCCTTCCCCTTTTTTTCGGGCAGCCATCTGCGCCTATTTCCATCTCTCGTCCACCGAACTTGGCTGGCCTTCCTTGAGAGAGGGGGCAAGACCCCTCTGTCGCAATTTTTCCCTTTCGTCTCTGCTCGATCCGGCCATTCCTCTCCAACCTCATCAGTTCGTAGGGCAGCACCTCTTTCTTCGCCAGATAGAAGATCTGCTTTGTACGGTCTGCGGTCCACAGTGTGTAGGCTTGATTGGCCTGGTTGGCTGCGGGAAGACGGCCGTAATGCAGCAGCTTTCCACGGCGTCCACAATTCAGAAGAAGTTCATAGGCGTGTTTTGGGCGTCCATTGGACAAAAAGTCAGGCCCATGCGCCATTTGCAGCGTTGGGCACGGCTGCTCGGACTCGATTCGCTTCCTCTATCGCTTTCGGATGCCCAGGATCGCTTGCGCGCGGTGATTGGCCGAACCCCGGTTCTGTTTGTGCTCGATGACGTATGGACCCCGGCAGACCTCTCCTCGCTTCTGGTTGGCGGGCCTGCCTGCCGTTATGTGCTGACGACTCGCCAGCCGGGGTTGGCTCGTCAGCTCTGTCAGCACGTGATGCGGGTACAAGATTTGACGGATGACCATGCCATGGATTTGCTCACTGGCGATCTTCCAAAAGGCACCGTACGCGCATATACCCAGGTTCTCCACCAGCTTATCCAAAGCGTTGGGAAGCTGCCGCTGGCACTCGTTTTGATGAGAGAGTACCTGCGCCGCGAGGCTCAGTCGCCGCGCCAGCTTCGCGAAGCAATCGCGCGCCTTGCCAATCGAAACGAAAGGTTGGAGATCCCGGACATTCTCCAGATGGAAACACCCTGGCAATCCCGCTCATTATCCGCGTCCATCCAGCAGAGTGAAAGGAGACTTTCTTCTCCTGCCCGGGCCGCTTTTCGCTGGCTCGCGCAGCATTTTCAGGACAGACCTTTTACAGCGTCAGAAGCGGCAGCGCTTGTACATCACCGATGGTTGCACCAGGAGTTGGATGATCTCGTGGATGCCGGGCTCTTGAGATGGTCAACGCCCAGCCTCTATCAGTTCCACCCGATCCTGGCCGAATACACGCGCCAATTTATCCCGAAACAGCGGCAGGAACAGGCCCTCCCAGACCCCTGGCTCCTGCCTTGATTGGATACGCAGGTGGATCAACCAGGGCAACCTGCCTTCTCAAGAGAAGGCACCCCTCTTCTTGCTGCCGCGAGAGCACGAGAAAACCTTTCACAGTCTGGTGACCAGACGGGTGCCTGTTGACCAGCGAGACGCGCTGGTTTGCTTGCCATAGCCCGCGCTCGCGAGTGGATGGCCACAGGCCCCACAGTAGCGAGCCTCTGGATGATCCTGCTGCCCACACGCCGGGCAAACGACTGGTGTCTGGTGAGGGGGCGGTACAGGCAGAGCAGGCAGGCTGACTGCCCGCAGCTTCCTCCGCAACGGGCGAGGCCGCTCCACGACTATAGCATCGCGGTCCTGTCGACGCTGGCGGCGTGCCGTGAGATACATTCCCAGCAGCATACAGCCGGCCGCAACGGCAAGCCAGATGGTCAGTCCATAGGTTTTTATCAATTCCATAGCTACGTTCCTTCGTATCCAGTGAGAAAGGGGATCCAATGCTTTTGGAAACCATAGCAGAAGCCGGAGGTGAGCAACATGGGGTTGGTAGGTGCTTCATAGATGAGAGATAGTGGATGCTCAAAAGAGACCGAGGGCACCGCGTCCAGGGACGTCGGCCTTGTACGCCCCTCTTTCTCTCTCGTTTGCAAAACTGATAGCAATCCCTCTGAACCTCTCTAGCGAAAAACGAACATTTCTGCTACACTCTTTTTTGAGGACGGTCGGGATCGCTCAAGACAGCTCCTCTCCTTCTGAGGAGAAGAACAAGCTTGACAGAGACGTGTAAGGACGAAGGAGAACCAGCAGATGGACAATCAGCCACCACAGCCCCCCTTGCCGTACTTTCGGATCTTTCTCTGTGGCGCTTTTCGCGTGGAAAAACGCGTGGGGGAGAGCTACGTGGTGCTTCAGGCGGCTGAGTGGGGCGGGAGCAATTATCCCCGCCTGTTGCTCAAAGCCTTGCTGTGCTGTCCAGGACGGCAAGCCCGCCGCGAGGCGCTCAGCGAGCTGCTCTGGCCGGAAGTGGACTTCGAGCAGGCCAACGCTAACCTGAACACCGCCACCAGCAAACTGCGCCTGCTTTTACGCCCGGCCGAAGGACAGGACAGTTTGCTTTTCACCGAAGACGACGCGACGCTCTATCGGCCGGCCGGTCAGCCTTTCCTCTGGGTGGATGCCGAAGAAGGAGTAGCGCTCTTCAAGGAGGTCGAGCGACGCGGGCGGACCTCACCGGAAGCACTGCCGTTGTTAGAGCAGGCCAGCAGCTATTTCAGCCAGGGAAGCGTTTTGCAGGAGGAAGAGGGGCAGTGGGCCGCTTTTCTCTCGCGCCGGAGCGCGCTCTTAGTCATTGCGGCTCTCCCAAAGGGATTGCTTGGTCTCCTTCAGCAGCAGAAAGCTGCCTTTATCGAGGAAGAGTTTCTCCCGGCTTGCGCAGCCAGCATTACAGCATGTTGGTATCTCCTCAACGGACGGGAATTTGCCTCAGTCGAACGAGCACTGGCAAGATACCTGCCTTTCCTGATCACCTGGGCGCAACAGCCCTCTTCCTACCAAAAGAGGGCAGCATACCTGGCAGCGCAAGCGTGCCTTCTGCTTGGCTTTATAGAACTGCATCGACTTCATTTTCAACAGCGTATTGTCTACTGTCGAGAAGCCGTGAGACATGGGAGAGAAGCGGGAAATCATCCATTGCTTGTAAAAGCACTTACTCAGCTAGGGAATGCTTACTATGCTCAGGGCATGGATACCAAGATGCTACAGGTGTATCAGGAAGCAAAGCACCTCTGTACGGAAGATGTGCCATGTTCCTTGGACAAAAGATTCTCGTAGATGGCGGTGAATTCATGTGGTGGCTGTCTTGCGACAAAGGATTGAAAAGGGATGGAATAAATGATTGGAAACCGCACACAAGAGGAGGAATTCCTATGAGCCAACCGCCGTCCCCATCCCGGGGAGTTCTCTACATTGTTGCTTGTGCTAGTCGGCCAGATCAACGCGTTCCCGACCTGGTGCAGGCCGCGCAATCCGCAAGGTGGGATGTGAGCGTTATTGTTACTTCCCAAGCAACGGAGTTTGTCGATGCTTCTCTGCTAGAGCAACTCACCGGCTATCCTGTACGGAGTGAAGACAAACGCCCAGAAGAGCCAGATGTCTTGCCCCGCGCGGATGCCATTGTGGTCTTTCCGGCCAGCTTTCGGACGATTAACACCTGGGGTAGAGAATATGCCACCATCAGCCATTGAGATGTCATCGTAGGAATGTCCATGGTACCCGTTTCGCATTGTTTGCTCAATAAACCAGGAAGGAAGGTCACAATGACCTCAACTACTCAGGCATCAGGAGAGACCAGTACGCACCGCTCTCCCGAACTGGAGCAGCTTCAAGCGCTCCCTGATTCTCCCTTTGGGATGCAGTTTTTTCTCGTTCCTGTCTCGCCTGCACCCGTTCCCATCGCTGGAGATGCCACCACACGAAGCTGTGAGGAAACGTCAAGAGACGGAAAAAGCACCCTTGATTGTGTGGACGATGACGATTAAGGGAAGCGTATGAGCAACATACTCATTTTATCGAATGAGACGGAAGATGCTCACGTTCATGGACTGGTGGCCGAGCTAGACCGGCTCGGCCACCCCTGGACGCTGATTGATCCAGGAGATTTCCCACAGGCGCTTCAGTTTTCCGCCCGGCTCGACCATCAAGCAAAAGAAAGCTCGCTCGTGTTGAAAAACGGAACACGACTCTTCTTGGAGGAGATTACCAGCGTCTGGTATCGTCGCCCGACGCCCATTGCTCCAGCAGCGCATCTTTCCCCGTTAGAAAAAACCTTTATTGAGCGTGAGGCCAACGCGGGGTTATGGGGCTGGCTCCGTGGGCTACAAGCGTTCTGGGTCAACCATCCTGATGCGATTCGCGCAGCCGGACATAAACCGCACCAGTTACAGTTAGCTCAATCTCTCGGCCTGGCCATCCCGAAAACGCTCATTACCAGCGAGCCAGAGGCATTCACGCGATTTTATACCGAATGCCACGAGCGAGTTATCTACAAGCTGATGGGCTATCCGTGGTATAAAGATAGTACCGACCTTCCCCTCTCGGCCTTTACAACGCTCATCCCGGCAGAAATGGTCGAGCAGGCGCACCGCATTAGAGCGACCGCCCATCTCTTCCAGGAATTCGTCGAAAAGCAATGCGACCTGCGGGCGATCCTCATTGGGAATGAGGTGTTTGTGACGGAAATATATCCCTTGTCGGAAGCAACACGCGTTGATTTTCGCGCCGATTATAGCGCCTTGCGGTACGCGCCTCATGACCACTTACCTGAGACGGTTCGAGAAGCGTTACTTTCCATCAATCGCGCCTATCATCTGGTCTATTCCGCGATAGACCTGCTGTATACGCCAGATGGACGCTATGTGTTTCTGGAATTGAACCCGGTCGGACAGTTTGGCTGGCTCGAAGCTCGCCTTGGTATTCCACTCTACGCGACGCTGGCAAAACGCCTAATTGAACATTCATCGTGATGGAGGGACGCGCGTGAAAGCAGATGGACAGAAGACAGCATGTCTGGTCGAAGCCATAGAGAAGCGGATCGCAAGAAGACTCGGTCCCCAAGTACGAGACGCTTTTCTTCGGGTTCCTCGCCACCTCTTTCTTGACCATTTTTACAGGCAGCAGGGGAACCGTCTGGCCTGGGATCGTATTACGACTCCTGCCCCAGAAGACATCTATTGCGATGAGGCTCTGGTGACGAAGATCAATGAAAAGGGGGTTCCCATCAGTTCCAGTTCCCAACCGAGCGCCATGGCCCGCCAGCTTGAAGCTCTGGACTTGCGACCTGGACTCCTCGTGTTAGAAATTGGAACCGGCACCGGATACAATGCCGCCTTGATGGGAAGGTTAGTGGGTCCAAGCGGCCGGATCATCTCCATAGATATCGATCAAGAGCTTATCACGACCGCTACCCGGCATCTAGACGCGGCGGGCGTGACAAACGTGGTAGTAGCCACAGGAGACGGCTTTCAAGGCAGCCCGGAATACGCCCCGTATGACCGCCTCTTAGCGACCTGTGCAGTACGCAAGCTCCCTCGCTCATGGATGAAGCAAGTAGCGCCGGGTGGCCTGCTGCTGGTCAATCTCCGCTTGCATTTGTCCAGTGTCTTTCTCTTGCTCAAAAAAGCCACGCCAACGACCTTCGAGGGGCGTTTGTTCGACTTCGACGCCGCCTATATGGAAATGCAGAACGCCGCGTGCTTGCCCCCGGCGTTTCACGTGGACTGGAAAGCCTCTGATTCCCAGCCACACCACGAAATACAACTCCCAGCCAACTTGACCGAGCTGCTTACGCGCCCGGCCTATAGCGTGCTGTTAGAATGCCTGCTTCCCAGCCTCAGAAAAAAATACCGCACCGTTCCAGGGAGAGACGATGTAGACACCTACTTGATTGATAGCGCCGTTCCAGGCAGTGCTATCCAGGTGCAGGGCGATCACGCAACCATCATAGGCACATCAGCATGCCTGCAAGCTCAATTGCTCCACAGTATGGAGTGGTACGAGCGTTGCGGCTTGACCATGGAAGATTACATCATCTCGTTTAGCGAAGGCGAGGCAGTGCTGAGTTGCGGTGAAAGGCGCTTCTCTTTGGAAATCTGATACTCATTCCTGGAATCGGCTTGCCCGCTGGCGCTGCAAAAGAAGCTCTTTCTCCTCTGATGCCCCTTTCTTAAAAAATCTCTGGAATTGTCCCCATTTCAGGGATTTTTGCTGTTAAGCAGATGGTAAATGCCGTACCAGGCGTGAGCAGATTTGGCTCGCCGACATAAGCAGTTGCTGCCGATTGCCGGAAGAAAGTTTGGCCCAGGCTATCGGGAGCGTGCGCAGCTCTTCGTCGTCTGCGGACAGATTGGAGCTTCTTCTCTTACAGATGTGGACAAGCTTCACTTTTATGATAAGCGATAGACGCGGCTTTTGCAGCAAAAAGCCGTCGCTGTCGGAGGGGAGAAGCTTTCGAGATGGTTAGTCGTTTTTTTCCTGTGTGGGAAGAGCCATCTGATACCATTTCGCAATCTAACGTCGAACATTGAGATGGGGAAAGTTCGTTAAAGAACGCAAACGCTCGGCATCATCAGCAAGAGCCGTGAGACCCTGACACAGCGCCTCCGTGACACATTCGAGCGAAGGGAGACAGCGGTTGTGGAAGTATTTTTCGCGCAACTCGTCCCAAATATGCTCGACGGGATTCAACTCGGGGCTGTAGGCAGGCTGGGGAATCAGACGGATATTCTCCGGGACAACCAGATCGTTCGCCCTGTGCCAGCCAGCCCCATCCACTTGCATGACAATGAAATACGTGGAAAAGACGCGGCTGACCTCCTCCAGGAAGCGATTCATCATCGCCGTGGAGGCTTCTGGCAAAATCAGCGAGACCATTTGGCCCAAGGCCGGAGCTACCGCAGCATAGACAGAGAGGTACTCGCGCACCACCTGTGTTGGGGCATGGGGACGCATCCCAGGTCCCACGGGATGCGCAACGAGATGACACTTCTCAGCCACCTGGCCTGGGAGCAGACTCACGATCTTTCTGGTTTCAGTCAGGGAGCACTGCTTCCGATCCTTTGCCCGAGAGAAGCCGGAGCATTGAACGAGCTATCGAAGCGGCTTCAGCAAAAAGTACAACTCGTTGCACATCCCGTGGGCATAGCCGATCAGCACGATGACAAAATCGATGAGATCGTACTGGCCGAAACGTGCGCGAGCGAAACGCACCCGGTCCTGGATCGCTTTGAGGATTCCTGCCTGCGTGAGAATTTGCGCAAAGGTTGCCACTTCTCCCATCCAGGATGGGGTTGAGGGCTGCGATTCCGGCAGAATCTGGATGGTGATTGGAGAAAGCGTCATCGGTGGTGTCTCCTCCTGGGGCGGCCGCTCCTTTTGCGCCTTGCCCATTTTAGAACAGACCAGCACCCGCCAGACTGTTGCGGACCGCATCAAGTAAGGCATGAGCGGTGTCGTTGACCACGAGGTTGCCACTCTTGCGCCACCAGAGCGAGAGGGGAACACCCACGAGAAGCTGCGCGATGAGCAGTTCCACGATCGTGGAGAGGAGTTGTCCCGCTGGTATTGCCTGAGACGGCAGGTGCCACAGCCCCCACAGCGCGGAAACAACGATCGCCGAAAGCCAGCCAGTTCCCTGCTCACCGCGATGCAGATAGGTATCGAGAGCGCCTCGGAAGAACACCTCCTCAATCACAAAGCCCACTGGTCCGATGAGGAACCACGCGGTCGTGATTTTCAGGCTTTGCAGGAACGTGGGTGGTGTCGTCGCGTGGGAAGCCGTGTGGAGATGCAGGACGTGAGGCAAGAGCAGAGACAAGAACTGGGGCAGTAAGCCGATGATACCCACTGTCACGATGCACAGACCCAATTGCCCCCACGTTTTGGTTCGCATCGCCCTCAACGCATAAGCCAGGCCGAAGGCTCCCACGATCGCCATGCTCAACTCCGCCGCGTTCGCAAACTGGAGGGACGTGACCTCTCTGACTACGGCATAGGCGGGAAAGAGTGAGAAGAGGAGCCAGAGGAGGAAGAACCAGGCATCCAGTTGCAAAGGCGGCCCCGAACGCACCCACAAGGTGCGCAGCGGCTGCCGATGAATGCCTAACTGGAAGATGAGCAGGATGGGAATACCCAGCAGTTGGTATTCGGCGACGGTGAGATGGAACAAGAACCCCAGGGCGATATAGACACCAACCACGAGGCCAACGATCAGGAAGCGCAAGGGGAGCGACTGCGCGCCGATGGCGGGCCTGGTCATCACAGAGGGATCAGAGATGAGTGATTCTGGCGACGAGACGGGTTTCATACACACACTTCCTTTTTCTTTCTTTCCCCCGAGGACCAGCGGGGACGTAGGCGAGAGCCAAACACTCTCGGATGATCTTTCGACCGGACGAGAGGATGCCTGAGCGAAAAGCGAGAAGAACACGAACGATCAGGTTCCTCCAGCGAGATCGTCTCCTTGCGACGAGGCGGGGGGTGCGCTCTTTCCCGTTCCCTGAAAGAATGTGGCCAGGGAGAAAGCCACCATCAACGCCACACAGATCGGGACCACTTTTGCAGACTCAATCGTGTAGGCACTGCTGCGTTCACGTTGGGTAATGAGACCAGCAGCCAGCAACTCTTTCAAGTGATGGTAGAGTTGCCCTGCTGATCCCATTCCCAAGACCTCCTGCAACTGCTGGGCAGTGCAAGCTCGCTCACACAAGGTGCGCAAGATGATGACCCGGTGCGGACTGGACAGGGCTGCAAAGATTGGTGCCAACAACTCAGGGGCAGCTGCAAAGAGCGACTGGGCTGTGAGCGTCTGCTGGAAGCGGAAAGGTTGCTCGCCAATCTGGATCGACCCGGTGTAACGGAGCGTTCCCTGGACCGTTCCGGTTTGAGGAGGGTGAGGCTCGCGATCGGAGATCATCTGAGCAAAGGGGAAAGCAGAGGCAGCACCTTCCTGTCCACGAGAAGACAGTTGGTTTTCCAACGCGGTCAGGCGGGCTTGAAGATCTGCCACCTGTTCCTCCAGAACACTCAGGCGGTCTTGTGAGTCAGGCATGGGTATCCTCCTTTCGCGATGCTTCTCTTGTTCTCTCTATAAAACTAGATTACTAGGTTTATAGAGAATTGTCAAGAAGGCGAAGACGCACAAAGGAGCTTCCTATCAAATGAGATTCTATATGGATCAGTTAGAAAATCTCGTTGCACAACTCTTCTCTTCTGAAAAAGTCTCCCATCACCTGACCAAGCCAGGGCTTATCCTGCCAGAGTGACTGGCTGAAGTTCCACCTGGTACCCTAAACGGGAAAGTTGACGAACCAATCGTTTCTCCGCTCCTTGACGCTCCTGCTCCTCAAAAAAGGTTTCCCCTTTCTCCTGAGAGGTTGTTTGGTTGCTCAAGAGGTGATAGATAATCACCAGGATACTGTGAGCGACGGCGACGGCAGCCCGTTTCGACCCGCGTCGTTTCGCAAGACGGCGATATTGTTCGGCCAGATAACATCGCTTCTGATGGGATGCGGAATGAGCAGCCTGAACCAGGAGACAGCGTAACCAGGGATTGCCTTTGCGTGTTTTCCCTGATAAACGCTTGCCTGCCCTTTTCCGATGGCCGGGACAGATACCGGCCCAGGACGCCAGGTGTCCAGCGCTGGGAAACTGCTGCCTATTGATCCCAATTTCGGCTCAGATCCCAATGGCCGTACGCTCGCTGAGGCCTGGAATACTGCAGAGCAGGACAACGGCTTCTGCCCAACTCAACGTCGCTTGGAAAGAAGAGGGAGCTTCTTCTGATGATGCGGAGGCCGGCGATCTCTCTTGCCTGATCTCTTTCTCCTCCTCAGCAGGAGCTTCGTCTGGAGGAGGGGTGAAACGCCGCGGAATTTCGGCGGTGACTCGCTCGATCGCCTGCTCCAGATGGCGAATCTGGGTCAAATGCTCAGTCAGCCAAAAACGATGACGATCCGTGACCGTTCCTCTCCATGCGTCTTCCAATTCCTCTTGAGACGCACGCACTCGGCCCACTGCCAGGGCGGCTAATCGGCCAGGAGCGGTTTCTCCATCTGCGATCGCCTGCAGGATCAGGCGCGAGGCTTTCCCCATGATGTCGCTGACAACCTCGCCCAATTTCAGATTCGTATCTTCCAGGGTCTTCTGCACGCGATTCACCTCTCTCGCCTTTTCTTCTGTCAGCCGAACGCGATAGCGCGTCAACTCACGCAGCTCGCGCTGAGGGCCAGAGGGAACGAAACTGGCTGTGAGCAGGCCATGTTGCAACAGATCGGTGATCCATTCGGCGTCCTTGACATCCGTTTTACGCCCTGGGACCGCTTTGATATGCTGAGCATTGACGACGAGCCCCGTAAAATTCCCTTCTAACAGGTTAAATACCGGTTTCCACTACACCCCGGTGGCCTCGAAGGCAATATGGGTACATCCTCGTTCTTTGAGCCAATCGCCAAGCTTTAACAACTCTTCCGTCGTGGTAAAATACGTCCGAAACTCTTGGTGCGTTTGGCCATTGGACGTGTGTGTCAACACACAGACCTTCCCGGTCTTCTTATGCACGTCCAATCCTGCACAGTTCGTGTAGAGGATTTCCATTCCAAACTCCTGGACTCTTCTTCCTTCTGGTCAAGGGATACTCCAACGAAGATTCTCTTCTGCGTGCTGTTGACGAAAGTGCCCTCGCCAACGCAACAAGGGGTGGTTCCTGTGCCCATCCGGATCAGTCTCGTGGTCTGGCTCACAGGCGCAATTTGCGCGCGATCTCGGGTGTCGGAGCATCTTCTCCTATTCTACCCTTTTTCCTTGGGGGTGGTGTAGCCCTACATGAGCGCCTCGTGGGAGATACGGCCTCAGACTGGTCTGCCAGGGGTCCTGTTGCTTGGCCTCTTCTGCCGTCGGGTCCTCGGCAGGCTTTTGCCCCAGGGCTTTGAGCGGCGCTTGTTTGGTCAGGAAGAAGCCTTTCATGGTCTCTGAAAGGTTCGCGAGGAGATGCCACCGGTCTGCTACCTGTTGAGCTTGTAGCGCTCCCTGGCTAGCTCCCTCGGCAAACGCGCCTCCACGATCGCGGCTGATGATCTGCACCCCCAGATGAGCCAGCAACCACTTTTTGAAGGTGTCGGCTTCGCGGTCGGGCAACAGGTCTACTGGGATGCGTTTTTCGAGATCGATCAGGATCGCTCCTCCATAGCTCCTGCGGCGACAGAAGCGTCGGGTAAGGGGAACGATGTTGCCATCGTCCCCTCCCCTAAGAACCGTGCTCGTGGATTTCTCCACACACGGCTCAAGCCTTTAGTTGCGCCCGTGCGACCGGACGCGGTTTCTCCACGTGTAAACCCTGGCTATGGACTTGGTGATGACAGGTAGGGTGAAGCAGCATGTATTTTGCAAGGGAAAAGTATACCAGTTTTTACGCGAAAAGTGTGCCAGGAGATCAATAAACAAAAATCGTTTTCAACCGAAAAGTGTGCCACATGTTACTCGAAAAGTGTACCACCCCCCGTCG
>Ga0209061_1001633_pt1 | contig 35040 bp, 28 predicted proteins | sample Coa_R1_10_FD_187157 | JGI IMG/M metagenome (GOLD analysis project Ga0209061, IMG submission 187157) | Surface soil microbial communities from Centralia Pennsylvania, which are recovering from an underground coalmine fire - Coalmine... | ecosystem: Environmental > Terrestrial > Soil >... | reverse complement strand
CAGCGCCTGGACGTTCTACGGTTGGCGCTCGCGGTTGCGTAAGGCTCGGTCGGGGCGCACGGAGAGTGCGCCGGTCCCCGTGAGGCAAGCGCCGGGGTTCATCGATCTCGGCGCGCTCGGTGCACCCGCCGCGCAGCGCTGGGAGGTCCGCCTCGATCTGGGCGGTGGGATCATCCTGCACCTGGTGCGGGGCTGATGTTCTTCCCCGAAGGACAGCTGCGGGTGCACCTGTACGGGCAGCCCTGCGACATGCGCCGCTCCTGCGATGGCCTGCAGGCGATGGTGCGGCACGAGCTTGGGGCCGATCCGCTCGATGGTGCGCTCTACTGCTTCATCAACCGGCGCGCGATGCAGATGCGGGTTCTGTATTTCGACCGTTGCGGATTTTGCATCTGGGCGAAGCGGCTCGAGGCGGGGCGTTTCCTCGCGGATTGGTCGCGGGTGCGCACGCGACAGATGGATTTCACGGCCTTGAAGATGTTGCTTGAGTGGATTGAGCCGGTGCGCGTGCGCAAGCGCTACCGACTGCCGGATACTCTGCAAGATTCTCATTCGAGCACTTCTTCAAACAGCCGCGCTCTGCTACAGTTGAGTGATGCAGCAGCCCGCGCCACCGAAGCTCCCGAACGAGGTTGAGCTGGTGGGACTTTCGCACTCCGAGCTCATCGGCATCGCGCGCTCTCAGGCACAGAGGATCGAGACTCTCACTGCCCAGCTCGCCTCTGTCATGCGTCGGCTCGAGTGGTTCGAGCGCAATCTCTTTGGGGTAAAGAGCGAGCGGCTGCGCGTGCTCGAGAACGACCGGCAGCTCGCCCTCGGGGAGGTGCTCGCACCCCCCCGATACGAGCACGCCGGCGAAGGAGCGCACCGTGGCGGCACACACACGGCGGGTTCCCCAGCGCGATGCCGCCGCGGCCGAGGAGACCGAGAGCGTCCCCTTCTTCGATGAGAGCCGTGTGCCGATGGAGACCATTGAGCTGCCCGTACCCCGGATCGAGGGGCTCGAGGCTGAGGAGTTCGAGGTCATCGGCCAGAAGGTCACCCATCGCCTGGCGCAGCGCCCCGGTGGCTACGTCATCCTCAAGTACGTGCGTCCGGTGGTGAAGCGGCGCGACACCGAGTCGATCCACTGTCCGCCTGCCCCGGCTGGGGTGATCGAGGCCAGTCGTGCCGATGTGAGCTTTCTCGCCGGTCTCCTCATCGATAAGTTCCTCTGGCATCTGCCGCTCTACCGCCAGCACCAACGTCTCGAGCAGGCCGGCATCCGCGTCAGCCGCCCCTGGCTTACGCAGCTGACGCAACAGACGATCGGCTTTCTCGAGCCCATCTACGACGCCCAGTTCGACTCGATCCGGGCAAGTCGCCTGAGGGCCATGGATGAGACCCCGATCAAGGCCGGCAGAACCGAGCGCGGCAAGATGCGCACGGCCTACTTCTGGGCGGTGTACGGTGAGCACAACGAAGTGTGCTTCCCGTACTGCCCCTCCCGCGAGGCGGCAAATGTGTACGCCGCCCTCGGTGCAGACCCCGCATCAGGCTCCGTGCGCCTGACCGCTGGCTATGCGGCCTACGCAAGCTATGCGAAGAAGGTCGGCATCACCCACGCCCAATGCTGGGCTCACGCACGCAGAGAGCTATTTGAAGCCGAGGCCTCCGACCCCGAGGGCGTGCGCGAGGGACTGCGCCGCATCGCCAAAATCTACGAAATCGAAGAGGATATCCGCGCCCAGAGGCTCACCGGGGAGGTCAAGCGGCTGCATCGACTCACGCACAGCAAGCCGCACGTGGAGGGGTTCTTCGCCTGGGTGGACCACAAGCTCGAGGAACACGGGCTGCGGCCGACAACCCCGTTCATCGCCGCCCTGAACCACGCTCGCGAGCGGCGCGCGGGTCTTGAGGTGTTCCTCACCGACCCCGAGGTGCCACCCGACACGAACCATCTCGAGCGCGCCCTGAGAGCCGTTCCGATGGGTCGCAAAAATTGGAACTTCTGCTGGACCGAGCTCGGCGCCGAGCACCTCGGCATCGTCCAGAGTCTCATCGTCACCTGCCGTCTTCACGGCATCGACCCGTATACCTATCTCGTCGACGTCCTGCAGCGCGTCGGCCAACATCCCGCCTCGCGCGTCGCCGAGCTCACTCCGAGGTTGTGGAAGCAATACTTCGCCGCCGACCCGCTCCGATCAGCCTTGCATACTCTCGCTGCATAAGCCAGACGCCGCGGGCTTACCGCTTACGCCTGCGGCGCAAGGCAGGGAGATTGATCGCTTACCTTCTCTTTGCTCGTGCAAAGAAAAGTGACTCGCCGCAAGGCGAAACCTAAAAGACCCGAAGAGCACAACAGGCCCAGGCCGAAGCAGATCCTCAAAACCCGGCTGTAGTATTAGGAAGGATCCTGATGCACGCTCCGGGCTCGCTTGGAGCCAACTGCTGACAGAACTTGCGCCGGAGTTGCGTCACCTCCGGCGCAGTTCCGCGATGCCGAACACTTGAAAAAGGGGACTCCCGTTCTCGCCGTTTATTGGCCGTACACGAGGGAGACGTTCCCTTTTGCATTGCTGGCCGTCACGGGCAGCGTGCCGCCGGCAAATACGACTCCCGATTTACCGCCCGGGACGCTGACGACGGGAATTGCGCCGCCGAAACTGACGGTCGTGGTATCGGTGAGCGGCGCCGCCCAGTAGAGGCTTCCACTGCCGGAAGTGTCGACTGCGACCACCGACTTGGTGTTGCCGACGCCCAGCAGGCCGGCGATTTCCGAGAGCACATACACTTTTGACGGGTCCCCCGGCAGTTGGACGGTGAACATATGGCCGACGAACGCCGGATTGGCGCTCGATCCGCAGACTCCGCTGCCGGCGGCATTGCAGATGGTCGCCAGATCGATCGATGCTCCCGGGTTCCCGGCGCCGTCATAAAAATACAGCTTCGTTCCAGTCAGGTTGGCAGTGTCGGCGGTCCAGACCCAGACGCCACGACGATTGGGATCCACCGCCGGCCCCACTTGCAGCGGGCCGTTCAGCGTCGCTGCGGTGGTGCACGCCATGGTGCCGGCATCGAAATAGACCAGGCGGTCACTGGCGCCGCCGCCGCTCGCGCAATTGAGCGCGGTACTGTTCGGAACATGCAAGATGACGGACGCGCTCCCCGTGCCGCCGTACTGAGTGGGATCGTAGTACAGCGGGCTGGCGCCGGTGGCGCCGACGGCGCTGCTGCCGGTCCACAGGTTCGACTGCGTGACCGTGAAGCCGGAGCTGCCGCTGCCGAGGGTGAGCTTGAGCAGCTGCGCGAGGCCCGGGCTCTTTCTGTCGAACGTGTATCCGACGACGTAGAGGTCGGCGCCATGCGCCACCGGCGGCGTGCTGGGCGCTAGGTAGTAGGTCGTACCGTCCGTGGGCATCGCGTAGGTAGTGATGAACGACCCGTCGGTCAGGTTGAAGACGACGATATAGCCCTTCGTGGCAGTGCCTTCGGTCTGCTTGAAGGCAACAGCCACGGCGGTGTCCGTACCGTATTGGATCGGGGTGAGGCCCACGACTTTGCGTGACGAATTGATGCCCAGTCCGGTGGGGCTGTTGAATACGCTGCCACGCGGATCGGCGCTGCTCGTCGGCCATTGCTGGGTGCCGTCGAAGTTGATGCGCTTGACGCCATTGCCATCGGCAACGATCACGCTGTCCTGCCCGATGAGGGCCACCGCGCCTGTGTTGCCGTTGACGTTCAGCCGGCCCTCCTGCCAGGTCCCGCCGCCGACGACGGTCGGATTGGCCAGTGTGAAGTTGTCGATGACCGGCAGCCCCGTGGAGCTGGTCGGGTTGACGCTGAACGCCAACGCGGAGATCGAGTTATAAGGCTCCACACCGGCATACGGCGCCTGCAACAGGCACACGGAGTGCGTGCCGTCCGACGAACAGCTTTGGAAACCCGGGATGTTGTTGGTGCCGTCGGGGATGCCGGGCACGGTGTAAGGCGTGGTGCCGTCCGCCTGAACGATCACGGGATTGCTGGCCGAACTGAGCAGCAGATTGCTGGCCGTGGCCATATGCGCCGACGTCGGTACCGGGACGCCATGATGCATCAGCCCGCTGCCTTCCGGATCGCAATGGAAGACAGGGCAGCTTCCGCCACCGGTTGCCAGGGTAAACGGCGCCGCATGAGCGGCGCTCATCGTCGATGCGCCGATTGCGATGATGGTGGCCGCGCACAACTCGTGGCGCAGCGAGGTCGTATGGCGGTGCACCTTCCTGACACGTGGTTTCTCGTATTTCAAGGCAGTCATCCCTTATTCATGTTGTGTGCGCTGCCTGCCCAATGCTTCATGGGCGTGCGCTATTTCGGCGCGCTCATGAGCAGCGATTGAACAGATCGAGCGATCCGGATTTCCGAACACGATCCTGGGGCGCGGGAAATCGTCCGCGGCCCGCCCGCCGCCATTCACGCCGCCGACCCAGGCGCCGCTTATCGATCCGATGAACGTCGACGGCAAGCCGATTATATGGATGCGCGGCGTAAGCGATCAATCTCCCCGCCTTGCGCCGCAGGCGGTATAGAGATAGCCGAATCCCGCGTTCAATCCTCCTGCCGGAGATTCCACGGCAGCAGCGCCTCGACCTTGTCGAAGCAATCAGCGGTCGGCAGTTCTCTGAAGAGATGGCAGAGGTAGGCGTACGGCTCCAGGCCGTTGACCTTTGCGGTTTCGATCAGGGAGTACGGATTGGCGCTGGCGTGGGCGCCGTGAACGGTGTCGGCGAAGAGCCAGTTCTTGTGTCCGACGACGAAGGGGCGGATGGCGTTTTCGGCGTGGTTGTTGTCCAGGGGCCAGGCGCCGTTGTCGAGGAAGCGGAAGAGCTTATGCCATTGGCGCTGCAGATAGCCCAAGGCTTTTCCCAGCGGCGATTGTGGCAGGGTGATGGGCAGCAGGGCTTCCAGTTGCTGACGGATGCGTGCGACGACGGGCGCGCTGCGCTCCTTTCGCAGCGCAGTGCGTTGGTCGATGGTGAGGCTCTGCTCGTCGGCATCGTCTTCGATGGCATAGAGCATCTTGATCAGGGCGATCATGCGGCTGGCCGGATGATCGCCGCCGCCGGCAGCGCCGTCGAGTACGTCGTCCTGGACAATTTGAATCAAGGTGTCACCAAGCCCGACCTGTACGAGCCTGAGCTCAACGCGGCTTACGCCGCACTGCTTCGGCATTATGGCGTCGTCGCCGATCCGGCGCGCATCGAGGACTCCGATCGAAGGGTACCGTCGAGAACGCGATCAAACACACTCAGTCCACCGCGCTCAAGGGCCGCAGGTTCGAGTCGATCGAGGCGCAAAAGCCTGGCTTGCGCACTGGGAGGAACGCTGGGCTGCCCCGCGCATCCACGGACGCAGGCGGCGCCAGGTGCTCGCGACGTTCGCCGAGGAGAAGCCCCACCTCAAGCCCCTGCCGCTCGAGGCCTTCCGCTACTTTCGCCAAGAGACTCGCACGGTCGATGACTTCGGGCTCGTGCAGGTCGAGGGTTCCTACTACCCGGGGCTGCCCGCGCGGCTGTACTGCGAGGTCACCGTGCGCATCTACGAGAACGAAATCGAGGTGCTCGATGAGCGCGGCGCGGTCCTGCGCCGCCACGAAAGGTCGCGCGAGAAGGGCACGTTCGCCCTGCGCGATGAGGACCGCATCTTCAACCCCTCGTGCCAGACCGCACGCCTCATCGGCAAGGTCAGCGAGATCGGCCCGCACTGCGAGCGGCTCGCCCGCGAGATCTTCGCACGCCTCGGGCGCCCGGGGCAGAAGGCCCTCTACGGGATGGCGAACCTGCCGCGCCACCACCGCCGCGAGGACATCGAGCGCGCGAGCGCCGCACATGAGGCAAGCGCCGCTGCCGAGCGGGTGAGCCTCACGCAGCAGGGCGCCCACATCCGCTCGAGCGGCGAATACCAGAGCTTCTGGGACGAGTACTCCCAAGAGGCGGCCCGATGATCGAGACCTCGATGCCTCCTGCGGACCGGCGTCGCCGAGTACGGCTTGAAATTCGAGTATAGTCGAATAATTATTCGACTATGCCTTCAGACGACTTCCGGCTCGACTATGCCGGCTGCCGCGCCCTTCTCCGCAAGCGGCTGGCCGAGGAGGCTCCGGGCCGTATTCAATCGCTTTCCGGTCCCCGACAGGTCGGCAAGACGACGCTGCTGCTCGAGCTCGCGAGGGAACGCCCCGATTCCACGATTTACGCGGCCGGCGATGGCCCAGAGGCAGCCCTTCCCGGGTTCTGGGAGCGACTTTGGAGTCGAGCAGAACGAATCGCGGCGTCCGGCCGGGCGATCGTTCTGCTCGACGAGGTCCACTTACTGCACGACTGGGCAGCGCGGCTCAAGGGGGAATGGGACCGGATACGTAGACGGAAAATGCCGGTTCATGTCGTCGCCACGGGCTCCGCTGCGCTGCAGTTGAACGTCGGGTCGCGCGAAAGCCTTGCGGGGCGGTTTGAGAGAATGACGCTCACGCATTGGACAGCCGCCTCGATTGCAGCCTCGTTTCGCATGGCGATCGAGAAGGCGGCGGAGATGATCGTCACCCACGGCGGCTATCCCGGCGCGATTCAGTACCTCGAAGATCCCGCGCGATGGCTCGCCTATGTTCGCGATGCCATCCTGGAGCCTGCCATCGGCCGCGATGTTCTTGCGCTCGCGCCGGTCCGCAAGCCGGCTCTCTTGCGGCAAGTCTTTGGAGTATGCGCCTCATCTCCCGCGCAGATCGTTTCTCTTCAGAAGATACAGGGACAGCTGCAGGATGCGGGCGCGCTCGAGACGATCGCTCATTACCTCGAGCTGCTCGAAGATGCGTACTTGGTCGCTCCGCTCGAGAAGTACGCGGTGCGTGGGTTGCGCCGCCGATCGGCTCCCCCGAAGCTCATCACTTTGAGCAACGCCTTGCTTGCGGCGGCCGATCCGCGCGGAATTCCGAGCTCCACCCGCGATCCTGCCCGGTTTGGCGCGTGGGTGGAGAACGCCTGTCTGGCGCACGCGTGGAACTGCGGCCAGCGAATCTGCTACTGGCGGGAGGAGCCATATGAGGTCGATGGAGTACTCGAAGGCAGTTGGGGCTCCTGGGCCGTCGAGATCAAGACCGGTGCCGTCGAAGCGGCCGATCTGCGCAGTCTTCTCGAATTCACCCGCCGATATCCCCAGCACCGACCTGTGCTGATCTGCGACGAGCCAGCGTTGTCCGCGGCCGAACGGGTCGGCGTCGAAGCGGCTCCGTGGCGCCGTTTCCTCGCCGAGGGGCTGCCGGGAGCTATACGGTCCCCGTAGAGGACGCGGTCTGATTCGCCGCCCGTGACGCAAACGAGATATTGCGCCATCGCGGGCGCTAGTCGAAGTCGTGGCTCTCGTAATCCATGCGCTACCGAGGCCGCAGGGCCGGCCCTGCGGGTCTCACGGCCGCACGGACTCGAGGAACTGGCGCATCGTACGCGGCGGATGGCCCGTGATGCTGGCGTAGTCGTTCGTCACCAAGTCAAATTCTCCCGCCTCCGCGGCCTGCATGGTGCCCACGGTGCTCTTCGACAGCTCTGGCGGCACACCCCAATGTTCGGTCATGTAGCGAGGCCAATCGGCCGCCGGGACGGCTTCGAACCGTATGGGCCTGCCGAAGACCTCGCTCATCAGCGCGGCGACTTCCTCGCCCGAGTACGTCTGCTCCATCGTCTCCGTATAGGTCAGCCCCGAAGGCTCGTCGCGGAGCAGGATGCGCGCAGCCGATTCTCCGAGATCCTCGCGCGGAATATACGCGCAGCGCGCTTTGCCGCTTGCGCGGCGTAGCACGCCGCTCGAGAGGGTTTCCTGCAGATCGCCGACCAGGATGTCGGCATACAGCGCGTGGCGCAGAATCGTAAATCCCAAGCCAGATGCGCGGATGGCCTTCTCTGTGGGAAGGTGCACGAGGCGGCTGTGCTCTACGCGTTGCGACTCGGCCCGGAGGAAGCTCGCATACACCACGTGCCTCACGCCGGCGGCCTGCGCCGCCTCGAGCGCATTGAGGTTCTGCCGCAGGCGTTTGTCATTGGTGTCGTACGTTGGTATGAGCAGCGCCTTGGTGACACCTTCGAGCGCGCCGCGCATCAGATCAGGACGATCGAAGTCCGCCGATCTGACCTGCGCTCCGAGCGCTGCGAGCTCGCGCGCGAACGCCGTACCGACGTTACGGGAACCGACGACGAGCGATGACGCCGGCGCATCGGCCAGCACGTTGCGAATGACGGCGCGGGCGAACTGTCCGTTTGCTCCAGATACGAAGATCATCGCAGATCAGCGCTGCTGGTTCGAACGAACACGGGGTTTCCTTTGCGACACAATGCACTCCATCCTACGGGGACACGAGTTGTCGCCGGATACTACCTCAAGTGGAAGGTCGGAGGGCCCCCTCATCGCAGCACCAGTCGCGTGGCGAGCCACCAGGGCACGGATGCTGCGGACCATCGCTGTCGTGCCGCAAGCATACGCCCCGCTCTCGCCGCGCTCGCTCGCGGTCTCCATTTCGATTGGATCACAGGGGACGCGCAGCTTGCTGGCCCGGGCGAACCTGCTGTACGGTACGCGCGGCGCGCGGGGATAGGCCCGGACCGACTACTGCGAGACTTCCATGAGAGATGTACTCCGCAAGCAGGCTTTGGTAGCAGGCGTCTGCGTGATGATTGCATCGGCGTCCGTAACGGCTCGGGCGGGCGATGCGACGATAGGGCTCGTCGCCAAGTGTGCTTCGCTCGAAGGCCTCACGATTCCGGCGTCTGCCATCGGTCTGCCCACCCGCGGCGCCAGCGTCGAAGCAGCAGTGGCCGTCAAGGCTTCCGACCCGCACAACGCCGACGGCGACTTCTGCAAGGTGACGGGAATCATCAGGAACGCGACGACCTCGACCGCCGTGTTCGAATTCGAGGTCAACCTGCCGGATGCATGGAACGGCCGCGTGCTGCAGATGGGCGGGGGCGGATATGATGGCTCTCTCGTTACCGCCCTGGGTCCCTACACGCTCCAGCCCCCGGGAGAAGACACTCCGCTCAAGCTCGGTTACGTCACCCTCGGCAGCAATGGCGGTCACCGCGGGGGCCGGGGATTCGACGGTCGGTTCGGGCTCGACGATGAGGCGCTGCTCAATTACGGCAAGCAGTCGATCAAGAAGACGCACGACGTCGCCATGGCCATCATCCGCAAGGCCTATGGTCGCGCGCCGCGGCGATTCTATTTCATCGGCGGGTCGCAAGGCGGACACGAAGCGCTCGACGCCGCCGCGCGCTACCCCGCGGACTACGATGGCGTCGTCGCCGATTTCCCGGCGTACAACGTGACCCTGCTGCACTTGGGCTCGTGGAATGTCGGTCGAGCGCTCTATGCGGACCACGGGTCCGGCTGGATGGACGCGGCGCACGTGAAGCTGATCACCGACGCCGTGATGGACAAATGCGATGCCCTCGACGGGGTAAGGGACGGGATCATCAGCAACGTGGCCGCCTGCGACGCGGCATTCGATGTAAGGACGCTGCGCTGCGCGGACGGAGGCAGGGGAGATCACTGCCTGTCGGACGCGCAGCTGAAGGCGGTCGAGACGATCACGTCGGATTACAACCCGGGTTTCAGCATCGCCGGGATGGCCACATTCCCGAAGTGGCCGCTGCTCGAGGGGGCGAAGTTCGCCGGCCCGTCGAACTTTGGCACGGTCTCGCAGCCGTCAAATCCGCTCTCCGGCAGGGAGCCGCTGCTCTACAGCGCGGGCGACGCGACGATCAAGTACATCATCACGCGCGATCCGAAATTCGATACGCTGCGGTTCGATCCGAGGGAGTACAAGGCCCGGATTGCCGTGGTCGCATCCATCATGGACGTCACCGATCAGAGCCTCGAGCCGTTCCGGGCGAAGGGCGGGAAGATCATCATGACGCACGGCACGGCGGACGACTTCATCACGCCGCACAACTCGATCGCCTACTACAGGCGGCAGCTCGCCCAGTTCGGCCAGAAGCGTCTCCGGAGCTTCCTGCGCTTCTATGTCATTCCCGGCTTTGGTCACGGCTTCGGCACGTTCAACGCGAAGTTCGATGCCCTGCCGGCGCTCGAACAGTGGGTGGAGAACGGAAAGCCGCCCGCTGGTCTCATCGCGATGGACGGCAATCCGCATGCGAACAGGACCCGGCCGCTCTGCGAATACCCGCAGTACCCGAAGTTCACCGGAGCGCCCGGCACCGAAAACGCCGCGGCGAGTTTCACCTGCGCGAATGAGTAGCGTCGGAGGCCGTCGGCTTCAGGTGATCCGGCTCATGACGGGCTCCAGCACGGCGCGTTCGGCTCTGTCTGGATCGGCCACCACCCGGCTGTGGTCGGCGAGGAGCATGGTCTCACGCGTGCGCGGATCGTAAGCGGGCCACCTCGGCAGGCCGCTGCGCGGCGTGTTCGGATCACCCGTCGCTGCGAAGGAGGTCCACGCGTCGCACATGCGCCCAGCGAGCCTCACGGGGCTCTCACCGGGGCCGATCACGTTGCGCGCTCGCTCGATGTTGTAGAACACGAACGGGACTTCGAGCGAATGCATACTGCGCAGGCGACCTCCGAGAATCGGCGTTTCCCAGTCGAAGCGGTAGCGGTAGACCGGTGCTCGGTGCTGGGCGAATTTGCGCTCGCAGATGTCGATGGTCCATTCCGTGGTCGGATAGTCGGTGGCGATACGGATGTACAGGTCGCTCGGGGAGTATTCCGGGTAGATTCTGCGATAGCCGGTCAGCACCGCCTCGGCCTCATCACCGAGCAGCGCGGCGAGGCGCTTGTGCAGGCCGGCCTCGTCCAGGCTGAAATCGCTCTCCGCCGCAAACAGGGTGATCTCATGGTGATTGCTGCCGATGAGGATCGGCGCATCGGCGTGCACCGGGCTTGCCACCGGGTAAAACGGATGGACGGGTAGATCGTTGGGATCCAAGACCGGCGAGAACGGCATGGGAAGTCCCGGCACCGGCGGAGGGAGCTTCGCGACCACGGCGAAATAGGCCGCGAGCAGCCGGTGCGCCGGCACGGATTGCAGCTGCTCGGGACGGGCCGCGGGAAGGCCCAATTCCTGCAGGAGCATCTGTGCGTGATGGTCGGCGTCGGAGCGCTCGAGCATCTTGACGCCCGGTCCGCTCTCGATGATCGCGCGCTGAAACAGGCCTTTCGACGGCGGGCAGGCGAGCAGCATCGAGACTTTCTGGCCGCCGCCAGACTCGCCGAAGATCGTGACGCGTCCGGGGTCGCCGCCGAAACGCTCGATGTTCTCCTGCACCCAAGTGAGCGCGGCGACGATGTCGAGCATGCCGACGTTGCCGGAATGGGAGAAGCGCCGGTCGCCGAGATCGGCGAGATTGCAGAAGCCGAATACGTTGAGTCGGTGATTGATTCCGACACAGACCACGTCGCCGCGTCGGGCCAGATTGGCGCCGTCGAAGACCGGCTCCGAAGCCGAACCGCTCGAGAAGGCCCCACCGTGCAACCACACCATCACGGGACGCTTGCCGCCGTCGCCCAATCCCGGCGTCCAGACGTTCAAGAACAGGCAGTCCTCACTCTCGGGGAGCTTCAGCCGAGCCGGTCCCGGAGGGATGTGGGCGGCGAGCGTGCGGGGCGGGGAGCGATGCGGATTGCTTTGGATGCAGGAGTTCCCATAGCTCAGGGCATCCTGCACGCCGGACCAGGGTTGCGGTGGCTGCGGGAGCATGAAGCGATTCGGGCCGCCCGTCGGGGCGCCATAGCGGATGCCCTTGAACACGAACACGCCTCGGTCCATTGCGCCGCGGACCTTTCCGTACTGCGTCCGAACGACGGGCGCTTCGCCGCCGTAAGCGGCGACTGAACGCCGTGCCGGCAGCGCGAAATCGAGCGCCCCACCGCCGATGAGCAGGCCGGTGCTGCGCAGGATACGGCGCCGGGCCGGATCGATGCCGGTGCGTTTCATCGTGAGCTCCCTCCCTCGTGGCACCAGGGCGATCGTGAGGCGCCGAGCGCTCGAGCGTCAATCCTCGAGCCAGCTCGTTCCTTTTGCGACACTCATCCGGGTACTCGGGGCGCCAAGCTCCGATTGACGGAGTTTCAAAGCCGTCCTTATCCTAGGTCCTTACGAGTCGACCATGGATCGAAATCGCCGGGAGGATCTGATGAAGGCAGGGCTCATCGCGGCAGCGTGCGGCTCCGCGGTAATCGCCACCGCGAGCAGCGCGCAGGTTCCCGCCAACATCGCCCAGAAGGTCCGCGCCGCGGGGCAGGCGATGGACCCCACGATCGGCCAGCTCTACGCGCCTATGTTCCCGAAGGAGGCCTGGGCCGGCGTCAGCATCCAGCGGGACATCGCCTATGGGTCCAATCCCCTGCAGAAACTCGACGTGTTCAGCCCGGACGGAGCCAAGGGCGAGAGGCTGCCGGTGCTGCTGTTCGTGCACGGCGGCGGCTTCACGCGCGGGGACAAGCACGGCGCCTTCTATCCCGATAACATCACGCTGTGGGCGGCCAAGAACGGCATGGTCGGGGTCAATATCGACTATCGGCTCGCGCCGAAGGATCCGTGGCCGGCGGGGGTCAAGGACCTGGCCGCGGCGATCGCCTGGACCAAGGCCCACATCGCCCGCTACGGCGGCGATCCCAACTTCATCGTGCTGTTCGGCCATTCAGCCGGCGCCAATCACGTCGCTGACTACGCCGCCCATTCCGAAGTACGGGGTCCGGAGGCCTCCTCCGTCAAGGGCGTGATCCTGCTCTCGCCGGCTTATTCCACCGCCCCGGGCTCCCGCCCGAACCCCTACTATGGCCAGAACGCCGATCTCGGCTCGGCGTCGGCGCAGATCACGCGCCTCGCAGCCAGTCTGTACCCGCTGTTCTATGGCTATGCGGAATTCGATCCGCCGCCGATGAAGGCCACGGCCAAAGCGCTGATCGAGGGCTTGTGCCGCACCAAGAGCCGCTGCCCCAGGTCTGTGGAGCTCAAGGACTCCAACCACTTCTCCGAGGGCATGGCAATCGGCACGCCCGACCAGCAGCTGACCGGGCCGCTGCTGCAGTGGATCAAGGCGCTGCGGGCGAAAGGCCAGGGGGGCGCCGACGGCTAAGGGCGAGGGTGCGCCGATCGATTGATCAAGCCGCTCGGGTCGCATGCGCGATCGCCGGCATTGCGCTCCAGTGCACCGGCGCCACGCGCGAGTGGCTCGATCTCATCTCGCCCTTTGGCGAGCAGCATTCCCGAGGATGCCCATGAGCCCGAGGATGCCCGTGAGCTCGCGATCGGCGACTGCTGCAAGACGCACAGTGTGGCTCCGGGTGCGAGCCCCCTCGCAATGCGCGGTGCCTGGGCGCTGATCGTGCTGATCGCGGGAGGAATGGCCAATGCCGCAGCAGCGGAGGTCCCCCCACCGAGGCGTCGCGCACGAGCGCGAGCCCGAGCCCGAGCGCGAACCCGAGCCCGCAGCCTCGGTCGGCGGCTCTCTCTCGGCCCGTCGCGGAGTCGTGGAGCCGCCGCTGCAAGTCGCTCGCCGCCTTCACATTGCCGCAGCTCCTCGTCGAGGACGCTCGGCTGGTGCCCGCCGGGCCGGCCGGTCCCTCCGGCGATACTGGTGTGGCGCCGGAGACGCTGCTTCCCGAGCACTGCCTGTTCATCGCGACGCTCGCTCCGCGCGCCGGCGCTCAAGGGCAGCACCTCGGCATCGGCATCGAGGTGCGCCTTCCGATCGACTGGAACGGCCGCTTCGCCTTCGAGGGTGGCGGCGGGCTCGACGGGATCTTGCGGCCGAGTTACGGGTCGGTCTGGGGGAGTATCCGGCCGCCGGCGCTCGTGCGGGGCTTCGCGGTCGCTTCGACCGATGGCGGGCATCGCAGCTCGTCGATGCTCGATCCGCATTTCGCGCTGGATCAGCAGGGCCCGGATCGACTACGCCTACAATGCCGTGGACAACGCGACCTTCATCGCGAAGGCGCTCGTTTCCCGGTTCTACGGTCGCGCACCCAGTCACTCGTACTTCATCGGCTGCTCGAACGGCGGACGGCAGGCGATGATGGCCGCCGAACGGATGCCGCTTCAGTACGACGGCATCGTGGCGGGCGATCCCACGTTCGCGCCTGCCGCTTCGACCCTGCAGTGCTGACTTGCCGCGGCGCGAAAACGCCGAGTTGCCTCACGTCCACTCACGTTACGGCGCTCAAAGCGCTGATGGGCGGTCCGCACGACTCCGAGGGGCGTGCGCTCTACGTCGCATTCCCATACGATGCCGGGATCGCGGATCCGGCCTTCTATCACATGCACTTCGGCACCTCGCCGAACGGCGTGCTCAATCCCGCGGATGCAACGCTCGGTTTCGGCTCGCTGCGCTATTTCAGCATGACGCCGCCGGAGCCCGGCTTCGATGTCATGCGATTCGACTTCGATCGCGATACGCAGCGCCTCGCCGAAACGGCGGCGATCAGCGACGCCGATGCGATGTACCTCGATAGCTTCGCGCGGCGGGGCAAGCTGATTCTCTATCATGGGCTCTCCGATCAGGGTCTCTCGCCGCTCGCGACCGCCGCCCGGTACGACCGCGTTCAGGCCGAGAACGGCGGGCATGTGCAGGATTGGGCGCGCCTCTACTTGGTGCCCGGCATGACCCACTGCGGGGGCGGGCCGGCAACCGACCAGTTCGACATGCTGACCGCAATCGAAGACTGGCTGGAGAAGGGCCGCGCGCCCGATCGGATCGTCGCGCGCGGCAAGGCCTTTCGGGACGTCACCCGGCCGCTGTGTCCGTATCCGACGATCGCGCGGTACACTGGCGGGGACCCGAAAGGCGCGGCCAGCTTCCGCTGCAGGGAATGAGCACGAGCGAATCGGTCCCGCGCTCTTTGTGAGCGCGCTTCCTTCGAGACGGCTGTGGCCGCCTTCCCGACGACGACTCATTCGAGGCGATAGATCGCGCAGCCGTGACCCGGCAGGGTCACATCGATCCGGTCGGACACGAGAGTCCTGCCGCTCCAGAGCTCGCGCGCGCGACGCCGGCCTGGAATTCCGCCCAGCTCTCTCCACGTCGCGTGGAGGGTTCGAGGATCATCGCCGAGATTGAATAGAGCGACCACGGGCACGCGGCGACCGTGTTGGGAGATCAACGCGATCCACACCCTGACGCCATTGAGCCGCGGCGGAAGATCGGTCACCGGACGGCTGCTGCGCGCCGTCTGATCGATGTCCAAAACCTCCCCGTTCGTGATCAGCGAGCGCGTGAAGTCGTCGAGCCGCGTGAGATTGGCGCCGAGGATCAGCGGCGAGCGCGCAACGGCCCAGAGCGTGAGCGCCGTGCGCTCCTCTGCGTGCGACAGCCGCGACTCTCGCGGCTCGCCCCATCCCGGATGGGGAGTGAGCGAGCCGATGGGGAGCATGTCCGCATCGGGCCAATGCCCGCGCTCGACATAGGCCGCCCACTTCGCGAGATTGTCGAACGCCGTGCGCAGCCCGTTCGGAAAGTCCGCTCCGTGACGCGCGTGCGGGAACGTCCAGGCGTCCCACAAATCGTTCGCGATGCGCCACATCTGCGCATAGCGGGCGACTTCCGCGGCGTGGGCGAGCTGCGTGGGTCCGGGCGACAGACTGAGCACGATGGGGCGACCCGTCGACTGGATCGCCGCCGCGATTTGGTGGATCTCGCGCGGCTTGTAGGGATGATCCGCGACGCAGTCCATCTTGATGAAGTCGAGACCCCAGTCCGAGTACTGCCTCAGCATCGAGTCGTAGTACGCCTGGCCTGCCGCGTTGTCCGCCACGCCGTAGTTGCCGTCATCCCAGGGGCAGGTGTCGGCGGTGTCGGCGGCGTCGCGCGCATGGAACGGGGAGCCCGCGATGGGCAGGTTCTCGAGAACGGCTTGTCGCGGAATGCCGCGCACGACGTGCAGGCCGAACGCGAGCCCGCGCGCGTGCAGCCAGTCCGCGAGCGGTTTGAAGCCGTGTCCACCGGCGGCGGACGGGAACCGGGAGGGGGCCGGAATCAGAAGCCCGTGGGCATCGAGGACGTATTCGCGCGCGATCCGGTCCCGCCCGAACGGGTTTCGCATGTACCAGCCCTCGTCGATGACGGCGTACTTCCAGCCGTAGCGCTCGAGGCTCGCGAGGACGGCCGCATTGGCTTTGAACTGTTCCTCATTGATCGTCAGGCCATAGGCGTCCCAGCTGTTCCACCCCATCGGCGGGCTTGCCGCAAGCGGTTCCGCGCGCGCGGTGGCCGCGATAGCCGTCATGGCCGTTGTTGCTGCCGCGAAGGACGGCGCGACGCCCGCCATCGCGAGGACGGTCACCGCGACGAGGGCGCGGAACGTGTTCGCCGTCGCGCAGCGCGGTGACGCCGGGCACACGCCGGCTGCGGGACTTCGATTGAAGCTTCCGGCGCGAGCCATTCCCGGGATCATGCGGCGGGGAACTCGTAGAGTGCGATGCTCGCCCTCGCGGCCGCGAGGCGCGTTGCGGCGGCATCGAAGCTCTCCTCGCGGATAATGACCTCATGCGGCCTGCCGAGGGTGTTGCGAGCGTCGAGCGCCGGGGCGATGAGTCTCCAACAGCGTCCCCGCGAAGCCCGTTTGAATCCTGCCAGCGTGAGCTCCAACGTGCGAGGCTCTTCGGTCGCGTTCACCACGGCTAGGACCAGCGCCTTGCGGTCGGCGGTCAGCGCCGCCGAGACATCGAGCGGCCAGGTGTCGCTGCCGGTGTTGACTTTGGGCTGATCGCCGCCGATCGGATACTTGGGCGGAGGGACCGGCGAGCTGCCGCTCACTGCGACGGGGATCCTGCCGAAATGCTCGTTGTAGAGCTGGAAAACGCGCCCATAGGCGCTGATCACGGAACGCGTGCGGTCGTAATCCAGCCAGTTCATCGCCATCGTGAATCCCGCCATCTCGATGAAGTCGGAATGGCGGAAGAACTCGTGGAATGTCCGCGCGATCGCGAGGCACCCTTTGAAGTCCGCGTTGAAGTGGTACGCCCATTCGTCGAAGAATACTTTCACCTTGCCTCGATCGAGCTCGGGGAAGCGCTTCTTGTACTCCTCCCAGCAGTCGGACATGGTTGCCACGCGCTGGGCCGGGGCCTGAGCCCATTCCACCAAGGTCTGCTCGATGGCTTCGCTCTTGCCGGTCGCGAGATTGAAGTGCTTGTTCTCCGGCGGATAGGCATGGGTCGCGAGCGCGTCGAACTTCCCCCAGCAAGCTTTGAGCATGCCGCCGGCCCAGTCGCGGTCCGACCCGTACGGGACGAGCGCACTGCCCGAGTTGTCCACGATGCCCTGCCCGGTCGTCATCTCATCCACGAAGCCGCCGGGAGCGATGATGTAGATCGAGGGGTCGACCTCGCGCATCGCATCGGCGAACAAGTTGTGCTTGATGACGTACTGGTCGAGCGCCATGTGCCCGAGCTGCCAATGGCCGTACGTCTCGTTGCCGACGTTCCAGTAGCGGACCTTGTAGGGCTCCGGATGCCCATTGGCGGCGCGCCTGGCACCCCATTCGGTCGTCGGCGCGCCGTTCACGTACTCCACGAGCTCGGCACCCGAGCGCGGCTCCCCGAAGCCGGTGTTCACGCACCATTCCGGCTCCACGCCCAGGATTTCCCGGCACATCTGCAGCAGCTCGTCCACGCCTACGTCATTGGGCTGCACGGCATGCCACTGGGGATCCATTACCGGCGGCCGCTTGTCGGGATCGCCGATGGTGTTCTTCCAATCGTAGCCCGAGACGAAGTTCCCGCCCGGCATGCGCAGGATTCTGCAATTCATCTCCTTCATCAGCGTCATAGTGTCGGCCCGGAATCCCTTGATGTTGTCCGCCGGCATCGAGGACACCGCCCCGATGCGGAAAGCGCCCGAGCCGCGACCCACGATCTCGAGTCGACCCTGGGTCGTATCGGCGCCGCAGTCGAACTTCAGCGGCACGGTCGACCAGTTCCAGCCGGCCGCGAGGCGCGCGACCTGGCGCTCGTCCGGACCTTCGCCCCAGATCAGGACCGCTGAAATCTCGGCGCCGGGATCGCCGGCCAGCACGATTCGGCCCGTGTAGCGCTTGCGGGCGAGCGACAGGCCGGACTGGGCGATGCCCCGCGGACTCGCTCCGGCGAGGTGCACCGTGGGGCTGTGACGGCCGACATAGGGCGCCATCGTGTCCATCGTCACGCCGGCATCCGGTCCGATCGGCACCCATTTGTTGGGTTGGGGCATCCGCCTGCGCGAGGCGTCCCCGAGCTGCGGCAACGGCCTCGAATCGACGGGATGGAAGAACTTGCGGTCGTCGAGCACCTCGCTCCAGAACGCATAGTTGATCAGATTGGCAATGTGCTCGATGAAGCCGCCGTACAGGTACTCCGAGATGGGATGTCCGGGCCTTCGGGCATCGACGACCGCGGAGACGGCCGCGGATCGTTCGGTCGAAGCGGCTGCCGGCAGTGCGGAGGTCAAGGCAAGAGCTACGGAGCCTTCGAGGGCTGCCCGGCGTGATATGAGCGGGTATTCCAGCATGGGCGGGCATTCCGACGTGGTGGGGTATCCCAACGTGGACGGATATCTCTTCAACGCGGCTCTCCTCGAGCTTCAATCCTCGATGGCAATCCCGATGCGTGCCGGAGAACGGGTCCGGCAGATTCGATGGGCGTGATGGGTCCGACAACGAATATCCACGCGGCCGCGCCGGTCAGTGCGACGAATCCCACGAAGTACAGCGCGCCGGCGAACGAGCCGGTCGCCTGCACGAGCCGCCCTTCACGGTCGCGGGTGTTGCCGTTCGGGTAGTGCGAGGGCTGGCGGAATACGCTGACCGCCCCGTCGTCCTCGTTCCATCTCATCATCCGGTCGTTCGGGATGTCGCTCACGAGGAGACAGCGCAGATCCGCGAACTACACGGGACCCTCGCACCAGCGGAATCCCGTCGCGACGCGCTCGATGGCTCCCGTGTGCACATCGAAGCGGAAGCGCTTGTCCAGAGCCTCGACGTCCGCGTCCGGATAGTGCGGCAACGGCCCCCAATCGCGCGCCGTTGCGCGGGTCAGCGCCGGCAGCGCCGCCGCTGCGAGCGTCGAGCCGACGAAGGTTCGTCTGCTCATGCGGGTCGCCTCGGAGGCTCGGCCGGTCATCGCTCTCTCCCCGCGATCGGTCGTCTATTATTGTCTGAGTTATTGCGCTGTCAAGCAGCGGAGCCTCATGTCCTCGGGCTTCGCTTCTCAGCCGCCTCCCTGACGATCGCAGCGGCCGCGTTGGCCTCCAGCACCCATGTCGCCGCGGCGTCGACGGTGTACTCGTCCTCGAACCAGAGGAAGCCGAAGTCCGTGATGCACTCCGGGAAGTCCGGCTTGATCACGATGTAGCCCGGGATCATGCCGCCGGGGATGAAGGTATCGTCGGCGCGATTGTTTCCGTACGCCTTGAGCTTCGAGGCCGTGCCGATCCCGGAAATGTACGACACGCTCGAAACGGGGTGCGTGCCGAGCAGGTAGTTGGCGGCGCGCAGCGTGTACTCCGGGCCGACGAGATCGGGAAACGCCTCGTGCAGGAAGTACATCTCCGCGCCGAGCTCCGCCACCTCGGCCGAGCCGCCCCAGGAGCCCAAGGAGGGCGGCACGCCGAACGGTGTGGCCGCGAGATACCGGTTCAACTGCGGCATGGCTGCTCTGACCGTCTCTTTGAGGCGGGTCCGGTAGGCGGCGTCGAGATACGGAAGTGCCCGTACGGCCGACCAGCCACCGGAAGCGAGCTCCCGCGCCGTGGACGGAAACATCGCTTCGAGACGCTGCCGGTAGGGCTGACCGCCGTGAGTGGCGATCGTCAGCTCGACTGCCGCGTTCCACCGCGGCTGGCCGAACCCGAACTCCCGATAGCCTCCCTCCCCCTCGAGATGCCGAGGGTGGGGCTGCTCCTCTGGATGAGTCTCCGCGTCGTTCCAAAGCTTGATGGCCGCATTGAGGCACTGTGCCGCAAGGGGGTCGTTCCAGCCCTTCAGCGTCCTCGAGGCGATGGCGAGCGATGCCGCGGCCGCGTATTTCATTGCCGGAGAGGTCATCGTCCAGGCCCACCGCGGGTCGGGGTTGTTGGAATACACGCCTGTCTGAGACGCCGCATCTCCGATGAAGGTGTACCAGCTCAGGTAGGGGGATTGGATCCCGGTGAAGGGATGGCCTACCGCCCGAATCTGCGCCAGTGTTTGCAGCACCCCGTGCTCCACTTGCTGGACTACATCGGGGATGCCGTCCGGCCGGTGCATCTCGACGGAGCGGGCCTTCTCATCTACCGCGAGCTCGTCCCACTTCAGGTGAAAGGTCTCGTAGGCCAGCGCGAGATTCTGGATCGTTCCGTACTGGCCGAAGGCGTCGTTGTCGAAATCGCCGGCGTCGAACCACCCTCCGACGTTGAGTCCGGGGATGTGCTGCCCGGGCTTGTAGGGCGACTCGGTGTTCGGACCCATCCAATAGCCGTCGAAATGGGTCGTGTTCGGCGGCGCCTGCAAGGCGTCCGTCATATGCGCAATGCCGTGCCACATGCGATAGGCATCGCGCACCGACACGTGATCCATCTGCTCGGCGAGGAAGCCGTCGAGCGTCGTCTGCCAGGTGTTGTCGTAAACATCCTGCGCGATGGGAAATACGTCGGTACGCTGACCTGCATACTCGATCACATACAATCCGGGCTGCCTCACCGCCGAGAAGTCGAACTTCGCATAGGCGTAGCGCAGCCACCGCGTGGGCGTGGACACCGGACCCTCGAACACCCGCCGATATGTACCGTCGCTCGACAGCCGCAGCACCGCCGCGCTCGCGGGAGCCTTGAATCGGGGATCGAGCTCGATCACGGCGATCTTCTCGAAATCGGGGGCATAGCCGGCCTGGCTGTGCGCGATCATCGGCGGCCGGGTCCAATCCGGGATGTAGCTCGGCCGGATGTGCCATACGACCGCACCCTCGGTCTTGCCTCGCGGAATGAGTGTACGCAGCACGTACCAGCCGTTCTGTGCCTCGTTGCGGCCGTCGTAGAGCAGAACCGGCCCGGTCTCCGAGGTGACGCTGAGGCGGTAGAGCGGGTCTTCGGCAGCCACCGTGATGCGGGTACCTTGAGCAAAAGGAAGCGGCTCGGTGTAGCCCTTCGCTTTGTGCCACTGTTCCACGTACCATGGACCCTTTGGATCCCCTGGCCGGGGCGGAGCCACGGTCATCCGAGACTGGGGACGGCGCGGGAACACGCCGAACACGCTGTCATCGACCGCGTACGTCTTGTCCACGTACAGAGAGGGCAGGAGCTCCAGATTGAACCCGGCTCGGCCGACGAGGCGGTCCGGAAGCGGCTTGTCCAGGTCGACGCTCACGCGCAGACCACCGGGCTCCGCCGCGGCGACGACGCGGTAATTCAAGTGGTATGCCGGATACGAATCGAAGGCGATCAGGCGATCGTGTGCCTTGTCGGCCTGGCGTGAGATCAACTGCGGGATCGCGTCCCACTGCTCCGGTGTAGGCGACAGACGCACGCTGCCGTTGGTGGCGATGCGCCGGCCATGCAGGATGATCTGCATGGCGGCATTCTTCTGATCGAAGAAGATGGGGCTGTAGTTGTCGTCGTACAGCATGACGCTGACGCCGGGCGCATCGAGGTAGCCGCTGTCCGTCACCTTCATCGCAAGATCGGCTCCGACGGCAGCGACGCATCGAAACGCGCCGAAGGTGAGAGCGCAGGCCGGAACCATCCAGGACCGCTGATGCATGGGGAGCTCCAAATACGGCTGTGTGACGGCCAGGCAGCAAACCACCCCCGGCTCCTCGTCGAAATCTTCGATGAAGGTGCGGGATGGCTTGCGCGATCGCACCGCGCGGTACCGCGTGGCGACGGTCTCTGGGAGCGCTAACATACGTGCTCGAGGCATGGCCGGGCAAGCCCGGACACGCACCTTGGCGAAACTCTCTCGAGAGTCGCCCGTCGCCTGCGGGCGAGCGTGCGTCTCGGATCTCGCCGCGCGGAGCAAGCCGTTCGGCTCGCGGCGGAAATCGTCCAGCTTGCGGGGGAGCCGGTGAGCTCCCGGGGGAAGCAATGTCGACACGTCTGTACGACTCCACTCACGGCACGCTGGGGTTTCAGCTCGCCTACACGCTAATGCTTGGCGCCATGCTCGTGCCTCTCATTCGGGCGCGCGCAGCGGCGGTCAGGTACCTGCTCGCGGTTGCGCTCGCCTTCGTCATGCTGGTGGTCGCGGCCCTCACTATCGGACTCACGAGCGGCGTGCTGAGGATCTTCGGCATCGGGGGCGCGGGCGTACTGCAGCTCCTGTATGGGGTGATCGTCGTCGCTCTGATCGGCTACGCGGCCGGACGCGCGCTGGCGGAGCACGGCGCGGAGCCGGGTCCGCAACATCGTCGCGGCGCGGTCGTGCGGGTGCGGGACGCGCCTCTCGGTCGGCGTGGCGCTCCGGCTCCCACGCTTCGCGACGCCGGCACGCAGGGCGATCCCGACACGCTCACGATCGCCGGTGTTCCGATTCCCCCGGCGGATGAGACCAAGCACTTCAAAATCATCGGTACGACGGGAACGGGGAAGAGCACGGCAATCCACGAGGTATTGATCGGCGCGCTCGGGCGCGGCGACCGGGCCGTCATTGCGGACCCCGATGGCGGGTATCTTCGCCGCTTCTACGACGCTGCCCGCGGCGATGTGATCCTCAATCCATGGGAGGAAGATGCGCACAAGTGGGACCTCTTCGGCGAGATCACCGAGGACTACGATATCGAGCACGTCGTGCGCTCGCTGATTCCCGATGGCGGCGATTCGGAGCGGGCCTGGTGCGAGTATGCACGCACGTTCCTCACCGAGGTGATCCGCCAGCTGCGTGAGGTGAAGGTGCAGAGCGACATCGAGCTCTGCAGGCTGGTGAAGAGCGCGACGGAGGAGGAGCTGAGAGAGATGCTCGCCGGTACCCCGGCAGGACCCTTCCTCGCCAGGGACAACGAGCGCATGTTCGGCTCGTTGCGCTCTGTTGCAAGCTCCGCCATCGGCGCTCTCCAATACATCACGGCGCAGAAGGCCCAGCCGTTCTCGGTGCGCCGGTGGGTGAGGGAGGGTGCCGCGCGGCAGGCCGGCGGCTGGGGCGGGGTGCTCTTCCTGCCATACAAGGCGGGCGAGATTGCGGCGCTGCGTTCGGTCGTCTCGGCGTGGATGCGCCTCGGCATCTTCGAGGCGATGGACCGGGAGGAGTCCGATCAGCGAATATGGTTCGTCGTCGACGAACTCGACGCGCTCGCGGCGATCGACGGGCTCAAGGACGCGCTTGCGCGCCTGCGGAAGTTCGGCGGTCGATGCATTCTCGGCTTTCAGTCCATTGCGCAGGTCTCTGGCACTTACGGCCGAGGTGGCGCGGAGACTATCGTCGAGAACTGCGGCAATACGTTGATCCTGCGGTGCTCGGCGAGCGAGTACGGCGGCACGTCGGAGTTCGCCTCGAAGCTCATCGGCCAGCGCGATCTCGTGCACCGGATCCGGTCATGGTCGCGCAGGGCCGGCGATTGGCGCGCGACGCGCACCACGAGCGAGCTGCTGCGGACCGATCCTGCGGTCCTCGCCTCGGAGATCGAGCGTCTCCCGGACCTCGAAGGCTTCCTCAAGCTCGCCTCGATTCCCGATTGGCAGCCGGTGCGGCTCGCGCCGCTGCCACGGGTCACGGTCATCCGCCGTCAGGCAGGCGCGTCCGTGGCTACTGCGTCTCCCGGGGCGCAAACAGCTCCTGCTGCGGCGCAGCTGGCTCCTGCTGAGGCGCAGCCGGCCCCTGCGGCGGGGCCTCTGGCTTCTGCTGCGGCGCCGGCCGCTGTCCGAAAGCGTCCCGGCGCGGGACAATCGTCCTCATGACCGCCACCGATGCTCCGGGCCGCACCTATCTCTTCGTTCCGCCCGAGGAGATCTCTTGGCTCCGCCCGAGGAGAGTGCGCAGGTGCAGGGGCTCGGTGCCCACTGGGATGCGGAGTCGAAGCGGTGGTACATCGAGGCGGCTGAGGCGCGGGATCAATTCTCGCGGTGGCTCGCGAGCAGCGAGGCCGAGGCGGATAATGAGGAATTCTCGATCGTCTCGAGCAAAGCCTACGTGGCCCCCGCGATGATTCAGTGCCGGCAGTGCGGCGTGCCGCAGGACGACCCCGAACTGCCTGCTGAGCCCGACGCGCCATTCTTCGACATCCCGGCTGCTGCGCCGGGGTCGATTCAACTCACCGCGCTCCACGGGACGGTGCGGCTGAGCGGGGACGAGCACTTCACGATCGAGTCGTGAGCGCGATGGGACCGGGCGGTGGGCCGCGGAAGACAGTCGGTGCGTGAGAGCAGGCGTGCCGCGCCTCAGCTCTCCCCGACGTCCTCGCTCCAGAGCGCCGGGTTCGCGCTGATGAACCGGCTCAGCATCTCGAAGCACTCCGCCGAGCCGAGGTCCATCACCTCGACGCCTCGGTCCCGCGGCCAGTCGATGCCGCCTCGGAAGTTGCGGGACTCGCCGACGATGACCTCGCCGATCCGGAACTGGACGATCAAGCCGCTGCAGTACCAGCAGGGCGCAAGCCTCGTGACCATGATCGTGTCACGGCACGCCCGCTGCCTACCGGCGTTACGGAATGCATCGGTCTCGGCGTGCACCGAGGGATCATTCTGCTCGACGCGGCAGTTATGGCCGCGGCCGAGCAAGCGGCCGTCGCGGTGAAACAGCGCCGCGCCGATCGGTATGCCTCCCTCGGACAGTCCGAGCCGGGCCTCATCGACGGCGAGGTCCAGCATCTGCGAACAACGCTCCGCGGCATCAGGCTCCACTGAGCTTCGCCTCGTCCCGAATCCACCCGCAGCTGCGCCTCGCGAAGGGGCCGGATCAGAACGACGGGCTGATCGAAGTGTACCGTGTCGACTGACGCGAGCGAGGGCTAGGGAGCCCGCCTTGCCGCCGATCGCGCCGGCGCTATGCAACGCGATCCTCGCTGCCACGCGTCGGCGGATCCGGTGGCCGCCGATTCGGGATCAGCTGGAGAAGGGCTGACGCAGAGGTGGCCGATGCCGCCGGAACGCCGGCCCCGCACGCAAAAAAAACCCCGCTCGCGCGGGGTCATTCGGTCGCTTGCTTGCTGTGGAGGATCGTCTTATCGTTCTTGTCCGTCTGCGGAGGCGGCTCGCCGACGGAGGTGCGGCGGGCCGTCAACCGCGAATTGCGTCACGTCGTTTCTAACCTCGTCAGCTGCCCCTAGCGCGATCTTCCGGGCCGCTTCGGCCCTGCCTGAGGGATGAAGTGCAACATGCGTGCCAGCCGGGGAGCAGCGGGCATTCATGTGACATGTTGCATCTGCGACGCAGTTCAACTGTGACGCGATGCGCCTTATGCGACGTTTGGCCCCGAGGCGGCGGCAGTCGTCGCGAGCGCGCTCGCCTGCGTCTTCATCCACGTTGTCAACTTCCTCGACGGATTCCGGTATTGCCCGCCGGTAGAATAAGCGCCGTGGGCGGGGTAAACCCTTGAAACGGACATCTTTTAGGGTCTCAAAAGAGATGTAAATGTTCTCGACATCGTCTATCCGACTGCGAGGGTCGGGCGGCGGGACCGCTCCGGATCGCGTAGGGTTCGTGTCAGCGCGCCGCGCACGCCGGGTGGCTCTCGCGCTCGTCTTCGCGTGCGCCTTGGCGTTGCCGGCCGTGCGGCCCGCGTTTGCCAAGCCCGACCCCTTCCCGCGGCCGCCGGAGCTCGAGCGCGATGTCGAGTTCTGGATCCGCGTATACACGCAGGTCGATACGAACTCCGGCTTCCTGCACGACGAGAACAACCTTTCGGTCGTATACGAGACGCTGCACTTCGCGCCGACCACCTCGCCCCGTGAGCGCGAGAGGGAAGTCGATGCCGCGCGGAACCGCATCGTCGCGGCGCTCAAGCGGATCGCGACGACCGGACCGCAGAACGAGGAGGATCAACGCATCCGCAGGCTCTGGGGCGATGAGGGCACGCCGATCCGGCTGCTCGAGGCGACGGACCACATCCGCTTCCAGCTCGGCCAGTCCGACCGCTTCCGCGCGGGGCTCGAGCGGTCGGGCAGGTGGGAGGCGCACATCGCCGAGACGCTCGCAAATCTCGGCTTGCCCGCGGAGCTCGCCGTGCTGCCTCACGTCGAATCCTCGTTCAATCCCGCGGCCCATTCCAAAGTCGGCGCGGCCGGCTTGTGGCAGTTCATGCGTTCGACGGGCCGCCGATACATGCGCATCGACTCGACAGTGGACGATCGCCTCGACCCGTTCCGCTCGACAGAGGCGGCAGCGCAGCTTCTCGCGTACAACTATCGCCTCCTCGGCACCTGGCCGCTCGCGATCACCGCGTACAATCACGGCGCTGCGGGGGTGAGGCGCGCAGTCGAAACGCTCGGCACGGACGACATCGCGACGATCGTCCGGCGCTACACGAGCCCGTCGTTCGGCTTTGCATCTCGCAACTTCTACGTGTCGTTCCTTGCGGCGCTCGAGATCGACCGCAATCCGGAGAAATATTTCGGCCACGTCCGGCGCGAGCCGGAGGTGAAGTTCCAGGAAGTTCCGCTGCCGCTGAGCGTGTCGGCCGGCGTGCTCGAGCGCGCGCTCGGCATCGACGGCGACACGCTTCGCGCGCTCAATCCGGCGCTGCGGCCGGTCTGCTGGCGCGGACGGCGGCCGCTGCCGAAGGGCTATCACCTGCGCTTGCCCATCGACGGCACGCACTGGACGGCCGAGCTTCTTGCGCACCGGCTCGGCGCAGGGGGGCCGCGCATCCTGCTGGCGAGCGTTGCCACGTCAACGCGCGACGCCGCGGCGAAGGGCGAAGCGCTGGGCGGACTCACGGACTCGGCGCTTGAGAGCCATCCTGCGGCGGCTTCCGGCCCGGCCGAGATGGACGGAGCGGCCGCGGTGCGCGAGGCGGCTGCGGTGAACGGTGCGTCGGTCACGCACGGTGCGGCTGGGGTGAGCGGGGCGGCTGGGGTGAACGGCGCGGCTACGACGCGCGCTGCGGCGGTCGTACCGGGACGGGCCGGCGCGACGGCCACACCCGAACGGACCGGTGCGCCCGCCGTTTCAGCGCCCGGCCCGGCGGTTGCCGCAGTCCCTCCAAGGGCGGGCGGCGGCGTGTCGCCAGAGAATGCTCGCATCGAAAGCGACGAGGACACGGTCGCCGTCGCTGCCATCGCCACGCCGGCCGCGAAGGCGCAACCGGTCTCCGCGGCCCAGGCCGAGGCGCTGGGGCCTGCGCTCGGACCTGCCGCCGTGGTGGCGACCGCGACGACCGATCCGATTGATTACTCGGTCTCGAAGAACGATACGATCGTCGTCGCGGCCGCGGAAACGCTCGGACACTACGCGGACTGGCTGCACGTCCCGGCGGGAAGGCTCCGCAAGCTCAACCACCTGCGCCGCGGCAGCGCCGTCGTGATGGGCCATCGCGTCAGGCTCGATTTCCACCGGGTCTCGCCGGAGGTGTTCGAGGCGAAGCGGCGCGAGTATCACCGCTCGATCGAGGCGAGCTACTTCGCCGCGCACCGCATCGCGGGCACGGAGGTCTACATCGTCCGCCGCGGCGACTCGCTCTGGACCGTGACTCGCCGCTATGAGGCGCTGCCGATCTGGCTGCTGCAGCAGTACAACCCGGATGTCGACTTCAACGACATGCGCCCCGGCACGCAGGTCGTCGTTCCGCGGATCGAAGATGTCACGGGATCGGGGGGGTGAGGCCGGATGTCTCTTCGGCTGCACTTGAAGTGCAGCCGAACCGGCCGAACGCCGCGCCACGGAAGGCTCCCGCCGCGAGCGTGTCTAGGGAGGGACAGATGCGGTGAGCCCGGGTCACTTTGCGGTGAGGCCGCGTCCGGCCGGCGAGCCTACGAGCCTTTCAGATGTGCGGCGAAGGCGGCAAATCCCCGCATCTCGCTGGCCTCCGCGGCAAAGCGCTCCGTTCGCTCGCCGCTGCGATCGGGAATCGTCGACTCGACTGTCATGCGCCGCGCGCCTGCCAGACACTCGAGCGCCGCGTCCGGCAGCCGGAAATACCAGTTCCCCGTCCACAGCGCGACCGGCGGGTAAGGCGGGCGCGAAATCTGCAGGCGGGCCGGATCGAGCCGCACGGGTGCGAGCTCGAGCGGCTGATCGTTGCAGAGGACGCGCACGCTCGAAGGCATGCCATTGTCCTGCGGCACCGAGACCCATAGGTACAGCTCGCGATTGCCCATGCGATCGACGTCGAAGGGCGCAGCGAACGCGAACGGATCGCGCGAGGGTCCGCGGTTCTCGACCGTCACGAGCTGCACGGGATTCGCGAGGACGATGACGGTCGTACCCGTATTCGGATCGAGCTGGTCGTTCACTCGGGCCGTCGGCGCCGATGAACATGCGGCGAGGAGCGCAAGCGCGGCAAGCAGGGGCGTCGGACGGCAATTTAGTGATAGGGTACACATCGTCCTCACCACCGCTCGACTCTATAATCTTGGTCGTTCGCGTTTTCAACCGGAGTCCGTCTCCGCAATGAGCCCGAGGAGCTCGCTGCCGTCCCTCCATCGTGCCGTGCTCGCGCTCGCCGCGCTGCTCCAGCTCGGCGCGGGCGCTGCGTGGGCGCACGATGCCCGCGAGGAACGGGTCTCGATCCGGTCGGCGGGGGCGCTCACGCAGTCGCCGCGGCGCGACGAGATCGGATCGATGAGCGAGCTTCCGGTCGCGGACCACGTCGTGGTGCGCAAGTCGCAACGCCGGCTCTACCTGATGCGCGGGAGCACGGTGCTCAGATCTTACAAGATCGCGCTCGGCTTGAATCCGGTCGGCCAGAAGGAGCGCTCGGGTGATTTCCGCACGCCGGAGGGCCGGTACTTCCTCACGCGCCGCAATCCGCGCAGCGATTACTTCCTGTCGATCCAGGTCTCCTATCCGAACGACGCGGACCTGCGCCGCGCGCGCCATCACCGCTGGGATGCGGGCGGCGCGATCATGATCCACGGTCTGCCGAACCGCCTGCGGCGGCCGCCCGAGTACTACGAGAAATACGACTGGACGGACGGCTGCATCGCCGTCTCCGACTCGGACATGCTCGAGATCTGGCTCATGACGCGCGAGAACACGCCGATCGACATCCTGCCCTGACGTTTCCCCTGCCCTGACGTTGGCGCTTCGTTTCGTCGCACCGCCGGCAGATCAAACGGACGAGCGCGAGACGGACGTCATACAATCTCGTCATGGAAAGCAGCATCGTCATCCCAGAGCTCGTGGACGCGCGCGTCGGACCGCGCGGCAGCCTCGAGAATCTTTCGCAGGCCGAGATCGGCAAGCTCCTCGACTCCAGCCAGGGCGGGCTCTACGCCCTCTTCCGCAAATGCGCGCTCGCGGTCCTCAACACCGGCGCCGACACGGACAACGCGAAGGAAATCTTCGACCGGTACAGTGATTTCGAGATCGAAGTCCTGCGCCAGGCGTGGGGCGTCAAGCTCCAGATCCGCAATGCCCCGGCGTCGGCGTTCGTCGACGGCGAGATGATCCGCGGCATCAAGGAGCACCTGTTCGCCGTGCTCCGCGACGTGATCTACATCTCGAACGAAATCAACGACAGCGGGCGCTTCGATCTCGCGGACTCGGCTTCGATCACGAACGCGATCTTCCACATCCTGCGGAACGCGCGGGTGCTCGATTTCAAGGCACGCCCGAACCTCGTGGTCTGCTGGGGAGGGCACTCGATCGGGGAGGCGGAGTACCAGTACTCGAAGCGGGTCGGCTACGAGCTCGGCCTGCGCGGCCTCGACGTTTGCACGGGCTGCGGGCCTGGCGCGATGAAGGGCCCAATGAAGGGCGCGACCATCGGGCATGCCAAGCAGCGCATCGCGCACGGCCGCTACATCGGGCTCACGGAGCCCGGCATCATCGCCGCCGAGCCGCCGAATCCGATCGTCAATCAGCTCGTGATCATGCCGGACATCGAGAAGCGCCTCGAAGCCTTCGTGCGTCTCGCGCATGGCATCGTCGTGTTCCCCGGCGGGGCAGGCACCGCCGAGGAGATTCTCTACCTCGCGGGCATCCTGCTCGACCCCGCGAACCGCGAGCAGCCGCTGTCGGTCGTGCTGACCGGACCGGCCTCGAGCGCGTCCTATTTCGAACACATCGCGCGCTTCATCTCGAGCACTCTCGGGCCGCGTGCGCTCGAGCGGTTCACGGTGATCATCGACGATCCCGCGCAGGTCGCGCGCCACATGGTGCGCGCGATGGAGGCCGTGCGCGAGTTCCGCAAGGAGCGGAACGATTCCTACAACTTCAACTGGCTGCTCTCGGTCGAGTTTGAGCTGCAGCGGCACTTCGAGGTCACGCACGAGTCGATGCGCGCGCTGCGGCTCGAGCGCTCACAGCCGACGCACCAGCTCGCGGCGAATCTGAGGCGCGCTTTCTCCGGCGTGGTGACGGGAAACGTCAAGGAAGCCGGCATTCACGCGATCGAGCGCCGCGGGCCGTACGAGCTCTCGGGCGATCCCGAGGTGATGCGGCTCCTGGACGATCTGCTCGCCGCGTTCGTGGAGCAGGGGCGCATGCGGCTGCCCGGCGCGGCGTATCGGCCGTGCTACCGGCTCGTCGCGTGACGAATGCTGCGCGTGGCCCGTAATGGGCGCGCCACGACACCGCGAGCGGCGTGACATATTGAGGCGGCGCTTGCGCGCCGCGAGAGCCGCGTCGCGAGTGCATGCGCGGCGGCCGCGCCTGTGATCCAGTTCCTGTCGCCGGACGCATACAACTCCTTACGCTGCCCGCAATCACTTCAGGAGTCGACATGAGCTCATCCGACAGGACGCGCGGCAGCCCCTCGCCGCTCGCAAGGGCGAGCGGACCCTCTCCGCTCAGAAGCGGGTCGACGGAGCGCCGCGAAACGATGCCGGCGGCGCCGCCGAGCACTCAGGAGCCTTACGGCAACTGGCTCGATCGCATGCAGCGCGCGCGGGCGCGCCACGCCGCGATCACGCGGAATCTGCACACCTGGTCCAACTACAAGAGCTGGGCGGAGCAGGTGAGGGATTCCTGGGACGACGAGCAGACGAAGTAGCGCCGAGTCGACCGAGCCGCCGGGCAGAGCTGCTCAGACCTTCGCCGCGCCGGAATTTGAATCGCACAGGAGGGGCGCTGCGGGCTGGCCTGTGGGCGCCGCCGCCGGGTCTGCCGCCGCGACGGTCGTGACAGCCGTGGCGCCCGTGCCGCGTGCTTGCGCGCCGCCCACGCGTGCGCCCGCCGGCTCGCCGAGCCACGCGATCAGCGGCGCCCACTGCTCCACATCCTCGCGAGCGACATAGCTCTTCATCTCGTGGACTCCGAGCCCGAGCTCCGCGGAGCGCACGTAGTTCTGCGAGTCCCGGATCGTCGCGACGATCGGCACGCCGAGGGTGTCGAGAAAGCGGATCAATGACTGATACGTGATCGTATTGCGCCGCACGCGATTCGCGATGACGCCGAGGCGATTGTCTTCGCGTCGCACTTTGGCGACTAGCAGCAGGTCCCGGATGCAGCGCGAGCAGGCATGGATGTCGATGTCCGACGGCAGGACGGGCACGAGGATCTTGTCCGCGCTGCGCGTGAGCTCCGGCATCTCCCGCGCGTCGAGCGCGGCGGGCGTATCGACGATGACGTGTGTCGCGCCGTCCGGCGTCCGCAGCTGGAAGCTGCGCGTGGTGCGGCCGTCCTTCTCGAACGCGGCGACGGCGTACACCCACGGCTGAGCGGGTTGCCGCTTCTTCACCCAACGCATCGAGGAGCCCTGTGGGTCGTAGTCCATCAGGACCGGCATTTGCTGATGCGAGGCAAAGTAGCTCGCGAGATTGACCGCAATGGTCGTCTTCCCGGAGCCCCCCTTGGGGTTCAAGACGACGATGCGCTGCATGGCTCCGACTTTGAGTGGGCCGCGGAGCAAGAGTACGTGAGCGTGCTCGAGCGCCGCAAGCTGCAAGTGAACCGCACGCCGCGAGCGCATCCGGGGCGGCATTTCACGACTATCGTGGGGTGGTGCCGCTTTCCCCCCGCGATCTCGTCGGCGGACGGCGACAGCGGCGCGCACGAGGTTTCGACATATCGAGACCGAGTGGCGGTTGACTCGGCATCGCGGGGGGTTGCGTCTATCGCGAGTGAGAAATCGCGCACGCCCGGCGCGAAAAGCGGCTCGGTAGAGTGCATCACGTGGAACGTTTGCTGCTTTTGTGGGATGAGCTCGACGACCTGGCCGGCGCCTGCCGCTACGTCGCCGCTTCGGCGGCGGATGAGGTCGCGAGCCTCGCCGTGCCCCTCGCCGCCTTCGCCTCCGCCCTTGGGGCGGGCCTGCTCTCGCTCTACGGTCCAGCGCACACGGTGCTGATCGGCGCGGTGTTCTAGCCAGCGCTCGGCGCGGGTCAGGCCGCACCGGGGCGCAGCTGCATAGCCGCTGCCGCGCGCTTGAAATCGCACCGGTCCCGCCCCATATCGCTCGCTCGCCGCGAGATCGACGAGGAGCCGGTATGTCGGACGACGCGAAGCAGACCCTGGGCTTCCAGGCCGAGGTTCGTCAGCTGCTCAAGCTGATGATCCACTCCCTCTACAGCCACCGTGAGATCTTCCTGCGGGAGCTCATCTCGAACGCATCCGATGCCAATGACCGCCTGCGTTTCCAGGCGATCGCGGCGCCGCAGCTGCTCGCGGACGATCCGGACCTCAGGATCTGGGTGGACTCGGACCAGGCGGCGCGCACGGTGTCGATTCGAGACAACGGCATCGGCATGACCCGCGAGGAGGCGATCACCCATCTCGGCACCATCGCCAAGTCCGGCACCGCGGAGTTCTTCAAGTCTCTCTCGGGCGATCAGCAGAAGGACTCGCAGCTCATCGGTCAGTTCGGCGTCGGCTTCTATTCCGCTTTCATCGTCGCGGACCGCGTGGAAGTGCTCACGCGCAAGGCGGGCGCGCCGCCCGCAGAGGGCGTGCGCTGGGAATCGCGCGGGGAAGGCGAATTCACGGTCGAGGACGTGACGCGTGCGGAGCGCGGCACGACGGTCATCCTCCACTTGAAGGAGGATGCCGCGGAATTCGCCGACCCGTACCGCCTGCGGGCGCTCATCGCGCGCTACTCCGATCACCTGAGCTTCCCGGTGCTCATGCGGAAGGTCGGAGCGAAGGACTCCCGCGAGCCGGCCGAATACGAGACGGTGAACCAGGCCAAGGCGCTCTGGACGCGTCCGCGGACCGAGATCAATGACGAGGAGTACAAGGAGCTCTACCGGCACATCGCGCACGATTTCTCGGACCCGCTCACGTGGAGCCACAACCGGGTGGAGGGCAAGCGCGAGTACACGAGCCTGCTCTACATCCCGAGCCGCGCGCCCTTCGACCTGTGGCAGCGCGATGCGGCCCGGGGGCTCAAGCTCTATGTCAAGCGGGTCTTCATCATGGATGACGCGGAGCAGTTCCTGCCGCTCTATCTGCGATTCGTCAAGGGCGTCATCGACTCGAACGACTTGCCCCTCAACGTCTCGCGCGAGCTGCTGCAGCAGGACCCCGAGGTCGAGTCGATCAAGAGCGGACTCACGCGGCGCGTGCTCGACATGCTCGCGCGCCTCGCGAGCGAGAGGCCGGACGATTATGCGACGTTCTGGCGCGAGTTCGGGGCGGTGCTCAAGGAGGGTCTGGCCGAGGATCCGGCCAACCGCGACAAGATCCTGCCGCTCCTCAGATTTGCGAGCACGCGCGGGGCCGACAATGAGCCGCGGGTGAGCCTCGCCGAGTACGTCGGGCGCATGATTCCCGGCCAGGAACGGATCTACTACCTCATCGGGGAGAGCATCGAGGGGGCGCGCGCGAGCCCCTACATCGAGCGGCTGAAGGAGCGCGGCATCGAAGTGCTCCTGACGGCCGACCGCATTGACGAGTGGGTGATGCGGCAGGTCGAGGCATTCGAGGGCAAACGCTTCAAGGACGCCTCGCGCGGAGACCTCGAGCTCGGGGCGCTCGAGACCGAGTCCGACCGCAAGGCGGCGAGCGACGAGGTAAAGGAGAGCAAGCCGCTGCTGAAGAGGGTGAAGGACGCGCTCGGCGATCGCGTAACGGAGGTGAAGGTGGCTTCGCGCCTCAAAGACTCGCCGGCGTGCCTGGTGCTCGGGGAGGACGATCTCGGCGCGAATCTGCGCCGGATTCTGCAAGCGACCGGGCAGAAAGCGCCGCCCGCGAAGCCGGTGCTCGAGCTCAATGTCGGCCACCCGGTCGTCAAATATCTCGAAGCGCTCAAGGAGCCGGGCGAGTTCGGTGAGCTCGCGCTGCTGCTCTATGATCAGGCTGCGCTCGCCGAGGGCGGCCAGCTCGTCAATCCCGCCGAGTACGTGCAGCGGCTCAACCGGCTGCTCGTGAAGCTCGCGGGCGCGGCGCCGGAGCGGCAAGCCGGCAGCCCCACGGCAGCGTGAGCGCTGCCTGCCACGGCGCTTACCGCATGCCGCGCTCGCGGCGGGATCCGCGATGAATGCGCTCCGCCCCCCGCGCCCGCAGTCCCCGGCGATCACAGGACCGGCGGGCCGCATCGAGGCGTTGCTCGAGGAGCCCGAGGGGCAGCGGCCGGCGTGCTTCGGCGTGGTTTGCCATCCGCACCCGCTCCACGGCGGCACGCTTCACAACAAGGTCGTGCACACGCTTGCACGCGCGCTGCACGACTTCTCCGTGCCCACGGTGCGTTTCAACTATCGAGGCGTCGGAGCGAGCGAGGGCCATTATGCCGACGGGATCGGCGAGACGGACGATGCGGTCGCGGTGATCGAATGGGGCAGGCAGCGCTGGCCGGGCGCCGTGCCGTGGCTGCTCGGATTTTCCTTCGGAGGCGCCGTGGCGATCCGCGCTGCCATTCGCGCCGGCGCCGGGCTGCTCGTGACAGTCGCGCCGGCCATCGGACGGATGGCGATGGATGACGAGCCGGCCGCAGAGGGGGATTCGGCGCGGGTGACGGCAGCACCGTGGAGCGGGCCGGCAGCAGCACCGCGGAGCGGGCCGGCAGCAGCACCGTGGAGCGCGCCGGCGGCAGCACCGCGAAGCGGGC
>Ga0209061_1001631_pt1 | contig 35123 bp, 28 predicted proteins | sample Coa_R1_10_FD_187157 | JGI IMG/M metagenome (GOLD analysis project Ga0209061, IMG submission 187157) | Surface soil microbial communities from Centralia Pennsylvania, which are recovering from an underground coalmine fire - Coalmine... | ecosystem: Environmental > Terrestrial > Soil >... | reverse complement strand
AATCGGCGTTGACATCGGCGGTACCTGCACTGACTGCGTGGTGATGGATAAGCAGGGCCGGATCACGGTGGCCAAGGCGTTCTCGACACCCGGCGATTTCTCCGGCGGCATTCTGAACGCGCTCGAATTCGCCGCGCAGAAACTCGGCATCGATCGCGGCGAGCTGCTCAAACAGACCCGGTTATTTTTGCACGGTACGACGATGGCCGAGAATGCGATCGTCGACGACAAGATGGTGAAGGCGGGCGTGCTCGTCACGCGCGGGTTCGAGGATACGCTGTTCCTCATGCGGGGCGGGTACGCCGAATGGTCGGGGCGCACCGAAGACGAGATGAAGGACATTGTCAACGTCGCGCGGCCGCCGATGCTGACGCCGCGCGAGATGATCGTCGGCATCCGCGAACGCGTCGACGCCAACGGTGAGACGCTCGCGGCTCCCGACCCGCGCGAAATCGAGCGCGCCGTGCAGCATCTTGCCGAGAACGGCGCCGAAGCGATCGGCGTATCGTTTCTCTGGTCGTTCGTGAAGCCCGACAACGAACTCGCCGCGCAGCGCGTCATCCGAGAGCTGTATCCCGAGATGTTCTGCACGGTTTCGTCCGAGATCGCGCCGATTATGGGCGAGTTCGAGCGGACGCAGACCGTCGTGCTGAACGCGCGGCTCGGTCCTGCGATCTCGAATTACCTGAACCGCCTGCAGCAGAAGCTCAGCGATCAGCGCTTCGATGGCTCGTTGCTGGTGATGCAGGCCTACGGCGGATTGCTCGGCGCGCGCGAGGCGGCGAGCCGGCCGGTGGGGCTGATCGAATCCGGACCCGTAAGCGGACTGGTCGGCAGCAAGGCGCTCGGCGAGATCATCGGCTTTCGTAACATCGTCGGCGTCGACATGGGCGGCACGACCTTCAAGGCCGGCGTGGTCAGCGACGGCATGATCGATTACGAGCGCGAGCCGATGATCCTGCATTATCACTACGCGCTGCCGAAGATGAACGTCGCGAGCATCGGCGTCGCTGGCGGCAGCGAAATCTCGCTCGATCCGTACACTCATACGCCGCGGATCGGCCCGCGGAGCGCCGGCGCCTATCCCGGTCCGATTTGCTACGATTTCGGCGGCGTCGAGCCGACCGTCACCGACGTCGATCTGATCCTCGGTTATCTCGATGATCGCTTCTTCCTCGACGGCCGCGCGAAGCTGAATCGCGCCAAGGCGCTCGAGGTGTTCCGCGCGAAGATCGCCGAGCCGCTCGGGATGGACGTAATGCAGGCGGCGGGCGAGGTCTATCGCCTCACCAACAGCATCATCTACGATCTCCTGCACAAGCTTACGATCGAGCGCGGCCTCGATCCGCGATCTTACGTGATGTTCTCGTACGGCGGCACCGCCGGGATGCACGTGATGGCATTCGCGCGCCAGCTCGGGGTGAGCCGCGTTATCGTGCCGCACTCGGCGTCGGTCCACGGCGCGTTCGGCCTGATGATGTCGGATGTCACTCACGAGGAGCAGCTTACGCGTCCCTTGCGCGTGCCGGCCGATCCTGCGCAGGTCAACGCGATTTTCGATCAGCTTGCCGAACGCGTGCTCGGCAAGCTCACCGCGGAGGGCTTCGCCGCCGGCGATATCGTGATCAGCCGCGCAATCGATCTTCGTTTTCGGCGCCAGGTGCACGTCGTGACCGCTCCGGTCGCGAGCGCGGGTAAACTCGGCGAGCGTGAACTGGCCGACGTAATCGCGGCGTTTGAGAAGCTCTACGAGGAACGTTTCGGGGCCGGCTCCGGTTACAAGGAGGCCGGCATCGAGATGGTCAACTTCCGGCTGCGCGGGGTTGGATTGCTGCGCAAGCCCGAGCTTAAGCCCGAAGCCGAGCGCGGTTCCGATCCGGCCGCGGCGATGGTCGAGACGCGCGAGGTCTACTTCGGCGAGCTGCGCGGACTCACGCGCGCCAATTGCTACGACTTCGAGAAGCTCGCGCCCGGCAATGAAGTGCACGGCCCGGCGGTCATCTGGACGCCGATCACGACGGTGGTGGTGAATCCGGGCCAGCGCGCCTGGTGCGATCCTTACAAGAACCTTCACCTGTTCGTCTGAAAGGAGCGGATCGATGAACACGACGGTCGATCCTTTTACGTTCGAGATCATCCGGCACAAGCTGTTCCGCGTGATCGACGAGGCGGTCATCACGCTGGGCAAGGTCTCCGGCACGGCGGTGACGGCAGAGGGCCATGATCTGCTGGTCGCGCTCTATCGCGCGGACGGGACCGTGTTGCTGTGCGGCCTCGGCTTCCTGCATCACATTATTCCGGCCACCCAGGCGGTGAAGCATATCCTTGCGAGCTTCTCGGAGGATCCGGGAATCTTCGAAGACGATGTCTTCATGGTGAACGACGCCTACACCGTCGCAATGCACACGCCAGACATCTTCATGATTTCTCCGATTTTCTTTCGCGGCAAACTCGTGAGCTGGGTCGTCAATTACGTCCACGTGACCGACATCGGCGGGATCGATTTCGGCGGTTTCTGTCCGAACGCCAAGGAATGCTTCCAGGAGGGTTTCAGCACCAAGGGTCTCAAGCTGATCGAGCGCGGCAAGATCCGCAAGGACGTGCTCGAGACTTTTCTGAACATGGTGCGCGACCCCGGGATGACGGGGCTCGACCTGCGATCGCAGATCGCCGCCGACAACGTTGCCAAGCAGCGTCTGCAGAAGCTCTACGAGGATTATGGCGTCGAGACCGTCGACGCGGTCGGCGAGACACTGATCGAACAATCGGAAAAGCGGCTGCGCGAACGGCTCTCCGAGCTCCCCGACGGCACCTGGCGCGCGCGCCAGTACCTCGATCTTCCGGACCGCAACTACAAAATCGAGATGGCCGCGATCAAGCGCGGCGATTCGCTCACGTACGATTTCACCGGCAGCGATCCACAGGCGCCCTATCCGATCAATTGCTGCTATTGGGCGACGAAGGGCGCGAGCGTAGCGCCGCTCTTCCCGATCCTCGCGTGGGACCTGACCTGGAATGAAGGCATCGTGCGGTGCCTTGATGTAATCGCGGAGCCCGGCAGCCTCTTGAATTGCCAGCGTCCCGCGCCGGTCTGTATCGCAACCATCGGATGCGTGCACAGCGTCAACAACATGTCCGCGCACGTGCTCTCGAAGATCACCGGCGCGTCCGAAAAGTACAAAGGCCGCTCGGTCGGATGCTGGGTCGGATCGCTTGTGGTGCACACCACCTACGGCGTCGATCGTTTCGGCGAGCATGTCGGCCTGCTGGGCGGCGATTGTTTCGGGATGGGCGAGGGCGCACGCGCGTTCCGGGACGGCGCGGCATCGGGCGGTCACATCGTCAACGCGGCGCAGAAGCTGCCAAATGTCGAATTCGAGGAGCAGGCCTTTCCGAAGATGTTCCTTTACCGGCGGATCGTGCCCGATTCGGGCGGACCAGGTAAGTTCCGCGGCGGTCCGACTCACGAACTGGCGCTGGTTCCGCGCACCGGACAGAAGAACAGCTTTCAGGCCGCGCTTACGCCGGGCAAGGGCAGGCATTATCTCGCGGGGCAGGGAATCTTCGGCGGCTACCCGAGTTGCTCCGCCGACAGCGTGGTGTTCAGACACGCGAATATCGATGAGCTGCCTCCAAGTCTTGAGGCAACGCGCGGCGACACGGAAAACGCGCTCGCGAGATCGATCGATGTCAACGCTTGCGATGTCTTGTACATCCGGCAAGACGGCGGCGGCGGTTATGGTGATCCGCTCGAGCGCGATCCGAAACTGGTGTTCGAGGATCTGCGTCTGGGGCTGATTTCGGCGGGGCCCGCGCGCGACATCTATGGCGTCGTGCTTGCGCGCGATGGGCACGGTGTCGATGTCGAAGCGACGCGTCAGCACCGCCTCGCAATTCGCGAGGCGCGCATCGGACACAAGCTCGCGCCGAGCGTGACCGAGCGTGGCGCGATCGCACGCACGCCGTATCGAATCGCCGAATATCTGCAGGCCACGGCCGAGAACGGCCATAGTGTCGTGCAGTGCACCTGGTGCGGCCATCGGCTCGCGCGAACCGACGAGGACTGGAAGAACAAGGCCGTGCAGCGCGTCATGCCGCTCTCGGCAGCCGGTCCGCTACGCTTCGATAACGCGAGCTTCCATCTCCGCGAGTACTTCTGTCCCGGATGCGCGACCGCGCTCGATGTCGAAGTCGCGGCATCGGACGCGCCCCCGCTCCACGATCGAATCGAGCGCTGGAACGTGCAGTAGCGGGTAATCAGTTAATCGTTCGGACGCGTGATCGCGGTGTAGAGCTGCGGGCGCCACTCTTTGAAGAAACCCCACGTCGCGCGCTGCTTGCGCATCAGGTCGAGATCGAGGTCGGCCCAGACCAGTTCTTCCGAGTCGGCGCTGGCGTGGCGATGATCTCGCCGGCCGGATCGACAATCAGGCTCTCCGATATAGACCGCCCCGGGCGCGGCGCCCGCGCGTACTTTCAGTATCGATCCTCCAACGTCACATCAGGCTTTGCCGCTCAGACTCTGAGCATCGACTCGAACCCCTTCCAGAACGAATGCATCAGCGCCCTGGTCTCCGCCAGGAACTCTTCCTCGCGTCCAGTTCCGCTAACCAGCCGATCGATGAGCCAATGGCCGGTTTCGCTGTGATCCTTGTCGGCTTCGTAATGGACGCTCAGAAAACGCAGGTCCTCCGCTTTCATCCCGTAATGCTCTTCCAGCGCGACCTCCATCTGATGATACGCATAGACTTCCATCCCCTCGCACATTCCGAATGCGCCCAGGAACTCCGGCTTAACCCTGGCGATCCGATGGAACAATGCATTCGCGGCGAGCGACTCCTCGGAGCCAATTGAATTAAGCAGCTCTTCGCGTGGCAGGCCCAGCCCGCGCTCCCACATCTCGCATAAGAGCTCGGCATGGCTTGCGCTATGGCTGTACGCTCCGAGCGCCTCTTCCGCGAAACTCTTCGCCATCTGCTGCGCAGCCTCAGCATCGATGGGCTGCAGGTTCAGGTAAGCAAGCGCCGAGAGCGTTCCCGAGTCCTTTACGGTCATGGCGTAGTGCTCGATCGGATAGCGCTTGATCTGTTCGCGCGACGCCTTGCCGCGGCTCACGAGTTCAAAGTAGGGATGCTTGGTCAGCGAATACTCGGCCGACAGCTTGTCGAGTTCCGCGTGAAACTTCGTCTGGTCCATGCCCGCGCCTCCTTTTGTGGTCTTCGGATCTATCCGCGACGCAATAAAGTCAGAATGCAGACTGGATAATGAGACCGACCCGGCGGCGCTGTCAATCGAGCCGGCCGCGTCGGCCGCGGCTGCATCGCTCCAGCTTATCGCTGCGATGAGTCGCCATGGTTGCTCGATCCGGCGTCAGGACCTGTGATGACTACACCATAACGAGGCGTGTGAAGCTCTGATGGCCACTCTGGATCTATTTGGGCCACGAGAGCCAATTGCCCAAGGCCGGCGACTTTATTGCCGCGACCGTCGGCCGGCAGCCCGTCATCGCCGTACGGCATGCCGCCGGCTCCGAAGAGCCAGCGGTTCCGGCCAGCGCGAAAACCGTCGCGAACGCAGCAATCCGCATCTTCATTGTCCGACCCTCTAAGATTTCCATTCTTAGACGCAGCCGAACGCGATGGTGTTGACATCGGACCCGGGCAATCGCGAAGCAAAAACGTTCTGCGGTGGCTTAGGTCAACCGAAACGGCGCCAGCTGCGTCTTATAAATACGAAACATGCCCGCGCGCCTGAAATCCGTTCCGGGTACGCCCAACAATTGGGAGCAGGTTTACCGCGAGCATCACCCGCGGGTAAGCCGCCTGTGCCACATGATGCTTTCCGATGCGCACGAGGCTGAAGAGACCGCGCAGGAAGTTTTCGTCAAGGCGCTTGAGCATTACCGCGGCGATGGCGCACCCGATAACTGGGCGGCATGGCTGACGCGTGTCGCCGCGAACGCTTGTCACGATCGGCGGCGTTCGGGTTGGTGGCGATGGTGGTTTCGGCGGGTCGACGAGTTTCGCGAGACCGAACACTCAGGCATCGGAACTGACGCCGAACGCCAGACACAGCGACGCGAGCAGAGCCGCATCATTTGGAGCGAATTTCGCCGGCTGCCTGAGCGCCAACGTCAGGCTTTCCTTCTCCGTTATGTCGAGGGATACACGACTTCCCAGGTTGCGGAGATGCTGGAAATCGATTCCGGCACCGTCAAGCGCCATCTGTTTCGGGCTGTCCAGCGCCTGCGCATCGCGCTGAAGGAAAGCGCGTGAACGGCGTCCGGTGTCAACCTTTGTGACGCTGCACTCGTCTTTCACAGTGAGGGGGATGAACCGACGGCATGATGAACCGATGTCTCAGCGAAAGAGCTCTGTTGATGCTGCATGAGGGCGAAGGGCGCGATGACCATCGCCGGCATCTCGAAACCTGCGCGGATTGTGACGCACGGTACCGGAGATTGGTCGACGATCTGCACGGCATTGTCGCGATCCTGAATGAACCCGCGCCTCGCATCGCGATCTCTCGCACTGCTCCGATCAAGCTGAAATGGGCATTCGCGGCCGCAGCTCTCCTTCTGGCGTTCTTCTGTGGACGGTTAACCAGCGGAATGATCGCTTCTTCCGGTAGTCAACGAGGGCCAATTCTTACGGTCGACAGCGATTCCGTTGCACTGCCGGACCTTTCACCGAAGGGCGCATTAGCCCCGGTTTCATACGGGCTTTACGTGGACAATCTGATCTCGTCGGATGCCACTGAAGGAAGCCTTGGTAGTGCCGCCGATTTCGATGCATCAGATGCGGACGATTTTTGATTGGTTCTTAGCGAAGAAAAAAGGAGGAAACATGAAAAGGATTCTCGGCTTGGTCGCATTTAGCTGGATGGCTCTCTTGGTTACGGCCGGTACAGGACTTGCGGAAGGTCATCACGGCCACGGCGGTCTGATGCCGCCGATCGTGTGGAAAATGATGTCGCCGGACCAGATCAAGTCGGCGATTTCGGCTGACAAAACGAACCTTAAAAATCTGCATATGGCGGTCTGGAATGCGCGAAATCAACTGACGCTGGATCTCGTGTCGGGCAAAGACAGCAGCGTTATAACCGCTGATCAGACCGCGCTCGAGACCGCACAAAATAATCTGTTGGCTGAGAAGGTAAAGCTCGCGCAGACAATTCTCGCGAATCTCTCGTCGTTCCAGCGAAGCCAGGTCACGCAGTTCGTCGCCAAGTGGCAGGCGATGCAGCAACAGCAGAGGCAGCAGCGCGAGGCGTTGTTCCAGCAATTCAACGGCAATACGGCCGGCGCGAGCGATCAATAGCAGTGTCGCATCGGAATCGAGCGGCGGGGTCTGACAAAAAGGACCTCGCCGCAAAATAGTCTCGCTTTTTTAGCGAACGATTGATCCTCGATCGACCGAAATGAACTCACGCGCGGATGTCATCTCAATTCGATCGCGGTCTTTGTCGCGGAAGCCCGCGCGCAGGAGGGCCGAATTTGCAATCTATCTATTCGCGAGTGTTGTGCTTTCGGCTGCTACTGTCGCTAATTCGCAGGAGCTACACCCAAAATTCCGAGACTTTCGATCGCCCGACGGGACCCTGGTCGCTCGCGTGGTTGCGGCCGAAAAAACCTTGTCCGTGCCTGACGTCGAAAGCATCATCGAGATCCGCGATCGGAACGGCAAACTGATTTTTTCAAAAGACTATTCATCAGAAGACGGATTGCACGGCCTCGGGGTGGTACAGTGTCAGTGGACCCCGGATTCGCAATTCTTTGTCTACAGCCTCACGTCATCGGGCGCCGACCGTCCGTGGTATTCGCCGATCGACATTTACAGCCGCAGCCACAACGCCGTCGAACGCATGGATGATATGATCGGCAATCGGCCCACGCTGTCCGCAGGGTTCGATATCTTTCCGCCTCACTGGATCGAGGACGTAACCTGGAAGGATGCCTCTCACGCCGAGGATTACGTTACGGTTAAAGTCGATCTCGCCGCGGCATTCTCGCATCCGGGTAATGGAACGTCCACCAACGGGCGCTGAAGGATTCAGTCGTCCGGTCTGCCACAGCGTTCGACCATCTGCGCAATCGCCCTGATCGTTTCGAAATGTTCCGGGACGATCTCTTCGTCCGGGATCATGATCGAAAAGCGCTCTTCACAGAAGGCCACGATGCGAGCGACCGAAATCGAATCGAGCGCGCCAGCACGAAATAGCGACTCGTCGATGCCAACCGGTCCCAGGTTGCGCGCCGCCAGCACCTGATCGGTTATGAATTCCTCGACCAGAGATTCGATCGATCCAGATTTCATTCGGCGCTCCGATCTTTTCCGTGGGCGGATGCCGCGCGTCGCCGATCGAGCTTGCCGGTGCTCGTCAGCGGCAGACATTTTAGGAACTCGATTCTTTCGGGAACCATGTGCGGCGGTAGCGATGCGGCGCAATGGCGGCGGAGTTCACGCTCCTCGATGGACATTGATTCCCGAGGCACGACGACCGCTGCCAAACGTGGCTCGCCGCCAACCGTATTTACAAATGCCGCGGCCTGTTCAACTGCCGGATGCCGATTGAGGACGGCTTCGACCTCGCCGAGCTCGATGCGAAAGCCGCGCAACTTAACCTGATCGTCGACGCGTCCGATGAATTCGAGGTGGCCGTCGGTGCGTTGCCTGACGAGGTCTCCGGTGCGGCACGCGACGACCATTTTGCCCGGCGCAGCTTCGATCTTCGCGAGCACCTCGGACGTGGCCTCCGGCGACCCCCAGTATCCGCTCATCACATTGGGGCCGCTGATCCAGAGTTCGCCTACCGAGCCTTCGGGAACCGGACGCGCCATGTCGTCGAGCACGAAAACCTTGCAATCGGGGGACGGTTTTCCCATCGTCAGGCGAAGGTCATCGTCGGCGGCTGCTTCGGTAATCTCATGCCAGGTGAAGATTTTCGCTTCAGTACGGCCATAGACGTTGACCAGTCGCGTTTGTGGCATCACCCGGTGGAGTTCGCGCAGATATTTCACTTGCGGCGCCTCACCGGACAGGATGATCACCCTTAAGGCCGACAAGTCGTAACCTGAAAGATTTCCGTGAAGCACGAGTTGCATCAGCAGCGTCGGCACTGTCAGGCACGCAGTGATACGCCGTTCGGACAGAAACCGGCTCAAAAGCGATGGAAACGCAAAGAGCGGTTGATTCGAAAGATGCAGCGCCGCGCCTGTTTGCGTCGTGCTGCAGAGATCGAAAGTCGACATGCTCGAATGCAGAGGCGTGAGACCGGCGACCCGGTCATCCGACGTGAGCTTTGCATTCTGCGCGAGGAAACGACTCTGCCATACGATCGCGCGATGGGGCGCCATCACGCCTTTGGGTGTGCCGGTGCTACCGGAAGTGTAGACCACGCTCGCAAGGTCATCGGCACGGATGTCGATGGTTGAGGCAAGAGGCTCCTCGTCCATCGCCTCGCTCCATGAGAAAGCGGGTCGCCCCCAGAGCGATGGACCTTCGTCGACATACCAGATTGCGGCGATCGACAAGTCGCTGCTGAAACGGGGGGCGATTTCGGCAGCGCGGGAACCAGTTGTCACCAATCCTTTGATCCGGCAGTCGCGCGCGATCGATAGCAAGCGGAGCGCCGGTGCGCTCGCGTCGACGGGCACGTATGCCGCCCCCGACTTCATCACGCCCCAAATCGTGATGACCGCCTCGATGGATTTCGGCGTCCACAGCGCAACCAGATCGCCCGGTCCAATGCCAAGCCGGCCAAGCGAGCGCGCCATCCGGCTGGCAGCAGCATCCAACTCGGCATAGGTCACGATCCGATCATCGCTCACCAGTGCGGGGCGTTCGCCGTCGCGGCGTGCGGCTTCGCTCAGCAGATCAGACACCGACAAGGGCATCGCTCTACGGTAATTCAGAACAGACGTTCGGCCAGGGCCGCTTCGAAACGTCCGCATCCGGCAGTTGTGCTTCGCCGGCCGGGTGCAGGGCCGCGATCCAGTCCGCAGCGCGCAGATACAGCGCCTGTTCGAGTTGAACGTCGCCTGCGACGTGCGCTCTTCCCGGCCATACTTCCACTTCGATCAGACGCCGTGACCGGGGGCTGAGCGGGGCTATTAGTTCGCGTTCAACCTTTTGAAACTCCCAATAGTAGAGATCTTCGCGGCCGAAGATAAAAAGGGCGCGCGCTCCCGAGCGCACCAGCGCCTCGAACTCAAAGCCCGCGGCAAATCGAAAACGATTACAATCTGTCGGTCGCAACGCTGAGCGAGCAAGCGCGCGGCCCGCGCTCGCGAGCTTGCGCGTCCATCCGCGCGGAAACTTCAGATAACGACGGAGCTTGCGCCCATCAAGCATCGCATCGAGCACATATTTGCGGTCCCATTCATTCTCCGGATTGCGCAGGACCGGAACGGCGAGCGCAACGATCGCGGCGATCGCGTTTCCCTCGGTCGGAAAAGCCGCAAGTCCCGAAAGCGCATCGCTGCAATAGCCGGCGATCACAAACCGCTGGAAACCGAGCCGCTTGCGAAGATGACGGATGGCCGCGACGACGTCTTCTCCGCTGACGAAGTCGCGCCCGCTGATTACTGCCTCGCCTTCGCTTTGACCATGGCCATGGCAATCGAGCCGCACCGTTGTGAAGCCGCGCGCCGCAAGCGATCGCGCGACCTTAACCGGCATTCGCCCGGGCCGCCATCGCGTACGCGTCGGCATCAGCACGCACAGATCAGCGGGAACTACATGCGGAGCAGCGGGCGTCAGAATCGCGAACAGCGCGCCATGCGGCCCCGAAATCCAGAGCGCCTGTTCAGACCGTGCGCGCTCCAATTCCGCCGCGGTTTCACGCCATTCCATGGAACCACTCAACGGTTTTTTCGATGAGCTGCGGTGACGTCCACCATGGCTCAGATGGGTTCTCCCATGACGGCTGGTCGACGATAGTGACGGCAGCAACGAGCGCGCCGGCATTGCGCAGCGATTCGATCAGCGCCGCATTGTCTGCCGACCAGGTTTTTCGACTCTGGATTTGCGCGAGCATCGTAGGACCGCGCCACTGCTTCAGATTCTCGGCGAGGTCGACGTTCATTGCACTTTGGTAAAGCGGTCGGTGAAGCCATTCGGCGATAAGCGGTATCTCGCCGTCGCGCGCAAGCCGCTCGACCATATTCGCGACAGTCGCGTTCGGACGCCGCTCGTTCGCAACCTCGAGGAACAGGCGACGACGCATCAAGGCACGAAAATAATCGGCGCCGCGGTGAACCGGCTCCCAGAGGGCCAGACCCGCGGTATCCTGCCTCTGACCCATCGCGGCTGCGGCGATCAACCCGCCGAAGCGGGTTCCGATCCAAACGATTCCGGAACCTTCCGCCAGACGACGGGCCTGCTCGGCCGCTGACAGGGCGTCCTCAACCAGGCTATCGAAAGTCACATCAGCGAAGTTGCCTGCCGAATCGCCGTGGCCGCGTGCGTGGTAGGAGAACGACGAAAACCCCCGGGCTGCGAGGGCGCGCGCGGCGAGCACCTCGATCCGCGATGTCACGAGCTGATCAAGACCGATGCTGTGGCAAAAAATCCCTACCAGCTCGCGTCTGACCCTGTCTTTTGCGCGATAGAATACGCCATAGAGTGGCGTTCGAGTCGGTCCCTCGAACCAAAGAGGCTGTTCAAAGCACTTAAAAAAATCTTGCGAGCTATCGGTCGCCATTGCCGATTAAGATTCATCATGATTTCGAACTTTTGCCTGATTGGCAACGTTAGCTCGCATAGGTTCTTTCGAACAAATCGAGACGTTCGCAAAGATGGCCGCGACCAGGTCTTTTCCACTGACGCATTCGGGTCCACTGCTCGCTGCCTCATCTTTGGTTTGTCCACGCCCATGGCGAACGAGGCGCAGAGGAGTGAAGAGCCCACCTTTTTTACCGTTTGGCGCCCGTTCTCGCGGCGACTGACGCCGCCTTCCTCAACTCGTTGGTCTGCCGCTATCCGGGGCGCGAGCTTCACCCGATCTCCGACAAATACGACACTTACAAGCATCCGGTAGTGATGCGATGGCTTGAATCTCATCCGCGCCTTTATTTGCATCTCACCCGGAACCGGGGCCTTGTGGCTCAACGATTTCGCTGGACCAGGTCTGCCGCCGATATCAAACACAGCATCCGTAATGCTGAACTTATTTACGAGACGAGACACTTAGGGGATTTCCCCAACGAGCGATTGGTCCTAGGTAGGCCATCTGAGTCACACATTCGTCTCTACGCTTGTTCCTAAATCCGCTGTTTGCTTGCGAAAATTGCGAGGCGCTAACATTCTCCCAATATTGGCCCGTCTATTTGTTTCCTACTCCTGATCGAGATAGAACCGGTCGCTGTCTTTGTTGTAGCCGAAGAGTTCGGCGAAGCGGCCCCATCCGACGATCCGGTTGAACAGCCGCTCCGGCGGATCGTTCGGCAGCAGCATCGCCAGATGTTCGAGCACGACTTCCTTGGTTAGCGACCGATCCTCCTGCGCTTTCAGGAGCCGCACGAGATAGCTGAACAGCCCGTGATTGCGGAGCTGTTCGCGGATGATCAGCTTGCGGCCGTTGACGTCGCTTTCGAGAAACTTCCGCCCAAGCGGCTCCAGCACCACATCGCCGGCCGGGGTCGAGACCAACCCCAGGATCTCCGCGATCTTCATCACGCGCAGCACGTCGTCGAACTTCATGTGCAGGTCGCGCGCGATCTTGTAGCCGTCCTCGCGGCCGCCCCGGTCCTCCAGCAGCTCCAGCAGGCCGAAGACCCAGTTGAGGTTGCCCTCCGGAATCGGATTGATCCCGCTCGGCGGCATCAGTTGCGCTCCTCGATAAGCGAGAAGACCTTGTCGGTGAACGCGTTGAAGCCCTCGCTGCGGCGATCGCGCGGCCGGGGCAGATCGATGCGCAAATCGGCGAGCACGCGCCCCGGTCCCGATGACAGTACGATGACGCGATCGGCGAGTTCGATTGCTTCCTCGATAATATGCGTGACAATCAGGATCGTATGCACGGGGCTGTCGGGCAGCCGCCAGATATCGAGCAACTCCTCGCGCAAGCTGATGGCCGTGAGAGCATCGAGCGCCGAGAACGGCTCGTCCATCAGCAGCAGCCTGGGCTCGACGGCGAGCGCGCGCGCCAATCCGACCCGCTGCTTCATTCCGCCGGAAAGCTCGCGCGGGTAGGCCTCTTCAAAACCGTCGAGACCGACCTTGTCGATGTACAGGCCGGCGCGCTTGCGCCGCTCGGCGGGTGGGATGCCGAGCGCTTCGAGCGGCATCTCGATATTGCCCTCGACAGTCAGCCACGGCATCAGGGCGAACGACTGGAACACCAGCGCGCATTCGCGATTGATGCCGTCGACCTGGCGGCCCTTGTAGAGCACCTGCCCGGAGGTCAGCGGCACGACGCCGTTGATGATCCGCAGCAGCGTCGATTTGCCGCATCCCGACGGTCCGACGATCGCGACAAACTCACCCTCCTCCACGGTGAAGGAGACATCTTCGATCACGCGGAGATTCCCCTTGGCGTGCGGGTAACTCTTGCTGACGTGGCGGAGTTCCAGCAGCGGCATGGGTCGGGTGGCTCTGGCTCAGACATGGAATAAGTCCCGTGGCCGATAATCAGTAATCGAGCCGATAGCGCTCGGCTGCGACATTGTACAGCCGGCGCCAGACCAGCCGGTTCAACGCTATCACCACCGCGACCATCGAGAGCAGGCTCAGCAGAATCATCGTGCCATTGCCGGTCTCATATGTGGCGACATCGAGGAGCTGGCCCAACCCCATTACCTGGTATGTACGGTTCTGGTAGACGAAGTATTCGGACAGAATCAACGCGTTCCATCCTCCGCCCCAGGCCGTGATGCTACCGGTGATGAGCGACGGAGTCAGCGCCGGCAGCATCAGCCTGCGCCAGGTAGCGACCCGGCTGAGACCGAAGGCGCGCGCCGCCTCCTTCAAGTCTTCTGGCACCTGACTGACCCCGGCCAGCAGATTGAACAGCAGATACCATTGCATCCCGGTGAGGATCAGGAGAATCGACACCAGATTCATCCCGCCGGTGACCTGGATTACGAACGCGACGATCACTGGGAACAGCGCCGTGGCGGGCACCGCGCCGACGATTTCGGCAAACGAGGCGAGGCGCTGACGCAGGCGCGGATTGGTGCTCGCGGCGAGCGTGCATGGGATGATCCATGCCAGCGAAATCGCGTAGGCAACCAGCAGGCGCGCGATCGAGGCGAGAGTTGCGATCGGGATGTCGCGGGCCGCTGGCGGCCATGGCCGCGACAGGGCGCGAATCAGCGCCACGAGTCCGTCGACGATCGCCCATGCGAAGAACACCGCGATCGCGATTACCGCGATCCAACCGGCAATGCGCATACCGCGCTCGAGGGCCGGAAACTTATCCGGGCGAAGCGGCGGGATGCGCTCACGGACCGCGCGCAGGACCATCGCCGGCGGCGCCAGGATGAGCCGGAAGGCGCGCAGAATTGTCGGACCGATCTGATAGAGCGCCCCGACGATTGCAACGGTCTCGCCCGGCGCTTCGAGTTCGGGCGTCGCGGCGGCGAATTCATAGCGGAATTTCTCGGCCCAGGTGGAAAGCGGCTGCCACACTATGAAGTCCATCGCGACGATGATCGCGAGCAGCGTCAGGAGCCCGGCAATAAACTCGCCATGACGGCTTTTCCCGACCGTCTCCATCAGGTAGCTGCCCAGTCCGGGCAAGCGGTAGCGCGCGGGGCCGACCGTGATGATCTCGCAGGCGATCAGGAAGTACCATCCCGCGACCCACGACAGGATCGAGTTATAGACCAGCTTCGGTACGCAGGCCGGCAGCAGGAGCCGCCTGAGCCGGAGCCATCCGCTGGCGCCGAACGCCTCGAACACCTCGAGCGAATCGGCGGGGATGGTGCGGGCCGATTCGAACACGCCGAGCGCCATGTTCCACGCCTGGCTGGTGAAGATCAGAAAGATCGCGGCCATCTCTATCCCGAGGCGGCTGCCGTGGGCGAGCGAGACGAAGAAGTAAACCGCGGCCGGAAAGAAACCGACCACCGGCACCGACTGCGCGATGTCGATCGCGGGGATCATCACGCGCTCCCAGATGCGTCCGCGCGCCGCGCCGAGCCCGTAAACGATGGAGAACACCAGTGCGATCGCATATGCCGCGAGCATCCGATAGAACGAGCAGAATGCATAATAGGGAAGATGCCGTATCGAGACCGACAGACGCGGCGCATGCAGCGCGCCCATCCGTCCGCGATAGGCGAAGAACAGCGCGATGATCGCCGCCAGCATCAGGAACGAAAAAGCGGCGCCGGCAATCCTGCGCGTATTTCCGGCCGAAGCGTTCATCGCGAAAAACCCGATCTACCCATCATAACTGCCGATGCCGGCCGCATAAAGATTACGGCCAGCCGCGTTGACAATGCCGCCCTGCACAAATACCGATTCCGGTAGATGAGCGCGGACCCAAAACCCGAGCGCGACGAATGGCGGCTCGGCGTCGAACCCGGCGAGCGTCACGACGCCGGCGCGATCGTGTCCGTGGCGCCAAAGCCGCGCGCGCCCGCGCACGAGGGGCTGGAACGGCCCGTGATGCTCATCACGGTCGAGCGCCTGTACTGGGCGATCATCGCGATCTACGCGGTGGCCGCGCGCTGTGCGTTTCTCGGCTCGCGGCCGCTCGGACCAATCGAGGCACGCAATGCGCTTGCGGCGTATGACACGATGCGTCTGGGGGCGATGCCGGGAACGCCCGCGGCTTGGATTCAACTTCTGAACGCAGCCGTGCTCGGGGCATTCGGCGCAAGCGATTTCACTGCCCGCCTGCTTTTCGCGATCAGCGGGGTCGCGCTGGTGCTGATCGCGCTGGCATTTCGCCGCTCGATCGGGCGGACCGGCGCGCTCGCGATGGCCACGATGGTCGCATTGTCCCCGAGCATCACCTTCTTCACGCGCTCTGCGACGACACAGGGCCCCGCCCTGCTCATGGCGTTGATCGTGATTGCGGTCTTCCTCGCGATCGGAGGGCACGTCACCACCGGGCGAATTATCGCGCTGGGTTTGGTTATCGGGCTCGCGCTTTCGGCCGACGCGCAAAATCTCGTGGTCGGCGCGATTTTCGCGCTCTGCCTTGCGGTACTCGGAATTGCGCGCTTGACGACGACCGACGCGGTCTGGGTACGAACGCGTATTTGGTGGCAACAGCACACGGAGATGGTGCTGCTTGCAGTGCTCCTCGCGTTGCTCGTGTGGACCGTCACGTTCAGCGGATTTTTCTCGCATCCGTTGTTGCCGGCGCTGCTTCGGACCGCTCGTCTGAACTGGACGGAAGCAGCGGCGCGTGTTTCGGCTCTCCGCCTTTGCCTCGCATCGTTCGCCTTCTATGAGTTCCTGATCGTGATCGCCGCCATTATCGGCGCAATCGCGGTGCTCTCGAATCTCGCCGGCGCGCGCAACCCGATAGGCGCATTCGTCCTCATCTGGACTGCCGCGGCGGCTGCTTTCTTTATGGTCACGCCGGCTTTCGCGCCCGCGTGGATTATCGAAATCCTGGTTCCCGCGGCGGCGCTCGGCGCGATCGGAATCGAAGCGCTGTCGCGTACCCGAAGCTGGAACGTGACCTTCTATGCGCTGGCCGCACTCGCCCTGGCGACCATGTACATCCAGATTGCGACGAATTTCGCGATCGTCGCGCCCGATCCGACCGAAGCACCGTGGGCTCGCCATGCGCTGCTCTTCTGGAGCGAGCCGACGACCGCAGCAGGCGCGCGCGAGGCGATTCAGGATGCAATCGGAGCCGGCGCCGAGCGGGCGCGGAGCGCATGGATCATCGGCAATTCGCCGGTGCTCCGATGGTACCTGCGCGATCTCCGTCCGGCCGATACCGAGGCCGGCGCCGACCTGATCGCGGGTACGTCCGAGGCACCACTGGGATGGCCAATCGGCGCGCGGAGCAACTTCGACCTTGAATCGTGGTGGCAGCCCAGCTTCGGCAAGCTGTCGGCGCGCCGCGTGATCCGCTTTATGCTCATCGGCCGCGCGTGGGAGAAACTCGATTCGCGCGAAGTGACCGTGCTCACTCGTGCATCAACGCATTCGACGCCGACGATTATTTACGCACCCGCGATTCCAGCCCCGTCATCGCCGCCGTCGATTGCGACTGCCGCCTCGCCGCAACCGACCCCGTGATCGTGGGCGGCCTGGAAGGTTCGTCGGCAATTGGCTGCCGGGACGTGGCATAGTATGTCTAGTCGGACCGCGACGGGCCTCCGCGCGTGAGGGGAGGCATGCGATCGGCTGCAGTTCAAGGCTGATCGCGCATAGGGGAAACATCCTCGACAGGAGCGAATTGTAACCGACCATGGATTCGATCATCGCAACCCTTAAAACCTTGCATCTTCATCCGGTGGCGGATCACTTCACAATCGCGCTCCTGATGATCGGCGTGCTGCTGGATCTGGTTGGAAGCCCGCTGGCGCGTTTCCGATGGATTCGCTATGCGGCGCTGACGCTGATGATCCTCGGTGCGTTCAGCGCGGCCGTGTCGTGGGAGAGCGGCGGATGGGAGGCGCACAAGGTCCATAACCTCGTGACCGGCGATGTGAAGGAACTGCTGCACGACCATGCCGAGCTCGGAGACACGCTGGTGTGGGTATTCATCGTCCTCGCGGTCTGGCGAATCGGAGTCGAAACGATCGGATTCCTAGCGATCTGGCGCGGCATCTACCTGATCGCAGCGGTCATCGCCGTGGGTGCGCTCGGCTATCAGGGCTATCTCGGCGGCCAGTTGGTCTACGATCACGGCGTCGGCACCGCGTTGTTGACCCCGACGCCCGAAGCTTCGGTTGGACAGCCGACACCGAGCGCCATCCCGACTGTCTACGTTCCGCCCGCCGGCGCTGCTTCGCCGGCAGCGTCGCCCACTGCTTCGCCTTCGGCCACGCCGACTCCGAGCGCCGCGGCTTCGCCCGCAAAAAGCGCAGAGCCGGGCGCGACGCCGACTGCATCGCACGTGTGATCGGCCGGCGCGCATAACATCGAATCGATCCGATGAGCGAGCGGTACATCGCCACAGTCGAGGCGCTGTTTCGTTATCCGATGCTCGGCGAAATGACGCTCAGTCCGGCCGGATCCGCGTCCGCGTGACGTTCGTCGGATAACATCGCGCCTTCGTTCGCCGCCGAACTGTTGACAGGACGGCGCGGCGGCTCTTGAGATGCCCGGCGGCGCGCCGAAGGATACTCTAAGTCCGTCGGGACGCTCTTCTTCGATGGTGGCCGAAGCTATTCTGAGTCGAACGCGAATCGTGGCCTCACCGCGCGTTCAGGAGCGGATCGCGGCGGCGCGCGCGTGGCTTCAGGCTCTCGCGCCCGGCGCAGAAGCACTGATCGTGAGCCAGGTGCGGGAGGCAGCCGATGATCTGGTCCGGGCACTCGCAGCCGATCGCGGCGCGCTGTTCGGGATCCATCGGATGACCTTCAACCGCCTGATTGGCCTCGTCGCGGCCGACGCGCTCGCCGAACGCCGGCTGGTCCCGGCCGACGGTCTCGCAATCGAGGCCGTCGCCGCGCGCACCATCTATCGGCTCGATCGGGCCGGCGAGCTTTCATACTTCGCACCTGTGGCGACGCGGCCCGGCTTTCCGGGCGCGCTCGCCGCAACGCTCGGCGAGCTGCGTCTCAACGGCATCGGGCCTGCGATGCTTGCCCCGGGCGAGCCGCGCGAAGCGACGCTGGCGCGGCTGTTGACGGCCTATGCCGATGAACTGCAGGCGGGCGGGCTCGCCGATCGCGCGATGCTAATCGAGCTTGCGATCGACGCGACACGTAAATCACCGCTGCCCCGCTTCATCGGGATCCCGATCCTCCTGCTCGATGTCCCAGTGCGTACCAGCGCCGAATGCGATTTGGTCCGCGCGCTCGCGAGGCATGCCCCCACGATGCTCGCCACTGCTGCCGAGGGCGACCATCGGACGCTGGCGCTGCTCGAAGTCGCACTCAACGCGCAGCCGGAGCACGTCGCAACGGAGCGAAGCGGCATCAAATCGCTCGACCGTCTTCAGGATCATCTGTTTGCCGAGACCTCGCCCGCACAGAGAACGCTCGACGAAAGCGTCGTGATGCTCTCGGCCGCCGGCGAGATGCAGGAGTGTGTCGAGATCGCGCGGCTGATCCACGCCGAAGTGCGTCGCGGCCTGCCGCTCGATCGGATCGCGATTCTCCTGCACGCGCCGGGCCGCTATTCGCCCTATCTGCGGGAGGCCCTCGACCGTGCCGGGCTCGCGGCCCATTTCTCGCGTGGTACCGCGCTGCCCGAGCCGGGCGGACGCGCGATGCTCGCGCTGTTGGCGTGCGCTGCCGAGGGTCTCTCGGCGCGCCGCTTCGCAGAGTATTTGTCACTCGCGCAGGTTCCTTCAATCGATCAGCAATCGTCAGCCGATGATGCTGCTCGCGATTTCGTCGCGCCTACAGAACTGGCCGGAAAATCGCTCGCCGCCGACCTTGAGCTCGAACCGGAGCCGCCGGAGGCTGAGCCGATCGAGCGCGACCCGGTCCCGGTGATCGAAGGGTCGCTCGTAGCGCCGTGGCGATGGGAGCGGCTGCTGGTCGATGCCGCCGTGGTGGGCGGACGCGATCGATGGCGCCGGAGGCTAGACGGCCTCGCCGAAGAACTCAAGCTCAGGCGCGGCGAGATCGCCGACGACGATGCGCGTGCCGGGGCGCTCGATCGCCAGCTCCTCGACCTCGCGCATCTCCGCGCGCACGCGCTTCCTATCATCGAACGCCTCGACGCGATTCCGGCGGGTGCGACGTGGTCCGAATGGCTCGCATGGCTGCGCGCCCTCGCCACGACGGCGATCCGCGATCCCGCGCCCGTGCTCACCGCGCTCGCCGAGCTCGAGCCGATGGGCCCGATCGGCCCCGTGAGCCTCGATGAAGTCCGCCTCGTGTTGTCAGAGCGCATTGGCAGGCTTGAGCGGCCCCCGTCGCGCCGCCGCTATGGCGCGGTCTTCGTCGCATCGACCGCCCAGGTGCGCGGCCTCGAATTCGACGTCGTCATTGTGCCCGGACTCACCGAGCGCGTCTTCCCGAAAAAGCTCACCGAGGACCCGATCCTGCCCGATCTCGTGCGCGCGCGATTGGAGAAAGATCGCGCCGGAGGCCATCCGGAGTTCCTAACGAATCAGGCGGAGCGCGCCGCCGAAGAGCGACTCGCGATACGCCTGGCGGTCGGCGCGGCGACTGGGCGCGCGATCTTCACCTTTCCGCGTTTCGATCTGGCGCAGGGGCGTCCGCGCGTGCCCTCGTTCTATGCACTCGAAATCATGCGCGCGGCTGAGGGGAGGCTGCCGGGCTTCGATGAGCTTTCGCGCCGCGCCACGCAGGATCGCAGTCCGCGGCTCGGATGGCCCGCGCCGGCCGATCCCGCCGACGCAATCGACGAGGCCGAATTCGATCTCGCGACGCTCGAGAAGGTGCTCGACTCGGAAGCCGGCAAGGGCGCCGCCCATTATCTGCTCAACGCCAATCAGCATCTCGCGCGTGCGCTCAGGAGCCGCGCCCGCCGATGGCTCCGGCGCTGGACACCCGCCGACGGTCTGGTTGATCCGTCGGAGGGCGCGCGCGCCGCGCTCGCGCGCCATCGGCTGGCCGCGCGCAGTTACTCGCCGACGGCGCTGCAGCATTTCGCCGCCTGCCCGTATCGATTTTTCCTTCAGGCGATCCATCGCCTGCAGCCGCGGGAGGACGCCGACCCGATCGAAGTAATCGATCCGCTGACGCGCGGCGCGCTCTTCCATGAAATCCAGTTCGCGTTTCTAACCACGCTGCGGGAGGCCGGCCTGCTCCCCGTCACCACCGAGAATCATCCCGCCGCGGTCGCGCTGCTCGATGCGACGCTTAAGCGCATCGCCGGGGAACATCGCGATCACCTGGCGCCGGCGATCGAGCGCGTCTGGCAGGACGGCATCGATTCGATCGGCGCCGATCTGCGCGAATGGACGCGGCGGATGGTCGAGAGCCGCGAGGGTTGGACTCCCGAGCGCTTCGAGCTCGCCTTCGGACTCACCGATCGCGAGCAGGCTGACCCGGCGAGCCGCGCGGAGCCCGTCGAGATTATCGGCGGACTCAAGCTGCGCGGCTCAATTGATTTGGTCGAGCGGCACGCAAGCGGCGCGTTGCGAGTCACCGATCATAAGACCGGCCGGGTCCGCGCCGCTCGCGGGGTGGTCGTGGGCGGCGGCAAAATCCTGCAGCCGATTCTCTACGCGCTCGCCGCCGAGCGCCTGCTCGGTTCCGCGGTCGAAGCGGGCCGGCTTTACTACTGCACTGCGGCCGGCAACTACGAGGATCGGGTGGTCGCAATGGACGAACACGCGCGCATCGCGATCGCCGAGGTCGTCGCGGCTGTCGAGCGTGCTCTGGAATCCGGGTTTCTGCCGGCCGCACCCGACAAAGAAGAGTGCCGCTTCTGCGACTATCGGCCGGTCTGCGGACCCTACGAGGAGCAGCGCGCTGCGCGCAAGCCGCCTGCGCGGACCGCCGACCTCAGGAAAATACGCGAGATGCGATGAGCGAGCTGGCCGATCAACGAGTGCGGGATCGAATCCGCAATGACCTGGATACGACGCTGATTGTCGAAGCCGCCGCCGGCACCGGCAAAACCACGGCGCTGGTGAACCGCATCGTCGCCGCGATCGAATCGGGGCGCGCGCCGCTCAATCGGATGGTCGCGGTGACCTTTACCGAAAAAGCAGCGGGCGAACTTAAGTTGCGGCTGCGCTCGGAGATCGAACGGGCGCGCTTCGCCGCCGCGAATGAGCGCGAGCGCGAACTTCTGACCGACGCGCTCAAGCAGCTCGAAGAGGCGCGTATCGGAACGATCCACGCCTTTTGCGCCGAGCTTTTGCGCGAGCGACCGATCGAGGCGCGCGTCGATCCGCGGTTCGAAATGGCGCCCGAGGAGAGCGCCGCCGAATTGCTCGAGGTCGCCTTCGATCGCTGGTTCCAGGCGATGCTCGCCGCGCCGGGCGAAGGCATGCGCCGCCTGCTGCGGCGGCGCGCATCCGACGACGGCGAGGGCCCGCGCGAGGTCGCGCGGCGCGCTGCCGCGGAGCTGCTCCAATGGCGCGACTTCGCGAGCCCGTGGCGTCACGTCGAGTTTGATCGCGAGCGTGAAATCGACCGGCTCATCGAGCAAGCGCGCGCGCTCGGCGCGCTCACAGCGGGTGTCAACCCGGACGATTGGCTCCGCAAATCAATCGACGAAATCTGGCAGACGATCGCCGATGCGCTCCGGCTCGAAGCGGTCGCCGGCCGCGATTACGACGCGCTCGAAGCGGTGCTGACCGCGCTGACCGGCGGACGGCGATGGACGTGGCGTGGCTGGGGCGACCAATTCGGTGCGATTCCGCGCACCGAGGCGATTGCGCGGCGCGACGCGCTCCGCGAGCGGCTGCTCGCATTTCGGAACCAGGCCGGTGCGAGCCTCGCGCCACTGCTGCGCGACGAGCTCTGGCCGGTGATCGGCGATTATGAGACCCTCAAGCGCAACGCCGGCCTGCTCGATTTCCTCGATCTACTGCTGATCACGCGCGACCTCATCCGCGACAACCCTGCGGTCCGCTCCGAATTACAGCGGCGCTTCGATTTTATCTTCGTCGATGAATTCCAGGACACCGATCCGCTGCAGGCCGAGATCCTGATGCTGCTGGCGGCCGACGATCCGGCAGCCACCGATTGGACGCGCGTCCGCCCGGTGCCGGGCAAGCTGTTTATCGTCGGCGATCCGAAACAATCGATCTACCGTTTCCGGCGCGCCGACGTCGCGCTCTACCAGACGATCAAGCGCAACCTGATCGAGCGCGGCGCGGCGCTCGAATACCTGAGCGTGAGCTTCCGCGCGACTCCGGGGCTGCAAGCGATGATCAACGCGGTGTTCGCACCCGAGATGGCGGACGAGACCGACAGCCAGCCCCGCTACGCGCCGCTCGCGCCATTTCGCGCCGAATGCGGGAGCCAGCCGCCGATCGTCGTGCTGCCGGTTCCCGCGCCTTACAACGAACGCGGGATGATCACCAAGCGCGCGATTGACGATTCGCTCCCCGACGCGATCGCCGCCTACGTCAAATGGCTGGTCGACCACAGCGGATGGACCGTGACGACCCGCGACGATCCCGAACGTCGCGAACCGATCAAGCCCGCCCATATCTGCATTTTGTTCCGTCGCTTCACGAGCTACGGACGCGACATCACGCGCGGCTACATGCGCGCGCTCGAGGCGCGGCATATCCAACATGTCGTGGTACGCGGCGCCTCGTTCAACGAGCGCGAAGAAGTCGAGGCGATTCGCAACGCGCTCGGCGCGATCGAACGGCCGGATGACGAGCTGATGGTTTTCGCGACGCTCAGGGGACCGTTTTTCGCGATCGGCGACGACGCGCTGCTCGAGTTTCGCGCGCTGGGGCGCGGCGCGCCGCATCCGTTTCGCAAGCTCCCCGACGACCTGCCGCCGCATCTGAAGGAGATCGCCGACGCGCTCGAAATTCTGCGCGACCTGCATCGCGGACGTAATCGCCGTCCGATCGCCGACACGATTGGACAACTGCTGGCGCGTACGCGCGCGCACGCGGGAATCGCGATCTGGCCGACCGGCGAGCAGGCGCTGGCGAACCTGATGCGCGTGATGGACATGGCGCGGCGCTACGAGGGACGTAGTGGCGCGACCTCGTTTCGCGGCTTCGTGGACCATCTCGAAGCGCGCGCCGAACGCGATGAACCGAGCGAGGTGCCGGTCGTCGAGGAGGGCACCGAGGGCGTGCGCATCATGTCAGTGCATCGCGCGAAAGGACTCGAATTTCCGGTCGTCATTTTGGCCGACCTGACCTGCAACGAAACCGCCGGCGATGCACATCGCTACGTCGATTCGACGCGCAACCTGTGCGCGCTGCGGCTGGCCGGATGCGCGCCGCCCGAGCTGGTCGAGCATGCGGAGGAAGAGCTGCGCCGCGATCAGGAAGAAGCGCTCCGCGTACTCTACGTCGCGGTGACGCGTGCCCGCGATCTGCTCGTCATTCCGGCGGTCGGCGACGAGCCGCAAGACGGATGGCTCGCGCGGCTTGCGCCGGGAATCTATCCCGATCCGGCGAATCGGCGCGCGCCGCTTTCGCCGCATCCAATCGGATGTCCCGCGTTCGGCGACGACAGCGTGGTGGTAAGGCCGCAGACGCCGAAGACGCCGGGGCGTGAAAAATCGGTGGCCCCGGGACTCCATCGCGCCCAGCGCGGCGAGCATCAGGTAGTATGGTGGGATTGTGGGACACTCGTGCTCAATGTTCAGGAGGCGATGGGCCTCAGGCAATCGAAGTTGCTCGAAGCCGACGAGGCCGGAGTAGCGGCGGCCGGCGACGAGCGTTATGAGACCTGGCGCGCGCAGCGGGCGACGATGCTGGAGAGCGCGGCGCGGCCCGCTTACCGCGTCGCGACCGTGACCGAACTCGCGGCCGCTGCGGCGGATGTGCCGCGGGTGGAAATCGAGATCGTCGAGATACCGCGCGCAAACGATCGTCCACGCGGCAAGCGCTTCGGCACGCTGGTCCATGCGGCGATGCTGCGCGTCGATCCCAAGGCGGATCGCAAGTCGATACTCGCAGCCGCCGAGCTGCAGGGCCGGCTTTTGGGCGCGACTCCGGATGAGATCGCGGCGGCGGCCGAGGCCGTGAACAATGCGCTCGCTGCGCCGTTGATGCGCCGGGCGTTCGCCGCCCGTGAGCATCGCCGCGAGTGCGCGATTGTGGGCAAGCTCGCCGACGGCACGCTCGTCGAAGGTGTCGCCGACCTCGCCTTTCTCGACGAAGCCGACCCGCAGTGCTGGACGGTGATCGATTTCAAAACCGATGCGGACCTGCTTGCGCGGCTCGACGAGTATCGAACGCAGCTCGGCCTTTACATTTCAGCGATCAGCGCGAGCACCGGAATCGCGGCGCGCGGCGTGCTTTTACGGGTTTAACAGCGGCGCCAGCCGCAGCTACCATAAAGCATCGATTAGCAGGGGTTGCAGCGGCTTGGCGAAGGCTGAAATTAATCAACAACTGATTGTAATCGGCTACGGCTCGTTGCTCAGCGGCTACGGGCTGCTGGCGGCGCGGCGCGGCGCGCGCGCGGTCAACAGCCGCCTGATTGCGCGGCGGGCATTTCCGGTAGTGCTGGAGAATGCGCGGCGCGGCCTCGCCAAGCCGTCGAGCCATGGCGATTACCTCGCGATGGATCTTGAGCCGATCGATCGCGGGCGGCCGATTCGCGGCTATCTCGGCGTGCAGCACGACCGCATCGTGGGGATCGGCGCACTCGGCCTCGAGTTCGATATCGCGTCGGCTCCGATGATCGCGCGGCGGGAGGAGTACGCGCCGGATCGTTTCGTCGCGCTGATTGGCCGCGCCGAAGCCGCCGGCTTGCCGCTCGGCGAGTATCTCTACGCGATCGCTGAGCGCTCCGGATTCGATCTGCTCGCCTATCGCACCGCGTTGCGTCTCGAGCTCGGCTACACCTCACCCGGATATATTTTTCATCCGCTGCCGTTGGAAGACGGACGGATCGCGATCGTCGCGATCGGTTCCGGTTTCGAGGGCAGCGGCGATCCGACGGTACGGTCGCGGCGCAATGAAACCGGGATGGATCGCCTGCTCACGGTGGGCGAAGCGCTCGCGGTCCAATCGCTCGAAATCGATCGTGAAGGTCAGCTTGGCTACTTCGTCGAATGTGTGCTGGGCGGTTTTCACGGTATTGGAGTCGGCGATCTGCTCGAAATCGCCGCGGGGAATCATGATGCCTCGTGGCGCCATCGGCTCGCCGAGCTGATTCGCGCCGCCGCGCGCGGCGAGCGCAAGCGGTTTTTCGAGGCAACATCGATGGATGAGGACTACTATCGGCGCAATTTCGCGCCGGAGCCTCATCCGAGTCTCGGTGAAATGCTGACCGAAATCGATCTGCGCGGATAACTAAGATGGCCGCGGAATTTTCGATTCACGTCGCGAAGGAGAATCTCAAGTTCTCGGCCGCCCACTTCATCGCCTACCCCGGCTTCCGCGAGCCTCTGCATGGCCACAATTACCAGGTCGGCGTGAGAGTCGAAGGGCGCCTGACGGCGACCGGGTACGTGCTCGACTTCGGGATCGTGAAACAGGCGACGCGCGAGATTGTCGCGCAACTCGATGAACGCACCCTCATTCCCGCCCAAAGCGACTGTCTTACGATCGAGCGGCGCGGCAATTCGATCGCAATCCGGTACGAGGGCGACGAGTTCGTCCTCCCTGCCGCAGACGTCTGCCTTCTGCCGATTGCACATAGCTCGGCGGAAGAGCTTGCACGGTACGTGTGGGGGCAGCTTTACGCTGCGCTCGCTAACCATCAGGCCCTGACCGGCATCATTGCGATGGAAGTATCGGTCGCCGAGGGACCGGGTCAGGCCGCGATTTACCGTCGCGATGTAAGCCAGAATCCATCCTAAACTTCCTGCAATTTTCCAAGTCTAGCAAGCTTTACCCGAATAGGCTTGTTAGGCGCGGTGTTGTCGTGCAAGATAAGGGTTCTGGATACGGGGGACGGCCTGCGATGGCTTTCGAGGCTCGGGTAATCGATCGGTCATACGCCACGGTCCATAGCGCGCTTATCGGCGAGCATCCGACCATCCGTAAGCTGCGCGCTCTAATAGAGCGCGTCGCGCGGCAGGATGTAACGGTGCTGATCACGGGCGAAAGCGGAGTTGGAAAGGAGATCGTCGCCCAGGCTATCCACGACTCATCGCCGCGGCGGGATAATCCGTTCGTGCCGGTAAATTGTGCGGCGCTGCCGCACGATCTGCTGGAGTCCGAGATGTTCGGGCATCAGCGCGGCGCATTCACCGGCGCGGCGACGAATCGGGCGGGCCTGTTCATGAGCGCGGGAGGCGGCACAATTTTCCTCGATGAAATCAGCGAGATGCCGCTGGGTCTGCAGGTCAAGCTGCTGCGGGTGCTCGAGGACGGGATGGTGCGGCCGGTCGGCTCCGATCGCGGGCTACGGGTCGACGTCCGGGTGATAGCGGCGACCAACGCCGACCTGAACGCGATGATCGCGCGCAATGCGTTTCGCGAGGATCTTTTTTACCGGCTCCAGGTGGTGCCGATAGTGATTCCGCCGTTGCGCGAACGTCGCTCCGACATTCCGCTTTTGGTTGACCATTTCCTGGCGCAGGCGCGCGTCCGCCATCCCGGCGCTCGCCCGCTGCGCGTCAGCGACGAAGCGATGGTTCACCTCTGGTCGTACGATTGGCCGGGCAATGTGCGGGAACTCGAGAACCTGGTCGAGCGGATGATAATCCTGTGCGAGAGCGACACCATCGAGGTCTCGCTACTGCCGCCGAATATCGCCAACCAATCGCGGACCGCTGACGAGATACCGGAGAAGCTCGACGAGCGCGGGATCGACCTTAACAAGCTCGTCAAGAGTATCGAGGGCCGGCTTATCAACCAGGCGCTGCGCCAGACTGGCGGTAACAAACAGGCCGCGGCGCGTCTGTTGGGGCTGAAACGTACGACTTTCGCTGCGAAGCTGAGACGCTGCGGCGTGATCTCACCGTCAGATGCCGACTAACGGCACAAATTTCGAGGGAAAAGAACCATGGATGACGCCGAGAGGGTAGCCCAGATCATGGTGATCGATGACGATCCCGATACGGTCAAAATCCTCGCCCACTATTTGCGGCGCGAGGGCTTCAATCCGGTCGAGGCAACCTCCGGCGCGGAGGGCCTCAGATTGCTCGCCGAAACCCGCATCGATTTGATCCTGCTCGACCTGATGATGCCGGATATGGACGGGTTCGCGGTGATGCGCGAGCTCAAGAAAGACCCGATGACCGCCGAGATCCCGGTAATCATGGTCACGGCTCGCGACGACCTGAACGCCCGCTCTGAGGGGATGGGCTTGGGCGTGGCCGATTTTCTCGCGAAGCCGGTGTTCCGAAAGCAGCTCGGTAATCGAATCCGGGCGCAGCTCGAGATGGTTGCGACGGGGCGTGCGACCTCGGCGGCGCTAAGCCGTCTTGAAGCGAGCCAGGCGAAGCGACCGTAATCGTCCCGAAGCAGGAGAGCATCCGGAGCGCATAGCGTCTGAGAGCGGAAAGCCGCCCGTCACTATTCATCGGTTTGGCGCGGGTATGCTAGAAGAGGTCGGCCAAACCAATGAAATTCGGTGTCGGTGTCGATTATTCCCTGAGGGCGCTGATCATGCTCGCCGAGCATTATCCGTCGTCGGCGCCGCTGCGCGTCGAGGAAATCGCCGCGGCGCAGCGCATCCCTGAAAATTATCTTCGTCGGCTGCTTGTGGAATTGAAGCGGGCCGGAATCCTGCTCAGCCAAAAGGGTCCGAGCGGCGGTTACCTGCTCGCCCGATCTCCTGCGCGGATTACCGCTGCGGAAGTCGTCCAGGCAGTCGAGGGTGATTATGCGCCCGTCGATTGCCTGCTCGAAGGCGCCAGCGCGATCTGCCGGCGTGATGAATTCTGCTCGATTCGCGATATGTGGCGGGAAGTGCGTGAAGCAGTGGTAGCAATTCTCTCACGAACCACGCTCCAGATGCTCGCCGAACGGCGCAGGGGCGCGATCAGCTTCCAAATCTAAGCGGCGCGGGGCCGGGCTCAAAATGCGCTGCCTGTTTCTATTGCAAACAACCGCCTGCTGTGCGAGAGAGGGTCGATAAGCGTCGGCATAACGATTCAAGACCGCGGGGGAGGAAAAATCGATGGATCGTGTTCCGGTCGATATCACGCTCATTCTCTTGCGTTGGCTCCACTTTCTGTTCGGCATCACCTGGATCGGACTGCTGTACTACATGAACTTCGTCCAGACCCCCTTCTTCGGAGAAATCGATCCGCCGATACGGGCTATCGGACAGCAGAAGCTGCTGTCGCGGGCAATGTGGTGGTTCCGATGGGGCGCGATGGGTACCGTGATTTTTGGCCTCGCCTATCTGCTCATCAAATGGGCACAGATCGGCTTCGCTCCTTTCCTGCTGACGCCTTACGCAGTCGCGATCCTTACCGGCGGCACGCTCGGCCTTTTCATGTGGGGCAATGTCTGGTTCGTTATCTGGCCCAAACAGAAGATCGTGATTGCCTCGGCGGCCTCTGTCGTGGGCGGCGGGCAGCCGAACCCGGCCGCGGCTCCCTCGGGGCGCCGCGCCGCCATCGCGTCGCGCACCAACGTGATGTTCTCGATTCCGATGCTGTTCTTCATGGGCGCCGCGAGCCATTACAACATGACCACGCAGCCCGCCTGGAGCAACATCATCGCGTGGATCATCGTCAGCCTGATCATCATCATTGTGCTCGAGATCAATGCGTTGGTCGGAACTCAAGGGGCGACCAAGAAGCCGCTCGATACGATTCCCGGGGTCATCATCTCCGGTTTCGTGCTCTGGTTGATCTTCATGATTGAGATCGGCCTGACCTGCGGCTAGCCCGTCGAGCCGTTCAGCGGGGCGCTTCGGAAGGCTGAGCTCAGATGACCGCGCAGCTCCTCCGATGTAAGGCGTGCGGAAACGAGATCGCCCGGAACGCCCTGCTCTGCCCTTATTGCGGGACGAGCCCGATGCTGGATTCGGGCTTCAACATCCTGGGCTGGTCGATGCTCGCGATGGTCGGAGGCTTCTTCGGCCTGATTTTCATCGCAGAACATAAGCGACTGAGCATCGCGATCGGGATCGGGATGGCGCTCTTGTTGGTGCTTGCCCTGATAGGACGGACCATCGAGAAGTGCAAGCAGAGCCGTCTGCCCGAGAGCGGCGCTACCCGATAACTTGCAGCTCCGTGAGTGTCGAAAAGGCGGCTTGTGTCCGCCTTTTCGTTTATCTGTGTGCCGGGATTCCGTGCTCGCGCGCGGCCGCATCGAGAAAGGCGGTGATCTGATCGATATTCGGCGCGAGCCACGGCAGCGGCTGCATTACGTGGCTGGTGCGCTTCGGTTTGTATCCGGGGGGATAGGCGGCATGAAGCACGCGGGCCTCGACCAGCGCGCGCGGCGAGCCTGCGATGGGCGGGCCGAGCGATCCGGGCAGATTGGGATTGGGGTTGTGGCAGACCGCGCAGTTGGTGGCGTAGAGCACGCGCCCGCGCTCGACTGGATCCATCGGCGCAGGCTTCGAGTTATGACATCCGGCGAGTGCCGCTCCGAACGCGATGAAAATCGCCGCCCATCGGTGCGCGATGAGCTTGAACAGTTTTACCCGTGAACAACAGAATCCGACCCGGCCGCTCACCCCGCCTCCTTCGCCCCGCAATGCCCTAAAGCTCGCGTCGTCCGGTCAATGCGCTCTGAAGGGTGGCCGTATCGCTGTATTCGAGATCGCCGCCGGCCGGAAGGCCGCGCGCCAATCGCGTGGTTTTGACGCCGAGCGGCTTCAGCAGGCGTGCAAGATAGAGCGCGGTCGCCTCGCCCTCGACGGTTGCATTGGTCGCGACGATCACCTCGCGCACCGCGCCGGGATCGGAAAGCCGCGCAAGCAGCTCCTTGATCTTGATGTCCTCGGGGCCGACGCCGTCGAGCGGCGCGAGCGCGCCGTGCAACACGTGGTAGATGCCGCTGAAGCCGCGCGCCCGTTCTATCGCCATCAGGTCGGCGGGCCCTTCGACGACACAAATCAGATCATGCTCGCGCGCCGGATCGTCGCAAATAGCGCAACGCGGCGTGTCCGACAGCCCGAAGCATCCGGAGCAGAGACCGACCCGCTCCTTCATTTCGAGCAGCGACTCGGCGAGCGCAATCACTTCATCGCGCGGACGATTGAGCAGATGAAACGCCAGACGGCCCGCGGTCTTCTCGCCCACTCCCGGGAGCCGGGACAACTCCTTCACAAGCCGGGTCATAGCCGGCGGCAGACCGTCACCACGTTTGATCTTGTCGGGCATCGAGAGCGCTAGTCGCCGCCCATCCCGGGAATTTTCAGATTCGCAAACGGGTTGAGCTTGCCAATTTCACTGGTGACGAGTTCCTGGGCGCGCCGCAAGCCGTCATTGATCGCCGCGACAATCAAATCCTGCAGCATGGCTTGATCGTTCGCGGCGATAAGCACGGGATCGATCTCAAGCTTGCGCACCCGCATCAGGCCGTCGACCACCACGCGGACCATCCCGCCGCCCGCGCTCGCTTCAACCGTCTTCTCGCCCGCCTCCTCCTGCATCCGTTTGAAACGGCCTTGCAGCTCCTGCGCTTGCTTGAAGAGACCGGCGAGCCCGCCGATTCCCTTGTCGTCAAATTCATCTGACATCAAAATCACCTTGATTCCGCCGTTATTCCTCGTTCGGATTCTCGCCGCCCTCTTCTGCAGGACTGGCAGGAGTCGGCGGTTCAAGCTCGCGCACCTCGACGAGGCGCGCCTCGAGGGTATCGAAGATTCGCCGCACCAGCGGATCGGAATAGACCTTGCTGTCGCCGTTGCGCGGCGGCGATGCGCCTGCGCTCGGCACACCCGCACCGTTGGGCGCGCCGCCTTCCGCCCCCGGCTCATTGTTCTCCGGCGATGCATTCGGATCGGGAGCACTGACCTCGACCTTAATTCGGCGCCCGTAAAATTCCGAGGCGAGTTCGGCGACGACGTTGCGATTATCGGCCAGGTAGCGAACGTAAATATCGTTGCGCGGCGTGATCGTAAGCACGTCACCTTTGAGGGCGAGGATCGAGCCCTGCTCCATGAAGCCGGCGAGCGCGGCGCGTCGGCTGCGGATGTGGAGACGCAGGTCGGCGAGATTCGTCGCGCTGGTCGCCGATGGCGATGCTGTCGGCGCCGGCGATGCCGCCGGGCTCGCGGACGCGGGCGCGGCGGTCAGCGGCCGGCGGGGCGCTTCGGCCTTGACCTCGCCTTCGACACGCATCCGATGGGCGCCCGGGGCGGGTTCGGGGGGCGCGGCGCTGCGCGCCGCGCCCCCCGAACCCGCCGGACCGCCCTGCGCCGACCCCGATGATCCCGAATCCGCCTGCTGCGCGCCGATCGCGCGCAGCAGATCTTCGGCATCCATCACCGGCGCGATCGTCGCCATCCGCACCGCCGCCATCTCCAAAAGCAGGTCGGCATACGGCGACCGGAGGATCTCCTCCTGCGCATCGGCCATCAGCCTGAACAACCGCATCAGATCGCGCAGGCTCGCCGCCTCAGCCATCCGGCGGAGCTCGGCCGCTTCATGGTCCGGTAGATCGGCAAGCGGACTCTGCGGACCATTCCCGGGCAGCTTCGCGACAACCAGGTAACGAAGCGTCTCCAGCAGGTCGCGGCCACATGCTTCGAGGCTTGCACCGCGCTCGTGCAGTTCGCGGACCTTGCGCAACGCCGCCTCAGGCGTCCGCTTCAGGATCGCGTCGGCAAGCTCCAGCACGGCGCCTCGACTCGCAACGCCGAGCGCCGCGGCCACCTCGCTCTCGGCGACTTTCCCGCCGCTCGCAAGTGCGGATTCGAGCATCCGCTCCGCATCGCGCATGCTGCCGCCGGCCTCGCGCGCGAGCAGCCGTAGCGCGCCCTCTTCCACCTCGATTCCCTCGCGCGTCGCAAGCTCCTTGAGCCGCGCCAGGATGTTCGCGAACGGGATGCGCCGGAAATCGTAGCGTTGCAGCCGCGACAGGATCGTCTCGGGCATCTTCTGCGGCTCGGTCGTCGCGAGGATGAACTTGACGTGCTCGGGCGGCTCCTCGAGCGTCTTTAAGAGCGCATTGAAGGCCTGGTCGGTGAGCTGATGAGCCTCGTCGATGATATAAATCTTGTAGCGATCGCGCGCCGGCCGATACGAGAGATTCTCGATGATCGCACGGGCGTCATCGATCTTGCGATAGGTCGCGCCGTCGATCTCAGAGACGTCGAGCGCACGTCCGGCGCGAATCTCGACACACGCTGGGCATTCGCCGCACGGCGCAGGCGTCGGCCCCCGCTCGCAGTTAAGGCATCGCGAGAGGATGCGCGCGGCGGTCGTCTTGCCGACCCCGCGGATTCCGGTGAAGAGGAACGCATGCGCGATTCGTCCGCTCTCGAGCGCCTTGACCAGCGTGCGCGTGACGTGTTCCTGGCCAACCAGTTCCTCGAACCGTTCAGGACGCCATTTGCGCGCCAGCACCAGATGAGGGGACGGACCTGCAGCCATCGATTACCGTTATGATTGGCGCTGCCCGTCGAATGATAGCCAGGCGCCCCTGCGGCACAGGGTTGCAGCCGGTACCGTTGCTTCCTTCCGGACCTGGCGGGGTTCGCGACCTTCCCTTGCGCAGGACCCAGCTATCAGCGGCGGGCAGCGCTCCTGATTTCAATCGCTCCCAATACGGACATTAGATTATCACATCGCGACGGGTTGCAACCGTCCGCACCGGCCGGAATCGAATAGCGGAATCGCGCGTCATCAACAAATCGCAATGCGTGGTTTGACAAACCGCGCGTGGTACGTGACGATCACCCGCGACCACAGCGGACCAAGCCCTTGCGGCTGAACCCGCGCAAAATCACCCCGGAGGTGAGGATTCAGTGCGACTGGCAACCTTTCGTTTCAAACATCAGGCGCCGCGTCTCGGAGCGCCGGTCGATGGCCAGATGATCGACCTCAATGCCGCGTACTGCGCGATGCTGCGCGAGCGCGGCGACACGCGCGCCGCCGAACTCGCGGCGGCGATCGTGCCCGCCGACATTATCGGTTTCCTCGATGCCGGCGAACGCGCGATCGGCGCGGCCAAGGAAGCGCTCTCATACGTCTCCAAGCTCGGCGCGCGCGCGGCCGAGGAGCAATCGCTTGCCTATCCGGCCGACGCAATCAAGTTGCTCGCGCCGATTCCGAATCCGCGCAAGCTGCTGATGGTCGGGCTCAACTATCGCGACCATGCGAATGAATCCGGCAATCCGATTCCCGAGTACCCGACCTTCTTCATGAAAGGCGCGGTCTGCGTGACCAATCCCGGCGACGGGATCGAATATCCCAAGGTGTCCAAGCAGCTCGATTACGAATCCGAGATGGCGTTCGTGATCGGCAAGCGTGGACGCCACGTGCCGAAGGAAAAGGCGCTCGAGTATGTCGCCGGCTACACTATCGTCAACGACGTGAGCGTGCGCGATTACCAGCGGCGCGGGCAGTGGACGATGGGCAAGAATTTCGAGAACGGCGCGCCGATGGGTCCGTACCTGGTGTTGAAGGACGAGATTCCCGATCCGCACGTGCTCGACATCTCGTGCTACCTGAACGGCGAGCGCGTGCAGCATTCGAACACCAAGCAGTTGATCTTCAACGTCAATTATCTCGTCAACTACATCTCGGAATGCGTCACGATCGAGCCAGGCGACGTGGTCTCGACCGGCACGCCGAGCGGTGTCGGCCTGTTTCGCACTCCGCAGCTCTTTATGAAGCCCGGCGACGTGGTGCGCTGCGAGGTCGAAAAGATCGGCGTGCTCGAGAATCGGATCGTCGGCGAGTAGGCAACGATAACCATCGCGTAAACGGCGCCGGCGGACGATCCCTCGGGGTGTTCCGCCGGCGTTTTCGTCAATGGCATCCTACGGTAACCTCCTTCGCGTCGGTTTGGTCCAGATGCGGTGCACGGCGAACCCCGCCGACAACCTGGAGCGTGCGTGCGCCGCGGTCGACGATGCGGCCGCGCGCGGCGCATCGATCGTGTGCCTGCCCGAGTTGTTTCGCTCGCTCTATTTCTGTCAGGTCGAGGATTCCAGGTGCTTCGACCTCGCCGAGCCGATACCGGGACCGACCTCGGAGCGGCTCGCGGCGCTCGCCGCGAAACATCGCATCGTGATCGTCGGATCGATTTTCGAGCGGCGCGCCGAGGGCGTCTATCACAACACCGCCGTCATCCTCGATGCCGATGGACGGCTCGCCGGCCGTTACCGCAAGATGCATATCCCCGACGACCCGCGCTATTACGAGAAGTTCTATTTCACGCCGGGCGACCTCGATTTTCCGTCGCATCAGACCAGCGCCGGACGCATCGGCGCGCTCGTATGCTGGGATCAATGGTTTCCCGAGGCGGCGCGGCTGGTGGCGCTTGCCGGCGCGCAGATTATTTTCTATCCGACAGCGATCGGATGGGAACTCAAC
>Ga0209061_1001630_pt1 | contig 35126 bp, 33 predicted proteins | sample Coa_R1_10_FD_187157 | JGI IMG/M metagenome (GOLD analysis project Ga0209061, IMG submission 187157) | Surface soil microbial communities from Centralia Pennsylvania, which are recovering from an underground coalmine fire - Coalmine... | ecosystem: Environmental > Terrestrial > Soil >... | reverse complement strand
TCTTCCTGTGACATCGGCTCCTCCTTTTACGTACAGGTATGTAGATCGATATCTAATTAGAAGTATATCGAATAAGATGGCGTTGTCAAGCCCCCTTCCGCCGGAGGTGGCCTGGTGTAAGAGGCGGTGGCGAGCGCAGGGCGTAAACGCATAGCTCTGCCTTTTCCGCCGGAGGCGGCCTGGTGTAAGAGGTGGTGGCGAGCGCAGGGCGTAAACGCATAGCTCTGCCTTTTCCGCCGGAGACGGCCTGGTGTAAGAGGCGGTGGCGAGCGCAGGGCGTAAACGCATAGCTCTGCCTTTTTCCGCCGGAGGCGGCCTGGTGTAAGTGGTGATGTCTGCGGCGGCGGACGCAGTCCGCCGCCGCAGACATCACCACTTATGATTGCGAAGTGCCGCAGGCACTGAGCAGTAAGGGAAAAAGAGGACCTGAAGAGTCACAACTATTGCTGTTGTGGAGGTAACTCTGGATAGGTCGCCTGCGGCTGCTCATACTCCACGTCGTAGGGAGTGTAGGTAGCGGGCGGCGATGATTGTGCGGTAGTCTGAGCCTGGTAGCCCTGTTGATAGCCGTGATAATATTGATCGTCCTGCTGGAGGCTCTGGTAGGGCTGAGGTTGATAGGGCTTTGGAGTATAGAACGGCAGGGTGCTCTGTGATTGGAACCACTGTCTCGCTCGCTTAAAGATCAAAGCTGGCAGATAGGAATTGCCGAGTGCGAAATAGATGATTGCGCCTATAATCTGCGTGAAGAAGATGAGCAGTATCCACCAGACTTTGCGCGAACCCTGTATTGATTTGTTGGTTATGCAGTCAATCAGCATCAGGATCCAGCAGAGTGTAATCAGCGTGGAACCTGCGCTGCTCAGAAAATGTGCGAGGAACTCCATTTCCCTGTTTCCCTTTTTGAATTTATGTGACCATCTGGCAACTTTCCTTCTTATTCTAGTAAGACGTAGGAGCGCGACAAAAATCCATTATTGTTGTTAATGCATAGGAGGAGAGAACGTCGAGGGGCTAAGCCTCTCGACGTTCTCTCCTCCTATGCATTAACAACAACCTCGCGGCCCTGCTGCGCGGAGGTGTAGCAGGCGTCGACGACGCGCGCGCGGCGCAGCCCCTCGCTCCCGTGGTGCAGCGACCAGTTGCCACTGGTAATCGTCTCGATGAACTCGCGCACCACCGCATAGTGATACTCGCCGCGATAGACAGTCGGGGCGATCTCCGCCGGAACGCCCGCGATATCCGTGTAGATGCGCAGTGTGTCCTCCCACGAATAGTTTTTAACTTTGATCTCCGCGCCCCCCTCGGTGCCGTAGAGGATCAGGCCGTAGTCGTCTCCGAAGTTGCTGTACGTCGCCCAGCTCGTTTCCAGCGTGAGCGTCGCTCCATTTGACAGGCGCATAAAGGCGCTCGCCAGGTCCTCGACATCGTAGGCGTAGCCCGTGCCGAATTTCCGCGAGCGTGGATTGACGCCGCGCCCGCGCCTGCCAATCTCGTTATACGTTGATGCGCTGACGGTCACGACCTCCGGTTCGCCCAGCAGGTAGAGCGCCATATCGAGCATATGCACGCCCAGGTCGATCAGCGGGCCGCCGCCGGCCATCTCCTTGTTGCCGAACCAGGTGCCTGCGCCGGGAATGCCCTGGCGGCGCATCCAGTACGCCTTTGCATAATAGATGTAGCCCAGTTTCCCTTCATCGATGTAGCGTTTCAGCACCTCGATATCGCCGCGCCGGCGATGGTTGAAGACAACTTCCAGCACGCGCCCGGCCTTAATGGCGGCATTGACGATCTCTTCCGCCTCCGCCCCCGAGCGCGCGAGCGGCTTTTCGCAGAGGACATGTAATCCCCGATCCAGCGCCGCGATAGCTATGGGAGCGTGCAGGTAGTTGGGGACGCAGATGCTGACAGCATCGAGATCTTTATCGGCAAGCAGTTCTTCATGATAGCGATACAGGTGGGGTACGTCAAAGGTTTTGCCCAGAGATGCCAGCTTATCCTCCTCAAGACCTGCCAGCGCCATGATCTGAACATTGGGTAATACTTTATAGCTTTCAAGATGCTTCTCACCTCCCCAACCCACGCCAATAACACCTACACGCACGGGACCGCTGTGTTGTTCCTGAACCATCGTAGAATAATAACTCCTTTTTAGCCATGAGACAGGTGCACTTTTGTAAGAAGGGATGTATGTAGTTTTATTATAGACGGGTTTGCTGCGAGACTACAAGGCAGAGATAGCAGTTAACCATCCAATCATTGAGATTCATTGACAACGGCCCGATTCGCTGTTATCCTGCTGATGAAGTTTAATAAATCCGTTGTGCAGGTATTCCTGACAGCTCACCGCTGCGCGGTTCGCCGGTGAGGAGAGTCTGCGGGCTGAGTGCCGCAGGCACTCAGCCCGCAGACTCTCTGCGAGAAGGTGCGTTGCAGGGGCGCGAAATAGGAGTGGAGAGAAGGTGCAGGGGCGCGAAATAGGGGTGGAGAGAGGATATGTTGCAGGGGCGCGAAATAGGAGTGGAGAGAGGATATGTTGCAGGGACGCGAAATAGGAGTGGAGAGAAGGTGCAGGCGCACAAATAGGAGCAGCGAGAAGGTGCGTTGCAGGCGCACAAATAGGAGCAGCAAAGGAGGTAGGTATGACAACACCTGCTGGCCCATCCCAGGGGGAAAACGTTTATTACCTGGATACTGAGAACGTGGCGGAAATGGGATGCTTAATCAATCTGGATCAAGTATTCACAAAGGCCATGGGCCTGTTCCCCAACCTGTCTGATTCTGAAATCGGCGGCCTGCATCGCGTGCTGGATGTATCGTGTGGGCCGGGTGGCTGGGCGCAGGAGGTGGCCTTTACCTATCCTGATATCGAGGTCGCGGGTTTTGATATCAGCGAGGTAATGATCGATTACGCAAAGGCGCAGGCGCGTGTGCAGGGCCTGGATAACGTCACATTCCACGTAATGGATATACAGAAGCTGCCGCTGAACTTTCCCGATAACTATTTCGATCTGGTCAATGCCCGTTTCGTCAATTTCTTGCCCGCTGCCTCCTGGTCTCCTTTACTCCAGGAGTATCGCAGAATCACGCGCCCTGGAGGCTTCATTACACTCACGGAGAGCGAGTGGTGGTACTTTACCAATAGTCCAGCCCTGGAGAAGTTTAATTCAATGATTATCCGCTCCATCAAGATGCGCGGGAGCTTCTCTGAAAGCGGGATGTTCACCGGCGTACTGCCCCTGTTGGGCCGTTTCCTGCTCGATATTGGTTGCGTAGATATTCGGCACAAGGCGCATGTGATTGATTTCTCCGCCGGGACCGTAGCCCATGAAACTTTTCGCCAGGATGCGATGGTTGCCTTCAAGTTGTTCCAGCCGCGTATGGTCAGTATGGGCATTGCCACGCAGGAGGAGCTTGACCAGAATTATGATCGTATGGTAGTGGATATGCTGAGGGACGATTTCCGGGGCCTGATGCTTCCACTCACAGTTACAGGGAGAAGAGGAGAGGAGTAAACACGCTCCCCTCCACCCGATTTTCTAATTTTTCGACAGAATGTGGATCGCGCGGCCCAGGGCATTCTCGGCGCTCTCCTGTACTATCTCGCTCAGATTGGGGTGGGCGTAGAGGATCTCGGAGAGATCGGTCAGTGTCGCACCCATCTCGATGCCCAGCGCAACCTGTCCGATGAGATCTCCAGCGCGTGGCCCGACCAGCGTCGCGCCCAATAGCACGCCGTCATCGGCGCTCGCGACGACCAGCGCCACACCGTTATCGGCACCCAGCGTGAGCGCGCGCCCGTTGGCGGCCAGCGGAAAACGTCCCGTCACGACCCGGTAGCCCGCGCGCGTCGCCTCCTCCGCCGTGTAGCCAACCGCCGCGATCTCTGGCGTTGTGAGCGCGATCAGGGGGATGACGAGCGGCGCGAACTGCACGCGCTGTCCCGCGCTCGCCTCCGCCGCGACCTTGCCCTGCTTGATCGCGACGCTCGCCAGCGCCCGCCCGCCGTTACAGTCGCCAACGGCATAGATATGCTCCATGTTGCTTTGCAGCATCGTGTTCACGGTAATCGCCCCGCTCGCATCCGCCTGTACGCCCGCTGCATCCAGGTGCAGGCCCGCCGTACACGCTCGCACACCGTTCGAGACGATCAGGGGCCGATCATCGAGGCTCCCGGGGCTGACCTTCGTCGCCACCTGCACGCCCAGCTTGCGCAGGCCAGCCTGCACGAAGCGCAGCGCCGCCGGCTCAACGCCATCGAGTATCTGCTCGCCGGGTGAGCAGAGCCGGACCCTGACGCCGAGCCGCGCAAAGAGCGTTGCCATCTCCAGCGCGATATAGTCATTGCCAAAGATACACAACGTTTCCGGCAGTTCCTGTAATTGCAGGGCTTGCTCCGGCGACAATACCTGTGTGCCATCGAAGGGCAGATCTGGCAAGGGAGCGGCCCCGGCGCCGGTGGCAATGATGCAATGCTCGAATTTGAAACGGTGGGAGCCATGCTCGCCCTCGACGCGCACCTCCTGCGCGTTCATGAACCAGCCGCTGCCCTTCACGAACTCGATGCGATTGCCAGAAATGAGCCGGCGCACACCATCGGAGAGGCGTTCCACCACACTCTGCTTCCATGCCTGCATTTTGCTCCAATCGAAGGAGACGGATTCGGCCTGGATGCCCAGCGGCGCCAGATCTTCCTGGCGCGTCTGCTGGTAGCGCTCGCTCGCGGAGACGAGCGCCTTGAGCGGGATGCAGCCCCGGTTGAGGCAGGTGCCACCGGCGGGACCGGGATCAACGATAGTCACATGCCGGCCAAGCTGCGCCGCGCGGATCGCCGCCACGTAGCCGCCGGGTCCCGCGCCCAGCACGAGCACATCTACCGCCGTAGTCACATCGCCAACAACCATAGGTTACGCCTCATTTCCTTATATCATATCCAACATTAATTGTTGTGGATGCTCTACCAGTTCTTTGAAGCGCGCAAGGAAGCGCCCGGCCAGCGCACCATCGATGACGCGATGGTCGAAGGAGAGCGCCAGCGGCATCATCGTGCGAGCGACAATCGCTCCGTTGCGTACCACGGCCTTCTCCTGCAATCTGCCCACCGCCAGGATCGCCACCTCGGGATAATTAATGATTGGCGTGCCGCTGCTGCCGCCGAAGCTGCCGACGTTGTTCAGCGTAAACGTGCTGCCGCTCACCTCCTGCAAGGAGAGCGAGCGCTTCTGCGCGCCCTCGATCAGATGCTCAAGCTGTGCAGCGATTTGCAGCAGCGTGAGTTGATCCGCGTTGCGCAGCACCGTCACCATCAGTCCCTCTGGCGAATCAGTAGCGATGCCGATGTGATAGTCTTTCTTGTAGACAATCGCGCGCTGCTCCTCGTCGAAGCTGGCGTTGAAGACCGGGAACTCCTTGAGCGCCGGAATGAGCAGCTTGACCAGCAGGGGCATGTAGGTGAGACGGGCGCCGCGCTGCTGTGCCGTAGCCCTCAATGCCTGGCGCAGCGCCACCAGTTCGCTGCCGTCAAGCTCATCGAAGGCGGTAGCGTGCGGCACGGTACGCCACGAGCGCTCCATATGCTCCGCGATGCGGCGGCGCAGCCCGGTGAGCGGCTGGCGCTCCGGCTGAGCGGCTGGTGCTGGCGCTGCTGGTTGTGCAGGAGCAGGTTCAGGTGGCGCTGCCGGCCCGGCTGCTTTCTCCCGCGGCGCCGGGGAGGCGGCTGCCTGTTTAGCGCGCTCGGCATAGGCGAGTACATCATCGAGCGTCACGCGTCCGTTGGGCTGCGATGCTGGAACGTCGGCCAGGTCGATACCCAGTTCGAAGGCGCGTTTGCGCACGGCGGGCGCCGCCAGCACGCGCTGTTTTGTCATCGTGCTCGCCACCGGAGCGCTCGCGCTCTGGGCCGGAGCCGCTTTTGTCGGATCCGCTGCACCGTCCTGGCGCGTCGCGCCATTGGATGGCCTGGATGCCGTGGTCGCGCTGCTATCAGCCGACTCGAAAATAACCAGCACCTCGCCCAGCTTCGCTACCTGCCCTTCCGCGACGCGAATGTCAGCCACGCGCCCGGCGATGGGCGAGGGGATTTCCACAACGGCCTTGTCCGTTTCCACCTCGACCATCGGCTGATCCAGCTTCACGCTATCGCCCGGCTTGATGAGCCAGCGGCGCACCTCGGCCTCCTGCATGCCTTCGCCCAGGTCGGGTAGTCTAAATTCGTTCATCTTTATTTCCTCATCCGTTTAAAGGGTGAGAGTATTGAAAGTGGGGGCACCCCATGCCCCGCCAGGAGGGCGGCTGCCCTCCTGGACCTCCCGCTTTCATCTACTTCGCGCATTTCAAGGCTCCATCACGCGTTTGAGTGCAGCTAACACCCTGGCGGGCGAGGGAACGTAATAATCCTCCTGGCCTGGCGCAGGATAGGGTGTATCATAGCCAGTCACGCGCTCCACAGGTTTCAGCAGCGAATAGAGGCAGCGCTCGTTGATCACGGCCGTGACCTCCGCGCCCACGCCGCCAGCACGGGGCGCCTCGTGAACGACTATGGCGCGTCCCGTCTTTTCAACAGAGGCGGCGATGGCATCTTCGTCAAGGGGCCAGACCGTGCGCAGGTCGATCACCTCAACGCTCGTGCCCATCTCTTTTTGCGCGCTCTTCGCTGCCTCCAGCGCGGTCTGTACCATCGCGCCGTAGGCGAAAACGCTCGCGTCGCTGCCCTCCTGTACGACATTGGCTTTGCCCAGCGGAATCATGTAATGATCCTCCGGCGTCTCCTGGCGGAATGAGCGATAGAGCTTGATATGTTCCAGGAAGAGCACAGGATCGGGATCGGCGACGGCGGAGGCGAGCAGCCCTTTGGCATCGTAGGGATTCGAGGGCATAACGATCTTGAAGCCCGGTGCCTGCAAGAAGAGTCCTTCCATGCTATCCGAATGCAGTTCGGGCGTGCGCACGCCGCCGCCATAGGGGGCGCGCACGACCAGCGGACATGTATAGACGCCGGCGCTGCGGAAGCGGATGCGCGCCGCCTGGCTGGCGAGCTGGTTCATGCATACAAACAGGAAGCCGCCGAATTGTATTTCAGCGATGGGGCGCAGTCCATAGACGGCCATACCAATCGATGTGCCGATAATCGCCGACTCGGCCAGGGGTGTATCGAAGACGCGCCGCTCGCCGAACTTCTCCTGAAGGCGCTCGGTCACGCGGAAGACGCCGCCGTTGGGGCCGATATCTTCGCCAAGCAGCACGACGCGCGGATCGCGCTCCAGTTCCAGGGCGAGGGCCTGGTTCAGCGCCTCAATCATCGTCATCTGCATACGCGCTTATCCCCTTCCGTCTTTCTGCTGATTGGCGAAGCGGAGAACCTCTTCGCGCTGGGCCTGCTGGCGCGGTGAGGGATCGCCAGTAGTGTAGTCGAAGAAGGCGTCGGGCGATGGCGCCGGCATTGAAAGCGCCTCGCTGGTCGCGATGTTGATCTCCTCTTCAACCTCGGCGACGAGCTGCTGATCGCTCTCCTCACTCAGCAGGTCGCGCTCGATGAGGAAACGCCGCATGCGCTTGATGGGATCCTTTGCCTTCCATGCCTCGACCTCGGCGGCATCGCGATAGCGTGTGGGATCGTCGGCGGTGGTATGCGCGCCGATGCGATAGGTCAGCAACTCGACGAGCGCCGGTCCCTGGCCGGAGCGGGCGCGCTCAACGGTCTGGCTCATGACATCGTAAACGGCGAGCAGGTCGTTGCCATCCACAAAGAACGAGGGCACACCGAAGCCCGGACCGCGCGCGGCGAAGGTCGGCGCGGCGGACTGGCGGCGGCGCGGCACGCTGATCGCCCATCCGTTATTCTGCACCACCAGCACCACCGGAGCCTGAAAGACGCCCGCGAAGTTCAGCGCCTCATTGAAATCGCCCTCGGAGGTTCCCCCGTCGCCGCACACTCCCACCGCCACGGCGGGATCCCCGGCGATCTTGGCCGCCATGCCGAGGCCAACCGCATGCAGCATCTGCGTCCCGATCACGATTTGAATGGGCAGGCAATGCGTCTCCGGCGGATAGGCGGGGGTGAAGCCACGGAACGAGTAGATCAATGTGGAAAGCGGGACTCCCTTGACGATAAGCGAGGCAATCTCGCGGTAGGAAGTAGCCAGCCAGTCCTGCGGCTGCAAGGGAGCGGCCAGGCCAACCGCTGCCGCCTCCTGTCCCACGAGCGATCCAAAGGTAGTGGCGCGTCCCTGTCGCTGCAATGCGATGATTTTATTGGAGAATGCTCGCCCCAGATGCATCATGCGATAGAGCGTGAGCAGGCGCTCGGCGCTGATGTCTGGCATTTTCCCTACCAGCTTTCCCTCCTCATCGAGGATCTGGTAGGCAACCATACCGGGATCAATCTGTTGGGTTGTCACGGCGTGCTCCTTATCTGCCGGGGGCACAGGGGTGTCCCCCGAAAATCTTTTTTGTGTGCCGAAGGCGGCGCATGGGATAAAGGGAGACCGGGGCGCAGCCCCGATCTCCAGGTTAAGGACGCCTGCCCTTAACCATCCCTTTATGCGGTAGTAAAGAGCCAGGGCGCCTCTTGCCGCCGGCGCTGCTCGTAGGCGGCAATCTCATCGCTGTGCGAGAGCGTCCAGCCGATATTATCGAGACCTTTGAGCAGCGCATTCTTCCTGAACTGATCGATCTCGAAGGTCAGCACGCTGCCATCGGGCTTTGTTACCGTCTGCGCCGCCAGGTCCACGTTGAGCGTGTAGCCCGGCGCAGCCTCGACCTCCTTGAACAACTCGCGTACCGTGGCTTCGTCCAGCGTCACGGGCAGAATGCTATTATTGAAGCAGTTATTGTAGAAGATATCGGCGAAGCTGGGCGCGATCAGACAGCGGAATCCGTACTCGCGAATGGCCCAGGGCGCATGCTCGCGCGAGGAGCCGCAGCCGAAATTATCGCCGGCAAGCAGGATGCTGGCCCCCTGGTAGCGCGGCTGATTCAACACGAAGTTTGGATCGGGCGAGCCGTCCGGGAGATAGCGCCAGTTCGCGAAGAGGGCGTGTGCGAAGCCCGTGCGCTTGATCGTTTTAAGGAAGCGGGCCGGGGTGATCTCATCGGTATTGACGTTGGTGCGGTCAAGCGGTGCCACCAGGCCCGTCATTGTCGTAAAAGGTTCCATACCTGCTATTCTCCTTATATACGCCTGCGTCTCTTGAACGAGCAGAGATAATGGTGCGCCCATTGCCGGGTACCCTGAGTCTGATCGTTGCCAAGCAGGATATCACCATTGTTGCCAAGTCGCACTGGCTCTATATGTACCAGTTCCCATCCCTGCTCACCCAGCGCATTGAGGCGCGGCAGGATTGACTGCACAGCATAGATGGGAACCGGCCCCTGCGGATAAAATTGCTGCACGAAAGACATAGCATATTCAGCATTGGCCTCAATCAGCTCGATGTAATGCTCCCACTGCTCGTATTGGTCTGCCATGTTTAGAATTTCCTTTCTTATAGTTCTCGAATATCCACGAAGTGGCCGGCGATAGCGGCGGCGGCGGCCATCGCGGGACTTACCAGGTGTGTACGGCCACCCTTGCCCTGGCGTCCCTCAAAATTGCGGTTCGACGTGCTCGCGCAGCGCTCGCCTTCCAGCAGGCGATCACCATTCATAGCGATGCACATGCTACAGCCGGCCTCGCGCCACTCAAAGCCAGCCTCGCGGAAGATATCGGCCAGGCCCTCTTCTTCGGCCATGCGGCGCACGCGCATCGAGCCAGGCACGACCAGCGCCTGCACATGGGGAGCGACATGCTTGCCTTTGACATATTGCGCGGCCATGCGCAGATCTTCCAGGCGCGAATTCGTGCAGGAGCCAATGAAGACCTTATCAAGCTTGATATCCTTGATCCTCTGGCCGGGCGTCAGGCCCATATACTGTAAGGCGCGTTCGTAGCTCTTACGTTTTGCCTCGTCGCTCTGTGCGGCGGGATCAGGCACAACGCCGTTGATATCAGTGACCATGCCAGGATTGATTCCCCACGTCACCTGGGGGGCCAGGCCATCGACGTTGATCTCGTGCACGGCATCGAAGTGCGCATCGGGGTCGCTGGCAAGCTGCTTCCAGGCGGCGACTGCCTGATCGAAGAGAGCGCCTTTGGGCGCGAAGGGGCGGCCCTTGATGTAAGCGAAGGTGGTTTCGTCGGGGGCGACCATGCCGGCGCGTGCGCCTGCCTCGATAGCCATATTGCAGAGCGTCATGCGCCCCTCCATCGAGAGGTTACGCACGGCTGAGCCGCTGAACTCGATGACATGGCCGGTGCCAACGCCGGTGCCAAGCTGGCCGATGGTGTAGAGCGCGATGTCTTTGGCCGTCACGCCGGGGCCTGGTGTGCCCTCGATGCGAATATTCATCGTTTTGGGCTTCTTCTGCAAGAGGCATTGCGTCGCCAGTACGTGCTCAACCTCGCTGGTGCCGATGCCGATGGCGAAGACGCCCAGCGCGCCGTGTGTGGAAGTATGCGAATCACCGCAGACGATGGTCATACCGGGCAGCGTCAGGCCGAGGTCTGGTCCAATGATATGCACGATGCCCTGGTACTCATCGTTCATGTCGAAGAGCGTGATGCCGAAGTCGCGGGCGTTCTGCTCCATTGTGGTGATGCAGAGCGCGCTTTCGTTGTCCACGACATCGAGCATGCGCCGGCCAACCACGGTGGGAACGTTGTGGTCAAGCACGGCAACGGTTGCATCGGGGCGATGCACGGGCCGACCAGCGGCTTTCAGGCCGGCGAAAGCCTGGGGAGAAGTAGCCTCATGCACCAGGTGACGATCAATGTAGAGGATCGTCGATTCACCCGGTACATCGCGCACGACATGCGCGTCCCAGATCTTATCAAACATAGTCTTTGGCATAGAGCCTCTTTCCTCCGTTTTTGCACAACTTCTATGAATGCCTCTAATTTCCGGCACAATCGCTTGCTCGCGCCTGCGGCGCTTGCCTGAGAGCGGGTTGTGTGGGAAAATGCGCAGCGCGCATTTTCCCACACAACCCGCTCTCAGAGGGCCGCTTTGCTGCACAAATACCCGGCGAGAGCAGGCCAGACGCTCACAATCGGACACCTTCTAATAAAGTGTCGATTTCAGGCAAAGAATATACGCTGCAAAGCGTGGCTGTATGCTCATTATACTACATCATGAACGGCGCTATCTTCTGAGCGGTGCTGCCTTATGATGGCAGAATGATTGCCTTTCGTTCTCCAATAAAAAAAGAAGGTCAGCCTGAAAGCTGACCTTCTGTTCATCTGTGGGGCGATCTTAACGTGCCGTACTAACTGGCATGGAAGTTAGTAACGCTCGCTGCGATAACCTGAGGAACGCCGCTCCCGGCCGTATCCTCTGCCCTCGGATCTCGGACGCTCGCGCGCCTCATTAACAGTAATCGTGCGATTTCCCAGCTGCGTTCCATTCAACTGGTCGATGGCGGCCTGCGCCTCCTGATCGTTGCTCAACTCCACAAAGCCAAACCCTTTGCTGCGCCCCGTCTCGCGATCAGTGATAACCGTGGCCTGAGTGACCTGCCCTACCTGTCCAAAGAGGTCGAGAAGATCTTGCTCGGTAGTCTGATAAGGAAGGCCACCTACATATAGTCTCATGTGTATCAACTCCTGTGTGAACATCTCTTCATCCATTGACGCTCGGAGAAACCACTTCCCACAGGAGCGATCCAACGTCTTTCGATGTCATACACCTATTGTAACATGCGCCGTCTATAGTATATTCCCCCGTATGGCTGACCGTAGCCATACAGGCCATTCCATGTTACAATCTCCTCGAAGGCTCAGCGTTGGTCTGGCTATATATCTAAGGTGAAGGTGGTTGTATGAAGAAAAACGTAGGTTCGCCCACAGTAGCGGAAAAGCGGAAGTATATGGTTCTGGATGTCAGCGCGGCAAAACGCATAGCTCTCGTATGGCTACAATCTGCCCGGCTTGAAAATTCGGTAGATTTCGGCCTGCCCGAAGTGGATGATCGTTACCATATCTGGCGCGTGCCTCTGGTTAGCAAGGTCGGCAAAGAACGTATCGGCGAGGTCGTCATCGACGCTCGCACTTCATTAATTCTCCAGGATAAATCAACCTCTATAGAGAGTTTGGAAGCCCGCCTGTTGGGGAGAGCGGAGGTTGTCAGCGTAGATGCCGAGGCACGCAATCACCAAAATACGTATCAACTCTCAGCATTACGTAACACCATTGCAGCAGGTGATAGCGAGGAAGTGCTGCAAGAGTTGCCAGCCGAGAGCATCGATCTGGTTTTCACTTCTCCTCCCTATTATAATGCTCGCCCGGAATATACTGATTACATCACTTATGAGGAATATTTGTTAAAGCTGCGTAAGGTCATTCATAACGTTCATAGAGTGTTAGCGGAAGGGCGCTTCTTTGTCATCAATGTTTCTCCGGTGCTCATCAGGCGCTCCAGCCGTAACGAGTCATCGAAGAGGATCGCTGTTCCTTTCGATGTGCATCGCCTTTTTATAGAAGAAGGCTACGACTTTATGGATGATATTATCTGGGAGAAGCCAGAAGGAGCCGGATGGGCCACAGGGCGAGGTCGCCGCTTTGCTGCGGACCGCAATCCTTTGCAGTACAAGCCTGTGCCTGTAACAGAATACATTCTGGTGTATCGAAAACGGACGAATAAACTTATAGATTGGAATATTCGCGCTCATCCAAAACAGGAGCTTGTGCAAGCTTCTCGTATCGATGACGGATACGAACGAACTAATATCTGGCGTATTAAGCCGGCGCACGATAAGCAGCATCCCGCTATTTTCCCGGTGGAATTGGCGGAAAAAGTCATCAGTTACTATTCTTTCAAAGAAGATGTCGTCCTGGATCCTTTTGCTGGCATAGGGACGGTGGGCGAGGCCGCTGTAAAGTTGGGACGGCGTTTCGTGCTCATCGAACAAAATCCGCAATATGTCGCGATCATGCGCAGTAAAGTGAAAGATTGGCTGGGCGTAAATGCGAAAAGCGTCTTTACGATAAATTGCGCTCCAATTACAACAGGGGACAGGCTCTTTTAACGTACAGGAGATGAATTTGCCCAGGCACAGGGGGCCAGCATCTTGAAGGAGGTGGGAAGATATGCCCGAAACAAATGAGAATGGTTTGTTTAGTGGACTGATGACCCCTGCTGCGCTTCAGTTACTCCCAGGTAGCGGTGCCGGCCTCATTCAGCAAATTGGCTTTGATGTTAAATGCCACCGGTGCCCAGACCTTAACCATTCGTGGCTCTAACAAATCTGCTATAGGCAAGCTGTTTGAGAAATTAATTTTAGGCTCTCTCCTGAGTATACTCGGCTTCAAATATGAAAGCTCGCGTCAGATTGGTGACAGAATCTTCTGGTTATCTTCGCGGGACACCCATAGGGAAAGCGATGCGACGCTGCTTTATGAGATCGGGAAAGGTGTCAGGTTCGATATAGGATTTATCGGCAGAGGCAATACAGAGATATCATTGGATAAAGTAACACGCTATCAACAAGAGCAGGTATTGCAAGACAAGCCATTTTTCATGGCAACCATTATTATTGTTGATCGCATCGGTGAGAGAAGCAATATCAGAGAATTGGCGCGTAAAGTAGGGGGACGGATTGTTCAGATGAGCGCAAGTTACTGGCCTCGGGAAGTAGCCCGTCTTCTTCACGAGCGCTTCGGCTTTGAGCACGAGTTAATAGACATGGAGCAGAATCGGATCGAGGACTACCTGAGGGAAAGGTTGGAGCATGTTCCTCTGGAGAGCTTTATTAGCAGTATACCCATAGAGAATCCGGCAGAAGTGGGGCAAATGTCCTTGCTGACCGAAGATGAAGGAGTATCCGAAGAGGAACCTGTTGAGCCAGATGACCAGGATATGTAGAGGCGATGGCACGGCCATCGCCTCTACATATCCTGGTCAGTCTCTACTAAAAATCATCGCGGCGCCGCAGAAGTTGTGACCGTCTCGGCGATGTAGCGCATATCCATCTCTTCCAGTGTCTTCTTCTTGCCCAGCAGCAGCTTCGCCATCTCGAAGGCTTTGTTTAACTGCTCTTGCTCCAGGTCGTAGCCCAGTTCACGCATCTGAGCGGCCAGCGCGGCGCGGCCCGAGAGCTTGCCCATGTGCATACGCCGGGCGGCAGCGGTCAGGCCAACGGATTCGGGCGTCATGATCTCGTAGGTACGCGCATCTTTGAGGACGCCATCCTGGTGAATGCCGCCGCCATGTGCGAAGATGTTGGCCCCCACGATGGGCTTCGTCCATTGCGGCTGCATACCTGAGTATTGCGCGATCAGCCGGCTGGTCGCGGCAATCCTGGTCGTATCGATGTTGACATCCATGCCCAGGTCAGCGCTGCGCGTCTTGATCGCCATGACGACCTCTTCGGTAGCGGCATTACCGGCGCGCTCGCCCAGGCCGTTCATGCAGGTATCGACGCGCTCGGCGCCGTTGCGCAGCCCCTCCAGCGCGTTCGCGACGGCCAGGCCCAGGTCGTTGTGGCAGTGGGCGGAGATACGAATACCGGGAAATTCGCGCCGCACATCGGCGACGAGCTTTCCGAATTCCCAGGGCAGCGCGTAGCCAACGGTATCGCAGAGGGTGACGAAACGCACCCCTTCTTTAACGATGGCCTCGCACACCTCCAGAATGAAATCATGCTCGGTGCGCGTGGTATCCTCCAGCGCGAAATCAACGTTCTCGGTATAGGTGCGAGCGTGCGCTACGGCGACGCGCGCCATCTCGCGCACCTCATCGCGCGTCTTGCCCAGCTTCACCTGGCGATGCAGCGGCGAGACGCTGATGAACGGCTCGATAGCGGGATGCGCGGCAACCTTCACGGCTTCCCAGGCGCGATCAATGTCGGCAATATTGGCGCGCCCGATTGCCAGGATCTCGGCGTTCTCGACCTTCGAGGCGATGAGGCGCACGGCTTCAAATTCGCCCGGCGAAGAGATAGGAAAGCCGCAGTCAAGCGTGTCGCAGCCCATAGCGGCCAGCGCCTGGGCAATCGCCAGCTTCTCCTCCGGGAAATAGTTCACCCCCGGCGTCTGTTCGCCGTCACGTAACGTTGTCTCGTAAATCTTGATAATGCGTGGTTCTGTTGCCATTTGCGAAATCACTCCTTTGTGATAAGCGTGCGTCTGATTTCCCACACAATCGCTTGCTTGCACCTGCGGCGCTCGCCCTGTTCAGGGTGTGGTGTAAGACAGGCGCTTCGCGCCTGTCTTACACCACACCCTATGATCCCTTGTGCTGCGAAGCCGCGCCTGGCAGCGAAGGCGAAAAAAGAAACAGGCTATTCCATAATCATTATATGGGACCTGCATGAACACCTGCAAGCCTTCCTGCATCCAGCAGCAGGCTTCGCCCTGCTCGAAAAGGGTGAATGCGCAGGCGGGGCCGCGTGCGGCCCCGCCTGCGCATTCACCCTTTTCGAGCGATTCGGGGCAGGGTCACACTTGTTTTGGGCGAGCGATTCGGGGCAGGGTCACACTTGTTTCGAGCGAGCTATCCGCTTGTGGGTCGCGGAGAAGTGGGAGCGTGAGAAAACTCTGTAATCCTGCTGTGCGGGTTAGACAAGTGGCGTGCATCGTGTTATGATGCAGCGAGAAGTTCAGTTCCAACGGAATCATCATTTGTGTTATCAGGACAGAATAAGGAGCCTTTTGCTATGTCCCAGGATCCCTATACGCAGAACCCTTATGAAGATCCACCTCCGCCAGAATCTTATGAGGGGCCGCCTGCATACGACGGTCCGCCTGCATATGAAGTACCCGGCCCCTATGATGATCCGGCTACCTATGAGAATTTGCCGGAGCGGAAACCTTACGAGCCACCCGCGAACAGCTTTGCCGGCGCGCCCGCCCGGAAGCACCCCGATGATCTGCTCCGCAGTCCGTATGGTCCTTTGCCGGGCTATGCCAACGGGCAGCAGCACGGTTATGTTTCCACGCCGCCGGCCCCTTTGCCTCTCTCTCAGGCCATCCGGGAACTGCCCCGCCAGTACTTGCGAGTTTTAACCAGGCCATCTTCGGCGACGCTGGCCGGGGAGATGAGCAAGGCAAACTGGGATATTGTGTGGATACAGTTGATCGGCTACGCGATCATTACGGCCATTTTGAACTATCTGACGCTGCAAGCCTCGCCCGACCTGTTGACTCTTCCCGGCATTACCCTCTCCCCGGCCAGCCGCCAGGCGTTGACGCTGGGCACCTCTATCGCATCGATCTTTGTTGTTCCTATCGGCTTCTTCATAGGTGTTGGCATCTTTTACCTGATTGCCAGAGCCTTTGGCGGGCGGGGGACCTTCTTGCGGCAGAGCTACACGACGGCGCTGTTCGATATCCCGCTGGGCATCATCAATAGTCTTCTATTCTTCATCCCTGTTGCCAGCCTGGGCACGTTCCTCTTTTTTGTGCTGCTCGTCTATCGCCTCGTGCTCTATGGCTGCTCGATTATGGCGGTACACGGCCTGGGCAGAGGGAAGGCGGCGCTGGTGGTACTGATCCCGGTAGTCGTCATCATGCTGTTTATGGCCTGCGCTCTCTCCCTGCCAGGCGCGCAATAGTCATTATGGTAGGGGTGGGGGTTGTCCCCACCCTCCTGTACCCCGAGATGAAATTCTCAAGAGTTCTTCAAGATTGAGAGAAATGCCCCATTATCCCTCTTTGTGAGATAGACAGCGATAACTCCTCATGCTATGATGAGTCCAGAAGTCTTTGCGCGGCGGAGCCGCGCAGTATATGTATAGTGTTGTATGGGAAAATGCGCGAAGCGCATTTTCCCATACAACACTATACAAAAGGTGAGCGCCGCAGGCGCGAGCAAGCGGACATGTTGGGAATCGGACAGTCTCAAGAGCGAGAGGCAGTAGCGTCATGGATATCCTTGTCGGCACAACTCTTGGAGGATATACCCTGGTACGCCCGATAGGCAGCGGCGGCATGGGCACAGTTTACCTCGCGGAAGACCGGGCTATTGGTCAGCAGGTAGCCATCAAAGTCGTGCGCACCGACGAAGGAGATTATCTTGATACGCCGGGCCAGGAGCAGGCCGCCGAACGTTTCAGGCAGGAGGCGCGTGCCGTAGCCGGTCTCGACCACCTGCATATCCTGCCGCTCTATCGCTATGGCGAGGAGGAGGTGAGCGGAGGTCGCCGCGCCTATATGGTCATGCAGTATCGCCCGGAGGGTTCGCTGGGGGACTGGCTGCGCCGGCGCGCAGGACTGGCCTCCGGCGAATCGGCTGCGACACCACTCAACCATCCGGCGGGGCTGCCTGCCACCTGGCCCTTGAGTCTGGCCGAGGCCGACGAGTATCTGCGCCAGGCAGCCTCCGCGCTCCAGTATGCGCATGATCGAGGCATCGTGCATCGTGATGTGAAGCCGGCCAATTTCCTGCTGCGCTTCGATGCGCATGCAACTGGCAATCTGGCGGGCGGCGTCTTCCTGCTGCTCTCCGATTTCGGGCTTGCCAAATTCTTCTCCGCGCTCTCCGCCGGCAGTCGTGTCTTTGGCACGCCGGTCTATATGGCGCCGGAGCAATTCGAGGGGGCAGCGGGGCCGGAGAGCGATCAGTATGCCCTCGCCGTGATGATCTACTATTTTCTCGCGGGGCGCCCGCCATTTGAGGGTGATCCTATCCATCTCATGCACCAGCATATCAACGTCGAGGCGCCGCCCGTGCGAACCTTTGCACCGACGGTCCCGGCCAGCGTGGAAAGCGTGCTGGCCCGCGCGCTTGCTAAAAGATCGGGCGAACGCTATCCCTCTATCGCGGCCTTTGCCGAGGCTTTCAGCCGCGCTGTGTATGAGGCGTCGCGCGGTCTCTCGCCGCAGTTCTCTCTGCCCGCCTTCAGCCCTGGCAGCCAGGGGCTATCGCCGATGCAAACTCGCGTCCTCCACAACAGCATCGATCAACCCGCCACCCATAACGCGCCGGCGGCCTTCGCAACTCCTGGGGAGCAGTTCTTATCTTCCACGATGGTCCAGGCGATGTCCACGCGGACCTATCCTGCCTCTTCTGTACCGGATACTCCCATCATGGATACGCCACCAGCCGTCCCGGTGCAGTCTGCACAGCAACCGCGTGTGGGGCGGCGCAGCGCGCTCGGCTGGATCATCGGCGGCATAGCAATGATCGGCGCTGGTGGCGCTGCCGGAGCGTATTTCTACCTGCATCGAACGCCCTCGCTGGCAAAATACGTCCTGCGTGGGCATACGGCGGCGGTTACGGCTATCTCCTGGTCGCCAGACGACATGCAACTGGCCTCTGCCTCCAACGATCAGACCGTGCGCCTGTGGTCCGCTCGTAGCCAGGCGACTACTCTGGTTTACAGGTATCCGGCTCCAGTGCTGGCTGTCGCCTGGAACTTCGATGGAACATTGCTGGCCTCCGGCGGACGAGATGATGTGGTGCAGGTATGGAATCCCGGGGGCCTGATGCGCTATCGATCCCCCGACCTGCATGCTCCCGTAAGCGCTGTGCTGTGGGATGCCGATAGCAGTCAACTCCTCGTCGCCACATTGGGGGCGGGACTGCACCAGTTCGCTGTAGGCAGGAACGCGGCTGTTCCCTGGAAAAGTAAAGGTGTTGTTCGTGCGCTCGCGCTCTCTCCCGATGCACGCTATCTCGCTATGGGATCACAAAATGGGGGGATTACTGTTCTTGAGATGCAAACGGGGCGTCGCGTCTTCTATCGTCGCGGCCATGCTGCGGCGGTGCTGGCGCTGGCATGGTCGCTTGATGGCGCCAGGCTGGCATCGGGCGGGGCCGACAGGCGTGCCGTGGTGCTCGATACCAGGACCGGCGAAGTTCTACAGAGTTTGTCGCATAATGGTGCCGTAAATGGCATCGCCTGGGATCCCTCCAGGGGCTACCGGCTCGCTACCGCCTGCTCCGATGGTCTGCTGCGTGTCTGGAACACGACGAGCGGCGCGCATACGGCATATGCAGGCCATACCGCCGCGGTCACGGCGCTCGCGTGGCGCCCCGGCGCGCTGACCACCGGCTCCGCCGATACCACGATTATTATCTGGAAGGTATAGCACTCTCGTCCGGCCCGGAAGCATAGAGCATTAGTACTTCTTGATTAGTACTTCTTTACCCGCTCTATTGAGGCATTCGCTTCTCCCAATTATACTAGCCTCTGTTAAAGCTGTAGCGTCATCCTTTCGAAGCGCGACTGTTTTCCGGCGCTATCATGCGCTCGCGCCTGCGGCGCTCGCCCTGGAGTGTGGATGTGGGAAAATGCGCGCAGCGCATTTTCCCACATCCACACTCCAACTCTGGTTCGGCGAAGCCGCACGATCATCCGCTGAGAGCAAAGGCGCTGAGAATCAGACGCTCTTTGAAGGTAAGGTCGCTTTTACTCATATCAAAGACAGTGTTTATTGCGCACGCCAAATGATATGAGTGCAAAATAGTATTAGAAAGAGTATATGCATCGATGGATGTTACAGGCAGCCAGAAAGTTAAAGCTCCACGCTCGCAGGTGTTCCAGGCACTCTTGAATCCAGAAGTTCTCAAAAACTCTATCCCAGGTTGCGAGTCCGCCGAGTTCGTAGATTTTCCGAGCGGACGACAGCTCAAATTGACGGTCTCGCCGAACATTCCCGGTTTGAAAGGGCCATATATGGTATTTTTGCAGACGGCCGAGGTCGTTCCTCCATCGCACGTCGTATTGCTCGCTGAGCCGAGCAGCGCGATTGGCTCCATCAAGGCCAGGTGCGCGGTTGATCTGAGCGACGATGCCGACGGGACCAATCTGGCCTACAGCGCGCATGCGCAGTTGGAGGGCAAGATCGCCGCTACACCGGAAGTAGTCCTCAAGGGCACGCTCAAGATTGCCCTCGATCAGTTCTTTAAGAACTTCGAGAAGCAGGTCAGCGCCGGTGTCCCTGGCTAATGCAGCAGGGTGGTAGGGACTGGATTTATGGAATTTAACCAGCAAAATCGATAATCTCTCCCCGGGCGTAGCGGCGCGATTGATCACGCTTTGTCCAGCCTGTCGCAGGGCTACGCCTGGAGAGACTTTTCTGTTTTTAGTCGTTACATATCATTATCCAGCCGCTGCCCGAGAATCAACGATAGCCCCGGCAATCTACGTGCACCGTCGTTTTCGCCCCACACTGCGGGCATGCCAGAACCAGTTCGTCCAGCATGATCCCCGCGCTTTGCAGAACGGTGCGCGCTATCTTCGCTTCCGGGTGGCAGATAATGCGTTTGTCGAAATAGTTGATGTGTCCGTTGTGGCAGCGCATGGCGATGCTATGGCGCGATGCACTGCTCGCTCCCGCCTGCTCTTTTCCCTTTTCTACATCGATGGCATGCTGCGCCCTTGTGCGCACATCCGGCATCAGATCGTTACGCGCGAGATATTCCAGCAGCGCCAGGATGCTTTCTCGATACGAAGGAAACTCATCGTGCTGGAGCATGACAGCAGCATGATCGATGGCCTCTTTGCGCTGGTGGATGAGTCCGCTGGAAGCCTGCTCTGAGAGGGCAATCAGTGCATCAGAGCGATCCGGCGCCGGAAGGTGAGCGGCCAGCTGCTCAACCACGTGAGTGCAGGAGGGCTGACCAGCAACAGGTGAGACGCCGGCGAGTGTAGCAGGCAGAGCCGTGGCATCGATCATGACGGGAAGCAGCGGCTTTTGCAAGCTCTGCGCGAAGAGCGTATAGCGTTCCATCCATGCTGACCGCGCGGCATGGCTGCTCCACACGAGCACCACGGCGGCGCTGCCCAGGATAACATTTTCCACAGTGCGCGGGTAGAGAAATTCATTGAGGCTCAGCGAGGGCGGTTCACGCCAGGCGTGGTAGCCCCGGGCTTCCAGGTCGCGGCGAATACGTTCTGCGCATGCTTCATCTTCTTTCGCGTGAGAAACGAAAATAGAGACCATGGGCGAGATCCCTCCCCTGATAATAGAAGAGTCCTGGCGTCCCTGTCCTGGTAATAACATACCCTTGCCCGCGTTCGCCACATCAATGACACGCAGTCACAGACCCTTCGCCACCAGAGAGCATAATTCCAGAATGTGGTCATCTACATTTAGCACTCATTGAGTATAGCATAAGGATAAGTTATGGTCAATAGGAGAAATATCTGGAAAATAAGTGAGTCTCAATTTTTAATACCTCTTTAATAGAGACAGGCTCGATGAGATGTATGAGCTTACTGTACACATTTCAGTAAAAGTGGGTCTGCCCTGCCGGTGCAGCCGTGCGCAGGTCCGGCGAGTGAGGGCGCTGAGGATCAGATACTTTCTCAAACGTTGCGCGAATCGTGCTTGCGAGATACACTTGAATTGTAGCAGGCAGAACAGCGAGAAGGGAGCAAGCTAGCATGCAAATTACATTTGAGGTTCCAGAGGCTATCTTACATCAGTTACTCGACCCGGTAGCTATACCGCAACTGGCGCGGGTGCGCAATCTCACGCCTGTACCGCCGCCGATTGAGGATATTCACGCGGTTGTGCGAGAAGAGATGCAGCGTGCTCGCTGCGATACTCTGTTTAAGAAAGGACAGCGTATCGCTATTGGCGTGGGGAGCCGTGGGCTTGGACGCTTGCCCGAGATCGTGGCCGCACTCGTCGCAGAACTGCGCGCGCTGGGCGCCGAGCCGTTCATTTTTCCGGCGATGGGCAGCCATGGCGGCGCAACTGCCGAGGGACAGCGCGAGGTATTGACGCATCTGGGCGTGACGCCCGAACGTGTAGGCGCGCCTATCATATCGCAGATGGAGACGGTTGAGATCGGGCGCGCCCCCGATGGTACCCAGGTGCGCCTGGATCGCCTGGCGCACGAGGCCGATGGCATCGTCTTTGTCGGACGCGTGAAGCCGCATACGGCCTTTCGAGGACGTTACGAGAGCGGCCTTGCCAAGATGATCGCTATCGGCCTGGGCAAACAGGCGGGCGCGGCGGCCTGTCATGCGCGCGGCTTCGCTGAGATGGCGCGGATGGTGCCGATGCTGGCCGAGGTTGCGCTGGCACGCGCTCCCATTCGCTTCGGCCTCGCTGTCATAGAGAACGCCAACGACCAGCCCTACAAGATCCTCGTTGTGCCCAATAACGAGATCATGCAGCGCGAACCTGCCCTGCTCGAAGAGGCGAAGCAGGCTATGCCGCGCATCCCCTTTGAGCAGTTGGATGTGCTGGTCATCGACGAGATCGGCAAAAATATCAGCGGAGATGGCGCCGATCCCAATATCACCGGTCGCTATCCCACGCCTTACGCCAGCGGCGGGCCGGAGGTCAGCAAGCAGGTTGTGCTCGATCTCTGTGACGCGTCGGGCGGCAATGCCAATGGTGTCGGCACGGCCGATTTCACGACGGTACGCCTGGCGCGCAAGATGGACCTGGGCCGCACCTATCCCAACGCGCTCACCTCGACGGTGCCGGGTCCGGTGAAGCTGCCGATGGTGCTGCCATCCGATCAACTCGCCATCGCGGCGGCGCTGCTCACCTGTAATGCCGTGGGGCGGGAGCCGCGCCTGGTGCGTATCAAAAATACGCTGCGCCTCGACGAGTTCTGGGTTTCGGCGGGCCTGCTGGATGAGGTCGCACTTAATCCCATGCTGCAAGTTGTCGCCGGACCCGGGCCAGTCGCCTTCGACCATGAGGGCAACCTTGCGGATCTCACGCTTGAGACCGTGGGTGCGCCGCTTGCGCCTGGCAGTCATAAAGATGCGTGGTGAGATATGCCAGATATTCACGTCCGCCAGCGCCAGAACATCCTCTGGCTGATTATTGATAGGCCGCCCCTCAACACGCTCACCGCAGCCGCGCTCAACCAGTTGACGACCGCTATGCGCAAGGCCGTGCAACAGCCGCCGCGCCTCGTCGTCATTACCGGTATGGGCGAGCGCGCCTTTTGCGCCGGTATCGACCTTCCCGACGACTCTGAGGACCAGAGGGCCGCGCTCGTGCGTGCCGCTGATATGACCTGCCAGGCTATAGAAGAGCTCCGCGCTCACAGGATTCCCACCGTCGCGATTGTCAAAGGTTGTGCATTTGGCGCCGGCTGTGAACTGGTGGCGCTCTGCGATACCGTTATCGCGCGCGAGGATGCCGAGTTCCGCCTGCCGCCGGTGAACGGCAGAGTTTTCTCCAAAGCCGTCTCTACTTATCTGCCGGCTCTGATCGGCCAGGAAGCCACCACGCGCCTGATGCAGAGTGGCGCTACCCTCAGCGCGCGAGAAGCGATGCACCTGGGACTGGCACACCAGGTGCTGCCGGCGTCCCGTTTCCTCCTCGATACCGAAGAACTCCTTGTAATGCTGGCGACGCCTGCATAGTGGGAGCGCTGGCATCGCCACGCTCCCTGGCCCGTTTTGCATGCTATTGGCATTTAGTGTCGGTGTAGTATGATTGGGGCAGGGAACTTTTTCTCGCTTTGCCACGTCTTGATAATGGACGAATTCGATCCACCGTGCTTATTCATGAATATGAAAGGAAGTCCTGAGAGACATGGCGCCCGCAGGCGTGGCGCTGGCGCTGTGAAAGGAGAATTATAGAATGCGTACAGTGATGCGGCGGCAATCGCTCCTGGCTGCTGGCCTGGTCGGTATCCTATTGATGCTTGTGCTCGCGGCCTGTGGCGGCTCTACCGGCGGGACGGGCGGTTCTGGCGCGCCCCCGAAGCCGGCGCCAACCGTTGTGCCAGGCTATGGCACCTCCAACGGCTGCCCCAGCGATATGGTCGTGAACAATCAACCTCAGGCAGGCGTGATACTGAAGCCTTCCAGTTCCCATACAGCAATTACAGTACACCCCGGCGAGACGATTACGATACTGATGCCCTTTGGCAATAAATGGACGGGGCCGACCAGTTCGCAAGGGGTGTTGGAACTTCAATCCCCCTATGGCTATGCCTCGAAGGCTAATAATGCCTGCGTATGGAACTTTGTTGCTCGTGATACTGGCACGGTCCATCTCCAGTTTCAGGGCCAGGCGCTCTGCAAGAAAGGGACGATGTGCCCGATGTATGTGATGCTGGTCCCATTCACCATCAACGTGAAGTAAGCAGAGACTCTTGTTTTTAACGGAAAACCAATGATAATGTGAGTGAGGCGGCAGCGCCGCCTCACTCACATTATCATTGGTTTTCCCCCTTGACAGCCGCGCAATTCCGGTGTACTATTACGTCAACGGATATATCTATTGCGGATATAGAAAGATGCGACTGAAGGAAGGATGCTGATGAAAAATCCCGCGCGGGATCCGCAAAGCCTGCTTCCGCTGACGCCGGCTGTATTCCATATCCTGCTGGTCCTCGTTGATGGCGAGCGCCACGGTTACGGCATTATGCAGGAAGTTGCCGCGCGCACCGAGAATAGAGTGCGCATGGGGCCGGGCACGCTCTATGGCTCGATTAAGCGTATGCTGGCCGAGGGTCTGATCGAGGAGGCTGGCGAGCGTCCCGATCCTGCTCTGGATGACGAACGCCGCCGCTACTACCGGCTCACTGATTTCGGGCAGCGCGTAGCCAGGGCAGAGGCCGAGCGTCTCGCGCACCTGGTCAGCATTGCGCAGCGCAAACGCCTGCTGCCCGGCGCGACAGGAGGAGCGTAATGAATGTACCTTCATCGAAGCGGGCGTAACGCGTCTCATCGAGCGAGCCAACGAGCAGGGCGGGACTGATAATATTACGGCGCTGGTGGCGCGGGCAGCGCTCGCGTAACCGCTGTATCGTCAGGAAGGGGGAGCAGGCACCTGCGCCCTCTTCTTCCCTGCCCTTCCTCCATGCGCCATTTTTCTGTGTCATAATAGATATAGACTTCAGGCTGGCTTATAGCGGGCCGGTTATGTTTATGATTCTGTTACACTGCTGGAGAGGATTTTTTTCATGACCGGCGTGGCCGACGTTGAGCGTATCCTGCTGGCTCTCTTATTGATCGCGCTTGTTGTCATCCTCGTGACAAGACGCCTGGCATTTCCCTACACGCTCGGCCTCGTCATTGTCGGCTTTATCATCAGCCTCTTCGGCATCATTCCAGAATTTCGCCTGACACCTGATCTCGTGCTCTTCGTCTTTCTGCCGGGGCTGCTCTTTGAGGGAGCGTGGTCGATATCGCTCTGGCGCCTGCGCGCAAACTGGCTGAGTATCTTCTTGCTGGCGGTGCCCGGGCTGCTGATGGAACTCGTTCTCATCGCCCTCCCCTTACACTTTCTCGCTGGCTTCGCCTGGAATATTGCTCTACTGCTGGCGGCGATTCTTTCGCCTACCGATCCCGTCGCCGTGCTGGGGCTATTTCGCCAGTTGAAGGTCGATGCCAACCTTTCAACGATCATCGAAGGCGAGAGCCTCTTCAATGATGGCGTGGCCGGCGCGCTCTACCAGACCTTCCTGGCGCTGGTGCTGCTCTCCATGCAGGGACAGCAACTACCCATAGGCGCGGCGCTGCTGCATGGCGCGGGCACGTTTCTGCTGGAGGCCGGCGGCGGCATTCTCGTCGGCGGCATCTGTGGCTACCTGGTGAGTCGCTTTGTCAAGTTTATCGACGATCATCTGATCGAGACGACGATTACCATTGTCGTCGCCTATGGTGTCTATCTGCTCGCCGACTTCTTACACGTCTCCGGTATTCTGGCCGTCATCCTGGCCGGTTTGATCCTGGGCAGCTACGGACGCAACACCGGCATGTCCGAGCGTACAAGCGAGGCGGTTGATGACTTCTGGGGCATGATCGCCTTTCTTGCCAATGCGCTGCTCTTCCTGCTGGTGGGCGCGCAGCTCAACCCTACCGCAATTCTGGCCTCCGTGCAGGCCAGGCCGCTGCTGCTGATCGCCGCGCTGGTCATCATTTCGGTGCTGCTCGCGCGTTTCATCATGGTCGCGCTGCTGCCGCGTGCCCTGTCACCGATGCCCGGCACGCGCCTGCATGCCTGGCGCTTTGTGATCTTCTGGAGCGGCCTGCGCGGCGCGCTCTCCCTGGCGCTGGTGCTTGCCCTGCCCCTGAACATCCCGGAGCGTGATGCGCTGGTCTTCTCGACCTATGCCGTGGTCCTCTTTACTCTGCTGGTCCAGGGCGTCAGCCTCGGCCTGATTTTGAAACGCCTGCCTTCTCTATCCGGGGAAACATCCTGATGGCATTCTCGTCGGGTACTGGCTTGTGACGCTTCACTGAGGTAGAATAAATGGCGTAACTATTCAGGTCCTCTCTTTACTTGACTTCTCAGCGCCTGCGGCACTTCACAGGTGTTGGTGGTGGCTGCGGCGGACGCAGGCCGCCGCAGCCACCACCAACGGATAAGCCGCCGGAGGCGGCAAGGATGGATTAGTTTATGACAACAGAATCCAAACCCGGCGGCGCCGCCGCGCAAAAAACCTATCGCTCACGCATTGGCCTGATTGCTGACTCGCCCCAGTTTCCGGGGGCGTGGGATCAGGTCGTCGAGAAGGTCAGAATCGCTGACGAACTGGGCTACGACTCCGTATGGCTGGGCGAATCGTGGGGCTACGAACTATTTACCTCGATGGCCGACCTGGTGCGCGCGACGAAGCGCATCAAAATCGGCGCCGGCATCGCCAATATTTATTCGCGCACCCCGGCTCTGATCGCCAGCACTGTTGCCACGCTCGACGAGCGTTCGGGAGGCCGCATCATTCTCGGCCTCGGCCCATCGGGCGCCAACGTCATCGAGCACTGGCACGGTGTCAAATTCGAAAAGCCCGTCCGGCGCACACGCGAATATGTCGAGATCATCAGGATGATCCTGCGCGGCGAAAAGCTCGTCTATCACGGCGAATTCTTTAACCTTGAACGCGGTTTCAAGCTGCGCTTCAAGCCGCTGCGGGCCGATCTGCCTATCTATATCGCCGCGATGGGGCCAAAAAACGTCGTGCAGACGGGCGAGATTGCCGATGGCGTTTTGCCGGTCTACTGGCCCGCCAGCAAGTGGGGCGAACTGCGCGAACAGCTTGATGAAGGCGCGCGTATCGCCGGGCGCCCACCGCACAGCGCGGCCATTGCCCCCTACATTACCAGCGTCATCCTGCCGGAGAATGCCGGCGAGCAGGTGCGCCAGGTCGCGCGCGAGCATGCAGCCGCGCCGCTCGCGTACTATATCGGCCGGATGGGCGTCTACTATGCTCAGATGCTCAGCCGCAACGGCTTCGAGGAGGATGTCCAGGCCGTCATCGCCGGCTGGCAGCAGGGCATGAAGAGCGCTATCGCCGCCGTCAGCCAGCGCATGCTCGATGCCACCTCCATCATCGGGACGCCGCGAGAAATGGTCGCCAGGCTCGATCAATGGGCCGCTGCTGGCGTGGATGAGCCGCTATTGAGCATGCCCGAAGGCCCGGTTGATGAAGCCGGCACTCAATTGGGCGCGCTGATGGACGCGTTGAAAGCGGAGCCGTGATTATCCCGGGCCGCGAACGCGTCGGCGTGCTTCAGGCGCTTGCGGATCGAGGGATGCGAGTGAAAGAGCAGCTCGACAATGGCCGGCGGCTCGACTTCGGCCAGGTTCTGGTTAGCAAGGCGCGTCATCGCACTTTTGAACGCCTCGACTTTGTGCGTCGCTTGCAGGGCGTATTCGTCGGCCTGGTATTCGATGGCGCGGCTGTAGCTGTTGCCAAGTGGCATCACCACCAGGCCGAAGAGGCCCATCAGCAAGAAGAGGAATGGCATGTTGGCCGGGTCGGTCAGCGATAGATAGTAGCGCTGCGCCACAACCAGATGCAGCAGCAAATTCGCAACATACAGCCCGCCGAATGTCAATACTGCCTGGCTGATAATCAGCTTCCAGATATCGTGATGTACGTGATGCCCCAGTTCGTGTGCCAGCACCACCTCGATCTCGTCGGGCGTGTAGCGATCCACCATCGTATCGCCGATTACGATACGCCGCGTGTTGCCCAGTCCCATCAGCGCGGCGTTGGCCGCCGTCGTCCTCCGGCTCATCTGCATCGTGAAGACGCCGCGCACCCTTGTGTTGGCGCGCTCGGCCAGCGCCAGCAACCGCTGCTTCAATTCGCCATCGGGCAGCGGCGTGAACTTGTAGAAGAGAGGGAAGATCAATACCGGCGCGAGGTTCGCCATTACGACTGAGAAGAAGAATAGCACCAGGCCAACCCAGAGCCACCACCATGCCGGCTGGAAGGCCAGCAGGGCGTAGATCAGCGAGATTACGGCGGCCTCCAGCACGAGGCCAAGCACGAACTCTTTGCCGAGATCGGCCAGCCATGCCTTGAAGCTCATAACCGAGATCCCGTAACGGTGCGGGAGGACGTAGCCGCCGTAATAAGCCTGCGGGGCGCTGATAATCTGGTAGGCGAGAATGATTATCAGAAAGTAGACCAGGATCTGTAGAGGGTACCATCCCGGCAGCGGCTGCCAGGCGAGCAGCGGCGCCCGGCCTGCTGCGCTCTGAAGCAGGTTGCGCAGCCATTTGTCGAGGCCCGCGCCCAGAACGATGAGCAGGCAGGCGGCGGCTACTCCCATTCCTATGAAGGAGAGCCGCAGGCGTTTGCGCGAGTACTCGCGTGCTTTCTGTTGTCGTTCCTCGTCGATCTCCATGTATTACCCCTTGATCCAGGTATAAAAGAATTTTCTGGGGGACGCCCCGGGCCCCAACAGGAGGGTACCGCCCTCCTGGACCTCCCGCTCTAGCTGTCGAGTGCGCTCAAAATCTTGCGTAGATTCTCCAGTGAGCGTCGCGCGCTCTCAAGAGAGGGAATGGTTGGCTGATCGTGCTCCACAACGTAGATCTGGGCGCCGGCGTCGCGCGCTGCCTTGCAGATGCCCATCTCATCGAGAATACCATCGCCAACCTCGGTGTAATGGCGATCCGGTGTCATATCTTTAACATGGATGAGTGGGACGCGTCCGGCGCTGCTGCGTAAATAGGTGATGGGATCGACGCCAGCATAGGCTGCCCAGTATGTATCCAGTTCAAACTTGACCTGCGCGGGGTTCGTCAGATCGCGCAGTCTGTCGAGAAGATAGCGCCCATCAAGCTGCTCGAACTCGAAATTATGGTTGTGGTAAGCGAAGGTAAGGCCGCGCTCCTGGCAGCGGCGTCCAATAGCATTGAAGCGATCCGCCAGCTTGCTCAGGCTATCAGCTCCACGCAGTTCTGGTGGGAGCCACGGCACGATGAGGTAAGGACAGCCGATAGTCAGGCAGTAGTCGATCTCGCCCTCCAGGTCCTGAACCAGCCTGCTCAACGCAACATGGGTAGCGATGGCCCGCAGCCCTGTTTCCTTGAGCAGCGCTGCCATCTCGCTCGCATGAAGATTGCCGTACCCGGCGAACTCGACAGCCGGATAACCCATCTGCGCTACCTGACGCACGGTTCCTTTGAAGTCCCGCGCCGTCAGATCGCGCACTGTGTATAACTGTAAGGCCACTAACAGATCGCTCATGAAATCTCCCGCTTCTAGACGATAGCTTATCGCATCAGTACAGCCTGAAGTATATCATCTGGAGCCAGCCTTATGTTATCCGGGCGCGGCGCGCCGTTTTTATCATCCCGTCCTATTGTGTTTCTTCATATTTTAGATTACAGTATGTTTTGGATCGATTTTTCTGTAACACTGCGAGTCCGCACTTTCCCGGGCAGTCTGGCGCCTGCGGTACTTCGCAAGCGCAGTGTTGGCGACAGGGGGAGCGGACGCAGCCTGTCCCTCACACCGCCGGCGCTGACGGATAGCCCGCCAGAGACGGCGAGGGGGCCTGAACGGTTACATCTTTCTCCTATTTTTGGGTAGCGTCGTCTTTAGATCGCTGTAGATCAGCACGAAAGGAGCTTTACACCATGCTTTACTATTTCAAAGTACGTGTCGATCACCAGGGCATGACGTTGGATGAGCTATGGGATCTGTGGGAGAAAGAGGCCGGGGCGGCCCTGCCCGCGATGGAGGCGGGGAAGCTCGTCGCGCTCTACAAGATTTCGGGGCAGCGGCGCGTCGTCGGCATTATTGATGCCGAATCCCACGATGAACTGGATCAGATCTTCATGGCCGGTCTGCCAATGTCGCATTACCTGGAGTTCGAGGAGATCTTGCCCGTGCGACCCTACGAAAAGTTTGCCGATGATGTTAAGCGGCGCTGGAAATAGGAATGCGCTCAGTGCGGCTGCCAGCCATGTTGACGGTAGATCGCCAGCGTTTGCTGGTTGCCCGGCACGTAGCTGACCATCGAATAGCTAGAGATGCCCGTGAAAACCGTTGTCGCCGTGCGCAGTGTCAGGCAGCCCAGTTCACTATGCTGCACCTGGAACACGAAGGATGGCGCGGGCCGGCCAGCGGGATAGGTCGTGGAGGCGATGCGCCGGAACTCGGGCATCTCGCGCAGCCTCTTCCAGAGGGCTTTATACTCCGGCAGGTGCGTTAGCGTGCGACTGTTGTACTGGAAATCGCTGACCAGGCGCCGCGCCAGCTCCTCCCAGCCGCGAAAGTGCTTGCGTAATCGCGGCTCGAAGACCAGTTCCAGCAGGTGGGTTTTCTCGGCGCGCTCCACCTCCTGCCGGACCTCGAACAGCGTCATCGCCGCCTCGTTCCAGGAATGCAGGAACCAGAGCCTGTCCAGCGAATGTGCCGGGTAGGCGGTATTCTGTACGAGCAGGCGGGCCAGTTCTCCCAGATCGAGCAGCGTATTTTCGAACTGGTCGGGATCGATAAGCTGGCCGGTGAGCGTCGTGTAGGCGGCGTAGAGACGTTCGCGCTCGGCGCCCGGTAGTTCCAGAGCGCGGGCAATATTCTGTACAACGTGCGTTGAAGGGTGAACACGTTGTCCGGTTTCCAGGTGATAGACATACGTGCGCGAGAGCCGCGTGGCCTGCGCGAGCTGTCCCTGTGACATACCGCGTTGCTGTCGATAGTGTGCTATAAGTTGCGCGAAATCAGAAGCGCTTTGCGTCATGCTCTTCGTATCCTTTTCGCGTTAGACAGGGTGGAGGCAAATTCCACCCCTGCATGTAAGGGCGACCTCCAGGGTCGCCCTGTTTCATCATGCCATAAGATCTGTTAGCTGGCAACGTGTTCATAATCCTCAAGGTGCCATATAATTAAAAGGAAATGGGCTGTTGTTGTTTGTCTGGATGACAGCGTTGTCATCCCCGGGCATCCAGAAGAGGTGCCCCAATGGAGAGGAAATTGCCACATGTCTGACTCATCGCTCATCAACAACACTCCAGCGGACCGGCATTCATCCGCTCAGCATAGCGCTGAGCGCGAAAAGCAAATCTCTGCCGCGGATCAAACCCGGCCCTGGCTGCGTCATTATGAGCCGGGGGTTCCTGCTTTTCTCGATATTCCCGATCATCCCCTGACCTGGCTGCTCGATAACGCGGCGAGCCGCTACCCCGGCCACACAGCCTTTATCTATTATGGCACGAAGCTGACCTACGCCCGTTTTGCCACCCTGGCGAATCGCTTTGCGGCAGCCTTGCAGCGGCTCGGCATTCGCAAGGGGGATCGCGTCGCTATCGCTCTCCCCAACGTTCCGCAGTATCCCATCGCCTTCTTTGGCGCGCTCAAAGCCGGCGCGGTGGTCGTGCCCACGAATCCGCTCTATACCGGCCATGAGATGCAGCACCAGTTGAGTGATGCCGGGGCGCGCGTCATAGTAATGCTGGACTCATTCTACCCGATTGTACGCGAGATACGCAAGGAAACGGCCCTGGAGCATATCATCATTACCAGCCCTGCCGACTTCTTGCCTCCCCTGCTGCGCACCCTCTATCCGCTGAGCCAGCGCGGGGAGAAATTACCGCAGCCGCCGCTCACCCATAAAGAGCTACAGAGCGATCCCATGCTGCATAGCATGCACGAGATGATCGATGCGCATAGCCGTGGCGTGGAGCTATTTAATCTGCCGGAACCGGCTCGCGGCGATGACCTGGCGGTGCTGCAATATACGGGCGGCACGACAGGGATATCTAAGGGGGCGATGTTGACGCACCGCAATCTGCTCGCCAACGCCTTCCAGACGCGTTACTGGACGCCACGCGCGCGCGATGGCGCGGAGACGACGCTGTGTGTGGCCCCTTTCTTCCATTCCTACGGCCTGACCGTTGGCATGAATCTCTCAATCCTGGCCGCGGCTACTATGGTCCTGCTGCCGCGTTTCAAAGCAAAAGACGTAGTGAGGGCCATCAGGCGCTATCGTCCGTCGATCTTTCCCGGCATCCCAACCATGTACATTGCCATCATGCGCGAAGCGGGCCAGCATGCCGAATACCTCAGTTCGGTCAAGTACTGCATCAGCGGCGCGGCCCCGCTGCCGGCGAAGGTGCAATCCGACTTCGAGGCCATGTCGCATGGCAAGGTCGTCGAAGGCTACGGGTTGAGCGAGGCTTCTCCGGTGACGCATTGCAATCCGCTGACCGAGGAGTGCCGCAACGGCAGCATCGGCCTGCCCATTCCCAACGTCGAAGCGGCGATTATCGATTCTGAGACCGGCAAGCCGCTGCCGCCTGGTGAGGTCGGCGAAATCGTAGTGAAAGGCCCCAACATCATGAAGGGCTACTGGAACCGTGAGCAGGAGACAAAGGATGTCTTCATCGACGGCTGGATGCGTACCGGCGATATCGGCAGGATGGATGAAGATGGCTACTTCTACGTCGTTGAGCGCAAGAAGGACCTGATTATCGCCAGCGGCTTCAACGTTTATCCGCGCGAAGTTGAGGAGGTGCTCTTCCGCCATCCGGCGGTTGCCGATGCCGCCGTGGCCGGGGCGCCCGACGAGTATCGCGGTGAGACCGTCGCCGCCTTTATTGTGCTCAAGCCGGGGATCGAGCCATCCGAGCAGACAAAGCAGGATATTCTGGCCTTCTGCAAGCAGGAACTGGCGGCCTACAAAGTACCTAAGATTCTGGAGTTTCGCAAGAGCCTGCCCAGATCGTTGATTGGCAAAGTCCTGCGCCGAGAACTGAAAGTGGGAGGTTCAGGAGGGCAGTAGCCCTCCTGGCGGGGTTCTGGGGTGTCCCCAGAGATTCTCTTCCCCATTTGGGGGAACCGGTTAAAGCGTATCTGGAGGGAAAAATGTCCACAACCATGCAACCTACCGAGCAGGGAACCGCCTTCCTCACCAGCCCGGTGAGCGAGAGCGCCGACAAAATATTCACCCTGGAGCAGTGCAACGAGGAGCAGCGCTGGATCATGGAGTCAAGCGCCACCTTTGTCGAGCGCGAGGTGCTGCCCAGGCTTGATGCCATCGAACATCAAGAGCCGGGTGTCCTGCCCGAACTCGTTAAAAAAGCCGGAGAGCAGGGCCTGCTCTCCATCGAAGTGCCAGAGGAGTATGGAGGCGCGGAACTCGGCCTGCTCACGAGCGTCCTGGTAGGCTCGTCGCTCAACGAAGGCTCCTTCGCCGTTGCCTATGGCGCGCACACCACCATCGGCACCCTTCCTATAGTCTACTATGGCAGCGAGGAGCAGAAGAAAAAGTATCTGCCGAAGCTGGCCTCCGGCGAGTGGATTGCGGCCTATGCGCTGACCGAGCCGGGCGTTGGCTCCGACGCTATGAACATCAGCACGCGGGCGGAACTCTCGTCCGATGGCAAGTACTACGTCCTCAACGGCACCAAGCAGTGGATCTCCAACGCTGGCTTCGCCGATGTGATGGTCGTTTTCGCGCGCGTGGGCAATGAGCGGCCATCGGCCTTTATCGTAGAGACGCACTGGCCGGGCATCTCGACCGGGGCCGAGGAGCGCAAGATGGGTATCAAGGGATCCTCGACGCGCCAGGTCTACTTCGAGAATGCGTGGGTGCCCGCCGAGAATTTGCTGGGCGAACTGCACAAGGGCTACAAAATCGCCTTTAATATCCTCAACATCGGGCGCTTGAAGCTGGGCGCGGGCGCAGTTGGCGGAGCGCGCACGGCTCTGGGCCTCGCCGCCGCGTATACATGCGAGCGCAAAGCCTTCGGCAAATTTTTGCACCAGTTTGGCATGATCCAGAAGAAGCTGGCGCGCGTAGCCGCCGAGATCTATGCCGCCGAGAGCGAGGTCTTCCGCACCGCCGCGAACATGACGCAGGCGCAGCAGGGCGCGGGCAGCGATACCGAGACGGTCTTCAAATCGCTCGAAGAGTACGCAGTCGAGAACTCGATTGCCAAGATTCATGGCAGCGAAGTGCTGGCGCTCGCCGTCGATGAGGGCGTGCAGATCTTTGGCGGCTACGGCTTCATGCAGGAATATCCTATCGAAAAAGCCTACCGCGACGCCCGCATCCAGCGCATTTTCGAGGGCACCAACGAGATCAACCGGCTCGTCGCCTCCGGTACGCTTTTCCGCCGCGCACTCGCCGGCAAAGTCAATCTGATGGGGATCTATCCCCAGGTTGAGGCCCGTGTCAAGACCGGCCAGTCGCCTGATCGCGCCGGAGAAACCATTCCCGCCGAGCTGCGTGAGGCCGTCAATGTGCTGGAGCGTGCCAAAGATGCCACGATCTATGCTGGCGTAAAGGTTGCCATGAAGTACATGCAGGCGCTTGAGAATGAAGAAGAGTTCATGGAGTACCTGGCGAATCTGCTCATCGACCTCTATGCCGTCGATAGCGCACTGGCCCGCGCCACGCAGGCCGTACATCGCGGCGACGAGCAGAGCGCGACACATGTGCGCCTGGCGCAACTGGCTGCCTGGCTGGCCTTCTCGCGCATCCGGGCGAACCTCGACCAGATGATTATGAGCTATACGGACGCCGATAGAGTCGAGAAAGAACTGGCGCGCGTGCGCGCTTACCTCGGCGACTATCTCTTCAACGGCGTCGCGGCACAGCGCGAGATAGCGGCGCAGATCGTCGAAAAGCAGGGCTATCCGCTCTAAATCTGAGAAAATGTAGAGATGGGGCTTGCCCCCATCTCCTTCTATCGCATAAAGGAGCAAGAGCAATGGCAGAAGCCGTTATAGTCAGCGCACTGCGCACGCCCATCGGGCGCGCGAACAAAGGAGTTCTCAAAGATGTGCGCCCCGATGACCTCGCCGCGCTGGTCGTAAAGGCCGCCGTCGAGCGCGTACCGAAGCTTGACCGTGCGCTCATTGAAGATGTCATTATCGGCTGCGCTTTTCCCGAAGGCGAGCAGGGCATGAACCTGGCGCGCATCGTCGGCGCACTGGCCGGACTGCCGGAGACCGCCGGTGGTGTCACTGTCAACC
>Ga0209061_1001628_pt1 | contig 35131 bp, 28 predicted proteins | sample Coa_R1_10_FD_187157 | JGI IMG/M metagenome (GOLD analysis project Ga0209061, IMG submission 187157) | Surface soil microbial communities from Centralia Pennsylvania, which are recovering from an underground coalmine fire - Coalmine... | ecosystem: Environmental > Terrestrial > Soil >... | reverse complement strand
AGAGACATGGAGAAAGCCGGCTTTCTCCAGGCCGATATCCACGAAAGCCGCCTGCATGCCGGGCAGTACTCGGGTTACTCTGCCTTTGTAAATGTTGCCGGCCAGCCCACGAACGAGGTTTCGTTCGACCATGAAATCGGTTAGGGCTCGGTCTTCAAGCAACGCTACTCTTACTTCCAAAGCGGAAGCATTGATAATCAGTTCGCGTTTCACTCTTGCCTGGTGGATGCGGATGAATCGGGTGGGGGGGAGAAATGGCTGGGAGCCCAGGCGCGTCTATGCGGCGCGCCGTACTCATTCCGGGTATCGTACAATTTTGACCTCGGAAAACACTTCACCGCCTCCCGCACTCCCTATGCCGCATCATAGGAAATAGCGAGCAGCGGACGCAAGCGGGGCGGTTTTTCAGGCCCGACAGCTTGACTTCATGCTCCATAGCAATAACCATGCATAAAGACATGGCTGCCGTGGCCGACACTCTCTGGTCGCCAACTGCCGGAGGTTCTCTTCTCACCAGCAAGGTTCTGGTTCTGAACCGTTCCTACCTGCCGGTTCATGTCACTTCGGTCAAGCGTGCTTTTGCGCTGCTCTATCAGGGGGTAGCCAAAGCGGTCGATGAGCAGTATCGGACTTTTGATTTTGCTTCGTGGCGTGATCTCTCGATCGAACTGCATCACGAGCGGCTGGGCGTGGTGGGTGGCTTTATTCGCGTGCCCAGAGTGCTCTTGCTGAGCGCCTACGAGCGCGTTCCCAAGCGCCATGTCCGCTTCTCTCGTTTCAACATCTACGCCCGCGACAGCAATACTTGCCAATATTGTGGTGTGCGCTTTTCCCGCGCCGACCTCAACCTCGATCACGTCATTCCGCGCTCGCGGGGCGGGGTCTCCACCTGGGAAAATGTGGTCTGTTCCTGCCATGTCTGCAACCGCAAAAAGGGCGGCCAAACTCCCGAAGAGGCGGGCATGAAGCTCATCAAGCAGCCGCGCCGACCGCAATGGACCCCCTTCAACCTGGAGAGCTTCAGCCTGCGCTACCAGGCATGGCAGCCTTATCTGAGCACTCTGGACAGCGCCTACTGGAACACCGAGCTGGTTCGGGACTGAACTGCGGCTTGGCGCCGGCTTACCGCAACTTATTGTGGTATGCGAGCAACACCTCCACCCTATCTAGCGCCGTTATCTTGACCTTCGCCGGCTCTGTATGGGATAACCAAGCCTATCGGAAGGATGTCCACAGCGCGCTGGAAACGGCTGGGCTAGCGCTAGCGACACGGGGAAAAGGGGCGGTGGAGAGGCGGTATGCGGCTTAAAGCGCTTGAAATTGTCGGCTTCAAGTCTTTTCTTGAACCCACGACGATTAGTTTCGCTCCTGGCGTGACCGCGGTGGTCGGCCCTAACGGCTGTGGCAAATCCAATATTGTCGACGCTATTCGCTGGGTACTGGGCGAACAGGCGCCCACGCGTTTGCGCGGTAAAGCCAGCGAAGATCTGATTTACGCCGGCAACGACAGAAATCCGGCCGCTGGGATGGCCGAGGTATCTCTCATTCTCGAGGCCCAGGAAGAGCGTCCCCTGCCGGTGCCCTTCGAAGCGCTAAGCGAGGTCGCGATTACCCGGCGGGTGTTCCGCTCGGGTGATTCCGAATACTTGATCAACAAGATGCCCTGCCGGCTGAAGGATATTACTGAGCTGTTCATGGCGGCCCAGGTCCATAGCCGCGGATATGCGATTATTGAACAGGGCAAAATCGAAGAAATTATCCACGCCAAGCCCGCCGAGCTGCGCGCACTTATCGAGGAGGCTGCCGGACTGGCGTTGTTCAAGGGGCGCCGGGAGTTGAGCGAGCGCAAGCTTGAGCGCGTGCGTGAAAATCTCAATCGGCTCAACGATGTCGTCAGCGAAATCGAGCGCCAGCTTGCCTATGCTCGCCGGCAGGCCAAAAAGGCTGAGGCTTACAAGAGTGTCAAGCAGCAATTCGACGAGCTAGAGCGGTTGGCGGCTGGCCGCCGTTTGCTCGCCCAACAGGCCGAACTCGAGCATTGCAGCACGCGCGGCGAGCAACTCAAGCGAGAACTTGACGCAGCACGCGGCCATCAACTCGCCTTGCAGCAAAGCTTCGAGGAGGCACGCGCCGCCGAGCAAGAAGCTTCGCGCCGTCTAAGTGAATTCTCGCGGGAGCTGGAAGGAGTGCGAGCGATCGCCGCTCAACGGCTGGAGAATCGCCGCTTCATCGAACGCCGCTTGCGTGCCGCAACCGAGTTGCAACCCCAGCTTGTCGCTCGGATTGGCCAGACCGAACAGCGCGCGACCGCTGCCCGCGCGATGCGTGCCGAGGTCGGTGCCAGGCATGCGCGCGAAGCTAGCTCCGGAGACAACAATGAGGGTCAGCTGCTGGCGCTCAAGGCTCAATATGAACAGGAAGCCGCCCGGCTCAAGCGCCATGAAGATGCGCTTGAAATTCTCAAAGATAAAATCGCGGATCTGATGCGCGAGGCCGCTGTGATCCGCGGCAGGTTAAGCGACTTAAGTGGCGAACAGGCCCGTCTGCGCCAGACACTGGCGGGGCAGGGCGAGGCCGAGGCTGAGGGACTGGAGCGGGTCAAATCTGGCACTCAGGCGGTTGCCCAGGCGCAGGCTGAGTTGGAGCAACGGCGTGCCTCGATCGCCGAGCAGGAAGCCGATCAAGTTGCGGCCAACGAGGCTGAGTTGGAAGCCCGCGGCGCGCGCGAACAGGCTGCCGCCCGGCTCAAGGCGGCGCGCGAAGTTCTGGCCGCGGCCAGCGCTCGAGTAGAGCGACTAAAGCGCAGTGCCGCCGGCGAGCGGCTGCGCAGTGTGCTGGAATCGCTTAACGGAGACCGACCGGCGCAAACTCCGCGCTTTCTGCAGGAGGTCATTCGGGCGCCCCGCGAGCTGGAACCTGCGATGCGCGCGGTGTTGGGTGACCAACTAAGCTCGGTCATTGTTGACAGCCCCAACTTTGCCTTGCGCGCGATCGAAATTCTCAAGCGCAATCGTAAGGGTCGGTTGAGTTTCGTACCGCCTCCCGCTACGGCCGAGCCACGCCATTGCTTATCGGCGGCCGGCATCAGCGGCCGCCTGGTTGAGATGCTGACCGTGCAGCCCGGCTATGAGTCCGTAGCGGAAGCCTTGCTCGGCCAAGTCTTGGTCGCCGACGACCTGTCGAGCGCATTGGCGGCTGCCAGCCTCAATGGCCACGGTACGGTCTTCGTCACGCGCGAGGGCGACGTGGTCTGGCCTGAAATTCTTATTAGCGGCGGTAGCATGGTCGATATCGAGGCCGAAGACGCCGACCTGCTCATCTCGGTCGAAGATGCCCAAAGCGCCGTGACCGAGGCCGAAGAGATGGACCGCGAAGCCGCCGCACGGTTGCTCGCGGCGCGCACCCGGCGCGAGCAGTGCACAAGCGAATTGCAAGCCGGCCGGCGGATCGCGCTGGCGGCTGAACAGGCCTTGATCCAGCGCCGCAACGAATTGGCTCGTATCGAGCAGGAGTGCGCGCTGGCTCAGGCCCGCCGCGAGGGGGCCCATCGGCGCCTTAGCGAAATCGAGGCCCTGTTGCCGCTCTCGCACGAACGGCTGCGGGAGTTGGCCCTGCTGGAGCAGGCACTGCGCGAGCAGCTTAACTCTTCCAAGGCCGAAGGCTTGGAATACAAGACCCGGGCCGACGCAATCGCCGAGGCGATGCTCGATCTTGCCTCGCGGGTGGAGATGCGCAAGGCCAAGCTGGCGGGATTGGAACAAGAGCTGCGGCAGGTCAGCCTGCGCGCGGGTGAGTTGGAGAGCCAGCTTGATCGCGACCGCGAGGCGCTCGCTCAGGCCAACGTCGAAAAAACCGAATTAGAGACCGAACTGGCGCGCCTGGCACAGCAGGAAGCGACGGAGTGTGCTCGCCAGGCCGAGTTGGACGCCGCGGTGAGCCAACTCCGGCAGCAGACGCGAGAGCTGGAACAACAAAGCGCCCAGGCTCGCGCGGCGGCCTCCGCGGCGCATGACGAAGTGGCACGCCTGGAGCAGGAAAGCATCGATTGTGCCTTACGCCACGAACGCGCTGCCACCCTTTGCCAAGAGCTGAGCCACACTTTCCGCGAGCGCTTCGAGCTTGACTTTGCTGACGCCGCTCAAGCCTTGGCGGCTGCCTTGCAGGGACGTGACGCCGGCGCCGACGAGACCCGCCTAAGCGAGTTGCGCGCGCGGCTGGCTCGGATTGGTGAAGTGAACCTGGCGGCCGAAAGCGAAGTCTCGGAACTCGAAGAGCGTGCCCGCGGTTTGAACGCTCAGCGTGAAGATATGGAAAAGGCACTGGCCGATCTTAATCAGACCGTGCAGAAGCTCAACCGCGAGGCACGCCAGCGTTTTGCCGAAACCTTCGAAGCCGCGGCGCGCCATTTTTCCGAGGTCTTTCCCAAGCTGCTGCGCGGCGGCCGTGGCCATCTGCAGTTGGTAGATTCCGACGATCTGCTGGAGGCCGGAGTAGATATTCTGGTTCAACCGCCGGGCAAAAAGGTCAAGGAAATCTCTTTGCTCTCCGGTGGAGAAAAGGCGCTTTCGGCGCTGGCCCTGGTCTTTTCCTTGTTTTTGCTAAACCCCAGCCCCTTTTGCCTGCTCGACGAGGTGGACGCGCCGCTGGATGAATTCAGTGTCGCCGCCTTTACCGGACTCGTGCGTGAACTCAAGTCTCGCTCTCAGTACATCGTAATCACTCATAATCAGCGTACGATGCAGACCGCCGACCAGATTCACGGCGTAACCATGGATCAACCCGGGGTGTCGCGAATCATCTCCTTGAAACTGCCCGAAGCGGCCTGAGCCGGTTTGGTTTTCTAACCGGTGCGCAGGCTGGTATTTTGGGGGGTGGCTACGAGCGCTGAACTTGCGTGGGTGGCCCTGCCTCATCCATGAACACCGTCGAATTGATTATTCTGGTCGCCTCGGCCTTCGTTAGCGGAGCTGCGCTGACCGCCCTGGGCGTTTTGATTGAATTCAGCGTGCGCAAACGGGCTCCAACGCGGGTCACGAGGGCGCAGATCGAGCCTGCGCCGCCGCCCGCTCCGCCCGAAGTTACCGCCACCCCCGAGATCGAGCCGCAGACCCGGCTCGTCCCGCCTGCGGCGGCGGCAGCAGCCCCTCCCAGCGAGGTCGCGTCGCTTCCTCAAGTGTCTCCCGCGCCTGAAGTAGCCTCGCCTCCGGAGGCTGCCGCTCTCCCGGAAGAGGCCACCGCTGTTCCCCTCGAGGCCGTTCCTGTCGCGCCCGAGCCGCTCCTGCCGCCCCCAGTGACGGTCTCACCCCCTCCCGAAGTCTTGCCCGCACCGGTTGCGACGCCGCCATTGGCGCGTTTTCGTCTGGGGCTTCGTCGCACGCGTGAGGGGTTTCTGAGCCGTTTGCGCAGCGTGATGAGGGGCGGTGCCCCCATCGAGGAGATCTACGACGGCTTGGAGGAGGCCCTGATCAGCGCTGACGTGGGGGTTGATGCCAGTACTCGGCTGGTGGCCGCGGTGCGCGGCCGGCTCAAGGGTGCTTCGACCCCGGACGCTATTCGTGAAGCGCTCAAAGGTGAAATCAGCACCACTTTGAGCGCCGTCGAGCGCGAGCCGGCCGACAGCGGTGACGCCCCTTTGGTGGTGATGCTGGTAGGGGTTAACGGGGTGGGCAAGACCACCACGGTGGCCAAGCTGGCAGCCCAGTTCAAGGCGGAGCGGGGCAGCGTACTGGTGGCTGCGGCTGATACCTTCCGTGCCGCCGCGATCGAGCAATTGGAGGTCTGGTGCCAGCGTGTGGAGGTGGATCTCATCAAGCAGAAGCCCGGGTCGGACCCCGCGGCGGTAGCCTTCGACGCTGTTAAGGCGGCCCGCGCCCGGGGAGCGGCCACCGTTCTGATCGATACCGCCGGCCGGCTCCAGACCAAGGTCAATCTGATGGAGGAGCTAAAGAAAATCGCTCGCGTGGTAGGCCGCGAGCTGCCGGGTGCACCCCACGAAACTTGGCTGGTATTGGATGCCACCACGGGTCAAAACGCGCTCAGCCAGGCTAAGCTCTTTGCAGATGCCGTGCCACTAACCGGGGTGGTGCTGGCGAAACTGGATAGCACGGCCAAGGGCGGGGTAATAATCGCAATCGCCGACCGGCTCAAGTTGCCGGTCAGGTTTGTCGGTATCGGTGAAGGGCTGGACGATTTGCGCCCCTTTGACGGGCGCGAGTTCGCCGAAGCGTTATTTACAGAGGAGGCGACCCAGGGCGGGAGCTCTTATGCTGCTTGACAGCCTCTTTGGCTAAAAAATACATTACCAGCGGAATATCATGGCATTGGAAATACTGCACGATTTAGAGCAAAAAATTCAGGCGCTGGTGGAGCGGGCCGAACAGCTCCGGCAGGAGAACGTTCGCTTGAGCGAACAGCTGGCCGCCGGCAATCGGCGCCTGGAAGAGGTTAGCAATCAACTCCAGCAGATCGAAAATCAGTGCCAGCAACATGAAACCGAACGGCTGGAAATCAAAGGCCGAATCGAAAAGTTGCTGTCGCGCTTTGACGGCTTGGACCTTAGCTGAGGGGTTGAAGGTCTGCGAAATACGCGATGGCCAGCGTCAGCATTGAAATCATGGGACAGCATCTGGTCGTTTCCAGCGAGGCTGACGCCGAATGGGTGCGAGCGGTGGCCCGTAGCGTCGATCAAAAGTCGCAGTCGATTCGGGTTAAAATGCGCAGTGTCAACGCGGTGGACCTGGCCATCCTGACGGCGCTTAACTTCGCCGATGAGCTGGAACGGCTGCGCGGTGAGCACCGCCAGTTGCTCGAGCAGATCGACGCGTTGAATCAGCGCCTGTCTCGATCGTTCATAGAGAGGAAGTGACCAGGTTCGCGTGCGGCCGCATGGACTGGGGCGAGGGCTGGACGTACGCTGGACGACGGGGGCATTTTGGAGCTCGACCAAGCAAGATGTGCGCGGGTGGCGTGGCCGCCCGCGGGCTTTTCCGGTGACCCTATACGGTGATGGTAAGCAGCGGCATCCAGCTCGCAAGGGACACTTGATCGCTGAGCTACCGACCGGCTTGCGGACTGCCGGTCGGATCTGATTTGGAGCTCTGCTCCCGCCATGGAGAATTCATGGCGGACGACCGAAAAATGCGCATTCGAGAGGCGGCGCGCCGTGCCCGCGCTGCTCTCCCCAAACCTCAGGCACAGGCTTGGTCTGAAGATATCCAACGGCGCGTGTTGGCCTTGGAATGCTACCGGCGGGCGGCGGCGGTGGCGCTTTATGCTCCCCTGAATAACGAAGTAGCTACAGACCGCCTGGCTGCCGACGTCTTGGCTGGTGGCCGTCCGCTTTATTATCCGCGCTTGGACGCGTCCGAACGTTTGGCTTTGGTTGAGGTCAGCTCGCTGGGAGAATTGGTAACCGGTCGCCTCGGCTTTGCCCAACCCGTCGGTAATCGCCTTTTGCCGCCTGAGATGGCGCCGGGGCTAATTATTTTTCTCCCCGGGCTGGCTTTTACCTGGACTGGGCAACGGCTGGGCCGTGGTGGTGGTCATTATGACCGCCTGCTGGCCGAACTTCCCGGTTGTACCGCAGTTGGTTTGGCCTACGCTTTTCAGATCGTTGACAAACTACCCGAGGATCCGTGGGACCAACCCGTGGATCTAATCGTAACCGAGCTTGCGAGCCGAGCCGCTCAACGCCCGCGGGCGGAGAGGCTCGGATCTGACAAAGGAGGTGTGCCCAGGTGACGACTGTGATCGGGCTCGCATTGGGCCTGATTGTGGGTCTGATTGTAGCCGGGGTGGTGTATGTCCTTACCCGCCGGCGAGATAACCAACAGTTGGCCGTGGCTACGGCCGAGGCCAACGTAATTTTGGCTGAAGCCCATAACAAGGGCGATATTATCATTAAAGAGGCCGAGCTTAAGGCCAAGGATCTGCTGGTCGAAAGTCGTGCTCAGGTCGAAGAAGAGCTGCGGGAGCGCCGAGCCGCACTGTCCGCGGTGGAGACCAAGCTTGTGGCGCGCGAGGAGATATTCGAAAAGCGAGTCGAGAGCTTCGAGCATCGTGAGGCCGAGTTCAACCGGCGCGAGCAAAGCTTGCGCGCGCGAGAGAAAAATCTGACGGAAAAGGAGGCTGAACAACAAGCCTTGGTGGAACAGGCCCGGCGACAGTTGGAATTCGTCGCCGGCCTGACCCGTGAGGAGGCGCGCCGCTCGATTGTCGAGGAGATGGTAGGACAGGCTCGTCACGAGGCCGCCCGCCATATTCGCCTGGTCGAGGAGGAAGCGCGCGAGGAGGCCGACCGGCGCGCCAAACGGATCATCAGTATCGCAATCGAGCGCTTGGCAGGCGAATATGTCGCCGAGCGTACGGTCTCGGTAGTAGCGCTGCCCTCCGACGAGATGAAGGGGCGGATCATCGGCCGCGAGGGACGCAACATCCGCGCGATTGAGGCTGCGACCGGGGTCGATATCATTATCGACGATACCCCCGAAGCGGTAGTTATCTCCTGTCACAATCCGATTCGGCGAGAAATCGCCCGTGTGGGGCTGGAAAAGCTGATTTCCGACGGCCGCATCCATCCCGGCCGCATCGAGGAAGTGATACGCAAGGCCGAACAGGAGGTCGAGGAGGGGATTCGCGAGGCTGGCCAGCGGGCGCTCATCGAGGTCGGCGTTCATGGCGTGCATCCCGAGCTGATCAAGCTTTTGGGAATGCTCAAATTCCGCTACAGCTACGCGCAGAACGTGCTCGCCCATTCGATGGAGGCGGCCTTCCTATGTGGCGCGATGGCGGCCGAGCTGGGACTAAATGAAAAGCAGGCTCGCCGTGCCGCCTTGCTTCACGATATCGGCAAGGCGCTTACCCACGAGGTCGAAGGCTCGCATGCTTTGATCGGTGCTGAGTTGGCGCGCAAATACGGCGAGTCGGCCAAAATCGTCAATGCTATCGCGGCCCATCACGAGGAGGTCAAGGCCGAGACCATCTTGGCTCCGCTGGTCGATGCCGCCGACGCCCTGTCGGGAGCACGCCCAGGGGCACGGCGCGAGGTGCTCGAGAGCTACGTCAAGCGGCTGGAGGATCTGGAAACCATCGCCAAGTCGTTCAAAGGCGTGGATAAATGCTTTGCGGTCCAGGCCGGGCGCGAGATGCGGATCATCGTCGAACCCTCCCAGATAAGTGATGACGATACCGTCCTGCTAGCGCGCGATGTGGCAAAGAAAATCGAAACCGAGATGACTTATCCCGGTCAGATCAAAGTGACCGTCATTCGGGAGATTCGCTCTACCGAGCTGGCCCATTAGGCGACAATCGCGCTTCATTCAAGCGTGCAAAGAGCGGCCTGGCTTCAGGCCGCTCTTTGCTACTCGGCCGGCTAAGACTAAGATGCGCGGATAGATGGCGACGTTGCGCGAATTGATGGAGACCACGACCGCGCTGGAGAAGGCCACGATGGCGCTGTACGCCTGCTATGCGCGGGTGTTCAGCGCTGACTCCAAGCTGCACGAATTCTGGCATTCGATGGCTCGCGACGAAGCCGGTCACGTCGGCGCGCTGACGCTGGTCTCTACCATGCTCGAGGTGCAGGGGCTGCTAGATGAGCAAAGTCCGTTGCCCTTGGACGATGCGGCGATCAGCCGCTTGCGGGTCATGCTCGAGCGCGAGCGCGCGGCCGCGCAACCCGGACTGACCATTCAACGCGCGCTGGCCGCAGCCCTTGAGGTCGAAGAGAGTGAGATCGAGGATCAGGTCGGCGCGCTGCTCAAGGCGGTCCACCAGAATGACGAGTATGAACGTTATCAGCGCTTGCTCATCCACGATATGAGCGATCTCAGCTATATGATTGAATCCTACTGCGAGGATCCAGCGTTGCTCGCCCGCTGCGACGCCCTGGTAGAGCGTCACGCTCAGGCCTTGCATGGCGCCGATCGCCACTGATGGCACGAGGACGACCAGCGAGCGCGCTGCTTGACGCTTCGTCCGCGCCGCGGCTACATTCAACTCAGCGCTGAGGAGTCGGCTAATTGGCAAGCCACCTGACTCTGGATCAGGCGATTGAAGGTTCGAGTCCTTCCTCCTCAGCCAATCCCCCTCTACGGCAGCGGTCTGCTGGCCCGGTGGTCGCGCTCTTCCCCCATGAGGATGAAAGTCCGAGTAGTCCGCGATTGTATGGCTAACGCCAAGGGTGCGTAGGGTTAAAATCGACGTGAAGCACGCCAAGCGGGGCGGAGGTTCCTCTGCGCGAATTGCCTTGAGTCTCCGTGTGCTTCGGTTGACCACCAGCGTTGTCTTCGTTCAAGCTGCCGATGAAGGCTGGCTGGGAAAAGGGAGAATTCTATGAGAGCACCGACCTATCAGGAATGCGTGGAATGCATTGGCGCGATCTTCGCGCAGGCTGCCGCCAATAAGGGGCTGCCGATCTCGGCCGCAATTGTCGACGGTCACGGCGATCTGGTCGCGTTCGGCCGGATGGACGGGGCGGCGATGCGCACCGTGAATCTGTCCCGCGACAAGGCCTATAGCGCGATCTACATGAGCCGCGACACCAACGAATTTCGCGACATGATGGCTCATTTTGGCTTCGAGCTTAATTGGTTTGCCAATCCGCGGCTGACCGCCTTGCCCGGCGGCGTCCGCATCCGCGACGACCAGGTCACGGTCGGCGCGATCGGTATCAGCGGCCGCACCGCGGACGAGGACCACGAATTGGCCCGCTTCGGCTTCGAGCGGCTTCGTCCCAAGCTTTCATAGCCGGGGCCTCGGCAACGCAGGCTGCGCCGCCCGAGCTCCGCTCTTGCCACCGTGTCGCAGCCCAAGGCAAATAGAGATATGGCTGCCAGGAGGGCGAGTGACACCGATCATCAAGCCGGCAAGGCGCGCGTGCCGTTCGCCGAGTTGCGCCAGCGCGCACACGCGCTCGTTCCCATCCTGAGGTCCGGAGCCGAAAGCGTGGAGCGCAACCGCCACGTCTCGCAGGAGACGATCGAGATGCTGCGCGCGGCCGAACTGTTCAAGCTGATGCAACCGGCGCGCTTTGGCGGCTTCGAATACGGCTTCAGTCAGCTTATCGACATCAACTTGGAACTCGGCCAGGGCTGCGGCAGCAGCGCCTGGTGCGCGAGTCTGACGATGGCTGGCCAATGGATGGTTGGCTTGTTCCCACTGGCCGCCCAGGAAGAAATCTGGGGTGCGGACCCGGGGACGATTCTTGCTCATCAGCTATTTCCGACCGGTACCTGCACGGCCGCGCCAGGCGGTTTTCGGCTCAGCGGCCGCTGGCCGTTTACCAGCAATTGCGACAACGCGTCCTGGTTCCTGTTTGGCGCAACCTTCGTGGGGGAGGGGACGACCCAGCCCTATCAAGGCTACCTCCTGGTGCCGCGGGAGCAGGTCGAGATCATCGATGACTGGTTCGTGGTCGGGTTGGCCGGGACCGGCAGCAAGAGCGTCGTTGTCGACAATGTCTTCATTCCCACTCATCGCGCGCTTGCAGCGAGCCACCTGGAATTCGCGCGTGCGCCTGGCGCGCTGGTCCACCAAGCACCGCTCTACAAGCTGGCCTTTCGGCCTAACATTCCAATTTGCGTGGTGACTCCGGCCCTGGGCATGGTCCGGGGTGCGATCGACGACTTCATCAACTGGGTTACCAGCCACGCCCGGGTCAGCGGCGCGGCACCCGCGGCCAATTCACTCGCTCAGGTCCCGCATATCCAGACCCGGCTGGCCGAAGCCGCGGCATTGCTAGATTGCGGATTGTTGCTGATGAAGCGCGATGTAAGCGAGCTTGAGGAATGCGCGAGCCGCGGCCAGGAGCCGTCGCTCGAGTCGCGCCTACGCAACCGCCGCGATCACGCCTACGTTGCGCGGCTAATGGTCGAAGCAATCGACCTGCTGTTCGAGCCGCTGGGCGCGCACGGGCTGCCGCTGTCGGGCGCGATTCAACGCGCCTGGCGCGACGTCCATGCGGCGGCGCATCACGTCACGGTGGATTTCCACGTTAACGGGGCGATGTACGGGCAGTGGCGATTCGGCCTCCCGCCAGCGGGAATTTTCTAGCAGAGCGCAGTTTCTTGCCGCTGGATTGTATCCTGCAGATTTTTCGCCGGCGCTGGGCATGACGCGGAGGCGGCTGTGGCCAAGCTTAACTTTGCGGACACGAAAACGGCGCCGAAGATGGTCCGGCGCCGTTCGGTTTAATGGACGGGGAAGCAGAGTTGCCCGCTAACCGGCACTGGCGGTAGCGGTGTCAGCACCGTCCTCGTTAAGCGAGTCCTTCATCTGTTTTCCTGCCTTGAACTTGGCTGATCGACTGGCCGAGATCTGGATGGATTCGCCAGTCTTGGGATTGCGCCCAATCCGGGGGCGGCGGGAGGAGACCGAGAAAGTACCAAACCCGGAGATGTTCACCCGATCTCCATGGCGCAGCGCGGCAACGATGTCGTCGAGCACGATATTGATCGCCTTCTCCGCCTCTGACTTGTGCATTCCCAGCTTGTCAGCCAGCCCTTCGATTAATTCCGTCTTCGTCATGCTGTGATCCCCGAAGTCAACTCAGTAGGGGCTAGCTAAACTCTGCCGGTTAGTGCTTGTCAAGGTCTAACCACCCATTTTCCAACAAACTCATGGTTAAGGTCGGGGTCGGAGGTGATTCCTTGCCGCGGTCATCGTCTTCGTCCTCGTCTTCGTCGTTGAGCAGCGGCTCGGGCAGGTTTTCCGGAATGAAGGCCAGATCGATGTCGTCATAGGGCTTGAGGAAGCCTTCCGGATTTTCCAGCACCAGCGCCCGCTTGAGCACCTCGTCCATATGCTCGACCCGTACGACGCTTAAGTTTTTAAGTACCTGAGCGGGGATATCCTGGACGTCTTTCTCGTTTTCCTTGGGAATCAGGATGGTCTTGATTCCACCGCGGTGGGCAGCCAGGGCTTTTTCCTTCAACCCTCCGATTGGAAGCACCCGCCCGCGTAGGGTGATTTCCCCGGTCATCGCCATGTCATTGCGTACCGGCACCTTGCATAGCGCGGAGACCAGCGCGGTGGCCAAGGTTATTCCAGCCGATGGACCGTCTTTGGGGATGGCGCCCTCGGGGATGTGGATGTGGATATCGATGCGCTGGTAGAAGTTGGGGTCTAGCCCAAAGGCGGCCGCGCGCGAACGCACGTAGGAAAGCGCGGCCTGCGCACTCTCCTGCATCACCTCGCCTAGTTGTCCAGTCACCGTCAGCTTGCCGCGGCCGGGCACGATAGTCACCTCGACCGAGAGTAATTCGCCGCCCATTTCGGTCCAGGCCAAGCCGGTTGCCACCCCGACATGAGGCGTCTGTTCGGCCAGCCCGTAGCGAAAGCGCGCAGGCCCGAGGTACTTGCTCAGACTGGAGCTGGTGACCTTGACCTTGGCGTTGCGGTCGTTCTTGACCACCTCCACCGCGACTTTGCGGCAGACCGCGGCCAGCTCGCGTTCCAGGTTGCGGACGCCGGCCTCGCGCGTGTAATGGCGAATCAGGCCCAGAATCGCCTTGTCCGATAACTCGACGTTTTCTTCCTTCAGCCCGTTAGCCTCGCGCTGCTTCTTAAGCAAGTAGCGTTTTGCGATGTTGAGCTTTTCGCTCTCGGTGTAGCCCGGGATGCGGATTATCTCCATCCGGTCCTGGAGCGGGCGCGGGATACGTTCGAGGGTGTTGGCCGTGGTGATGAACATCACCTTGGACAGATCATAATCAACGTCGAGATAGTGGTCGTTGAAGGAAAAGTTCTGCTCGGGGTCAAGTACCTCGAGCAGGGCGGAAGAGGGGTCGCCACGAAAATCGGTGGACATCTTGTCCACCTCGTCCAGCAGGAAGACCGGGTTGCCGGCGCCCGCCTTGCGCATGTTCTGGATCACCTTGCCCGGCAGAGCGCCGATGTAAGTACGGCGATGACCGCGAATTTCGGCTTCGTCGCGCACTCCGCCCAAGGACACCCGCACGAACTTGCGCCCCATCGAGCGAGCGATCGAGCGGCCAAGCGAGGTTTTACCCACCCCCGGAGGTCCGACCAGGCACAGGATGGGCCCCTTGATCTGTCCCACCAAGGCCTGCACTGCAAGGTACTCCAGAATCCGTTCCTTAACCTTGTCCAGCCCGTAATGGTCTTCTTCCAAGATGCGTTCGGCTTCCGTGATGTCCAGCTTGTCCTCGGTGTATTCGTACCACGGCAAGGACAAAAACCAGTCCAGGTAGTTGCGAACCACCGTGGCTTCGGCTGACATCGGCGACATCATCTTGAGCTTCTTGATCTCGCGCTCGCACTTCTCGCGGGCCTCGGCCGACATCTTCTTTTCCCGGAGCTTGTCTTCGAGCTCCTGGATCTCGTTCTTAAACTCGTCCTTTTCGCCCAATTCCTTTTGAATGGCGCGCATCTGCTCGTTGAGATAGTACTCTTTCTGGGTCTTCTCCATCTGCTTCTTGACCCGAGTACGGATGCGCTTTTCCACCTCCAGAATTTCCAATTCCGAGCGCATATAGCCCAGAATCTTCTCTAGCCGCTCGGCTGGATTGGTCAGTTCCAGCAGGGCCTGTTTCTCCTCCAGCTTGATGCCCAAGTGGCCGACCAGCTTGTCAGCCAGATAGGCTGGATCCTCGATGGCCGCGATGGAGGTGACCATCTCGGGCGGAATCTTTTTGTTCAGGCGCACATAGTTGTCGAAGGTCGAGATTACCGACCGCATCAAGGCCTCCACCTCGGTGGTGCGCTCGTAGTTCTCTTCGATCTCTTCGACCTCGACCTGGAAGTACTCCTGGTCGGAGGTGTGGCGGAGGATGCGGGCCCGCTTCTTGCCCTCCAGCAGGGCCTTGACCGTGCCATCGGGCAGGCGCAGCAATTGCACCACCACGCCCAAGGTGCCCACCGGGTAGATATCGTCGGCAGTAGGTTCGGAGACTTTGGCGTCTTTCTGGGCGGCCAGCAGGATGGGTTTTTTTTGCGCTTCGGCTTCTTCCAGCGCGCGGATGGACTTATGCCGGCCCACGAAAATGGGATAAACCTCATGCGGAAAGACGATCAACTCGCGCAGCGGCAATAAGGGCACAATCTGCACTGTATTGTCACGGTTGTCTTTTTTATCGTTACGAAAAAGCATTCTTTTGGAGTCTCCCCAACTCACGCGGTCTCGGCGGCTTTTTGGTAAACCAGCAGTGGTGGTTCTTTTTGACTGACAACCTCCTCCGAAATTAAAACTTCCTTGATGTTGGGCTGCGAGGGAATGTCGTACATCACGTCCAGCATGATGTTCTCCATGATTGCGCGCAGGCCGCGCGCCCCGGACTTGCGCTTAAGTGCCTCGCGGGCGATCGCGCGCAGCGCCCCCTGGGTGAACTTCAGATGGACGTTCTCCATGTCGAACAGTTTCTGGTATTGGCGCACCAGCGCGTTTTTGGGTTCGGTCAGGATCCGCACCAGGGCGTCTTCTTCCAGCTCGGAGAGCGTGGCGATCACCGGCAGGCGGCCGACGAATTCGGGAATCAAGCCGAACTTGAGCAGGTCTTCCGGTTGCACGTCAACCAGCAACTCGGAAATCGTCTTGGCCGCCCGATGGCTCAGGTCGGCGCGAAAACCCATGGTCTTGCCCGCCAGTCGGCGCCGAACGATATCCTCCAGGCCGACAAACGCTCCGCCGCAGATGAACAGGATGTTAGTGGTATCGACCTGTAAAAATTCCTGCTGGGGATGTTTGCGACCGCCCTTGGGCGGCACACTGGCGGTGGTGCCCTCGATGATTTTCAGCAGCGCCTGCTGTACCCCTTCGCCCGATACGTCGCGCGTGATCGAAGGGTTGTCGCCCTTACGCGCGATCTTGTCGATCTCGTCGATATATACGATCCCGCGCTGGCAGCGCTCGATATCGTAATCGGCGTTTTGCAGCAGCGACAGGATGATGTTCTCCACGTCTTCGCCGACGTAGCCCGCCTCGGTTAGCGACGTGGCATCGGCAATGGTAAAGGGCACTTGCAGAAAGCGGGCCAGGGTTTGGGCGAGCAGAGTCTTGCCTACTCCAGTGGGTCCAATCAGCAGAATGTTGGACTTCTGCAGTTCGACGTCGCCGGTCACCATCTGCGAATCGATTCGCTTGTAGTGGTTATGCACCGCTACCGACAGGATCTTCTTGGCCCGGTCCTGGCCAATTACATACTGGTCCAGCACCCGCTTGATCTCGGCCGGTTTGGGCACCGTCGAGCTCTGGCTGAAGGCCTCCTCGCCGTCGCTTTCTTCGGCAATGATATCGTTGCACAGGTCGATGCACTCGTCGCAGATGTAGACGGTCGGCCCGGCGATCAACTTGCGCACTTCGTCCTGGCTCTTGCCACAGAACGAGCAAACCAGGCTGCCGGCGCGATCATCATGCTTGGCCATTATTGCCTCCCGTCCATCCCTTGGAAGGGCCCCGGCTCACGATTACCTCATCCACGATTCCGTATTCAACCGCCTGTTGAGGCCCCATGAACAAATCACGGTCGGTGTCTTTTTCGATCTTGCGCAAGCTCTGCCCGGTGTGGTGCACGAAAATGTTGTTGATAGCCTCGCGCAAACGCAGAATTTCCCGCGCCTGGATGTCCAGATCGGTGGCCTGGCCCTGCGCTCCGCCCAGAGGCTGATGGATCATGATGCGGGAATGGGGCAGGGCGTAGCGCCGTCCGCTCTGGCCCGCGGCTAACAGCACTGCGCCCATGCTGGCCGCCTGACCCAGACACAGCGTCGACACGGGCGGCCGAATAAACTGCATGGTGTCGTAAATTGCCAAGCCGGCGGTCACGGAACCGCCTGGCGAGTTAATGTAGAAGGAGATTTCCTTCTCAGGATCTTCGGATTCTAGAAACAGGAACTGTGCGGTAATCAAGTTGGCGACGTCATCATTGACTTCTGTCCCCAGAAACACGATCCGGTCGCGTAGTAAACGCGAATATATATCGTACGAGCGCTCTCCACGACCGGTCTGCTCGATAACGATTGGGACCAGGTTGCTCATAAGGGCACTATACCCGGCACCGCTACCGTAGCGTGCGCCGCCATGCCGCCAGCCTCGTAATGAATTCTATCCAGTTTAAAATTCATGGGCAACATCGCAAATACCTTTGGCCGCCTTATCAAAGCTCAGCTTAGTCGCCCTCCGCCGCTGTGTCTTTTGCTTGGTGCGCGGCGGTCTCCGCGCTTGCTTGCGCGGATGCGTCCTCAAGTGCACTGGCTCGCGTAAACAGCATCGCGCTGGTCTTTTCACGGCGCAGTGCCCGGCGCAGTTCGGCGCGATTGTTTTCCTCGGCGTAGTACTTGCCCGCCCGTTCTCGTGCCGCGCCCGAGGAGGACACAATCTCGCCCACCGCGCGAGCCAACTCTTCGTCTTCTACCACCACCTGTTCCTGCTCGGCGATCGCGTCGAGTACCAGCGCGGTGTGGGCGCGCTTGAGGGCGCGTGGCCGCAGTTCGTCACGCTGCTTGCGGGCCTGTTCGTGAGCCTGCTCGGCCGGCATACCGCGGGCCTGGAGCGCCTCGCTCAACTCGCCTTCCAGGACCGCCAGTTCGTGGTTGACTAGCGACTCGGGCACATCGATCGGGTTGCGCTCCAAAATCAGCTCGATCAGACCGTCGCGCGCCTGAGCTTGCGCCTGCCGGCGAGCTTGGGCCAGCAGATCTTCGCGTAGCTTATTGCGTAATTGTGCCAGGTTCTCGTAATCCCCCTGATCCTTAGCGAATTCGTCATCCAGTGGAGCCAGCTCGGCGTGAAAAAGGTCGTGTACGTGCAGTCGCCATTCGATCGCCTTACCCGCCAAATTTTTCTCCTCATAATCAGCCGGATAGCTGCGCTGGCGAGTGGTGTGCTCACCCACTTTGACCCCAACCAGCAGTTGGTCCAGACCGTGCGCTAGCGACTTGTCGGAGATTTTGACCAGTGTGTGGTCCATCTTACTGCCCGCAACCGGCTGCCCCTCGGCATAGGCCTCCAACTCGACCACCGCGAAGTCTTCGTTTTCGACCACCTGGCGACCTTCAACCCGCTTGATCGGTGCCATCTGCTCGCGCATCCGCTGCAGGGCTTGTTCCACCTGCTCCTCGCTGACCTCCGCGGTCGGCGGCTGGACCCGCAACTGCTGGTAGTCCTTGACCTCGATTTGGGGTGCGACGTCGAAGACGGCGCTGAAGCGCAGGACTTTCTTGAGGTCGGTCTCCTCGGTCACGATCTCGGGCGTCACCACCGGCGTTAGGTTCTGCTCGGCCAGGGCCTTGTCGGTATATTCGCGGGTCAGCTTTTGAATGACCTCGGCCCGCACCTGATCGCCGAACATGCGTTCGAGCAAGGGGCGGGGAGCGTGGCCGGGGCGAAAGCCCTTGAGATGGACACTGCGCTTGAGTTCGGCGTAGGAGCGATCGAGCTCGCGGCCGATCTCGTCCGGTTCCAGTTCGATGGTGACCTTGCGGCGTAGGGTTGAAGCGGTTTCGACGTTGACGTTCATATTATTCCGAGCTGTTGAACTAAACACACGCGCCGGCAGCCGATCAACCGCCTGCCCCGTGGCGCTTGGGTCTTAGCTGGGCAGTTTAGCGAACCGCGCACCTCGCGGCGAGCGCCCGGACGGGCGCAAGATGCGCCAAGATGCTAGACATAAATGGGCAAACCTCGTAGGCTTTCGCGGCAACACTTCGGTCTTGAGATTCGCCGCACTTCCCTATATGCATCAGCGGCTGCACTGGAGCCGAATCTATCTTGGAGGGTGGTCCCGAATCGCATCTATGGGAGCGTTAAACAACAATGAGTGAGGCAAGCATTATCCTGCCGGCGCTGTCCGGTACCCAGGTCCTGATCCTGTGGCTGGTTCTAATCTCCGCCCTAGTGGCCCTCGGTTATGGCCTGTTCCTGGTACGGATCGTTCTGGCCGCCGATCCAGGACCCAAATCGATGACGGACGTGGCCGAAGCGGTGGAAATCGGTGCAATGGCTTATTTGCGCCGCCAGGTCCGAACCATGCGCTGGTTCGTGTTGGCGATCACCGTGGCCTTGTTCCTGATGTACCGTCATGTTTACAGCGGCCTGGAGCTGCCGGTGGGAATCGCAGTGGCCTTCCTGATGGGAGTCAGTGCGTCCTACGGCGCCGGCTTCGTGGGGATGTGGCTGGCGGTCAAAGGTAACGTGCGCAGCGCCAACGCCGCACTCACCAGCTTCAAGGACGCGATGGAGCTGGCCTTCAAGGCGGGCGGGGTCTCGGGTATGTTCACCGTGGGCCTGGGGCTGCTGGGCGCTACCATTATCTTTCTGATCTTTCGCGAAAACGCGATGAAGGTCCTGGTCGGCTTTGGCTTTGGCGGCTCGCTGGCCGCGCTTTTTATGCGCGTGGGTGGCGGTATTTTCACCAAGGCTGCCGATGTTGGCGGGGATCTGGTGGGCAAGGTCGAAGCCGGCATTCCCGAGGACGATCCCCGCAACGCTGCGACGATCGCCGACAACGTCGGTGATAACGTCGGCGATTGCGCCGGGATGGCGGCCGACGTCTTCGAATCCTACGAGGTCACGTTGGTCGCTGCCATCATCCTGGCGGCTTATGCCCTGGGCGAAAGCGATTTTCTGCGCGCCTACGGTGCGATGGCCGGAGCCTTTGCCCTCAAGCTAATCATTTTCGCCTTGATCTTGCGTGCAGTTGGCGTCTTCTCCTCGATTATCGGCATCATGGCCGTGCGAGTTCCAGCCGGCACCGCAATGCGCGATCCGATGAAGCCCATCGTGCAGGGTTACATGGTTTCGGCCGCCGTCTCGATCGTGGGCTTCTTCATCGTCAACTACGTCTATATGACCGATCCTCGCACGGGGGCGCCGGACTGGCGCTTTGCGGTTACCGCTTCGGTTGGAATCGTGCTGGCGGTCGTGACCCTGTGGCTGACCAACTATTTCACCCACCCCGATTACGGTCCGACCACGGAATGCGCAACCGCGGCCAAGACTGGACCTGCCACCTTGATCCTGTCGGGCATGGCCGAGGGGATGGAATCCTCAGTGTGGGCGCTGGTGACGATCGCTATCTCAATCGTGCTGGCGATGATCATTTTCCGCGACTCGCTGGCCTTGCAGTTCTATGGAATCGCGCTGACAGGCCTGGGCCTGCTGACCACTACCGGCTTCATCCTGGCGATGGACACCTACGGCCCGATCACCGACAACGCCCATGGAATTTTCGAGATGGGTGGGGTACACCAAGAAGAAGCCTCGCGTACGCTGTCGTGGATGGACGCGATTGGCAACACCACCAAGGCGCTGACCAAGGGGCTGGCAATCGCAACCGCGGTGCTGGCTGCGGTCTCGCTGTTCCGCTCCTTTATCGATGAAGCCCATCTGGGGAAGATCGGAGTGCAGATCAATTCGCCCACCGTGTTTGTGGGGCTGCTGATAGGAGGCGCGGTACCGTTTCTGTTCAGCTCCTTCGCCATCAAAGCTGTGGGACGGGCGGCCTACCAGGTCGTCAACGAAGTCCGGCGCCAGTTCCGCGAGCATCCCGGAATCATGGAGTACAAGGAAAAGCCCGATTATAGCCGCTGCGTGGATATCGTCACGGCCAGTGCGCAGAAGGAGCTCCTAGGTCCGGGCATCCTGGCGGTGTTCGCGCCCCTGCTGGTCGGCTTCGGGCTTAATGCGGCGGCCCTGGGCGGTTTTCTTGGCGGGACCATCCTGACCGGACAACTACTGGCGGTGTTCATGTCCAACGCCGGTGGGACCTGGGATAACGCCAAAAAGAAGATTGAGGACGGTTACCTGGGCGGTAAGGGCACCGACGTGCACAAGGCCGCAGTGGTGGGCGACACGGTCGGCGATCCATTCAAGGATACTGCAGGCCCGGCACTCAACCCGATGATCAAAGTGATGAACCTGGTCGGGATCCTGGCCGCGCCCTTTGCGCCCGAAACGCTGGGTCACATAACCACCGGCCGGGTGGTTGTGATTGTTGTTTCCATCGCCTTGCTGGCATTAGCAGTCGCGCTCTCCAAGCGCGGTTCGATCGCGGACGAGAGCGAGGCCAGCGGCGCCACCAAAGTGGCGGCCTGAGCGGTACACCCTGGTAGGCGGTGCCGCGTGCGCCGCCTACCATCAGTTCTTTGGTCGGTTGCCCCCCGGACGGGCGCGCGTGATAATCACTTCGATGAGTACCGCTTCGGTTGCCCCGTTGCGGCCTGCGCCGCACGCTGTCACGCGCGACGCCGTGGTCGCACGCCAGGTTGACTTCTCCTACGCTACGCGGCCTGCCTTACGCGAAGTGAGCTTTACTATCGCCGAGGGTGAAATTTTCGCCTTTCTGGGCCCTAACGGCGGAGGGAAGACCACTCTTTTCCGCCTGTTATCCACCCTGGTTGCGATGCAAACCGGTGAAGTGCTGATGCTTGGCTGCGATCTAGCCTCCCAGGCGGCGCAGATCCGACTGCGCCTGGGTGTGGTCTTTCAGCATCCCAGTCTGGACGACAAATTGACCGTGCGCGAGAACCTGATTCACCACGGCCATCTATATGGCCTGTCGGGCGCGAGTCTGGCCGCACGCGCGACGGAATTGCTTACCCGCATGGGTCTGGCCGAGCGTGCTCGTGATTTGGTCGAGACGCTTTCCGGCGGTTTGCAGCGGCGCACCGAATTGGCCAAGGCGCTGCTCCATCGTCCCAGCTTGCTGCTGCTCGACGAGCCCAGCACCGGTCTGGATCCGACCGCGCGCCGCGAATTCAACGATTACTTGTGCGAATTGCGTGATCGCGAAGGGGTAACCATCGTGCTGACCACCCATTACATGGAAGAGGCTGAGCGTGCCGACCGGGTGGCCATTCTGGACGACGGCCGGCTGGTCGCGCTCGCCTCTCCGCTCGAGCTCAAGAATTCCGTGGGAGGCGACGTCGTGGTGGTGCGCGCGGCCGAACCCCAAAGCCTCCTGCCCCGGCTCAACCACAGTCTGGGTGTGCAAGCCCAATTGGTCGATGGCGCGATCCGGCTTGAACGTCGCGACGGCCATCGTCTGGTCAGCAATATTATCGATAGCTTCGGTGCTGAGGTTCAGAGCATAGCTTTTGGTAAGCCTACGCTGGAGGATGTCTTTGTGCACCTGACCGGGCGGCGCTTTCGCGCTGGCGAGGTAGGGTAGGGCGATGCCGCTGGCGATGCTACAAATTGGCACGCTGTGGCAGCGCGAGCTGGTGCGGTTTTTGCGCCAGCGCAGCCGAGTGATTGGAGCGTTTCTTCAACCGCTTGTGTTCTGGTTGTTGCTCGGAATGGGGCTCAACGCTTCTTTTCATCCCGCCGGGTTGCCGCGAGGGGTCAGCTACATTGAATATTTCTATCCCGGGGTAATTGCGCTGGTCCTGTTGTTTACCGCGATTTTCGCCACTATTTCCACCGTCGAAGATCGTAAGACAGGTTTTTTGCAGGGAGTGCTGGTCGCGCCTATTGCGCGCTGGTCCGTGGTGATGAGCCAGGCTCTAGGCGGCACCACGCTGGCGCTGATGCAGGGGGTGATTTTTCTCTGCTTGGCGCCGCTGGCTGGAATCGCCCTTAGCGCCAGCGCGGTGGCCTTGGTCATCATTATGATGGCGCTGGTTGGCTTTGCGCTAACCAATATCGGCTTGGTCATCGCTTGGCGAATTCAATCCACCCAGGGCTTCCACGCCATCATGAATCTCATCCTCATTCCAATCTGGTTGCTCTCCGGCGCTTTTTTCCCCGCCTCCGGAGCCCCGGGCTGGCTACGATGGACGATGCGCTTGGATCCGCTCACTTACGGTATGGCCGCCTTGCGCCAGAGCTTGTATTTGGCTAACCCGCGCGCGGCCGGATCGCTGCCGGCCCTGGCCGCTTCGGCTTTGATTACGCTGGCCTTTGCGCTCGTCACCTATTTGGCCGCGCTCGGCGTGGCCTACCGGGCGGCCGCCACCTGAGCCTCACCCGGGCGAGGCCGCTGCTCAGGCTACAGGTAGCGAAATACTTGCGTCCAAAAGGAATCGTGCAATGCGCTTGATGCATACGATGTTGCGAGTCAACGATCTGGATCAGTCACTGCGTTTTTATTGCGAGGTGTTGGGCATGAAGCTGCTGCGGAAACAGGACTATCCTGGCGGCCGCTTTACCCTGGCCTTCGTAGGCTACGGCGAGATCGCCGACAGCAGCGTGGTGGAACTCACCTACAACTGGGATCAGCACGATTACCAGTTAGGCACTGCGTTTGGTCATCTGGCGTTGGGCGTGGCAGACATCTACGGGATGTGCGAGCGGCTCAAACGCGACGGTGTCAAGGTGGTCCGAGAGCCTGGTCCGATGCGCCATTCCAACAGCAGCGGTGGCGGCGGCTCGGTCATTGCTTTTATCGAGGATCCGAACGGCTATCGCATAGAGCTGATTCAGGAAGCCCAGCAGAGCGCGCAGTAGCTGAAGTCCTGACAATCCGGGGGACCGGCCATGCGGTTGCTATCGACGCCGTATGATCGCACAGTGCTGCTTGGCGCCGATCCTAGCGGCGCCAAGTACCACGACTTTGATGCATCATCTGAACCCCACTGAGATTGAGCTGCTGCTTCAGCAATGGGGCTACGTGGGAATCTTTGCCTGCGTCTTGCTGGGCAATATCGGTATTCCGCTGCCCGAGGAAAGCGTTGTGTTGGCGGCGGGATTTTTGGCTGGCCGCGAAATCCTTGGCCTCAAGACGGTCATTTTGGTCGCCTTCACCAGCGCTGTGATCGGCGACAACCTCGGCTACTTGCTGGGTCGCACCGGTGGCAGGCGAGTGCTGATCCGTGTGGGCCAAATGCGCAAAGGGATGCGCCGGCGCTACCTGCGCTTTCGACTGTTCTTTCGCGCCCACGGCGATAAGGCCGTGCTGATCGCTCGCTTCGTGGCCGGCTTGCGCTTCATCGCAGGGCCGATGGCGGGAGCGATGAGGATGCGGTTTTGGCGGTTTCTGTTCTTCAACGTCCTGGGTGCCGCGCTTTGGTGTACCACGATCAGCTACCTGGGCTTTGTCCTGGGCGATCAATGGGAGCGCTTCGCCGCCTTTGCCCGTCACACCGGCAACTGGCTGATGATCGCCGCGGCGATTGCGGTGCTAGCCCTTGTGCTGGGGCCAGCGTGGTTGCGCCAGCGTCCACTGCGGACCCCGGTCAAGCGCGCGCTGTGAGGCATGCTAGGCGAGCAGCTATTGCGGCTCCCGCGCTGGCTGGGCTGGAGCCCGGGAACGGCGCGCTGCGGCCTCGATGTATTTGAGGCTGACTGGAGATAGGTCGTCCATCGCCAGCCGGGCCTCGATTAGGGCGAAGCTCTCTCCCTTGTGGGCTTCTTCTAAGGCCTGCTGCAGTTCGCCGACGGTGTTGGCCAAGAATCCCCGCCCGCCCCAGTCCTGCCCCAGCTTGGCATAGGGCCAGGATGGGATGGCGAGCAGGTCGGGCCGTTCGACGACGGGACGAAAAATCTGCCAGCCGCCATTGTTGATCACCACCACGATCGGGTTGAGCCTGAGCAGTGGGGCATGAGCAATCTCCATCCCGGTCATCTGAAAGGCGCCGTCGCCCACCATCACCAGCGGGCGTTGCTTGACCCCCAACTGCAGGCCGAGCGCGGCGGGTACCGAAAAACCCATCGAGGCGTAAAAGCCCTGGGCTAGATAGAGCCCACCGTTGGGTACCCGTATATCCATTCCGGCGAACAGCATGTCGCCGGAGTCGGCGATTACCGCATAGCCCGCGTGTTGCGCCAGAAAGTCATTGACCGTGCGCAACAGGTCGCGCACGCGCAGCGGGGATCTGGGCAACGCCGGCTCACCTTGGAGGTTGTCGGCGTAGTACACGGGCTCGTGCCGAGGCTTGAAGTCCTGGCGCAACAGCTCGCGTACGAAATCGCGAATGCCTACCTCGGTATAGCTGTGGAAGCGGATATCGACCCGATGCTCGGCGGCCCACACCGTGCGTTCATAATTGATATGGGGTGGGCGGTTGCCGTAGTTCATGTCGGTGCGCTCGCATCCCAGATTCAGCATCAGATCGGCCGCTTTGAGGCGCTCCACGATTGGCGGTGCGCTTAGTTCGCCAATTTGGACTCCCATAAACAAGGGGTGGTCCATGGGAAAGGCGCCCTTGGCCAGGAACGTGCTGAGCACGGGCGCCCCCAGCCGCTCGGCCAGAGTCAAGATCTCGCGCTCCAGTTTGTAGCGTCTGGTTTCGATCCCCACCACCAGTATTGGCTGGCGGCTGGCGTTCCACAGCGCGGCGGTCTCGCGTGCGGCTTCCTGCACGCGATGGCTGTTGGTGGTGGCGGGAAAGTGCAGTCGGCCGTCCCATTCGCCAAGCTCCGCGGGCACTTCAATTTCGCGGTCGACCATGTCGCGGTGGATCTCGATATAGCCCGGCCGCTGCTCGGCCCAGACCGCTTTGACCACGGCGTGCAGATCTTCGGCCGCCGTGCGCGGGTTGGTCAGCACCGCGGCCGAGCAGGTGACCTCCTTGAAAATGCGCAATTGCGACTCGACCTCGCGCGCCTGATGGTGGATCAGCGTGCCCAGCTTGCGCTCGCCTTCGCCCGGGCCGCCGGAAAAAATCAGCAGCGGGACCCGCTCCGAATAGGCGCCAGCCACGGCGTTGACCAGGTTGTGCCCGCCGGCGCCGTAGGTCACGCAAATCAGTCCGACACGACCAGTGGCCCGCGCATAACCGTCAGCGGCAAAGCCCACCCCGGGCTCGTGTGAGAGGGTGATCATGTGCAGGCCATGCTTGCGGCCCAGTGTAAAAAAGAGCTTGAGGGCCAGGTCGCCCGGAATTCCGAAGACGTGTTCGACTCCCAACTTGCGCAGGTAGGACAGCAAAAAGTCGCCCAGCATCATGTGTCGCTTCATGGCTCGCTCCGTTTCGCGGCGGCTCGATTGTACCAGCGATTTTAGCTGATAGGGACAGGGGGCAATAAAGTGCTAGATTAGAGTTGCAATAAACCTATGACTCTGCGAGATCTTTTCAGACCACATCTGCTCAATCCCTTGCGGCTTTCGCGGCTGATAGCTTATCTGCCACAGTTCGCGCGGCTGTTTTACCTGCTGATGCGGGATGCGCGGGTGGCGGGATGGATCAAGCTCGTGCCGGTCATAGGTTTGGTGATGGCGGTGGCGCCACCCAATCTCGAATTGGAGATGATACCGATTGTGGGAGAGATGGACTTCCTGTTGATCGTGTTTCTAAGCCTCAAGCTGTTTGTCTGGCTCTGCCCCCCAGAGGTGGTACGTGAGCATGTGGCGCGCATTGCAGCCCGGCGCTAAGGGGCCGCGAATGCGTCCCCGCGTGCTACTTTTCGCCCTAGCCGCGGCGATTGTCGTATTACTGATTGTTCTCGGTCTGGCCGATTCGGTGTTGGTCGACTTCCTGTGGTTTTCTTCGCTGGGCTACCGCGCCGCCTTTACCACCGAACTGGTCGCTAAGATCTTGGTCTTTGTGGCGGTCTTCGTGATTTCGGCCGCCGCGCAGTGGCTGAGCGCCAGCGTCGCGCTCGGCGCCTCGCCCGAGCGCGAGCGGTTGCGAATCGTGCGCTATCCCGAGGATCTGGCGCGCGTCAGCTTGCCCGAGGTGATTCGCTCGCTGGGTGATCGGGTGCCCTGGCGACTGTTGATTGTGGGCGTCTCGCTGCTGTTGGCCATCTTCGTGGCGGCAGGCGAGGCCGCCAACTGGGACGTCTATCTCAAGGGTATCTATGGAGTGCGCTTCGGTCGGACCGAACCGGCTTTCCATAAGGACATCGGATTTTATCTCTTTACCTTGCCTTGGCTGGACGACCTGCGCGACCTGTTTCTGCTTCTGGTTGTCTTGGTCGCGGCGGTCAGCGCGGGGGTGTATTGGGCCCGTGGAGCGCTGGATTTTCAGGAGGCTCCGCCACGCATCAGCGGCTCGGCGGTCGCGCATTTTTCCGTCCTGTTGGGGATATTCTTCCTTCAGCGCGCGCTGTCCTATTGGCTTGCCCGCTTTGACCTGCTCTTCCATAGCGATGGCGTGGTCTTTGGCTTTCGCTATATCGACGACGTGCTGTGGCGTCCGGGTTACTGGCTGCTGGTGGCGCTAGCACTGCTGGCTGCCGGCTTATGCTTGGCCAATGCTCAAAGCCGCGGTGCGCGCCGGTTGGTAATGGCGGTCGTCGTCGTGTTCGTGCCCGCGGTGGTCCTCAACCTGCTCCAGCCGGTGATCGAGAGCCTGTGGGTCAAACCCGACGAACTGCGCATCGAGCGTCCCTATTTGATCAACAATATCGCGCTTACCCGGCGTGCCTACAAACTGGACGGAATCGACGTGGTCCCCTTCAAGACCACGGGCATCCTCACCGCAGCCAGCTTGCGCAAGGATTCTCCGACCATCAAGAACATCCGCTTGTGGGATCCTCGCCCGCTGCTGGCGACCTACCGGCAATTGCAGGAGATTCGGCTTTACTACGATTTTCGCAATGTCGCGGTTGATCGTTACGAGATTCAAAACCGATATTCCGAGGTGATGTTGGCGGCACGCGAGCTGTCGACCTCGCTGCTGCCCGATAACGCCCAGACCTGGGTCAATCAACACCTGAAGTTCACCCATGGCAGCGGAATCGTGATGAGCCCAGTCAACGCCAAGGATCGCGAGGGTCTACCGCTGTTCTATCTTAAGAATATTCCTGCGATCTCCGACGTCGGCCTTACGATCCAGCAGCCGGGGATTTATTTCGGCCAGGAGCCGAGCAATTACGTGGTGGTGAAGGCGAACACGCCCGAGTTTGACTATGCGCGCGGGGCTGATAACGTCTTCGGCTATTATCAAGCCGATGCCGGTATCAGGATCGACCGACTCTGGCGCCGCCTGCTCTTCAGTTACTATTATCACGATCTCAATCTGCTGGTGACCACCACCTTGACCCCGCAGAGTACTATCCTGATCCGGCGTAACATCCAGGATCGGCTCCAGCGATTGGCGCCCTTCCTGATCCAGGATCGCGACCCATATATAGTGCTTCACGACGGTCGTCTGTCGTGGATCATCGATTGCTACACGACCAGCGATCATTTCCCTTATTCCCAGCGCAACGCCGACGGTATCAACTATATTCGCAATTCTATCAAGGCGGTGATCGACGCTTACACCGGCCAAACCACGTTGTATGTGGCCGATCCCCAGGATCCAGTAATTCGGACCTGGGAGCGAATTTTCCCTCGGCTGTTTCGCCCGCTCTCGGCGATGCCCGCCGAGCTGCACGCTCACATCCGTTATCCCGAGGACATGTTCTTGGTTCAGGCCGACATCTATTCCACCTATCACATGGTGGATCCGCAGGTCTTCTACAATAAAGAAGACCTGTGGGGCTTTCCGCGCGAGAATTACGGCGGAGACACTGGTCCGATGTCGCCCTATTACGTCATCATGCGCCTGCCCGGGATGCCCCACGAGGAGTACATCCTGATGCTGCCGATGGTGCCGCAGGGGCGCGACAACATGATCTCATGGTTGGCCGCGCGCTGCGACGGCGACGAATACGGCCATCTGATCGAGTATGAGTTCTCCAAGGATCAACTTATCTACGGGCCTTACCAGATCCAGGCTCGCATCAATCAGGCACCCGAGATCTCCCGGCAAATCTCGCTGTGGAATCAGATGGGATCGCGGGTGGTGCTGGGTAACCTGCTGGTGATCCCGATCGAAGACTCGCTGCTCTATGTCGAGCCGCTTTACCTACGCGCCGAAAACGGCCAACTGCCCGAATTGCAACGAGTGATCGCCGCATACAGCGATCGAGTCGTAATGGGCGACAATCTGGAGCGCACCTTGGCCGATTTATTCGAAAATGGCCAATCCGCCTTGCCCGCAGTAGTCGAAGCGGCGCCGCCGCCGTCGGTGCCCCAAGCCGCAGCGCCGGTGGTTGCTGCTAGTTCAACTCAGGCCGCAGCCGCTTACGACGCGGCGCTCAAGGCGCTGCGCAACGGCGATTGGACCACCTTTGGCGCGCAGATGCAGCGCCTAGGGCGGGCCTTGGGCAATCGCTGATCGAAGGGCGCCAGTCAGCATTTTTGAACCTGCCTCCGGTCAGTTTTATCACGCCTGACAATCCCACTGGTTGACCCCGGAGCCGCGCGAGCTAACATCACGCGGTCCGGGGACAAGTCAACATCTGGCCGACCGGGCGCCGGCCTCCGATGCCCGCTAATTCGGGGGCGTACTGGTGCGGGGTGAGCGAATCGCGCAAGAGCATTAGCCTGGTTCTGGTTGACGACCAACGCCTGTTTCGCGAATCGCTCCAGGCCTTGCTCCATTCGCAAGGCTTCAAGATACTCGCCCACTGCGGCGATGCTCGGGAAGGATCGGAGTTGATCGCGCGGCTGGCACCGGACATCGCTCTGCTGGATATCGATCTGCCGGGCCTTAACGGTCTCCAGGCGGCTTACCGGATCGCCCGGCGTACGCCACGCACCAAAATCCTGATTCTCAGCCAATACGCTGACGAAGAGTACTTGCTGCAGGCTCTGCTGGAGGTCAAGGTAGCTGGCTATCTGCTCAAGAGCGATGCCCCAAGTGAATTGTTTGGCGCCCTGCAAACCGTAGCGGCAGGCAAGCGTTATCTAAGCCCGGCGGTGACTCCCGCGATTCTCGATCGCTTGTCCGCTACCACCCCGGGCAGGCGGAGCGAGGCCTTATCTCGCCGCGAGCAGGAGATTTTGAGTCTTATCGCACAGGGGGCGACCGCCAAAATGATCGGACAGAAGCTTCAGATCAGCCCCAAAACGGTCCAGGCCCACCGCACTCACTTGGCGGAAAAGCTGCGATTGCATTCAACCGCCGACCTGGTCCGCTACGCCCTCAAGCACAAGCTGGTGCGCATTGCCTAGCTGGCGTCGAACGGGTTTCAGGGGACGGCGGGAAACTGGTAGACCGGCTCGCTACCGTCGGGCGAAGCCGTAGCTGGCAACACGCTCATGTTGCGGCAATAAGCTGTGCCAGTGTTGAGGTTGCTGTAAAAACCCAGCCGGCAAGCGAAGGTTACGTTTGCTCCACCGGGTGGAACGTTGAGATAGAAGCCCACCGGCTGCCAGTCGTTGGTCCCGGTGAGTGATTGAGATAGGAACCATCCTTCTAGGACACTGATATTGGCGCCGACCGCGCCTTTGCCCACGTTGTCGGTCTTGATTTCCGCGGTTAAATGGTAAAGTCCGGCGTCAAGTTGTAAGGTTTGGACCCAACGCGCATCGTCTGGCGCGCTATTGCTGACCTCCAACTCGGCCGGCTGCGATTGGGAGAGCCATTGGAGCGTGCCCTGATACTTGGAGTTGGGTTGACCCTGCAGCCAGCTCTGCCCGACCCAGTCGGTGGGCGAATTGCCGCTGCCCTGGCTGAGGTCGGGGTTGAGCAGAAGATTTTCCTGGGCCCGGGTGAGCGCGGGCCAACCCAAGGTGACTGCCAGCGCCAAAAACGCGATTCCACCCGTAGTTTTTCGCATCGTCTCACCTGCCGCCGAGATATTCCGCTTCGATTGTACCCGCAATCGGTTTGGCGAACACGGCGTTTACTTCACTCCATCATGGGCACCCCGGCGTAAAAAATTATCGCGGCAGGCATATTTTGCCTTCAGGCCGTGCTCGCCATGTCGGTGCGTCGCTCACCACTGCCGCGGTGCAAAACGTCGGCGCGAGCTTAGCCTAGATGCTGGCGGAAGAAGCTGAGCATGCGCGGCCAGGCATCTTTGGCGGAAGCTTCGTGATAAGCGCCGCGCGCCGGATTTTCGCACATGAAGCCATGGCCGGCCTCCGGATAGACCCGCACCTCGACCTGCTTCCCCAACTGCTTGGCCCGGGCGCCGATAGTCTCGCCGTCGCTGAGCGGAATGTGAGGGTCTTGGCCGGCGAAGAAGGCGATCATCGGAGCGCGCAAGTTAGCCAGGTAGTCGATCGCAGGTGCGGCTCCGGGTTGGGCGGCTCGCAAAATGCCGCCGCCGTAAAACGAAATTGCGCCATTCAGGGTGGAATTACGGCAGGCGGTCAGGAAAGCGATCCGTCCGCCCATGCAAAAGCCGACCACCCCGACTTTGCCGTTGGACAATGGATGGTCCTTGACGAAATCGATCGTCGCGCTCATGTCGCGCACGATGCCATCGTCAGTCAGCGTAGCGGCCAGCTTCAGGGCCTCGGGCAGATGGCCGTAGGGGAGGGTTTGAGGGCCCGGGATGCGAAAATATAGGTTGGGCGCGATCGCGACAAAGCCCTGCTCGGCGAACTGATTGGAGGTGTGCCGGATATCATCGCTCAGTCCGACCACCTCCATCGTGACCACCACCGCCGGGTAGCGGCCTGGAGTTTTGGGATGGGCTAGGTAACAGCCCATCTTTTCCTGGCCGCTAGCAATTTGAATTTCCTGCCCGACTATTTCCATCACCGCCCTCCTTGGATCGGGCCGGCCATCCGGCCGGGCCTCTTCACGCAGGCCGCTTTAAGCACGCCGCTAGCTGAGGTTGCGTTTGAAGAATTCCACCGCTCGCGCCCACGCCTCCTTGGAATGGGTGGGGTGGAAGGAGGGACGCTCGTCGCACATGAAGCCGTGGTCGGCATCGGGGTACAGCACGACCTCGACATTCTTGCCGGCGCGCTGGGTTTCGACGCGGAATTTTTCCACGTCGGCGGCCGGGATAAAGGCATCCTTGCCCCCGAAAAAAGCCAGCACCGGAGCGCGCAACTGGTTGACGTACTCGATCGGTGCCTTGCGTCCGGCTTGAGCCGTCACCATCCCGCCGCCGTAAAAGGGGACGGCTGCGTCAACTGCGCTGTTCCGGCAGGCGGTCAGGAAGGTGATTCGGCCGCCCATGCAGAAACCGACCACCCCTACCTTCGGGGCGACATCCTTTTGTGTCTTGAGATAGTTGATGCAGGCACCCATGTCGGCAACTACCTGATCGTCGTTAAGCGAAGCCGCCAGTTTGAATGCCTCAGGCATCTCGCTGTAGCCGACCACGTTCTTGCCGGGCACGCGAAAGTATAAGTGGGGTGCCAGGGTAACGAAGCCTTCGCTGGCGAAGCGGTCGGCCAGCTTGCGGATATTATCATTGAGGCCGAAAACCTCCATCACCACCACCAGCGCCGGGTAGGGGCCACCGCTGGTCGGGCGCGCGATGTGACAAGACATCCGCTCCTGGCCAGTGGGAATTTCAATCTCCTGTTTGACGATTTCCATCGCGAACCATCTCCTCGACGTTGTTTTTGTGATGCGGGCGCCAGACATACGCCTGGGCGGCTGGTTAAGCTCTTTGGTTTTCGCACAGTTCAACACCCTGCTCAAGCCGGGTTGTGGCGCGATATCGGCAGCGAGGGGCCCGTGCTTTCCTTTCGCTGTCGGCGTGTCCGGTGATTAATTCCATCGTTTTCGCCGCCAAGGGCGCAAGATGAGCGAAGGGTTGAATCCTGCGAGGTCGTGATTTTCTCAAAGTCACACCTGGTCAGACCGGCCGGATTGCAATCGTGTTCGATTCGGTAGTCGAAGAAGACACAACCCTTGCCACCGTCGCTTATGCCAGCGGCGATCTCGGCAGCACAGACATTTCCTAAGGTATCGCCAGCTGAAGATGCCCTCATAAACCTTCCGTCCCGTCCTCCCGTCCCGTCCTCGCCAATTGCGTGGGGATAGTTCGCCCGGCCAACTGGTGCGCGGTGGCATCGAGGCTTGTCGAAGCTCATATTACTGATATAATGCTGATGTTTGATATTTATTGCAGATTATAATAATAATCAATTGTTAAAACTTTGGTGAGCCAGTCTTAATTAATAAGTAAACTCTAACGATGTATTTAGATGATAGTAATTAGATTTAGCATAAATAAAATCGATTAGCATATCTAGCTACCGCAGGGCTAAGGCGGGACCGGGGGAGACCTTTAGGATGCCAAAAGAGCGTGCGGGGATTAAATCGGCCGGTGCCGTGGCCTTGTTGTTCAGCGTCATCGGGGGATTTGTGTTGTGTGGCGGACTGCAAGCGCATCGGCAGATTGCCGCTGCGGCTTTAGCGGAAAATCCGCCGGTGAGTTATCTGAGCTGGCCGCCGGCTCCGCCGGATATGCAACTCCACCTGGTGGCAATACTGCGGTTGCAGCACACGGGCGAGATGGAAAAGCTCAAACAAGAGCTTCAGCAGCCAGCTTCTCCACTGTTCCACAAGTGGCTGACCAGCGTCGAGTTCGCCCGACGGTTTGGCCCCACCGCAGGTCAGATGGACGGGGTAACCCACTGGCTTAGGACCCGAGGTTTCAGGATCGAATCGGCGGACCTTCGCCGGCAGCAGGTCAGGTTTGGCGGATCAGTTGCTCAAGTGCAGCAAGCCCTTGGCGTCAAGTTCGTCAGCGATGGTTCCCGATATGCCAATCTGAACGATCCTCGGATTCCTCGCAGTCTGAGCGGATCGGTGCTGGCATTTTTGGGCTTGAATAACTTGAACTCGCGCAAGCTGGCCAGCGCAGAGGCCGGAATCGGGGACCCGCGGTTTCATTTTCCCGGCGGTAACGACCATTTCGCGCCGCGGGATTTCTGGACTTTTTACGACGAGAGCGATCCTACCAAATCCGGTGCCAACGGCGGGACGACGGCTCCTGACTGTATCGCGTTGCTTGAGTACAGCACTTTGCCCGCGGTTCCTTCACCCGCGCCCTCGCCTACGGTTCCATCAAGTTGTTCGCTGACGCCGGCGCCGACCGACACCGCCACTGGGATCGTCAACATCTTTACCAACACGTTCTGCCTTCCCCAGGCGCAGATTACGATTATTCCCACCGGTAGCAACCAGCCTGGGCAGCCAAGCGATAATGAACCCAATCTGGATGCTGATTGGGCGCATGCGATAGCGCCGAACACGCCAATCAAGATGTACGTCGGGACCACCCCGAATTCGACCACACCGGCGCTCGACACGCTCGCGGCCGCGGTCACCGATCCGACCGGTCTTTGCGGCGTAATCAGTTCGAGTGTCGACGATCGAGGTGCGAGCGGTAGCGGCTCGCCCTGCCCAAGTCAGGGGCAGATTCAGACCTATGAAAAGTACGAAACCCAAGCGACGATGCAGGGGCAGACGGTGTTCCATTCGTCCGGGGACTTCGGCGCCAACTACGTCTGCGGACAGCCTGGCAGTACCTCGGGACCAACCACGAACCAGCCCAGCATCGAGGAGAGTTTCGCCAGCGCCGACGTGACGGTGGTGGGCGGCACGCAGTTCAACCCGGTCTACGATAGCAACGGCCAAGACACCTCGGTGCTGGGACCTGGCTTTGAGCAGGTCTGGCAGTTTGCCACGCCGCTGCCGACGCCCATCTCTGTACCGACGAAAGGCGCAAGCGGCGGCGGAATAAGCGTCGTCATCCCCGTTCCCTCGTGGCAACAAGCCATCGTTCCTTATGGAATGAGTGCGCCGCTTCAGATGCGCGGGGTGCCTGATGTTTCGCTCGCCGCCAGCGGAGACTCCCCAGGATATTGGATAGCGAGTACCCAGACCTTAGTCAGCCAGTGCCAAAATCCTCCGGCGACGTGCTTCATCAACACGGGAGGGACCAGCGCCAGCTCGCCGATTTGGGCGGCTATCTCGCGCTTGGTCGCGAATCAACTCAATAACTCGTTTTTGGGCAACATCAATCCGTTCCTATATCAGCTAGCGAAAAACAATAATCCCGCGCTCGTCGATGTATCGGTAACCGGCAGCAACTGCACCGTAAACTCCACAGGTCAGTGCCAGAGCCCCAATACCTACCAGGTTGGGCCGGGATATGATTTGGGCACGGGACTGGGCAGTCCTGATGTCAACAAGCTGGTTACGGCGTTCGAACAATACCAGCCCAGCCCGACAGCGAGCGCAACTGCCACCCCGACCACCACGGCGGCGCCGACCGTTACCGCCACCGCGGCGCCCACGGCGGTGCCGACCCCAGGCGCATCTGCCACTTCGGTGCCAGCCAACGTGGTCGCCGCGCCAGGGACTACCGTCGATGCGGGAACGGTGACGATCACGAACTCGACCAACGGGCCGGAAACCATAAGCTCGGTGACGGTCAGCGTTAGCCAGCCTACGGCCTTCGCTTCGCTGACACTGAGCGCCGCGGGGCAGAAGGTCACGGTTAACTCGCCGACCGCCTCGACCACCTTTACCTTCGGTC